>Ga0164243_10010151_pt1 | contig 13565 bp, 12 predicted proteins | sample OricompcompostOP_FD_108781 | JGI IMG/M metagenome (GOLD analysis project Ga0164243, IMG submission 108781) | Organic Plus compost microbial communities from Emeryville, California, USA - Original compost - Organic plus compost (OP) | ecosystem: Engineered > Solid waste > Mixed feedstock >... | reverse complement strand
CGGCCGGATCGACGCGCAGGGCGATGCGATCTTCAACGTCGCGATCCGCACGCTGGCGGTGACGGGGGAGGGGACCGCGCGGCTCGGGCTCGGCTCCGGCATCGTCGCCGATTCGCGCAGCGGGGAGGAATGGGAGGAGTGCCTTGCCAAGGGCGCGTTCGTCGCCGCCGGGCAGCGCGCTTTCGACCTGATCGAGACCATGGGGTTCGATCCCGAATACGGCATCCCGCTGCTCGAACGCCATCTGGCGCGGATGAAGGCGAGCGCGCTTGCCTTCGGCTATCGCTTCGACCGGCACGCGACGCGCAACGAATTGCAGGCGGCGACCTTCCGGCTGCGCACGCCGAAGCGCATCCGGCTGCTGCTCGGCCCCAGCGGGGCGCTCGCCATCCACGTCTCGCCGATGCCGGCCGCGCCGCCCGAGCCGGTGCCGGTCGCGTTCGGTCCGCATCCGTTCGCCGCGGACGACGTCCGGCTGGCGCACAAGACCAGCGACCGCAGCGCTTATGAGGCGGCGCGGCGGGCGGCCGGGACGTTCGAGGTGGCGCTGGTCGATCGCGACGGCTTCCTCGCCGAGGGCAGCTTCACAAACCTGTTCGTCGAGCGCGACGGCACGCTCGTCACGCCGCCGCTGTCGCGCGGGCTGCTGCCCGGCGTGCTGCGCGCCGAGCTCATCGAAACCGGCCGGGCGATCGAGGGCGATCTGACCCCCGACGACCTTGCCGGCGGCTTTTTCATCGGAAATGCGTTGCGCGGGCTGATTCCCGCTGTTGCAGTTGCGAAGGCGGGCGGTCTATAGGCGCGGCCGCTTCCCTCCCTTTCAGGACAGGCGCCAACCCATGCAGACTTCCGCCGCGCTCGGCCGCATCAAGCCTTCGCCCACGCTTGCCATCACCTCGAAGGTGCTGGAACTCAAGCGCGCGGGCGTCGACGTCATCGGCCTCGGCGCCGGCGAGCCCGATTTCGACACGCCCGATTTCGTCAAGGAAGCCGCGATCGCGGCGATCCGCGCGGGCAAGACCAAATACACCAATGTCGATGGCACGCCCGAGCTGAAGGAGGCGATCGCCGCCAAGTTCAAGCGCGACAACGGCCTCGACTATACGCCGGCGCAGATCACGGTGAACGTCGGCGGCAAGCACACCCTGTTCAACGCGATCGTCGCCTCGGTCGATGCCGGCGACGAGGTGATCGTGCCGGCGCCTTACTGGGTGAGCTACCCCGACGTCGTCCAGTTCGCCGGCGGCACCCCGGTGTTCGTCGAATGCAGCGCGGCGCAGAGCTACAAGCTCAAGCCCGAGCAGCTCGAGGCGGCGATCACCCCTCGCACGAAGTGGCTGATCCTCAACTCGCCGTCGAACCCGACCGGCGCGGGCTATACCGCCGACGAACTCAAGGCGCTGGGCGAAGTGCTCGAGCGGCACCCGCACGTCTGGGTATTCGCCGACGACATGTACGAGCACATCACCTATGACGATTTCCAATTCGCGACGATCGCCCAGGTGTGCCCTTCGCTCTACGAGCGCACGCTGACGGTCAACGGCTGCTCGAAGGCCTATGCGATGACCGGCTGGCGGATCGGCTTCGCCGGCGGCCCCGCGCCGCTGATCAAGGCGATCGCCAAGCTGCAGTCGCAATCGACCTCCAACCCCTGCTCGATCGCGCAGGCCGCCGCGACCGCCGCGCTGACCGGCGACCAATCGTTCCTCAAGGAGCGCGCCGCCGCCTTCCAGTCGCGCCGCGACCTCGTCGTGTCGATGCTCAATCAGGTCAACGGCATCAGCTGCCCGACGCCCGAGGGCGCCTTCTATGTCTATCCGGACCTGTCCGGCCTGATGGGCAAGGCGACCCCCGGCGGCGCGGCGATCGACAGCGATTCGGCGCTGGTCGCCTATCTGCTGGAGGACGCCAAGGTCGCCGCGGTGCCCGGTGTCGCATTCGGCCTATCGCCGGCGATGCGGATCAGCTACGCGACCTCCGAAGCGCTGCTGACCCAGGCGTGCGAGCGGATCCAGACCGCCTGCGCTGCGCTTCGATGAACGGGGAAGCCAGCTTCCGTTAACACCGACTCCAGTAATGGGCTTGAAAGCGATCGGGGCGATTCCGATCTGTCGGTCAGCGATTCTGCCGTATTAGCGAACGGCAAAAAGGGACTGTGAAAAGCGTATGCGTTCGATGCTGAAGTCGGGATTCTTCTGGCGGTTCGTCGGTGGATTCGCGTTGGGCGCGGTCGGCGTCGTCGCGCTGCATCCGGGCGCGGTGGCGCACAGCTTCCATCATCCCGCGCCGGTCGAGCAAGTCGCCGCGGGGTAATTCCGGGGCTTTCGCCTAATCCGTTCACTCGCGAAGCCGCGACGCTAACGGTGATTGATCGGTCGCCGGAATAGGCCGATCGCAGCTCAGCTTCGGTTCATCTCCCTCCTACTAAGCGGCATGCTTCCCCATCGGGAGAGAGCATGAACCGCCTGATCGTCGCTATTTCGGGTTTCGCCGCGCTCGCCGCCGCTGCGACATATGGCGGTATCGCGAATGCCGAGCACGCCGTGCGCATTCCGCCGCCCGCGCGCGACGTGCCCGCGCGCGGCCATGATGCGACCGCGGTGCTCGCCGGCGGCTGCTTCTGGGGCATGGAAGCGGTGTTCGAGCATGTGCGGGGGGTGAAGTCGGTCACGGCGGGCTATGACGGCGGCGGCGCAGCGCAGGCGAGCTATGCCGCGGTCTCGACCGAGCGCACCGGCCATGCCGAGGCGATCCGCATTGTCTATGACCCGCAGGTGGTGAGCTACGGCACCCTGCTGCAGGTGTTCTTCTCGGTTGCGCACGATCCCACCCAGCTCAACCGCCAGGGCCCCGACAGCGGCCCGAGCTATCGCTCGGCAATCTTCCCGCAGGACGAGGAGCAGCGGCGCGTCGCCGCCGGCTATATCGCGCAGCTGAAGCAGGTCCATGCCTTCAAGGCGCCGATCGTGACGCGGATCGAAAACGGAACCTTCTACCCGGCCGAGGCCTATCACCAGCATTTTTTCGACCGCCACCCGCTGCACCCGTACATCGTGCGCTGGGACAAGCCCAAGCTGGCGGCCTTCCGCGCGGCATTTCCGAAGCTGGCGGTGTAGCGGCGGCCGCCAACCATCACATGCCGGGACTAAGCACCTAACCGTTCGCCCTGAGCGAAGTCGAAGGGCAGGTCGCACGAAGTGCTTCGACTTCGCTCAGCACGAACGGAGGAGAAGAATTGCGCCGCTAAGCCGCCAGCGGGAACCTGAGCAGCCGGTCCCCGAGCGCCACCAGCGCCTCCGCACGCGCCCCCACCGCCCGCACGATTTCCGGGTGATCCGCGTCCAGCCCCCCGGTCAGCGTACCGAATGCCGGCAGGATCAGCTTTCGCGGGCTCGCGACGAAGCAGCGCCGCGCCACCCTGCGCCCGCGCACCGTCACCCGCAGCTTGGGATGGAAATGCCCCGACAGCTCGGGCCGCGGCTCGGCGGGATCGGCTTCGTGGCGCAGCACCAATCCGTCGACCTCCGCTTCGTCCATGACTTCGCCGCCGCAGCGGTCGACGAGATGGCGGTCGTGATTGCCGGCGATCCATACCCAGCGATGGCGCGCGGTGAGCGCGGTCAGCATCGCGCGCGCCTTCTCGGGCAGCCGTTCGCAGCCCGCCGAATCGTGGAAACTGTCCCCCAGGCACCAGATTTCGGCGGGCACGGTCGCCGCGGCCAAGGTGGTCAGGTCGGCCAGCGTGGCGAGCGAGTCGTAGGGCGGCAGCATTTGCCCGGCCCGCGCGAACCAGCTCGCCTTTTCCAGATGGAGATCGGCGACGATCAGCGCGCGCCGCGCCGGCCAGAACAGCGCGCCCTGGGGCAGCGCGTCGAAACGATGACCGGCGAACGAAAGGCGAACCATCGTCCCGCTATGGCGCTTTGCGGGCAGCCGTTCAATCGCCTCGCGCGTTGGCATTGCGCAATGATCGGCGTAAAGGCGCGGCCCGCAATGTCCGAACCTCAATCCCAGGCCGCCGGGACCACCCGACGCTCGCAGGTCGCGATCGGCGTCGCCGCGCTCGGCGTCGTGTTCGCCGATATCGGCACCAGCCCGATCTACGCCTTTCGCGACGCGCTCGACCAGGCGGGGACGCGCGGCATCGGTCCGGCCGAAATCCTCGGCGTGCTGTCGCTCGCCTTCTGGTCGCTGATCATCGTCGTCACGATCAAATACGTGCTGCTCTTGATCCGGGCCAACAACCAGGGCGAGGGCGGGGTGCTCGCCCTCGCGGCGATCGCGCGGCGCGGCCGCGGCACCCGCGCGCGCGTCGCGCTGTTCCTCGGTGCAGCGGGGGCGGCGCTGTTCTACGGCGATTCGCTGATCACGCCGGCGCTGTCGGTGCTCGCCGCGTCGGAAGGGCTGCGCACGCTGCCCGGCGCCAGGGCCGCAGTCAGCGAGCATGCGATCTTCTTCCTCACCATCATCATCCTGGTCGCGCTGTTCGCGGTCCAGGCGCGCGGCACCGAGCGCGTCGCGCGATTGTTCGGCCCCGTCTCGCTCGTCTGGTTCGTCACGATCGGCGCGCTGGGGCTGTGGCGGCTGATCGGCGAGCCGGCGGTGCTCGACGCGCTGTCGCCGCTGCTGGCGATCCGCTTCGTCGCCGGCCATGGGTTGACCGGCTTCTTCGTGTTCGGCGCGATGAGCCTGACCGTCGCCGGCGCCGAGGCGATGACCGCCTATATGGGCGGGTTCGGCCGCGCAGCGATCCGGCGCGGCTGGTTCGCGGTGGTGCTGCCCGCGCTGGTGCTCAATTATTTCGGTCAGGCCGCGGTCGCGCTCGACGCGCTGCAGGGCTCGACGATGGCCAACGGCCGCTTCCTCAACGCCGACTGGTTCTTCCTGATGGCGCCGGTCTCGCTGCGCGTGCCGCTGATCCTGCTGGCGATCGTGATGACGATCATCACCAGTCAGGCGGTGATCAGCGGCACCTATTCGCTGACGCAGCAGGCGATCCAGCTCGGCCTGCTGCCGCGGCTGCGCGTGCGCCGCAGCCTGTCGAGCGACTCGACGCGCATCTATCTGCCGGCGATCAACTGGCTGCTGCTCGCGGGCGTGCTGATCCTGATCGTCCAGTTCCGCAACTCGACCGACATGGCCGCGGCCTATGGCATCGCCGTCACCGGCACGATGCTCGTGACGACCGCGCTCGCCTATATCGTCGTGCGGCACCGCTGGCGGTGGAGCCGCCCGCGCGCGGCGCTGCTGGTCGGGCCGTTCTTCGCGCTGGACGTGGTGTTCTTCGCCGCCAACCTGCTGCGCGTCGTCGAGGGCGGCTGGGTGCCGCTCGCGGTCGCCGCCGGGATCGGGCTCATCATCAGCGTATGGGTGCGCGGGCGCGGCATCGTGCGCGTGTTCGAGCAGCGCCACAGCGTGCCGCTCGTCGATCTCGCCGCCGCGCTCGAACGCCGCCCGCCCGAGCGGGTGGAGGGCGTCGCCGTGTTCCTCACCGCCAACCCCGAAAGCGCGCCCGGCGCGCTGCTCCACAATCTGAAGCACAACAAGGTGCTGCACGAGCGCAACCTGGTGGTGAGCGTGAAGACCGACGACCGCCCGATCGTGCCGCCGTCGGAACGCACCAAGGTGGAGCGGATCAACGACGCCTTCACCAGGGTCCGGCTGACCTACGGCTTCATGGAATCACCCGACGTGCCGCGCGACCTGGGGCTGGATGCCAAGGGCCGCGGCGTCTCGCTCGAGCTCAACAAGACCTCCTATTTCATCGGCCGCAACACGTTGAAGCCGTCGAAGGGCGAAGGCATGCCACTGTGGCAGGACCGCATCTTCATGTTCCTGCAGCGCAACGCCTCGGACCCCACCGACTTCCTGCAGATCCCGCCGGGCAAGGTGCTCGAACTGGGCGAGCAGGTGACGGTGTAGGATCGCACGGGCGCCGCTACGCACTTGGGGCGGCACGGGGCGGTTCGTGCTTGCGTGAACGGCGTGTCGAACTCAGTTCGACGCGATCAGCGAGACCGGCATGCTGAAGCGGATCTCGCGGTTGGCGAAGTCGATCTCGACGTTGCGGAACAGCCTTAGCGCGTCCATGCCGAGCAGCAGCGCCGGCTGGTCGACGAGGTCGAAGCGGTGGAACGGCTCGGCATCGGCGACCGCGACCGGCACGTCGTGGAAGGTCACGTCGCCGATCTGGAGCCGATCGACCGAGATATAGTCGGCGCTCATCAACTCGCCGAGCGCGGAGATCAGGCCGATCTGGCCGAGCGGCTTGGACGCTTTCCCGACCATCCGGACGAACGCCGGATTGGCCACCGTGATCGCGGTGCCGGTGTCGACCACCACCGAAACGCGCTGGTTGTGCCAGCGCGCGTCGGTGACGATCAACTGGCCGAAGCGGCTGCGCGCGGTGACGACGATCTCGTTGAGTGCCGGCGCCGCGCGCAGGCGCTTGCGCGACGGCCGCACCGCCATCTCGTGGCGCTCGAAATCGATCGAGACGACGCGCCCCTGCAGCGCGTCGATGCCGAGCATCCCGGGCGCGCCCATGTTGACCTGGTCGAGCGCGGGCGCCTCGATCTTGGTCGCGGCGATCTTGCTCAGCGTCAGCGACGGCACCTGCACCGTGTCGACCATCGCCGCGCTGGTCATCGCGGTCACGCGCACGCGCCGCCCCGGTTTCAATCCCAGCAGGCCGGCAAGATCGTGCGACACGACCGTCCGCTGCGCGCCGGTGTCGACGACGAATTCATAAGGCCCGCGGCCGCCGATCGAGACCGGGACGGTCATCCGCGAGGCATCGTCGCCGAACATCAGCGCATCGACCGGCAGCGGCGGTTGTTCGGCGGCGATCAGCGGGATTGGCGGCATGCTCTGCGCAGGCAGGCTCCCGCCGGAAAGCAGCGCCGTCAGCGCCAGAGGCACTATCGCGACCATTGACGGAGATTACGCCCGTTCCGGACCTACGGCAAGCGGTTCGCTGCGGTCGATGAACCGTGCTCAATCGGGCCGCATCGCCTCGGCGGCGAGTGCCTCCGCCTCGGTCAGGAGCGCGTCATCGGCCAGCCCCGTCGCGACCCGCTCGCGCCCGATCAGCGTAAGCACCGGCACGGCAAGCGGGGTCACGCGGTCGGTCGCGACATGCACCATCGTCCGGCCGGCGCGGTCGAGCAGATCGGCGAGGCGGCCGAGGTCGGTCATCTTGGCGCGCGCGTCGGCCCAGGCGGCGCGGAGCAGCAAATGGTCGGGCTCGTACTTGCTCAGCACGTCGTAGATGAGGTCGGTCGAGAAGGTGACTTGCCGGCCGGTCTTGCGCTTGCCCGGATGCTGCCGCTCGACGAGCCCGCCGATCACCGCCACCTCGCGGAACGCGCGCTTCAAAAGGTGCGATTGCTGCACCCAATCGACGAACTCATGCTCGAGGATATCGGGCGAGAACAGGCTCGCCGGATCGGTGACGGGATCGAGCGAATAGGTGCCGATCGCATAATCGCTGGCGACGAAACCGAGGGGCTTGAGCCCCTGCGCCTCCATCCGCCGCGTCACCAGCATGCCGAGCGACTGATGCGCGTTCCAGCCTTCGAAACTGTAGGCGACCATGTAATGCCGCCCCTCGCGCGGGAAGGTCTCGATCAACAGCTGGTCGGCGGCGGGCAGGATCGAGCGGCGCGCCTGCATCTCCAGCCATTCGCGCACATCATCGGGGAAGCGGTGCCATTCCTCCGGGCTGGCGAGGAACCGGCGCACCCGGCCGGCGAGATTGGTCGAGATCGGCATCCGCGCGCCGCCATAGGTCGGGATTCGCGCCGGCCGCCGGCTCGCGCGGACGATCAGGTCCTCGGTGTCGATCCGCTCGACCTCCAGGCTGAGGCCGGCGAAGAAGAAGGTGTCGCCGGGCGACAGCGTGGCGGCGAAGCCTTCCTCGACCTTGCCGAGCTTGCGGCCGTTCCGGAAGCGGACGGTCAGCATCGTCGCCTCGACGATGATCCCGGCGTTGAGGCGATGCTGCTGCACGAAGCGCGGATGGCTGACGCGCCAGGTGCCGTCGGTGTCCTGCGTCAGCCGCTTGAACCGGTCATAGGCGCGCAAGGCATAGCCGCCGTCGCGGATGAAGCCGAGCACGCGCGCGAACGTCTCTTGCGGAAGCGCCGAATAGGGCAAGGCCGAGCGCACCTCGCCCAGCAGTTCCTCCTCGCGAAACGGCGCCGCGCAGGCGCAGGCCATAACATGCTGCGCGAGCACGTCGAGCGCGCCGGCGCGGAACGGCTCGTTGTCGAGCTCGCCCGCGCTGACCGCGTCGAGCGCCGCGCGCGCCTCGAGATATTCGAAGCGGTTGCCCGGCACGATCACCGCCTCGCTCGGCTCGTCGAGCCGGTGATTGGCGCGCCCGATCCGCTGGAGCAGGCGCGAGGCGCCCTTCGGCGCGCCCATTTGGATGACGCAATCGACATCGCCCCAATCCACCCCGAGGTCGAGGCTCGCCGTCGCGACCAGCGCACGCAGCCGGCCCGCCGCCATCGCGCCCTCGACCTTGCGCCGCGCCTCGCGCGCCAGGCTGCCGTGGTGGACGCCGATCGGCAGGCCCAGCGTGTTCACCTTCCACAAGTCCTGGAAGATCAGCTCGGCGAGGCTGCGCGTGTTGCAGAACACGATCGTCGTCTTGTGCGTCTCGATCTCGGCCATCACCTGTTCGGCGGCGTAGCGCCCCGAATGCCCCGCCCAGGGCACCCGCCCTTCGGGCAGCAGGATATCGACAACCGGCTCGGCGCCCGCCTCGCCCTCGACCAGCGCCACCGCCTCGATGTCGCCGTCGGGCGCCAGCCACGCGCGATAGGCATCGGGATCGGCCACCGTCGCCGACAGCGCGACCCGCCGCATTCCCGGCGCGATCCGTTGCAGCCGCGCCATGCACAAGGCGAGCAGGTCGCCGCGCTTGCCGGTCGCGAAGGCATGGACCTCATCGACGACGATCGTCTTCAGTCCCGCGAACATGGTGAAGCTGTCGGGATAGCTGAGAAGCAGCGACAGCGATTCGGGCGTGGTCAGCAGCATCTGCGGCGGCCGCGCGCGCTGCCGCGCCTTGCGGTCCGACGGCGTGTCGCCGGTCCGCGTCTCGACCCGGATGTCGAGCCCCATCTCGTCGATCGGGGTGATGAGATTACGCTGCACATCCACCGCCAGCGCCTTCAGGGGCGAAACGTAGAGCGTGTGCAGCCCGTCGGTCGGCGCTTCGATCAGGTCGACCAGGCTCGGCAGAAACCCGGCCAGAGTCTTGCCCGCCCCCGTCGCCGCGACGAGCAACGCATGCTGCCCGGCGCGCGCTTCGTCGAGCATCGCAAGCTGATGCCGCCGCGGCGCCCACCCGCGCGCGGTGAACCAGTCGGCGAGGGGAGGGGGAAGATTCAAAGCCCCTCCCCTTCGGGGGAGGGGTTGGGGGTGGAGGCTGTCCACGAGCGCTGCGTTTCAGAAACTTCCCCACCCCAACCCCTCCCCTGAAGGGGAGGGGCCAGGCAGAATTTGGAACCGCAATCCATCCCAGCCATATAGGGTCCATGACCACGCTCGGCGACTGGCTCGAACCCCATCCGCATGGCATCTACGTTCGCCCCGCCGACGCCTGGATCGACCCTTCCATTCCCAGTCCGCGCGCGCTCGTCACGCATGGCCATGCCGATCACGCGCGTGGCGAGCATGGCGCGGTGTGGGCGACGCCGGAAACGCTGGCGATCATGGCGGCGCGCTACGGCCCGCAAGCCGGCGTGCCGGTCGCCTATGGCGAGCCGCTGACGCTCGGCGACGTCGAGGTGACGTTCGTTCCCGCCGGCCATGTGCTCGGCTCGGCCCAGATCGTGCTCGACTGGCGCGGCGAGCGGATCGTCGTCTCGGGCGACTACAAGCGCCGTGCAGACCCGACCTGCGCGCGCTTCGAGCCGGTCGAATGCGACGTGTTCGTGACCGAGGCGACCTTCGGCCTTCCGGTCTTCCGCCACCCCGACACGCGCGAGGAACTGGACAAGCTGCTCGCCGCGCTCCACGCCAATCCCGATCGCTGCGTGCTGGTCGGCGCCTATGCGCTCGGCAAGGCGCAGCGGCTGATCCGCGAGCTGCGCATCATGGGGCACGACGATCCCGTTTACATCCATGGCGCGCTCCAGCGATTGTGCGATTTCTATGGCGAGCAGGGGATCGACCTCGGCGACCTGCGCGCCGCGACCGGGGCCGACCGGGAGGCGCTGCGCGGCCGCATCGTGCTGTGCCCGCCCGGCGCGCTCAACGACCGTTGGTCGCGCCGTCTGCCCGATCCGATCACCGCGATGGCCTCGGGCTGGATGCGCATCCGTCAGCGCGCGCGGCAGCGCAACGTCGAGCTGCCGCTGATCGTCTCGGATCATGCCGATTGGGACGAGCTGACCGACACGATCCGCGAGCTTGCGCCGCGCGAGGTGTGGGTGACGCACGGCCGCGAGGATGCGCTGGTCCACTGGTGCGCGACGCATCAGATCAAGGCGCGCGCGCTGGCGCTGGTCGGATTCGAGGACGAGGACGACTGATTTCGGCAAATAGTTCGCGCATCGGCCCTTGAAACCGCGCGGACAGGCCATAGGTTGATCGTGCGGACCGGGCCCCTCTGGCGGCTGTTCCTCGGAACGGTCGTGATGTCGGACCGCATCGGGAGTGCTCTCGATGCAGGTTTGGACGTTCCGGTTTCCCTGCATCCCAGCCTCCCGATCCATCGCAACGATTGGATAGAGGCTATGAACGCATTCACATACCGACTGACCGTTCTCCACCGGAAGCTCGACGACGAGATCCGGCGCGAGCTCAAACGGCGTTTTCCCGACAGCATGAGGCTGCTGCGGCTCAAGAAGCTGCGGCTGGCGGTCAAGGACCGATTGCACAGCCGTCGCCTTCGCATGGAGAGGGCCTGACCCATGGCAGAGATCCTCACCGCGCAGCCGGCACGCCGCGACGCCGCCACCGCGTTCGACGCGGGGCTGCGCCGGCACATGCTGGGCATCTACAACAATATGGGGCTGGGGCTGATCGTCACGGGGCTGGTCGCGATGCTGATCGCGAGCACGCCCGCGCTCTACCAGCCGATCTTCGGCACGCCGCTCAAATGGGTGGCGATGCTGGCGCCGCTCGCCTTCGTGTTCCTTCTATCGTTCCGTATCGATCGGATGACGGCCGCATCGGCGCGCGCCGCGTTCTTCGCCTTCGCGGCGGTAATGGGCGTGTCGCTGGCGAGCATCTTCCTGGTGTTCACCGGGACCAGCATCGCGCGGACCTTCTTCATCGCCGCGTCGATGTTCCTCGGCGTCAGCCTGTGGGGCTATACGACGAAGCGCGACCTGACGCGCTGGAGCAGCTTCCTGTTCATGGGGCTGATCGGCGTCGTGATCGCGAGCCTGGTCAACCTGTTGCTCGCGTCGTCGGCGCTGCAACTCGTCGTCTCGCTGGCGGGCGTGGTGGTGTTCACTGGCCTCACCGCCTGGGATACGCAGCGCGCCAAGGCCGATTATCTCGCCTATGCGGGGACGCGGCACGCCGACAAGCTCGCGATCATGGGCGCGCTGTCGCTCTACCTCAACTTCGTCAACCTGTTCCAATTGCTGCTGACCTTCTTCGGCCAGCGCGAGGAGACCTGACCATGCGCACACCGCAGGACATGCAGGCGATGACCTGCCCGGTCGACGGGACCGTGCTGGTCATGTCCGACCGCCAGGGGATCGAGATCGATTACTGCCCCGCGTGTCGGGGCGTGTGGCTCGACCGCGGCGAACTCGACAAGATCATCGAACGCAGCGCCCCGGCGACGGCCGCCGCCCCGCGTCACCACGGCAGCGATCATCACGACCGGCGCCATTACAAGCGCAAGTCGTTCCTGTCCGAGCTGTTCGACTGAACCGCGCCGCCGCCGGCCGGAGGGCCGGCGGCATCGGCCCTTGCCGCGCAGCGGCAACGGCGCATATCGATAGCGATGGCTTTCGTCGTCGATATCCTGCTGCTGGCGTCGCTGGCGGGCTCGGGGCTGCTGCTGTGGGCGGCGTGGCTGATGCGTCGCGGTAGTGAAAAGGCCCCGCGGCTCTTGGCTGGCGAGGCCCCGCCAGTGACGATATTGAAGCCCCTTCACGGCGCCGAGCCGCGGTTGTTCGACAACCTAGCGACGGCGATCGACCAGGACTATGCCGGACGGATCGAGCTGATCGGCGGGGTCGCCCGCGCCGGCGATCCGGCGGCGGCGGTGCTGACCCGATTGCGCGACCGCCATCCCGGGGCCGATATCCGGCTCGTGACCGATCCGCGGCAATGGGGGCGCAACGCGAAAATCTCCAATCTTACCAACATGATGGCGCACGCGCGCCACGATCTGATCGTCCTCGCCGACAGCGACATGGCCGTGCCGCGAGATTATGTGGCCCGGCTGACCGCCGCGCTCGATGACCACGATGTCGGGGCGGTGACGTGCCTCTATGTCGGGCGCGGCGATGCCGGTTTCTGGTCGCGCCTGACCGCGATCGGGATCGATCTCCATTTCCTGCCGGCCACGCTGATCGGTCTCGCCACCGGGCTCGGCCGTCCGTGCATGGGATCGACCATCGCGCTGCGCCGCCGGACGCTGGAGGAGATCGGCGGGTTCGCCGCCTTCGCCGACACGCTGGCGGACGATTATGCGATCGGCGCCGCCGTGCGGGATCTGGGGCGCGCGGTCGTCGTGCCGGACATGGTGCTGGTGCATTGCTGCGCCGAGACCAGCCTTGCCGCGGTGGTCCGTCAGGAACTGCGCTGGAACGCCACCATCGCCGGGATCGACCCCGCCGGCTATGCGGGGAGCGCGATCCTCCATCCGCTGCCGTTCGCGCTCGCCGCCTGGGCGCTCGGCGGCGCGCCGCTCGCCGTCGTTCTCGCGCTTGCGGCGCGCATGGCGGTGGCGTTCGGGGCGGCCGGACTGGCGGGGCGCCGGCGGTCCGCCCTCGGCCTGATCGGCACGATCGCCATGATTCCGCTGCGCGATGCGCTTTCCTTCGGCCTTTTTCTCGCCAGCTTCGGCGTGCGATCGGTTGATTGGCGGGGCGCGGACATTAAGATTGGGCGCAAGGGCCGTCTCCCCGGCCGCAAGGACCTATCATCATGATGCGCACGCTTTTCCTGCAGGCCCCCTCTTTCGACGGCTATGACGGCGGGGCCGGCGCGCGTTACCAGATGAAGCGCGAGGTGCGCTCGTTCTGGTATCCGACCTGGCTGGCCCAGCCTGCCGCGATGGTCGAGGGATCGAAGCTGATCGACGCCCCGGCGCACGATCAGAGCTGGGACGACATCGCCCATGAGGTGGACGACAAGGACCTCGTCATCCTCCACACCTCGACGCCGAGCTTCAATCAGGACATCCGCACCGCCGCGCTCATCAAGGCGCGCAACCCCAAGGCGCTGATCGGCTTCGTCGGCGCCAAGGTGGCGGTCGAGCCGGACAAGAGCCTGGCGGCCAGCCCGCATATCGATTTCGTCGCGCGCGAGGAATACGATTTCACGATTCTCGAGATCGCCGAGGGCAAGCCGCTCGCCGACGT
>Ga0164243_10010149_pt1 | contig 13566 bp, 9 predicted proteins | sample OricompcompostOP_FD_108781 | JGI IMG/M metagenome (GOLD analysis project Ga0164243, IMG submission 108781) | Organic Plus compost microbial communities from Emeryville, California, USA - Original compost - Organic plus compost (OP) | ecosystem: Engineered > Solid waste > Mixed feedstock >... | reverse complement strand
GAAGCCGTGTTCGGCGAGGAGCGCCTCGGCCTGCGGGGCCCGCAGGCCGGGCTGGAGGGTGGCGGTGCGGGAGACCGGGTGGAGGGCGAGCAGGCGGTTCATGCGCCGCAGGTCGAGTGCGGCGAGCGTGCCGCGCGCCTCGGGGGCGAGTCCGCCGACGACGGAGGTGCCGCCGCCGAACGGGACGGCCGCCAGGCCGTGTTCGGCGCACAGCCGGAGCACGTCCAGGACCTCGTCGTGCGTGGCGGGCAGCAGCACGGCCGCCGGGAGCGCGGCCGCGAGGTCGCCGCCGCGCATGCGCAGCAGGTCGGGGGTGGACTTGCCGCGGGTGTGCCGGACGCGGGTCTCGGCGTCGGTGCGGACGTGCGCCTCGTCGCCCAGCGCGGCGGCCAGGGCGCGATGGGCGTCGGGGGTGAGCGGGCTCGCGGGGACGTCCAGGTCCTCGAGGGCGACCGTCGCCGCCTCGCGCGGCTTGACGCCGAGCAGGTCGCGCAGCAACCCGGTCACCGCGTCGGGCAGCGGGGCCGCCCGCCCGGGGTCGCCCCAGCCGCTCCAGAGCATGTCCATGTCTGTCGTCCTCACGGGTCCGTCCTGACGGGTCGGAAGAGAGCGATGCCGTCGCCCGACGGCCTCACGTGGCGTTACACTGTGACACATGACGCCCATTCGTCACAACGGCTCGGCAGGTTCGGACAACGACGCGGTGCTCGACGCGGTGCGCGACTGCGTGCTCGCCGTCGGGGTCCGCCGCACCACGCTCACCGACGTGGCCCGCCGCGCCGGTGTCTCCCGCATGACGCTGTACCGGCGCTGGCCGGACGTGCGGTCGCTGGTCGGCGACCTGATGACGCGGGAGTGGATCGCGGTGGCCACCGGGGCCATGCCCGAGCGCAGACCGGACATGACCGCGCGGGAGCTGCTCACCGTGGGACTCGTGGACGCGGTGCGGGACTTCGTCGCCCATCCGCTGTTCCGCAAGATCCTCGACGTCGACCCCGAACTGCTCCTCCCCTACGTGCTGGACCGCCGCGGCGCGAGCCAGGAGGCCCTCCTCGAACTGCTCGCGGACGTGCTGCGCGAGGGGCACGCCGACGGCTCGGTACGCCGCGCGCCCGTCGAACGGCAGGCGCGTTCGGTGCTGTTGATCGTGCAGTCCTTCACCCTGTCCCTGCGGACCATGACCGACGAGGACGACCCCGAGCTGTCCGCCGAGGCGTTCCTCGGCGAGCTGCGCGGCATTCTGGAGAGGACCCTCACACCATGACCCCCCTCAGCGGCTCGTCCCTGTCCGCCGCCCGGCGCGCCCGCGACCTGACCGACTCGGTGCCCGGCGACACCGTGGACGTGCTGGTCGTCGGCCTGGGCGTGACCGGCGCGGGCGCCGCCCTGGACGCCGCGGCGCGCGGACTGCGGGTGGTGGCGGTCGACGCCCACGACCTGGCGTTCGGCACCTCCCGCTTCAGCAGCAAGCTGGTCCACGGCGGGCTGCGCTACCTGGCCTCCGGCCGGCTCGACGTCGCCCACGAGAGCGCGGTGGAGCGCGGCATCCTGATGGAGCGCACGGCGCCCCATCTGGTCCACGCCCAGCCGTTCGTGCTGCCGCTCACCCCGCTGGTGTCGCGCGGGCAGGCCGCCCTCGCCCGGGCCGGGTTCCACGCCGGGGACACGCTGCGGCTGGCGGCGCGCACGGCCCGGGCGACCCTCCCTGCGCCGCGCCGCCTCTCCGTGGTGGAGACCCGCCATCTCGCCCCCGCGCTGCGGCTGGACGGGCTGCGCGGCGGCCTGCTGTCGTGGGACGGCCGGCTCACCGACGACGCCCGGCTGGTGACGGCCCTGGCCCGTACGGCGGCCGCGCACGGGGCGCGGGTCCTCACCCGCGTACGGGCGCTGGAGCTGACCGCGACGGGCGCCCGGGTCCGTGACGAACTGACCGGCGAGGAGGGCGAGATCCGCGCCCGCGCGGTGATCAACGCCGCCGGGGTGTGGGCGGGCGGCCTCGTCGACGGGGTCCGCATCCGCCCCTCCCGCGGCACCCACCTGGTGCTGCGCCCGGAGAGCCTCGGCCCGCTCACCGCCGGGCTGCACATCCCCGTGCCCGGGGAGACCAACCGCTTCGTCCTGGTCCTCCCCCAGGACGACGGCCGGGTCTACGTCGGCCTCACCGACGAACCCGTGGAGGGGGACGTCCCCGAGGTCACCGAGCCCCCGGAGACGGACATCGGGTTCCTGCTGGACGTCCTCTGCTCGGTGCTGCACGTGCCGGTGCACCGGGACGACGTGGTGGGCGCGTTCGCCGGGCTGCGGCCCCTGCTGGACACCACGCCCGAGGACGCGGGCGCGCCGCCGAGGACCGCCGACATCTCCCGCCGGCACGCCGTGCTGACCTCGCCGGAGGGCGTGGTCACGGTCGTCGGCGGCAAGCTGACCACGTACCGGAGGATGGCCGAGGACGCGGTCGACGAGGCCGTACGGCTCCGGGGCCTGCCCGCCGGTCCGTCCCGCACCGCGTCACTGCCCCTGGTGGGCGCGGCGCCTCCGCACGCCCTCGCCGGACTGCCGGCGCCCCGCCGTCTGGTGCGCCGCTACGGCACCGAGGCGCCGGCGGTCGCGGCGCTCGCCGAAAGGGACCCGCGCCTCGCGGAGCCGGTGCTGCCCGGGTATCCGGTCACGGCCGCCGAGGTGCTGTGGGCGGTGCGTCACGAGGGCGCGCTGGACGAGGAGGACGTCCTGGACCGCCGCACCCGCATCGGCCTGGTCCCGGCCGACCGGACGGCGGCGCTGGACGCGGTACGGGCCCTGCTGGCGGAGCACCTTCCGCACAGCCGGCCCGTGTGACGGGGTCCGGGCTCACGGGAGCGTGGACCCCGGCACCGGCACGTCAGTGCACCTCCACCTCCCGCACCGAGTAGCCCCACTGCGTCCCCCGCCTTAGGAACTGCAGCCGGACGTGACGGGCCTCGACGGGCGGGAACACCGCCGTGTCCAGCCCGCCGTCGCCCGCCGTCGTGGACCACACGGTGCGCCAGTTCGCGCCGTCGGTGGACACGTCCACGCGGTACGCGCTCCCGTACGCGCGCTCCCAGTCGAGCGTGACGCGGCTGATGCGGTGGGCGGCGCCGAGGTCGAGGCGCAGCCACTGGTCGTCGCTCCAGTCGCCGGCCCAGCGGGTGCCCTGGTCGCCGTCGACGGCACGGGCGGGGGCGTAGCTGGTGAACGGGTTCCACTCGGTGGATGACGCCGTCGCCCGCGCGTCGCGGGCGAGGTTGGCCGCCGGGCGGTGGCGTTCGGTCGCGCCCCAGGTGGTGAGGTAGGACTCGGCGCCGCGGAAGAGGTCGTCGACGACGTGCTGTCCGCCGACGCGCCGGATGTCCTCGATCCAGTCGGGCACCAGCCCGTAGTGCGCGGCGCCGTCCGTGTTCAGGTCCCAGGTGCGCTGCCCGGTGGTCTGCCGGTCGAGCACGGAGCCGCCGTCGACGCTGCGGTAGGGGTAGGTGACGGGGTCGGGCGCGTCCGCGCCGCGCGGGGCGGGCCAGCCGCCGACGCCGTTCATGTCGGTGCCGAAGCCGTAGCCGACGCCGTAGGCGTCCCGCAGCGCCTCCGTGCGGCCGGCCTCGGTGACGAACTGCTCGGAGCCGTTCATGTACTGGGCGGTGAACCCGCCGAGCCGGTAGACGCGTTCGGTCCAGTTGAGGTCCATCCAGCTGTGCGAGGACAGGACGCCCGGGTAGGACGCGGACTCGAAGAGGTCGAGGACGCGGCCGGCGGCCTTGACGCTCATGTGGTCGATCTCGAGCATCATGTTGCGCTTCATCATGCCGCGCACGGCGTACTCGCCCAGCCCGGTCAGCCCGCGCACGTTGCACTGTGCGTCCGCGTCGTACGAGGGGATCTCCACGCCCGCGGGAAGGCGCTTCTCGGCCGCGGGGGCGGAGGCGAGACCGATGGGGTTGTCGTGCTGCGGGCCGGTGCAGCGCTCGGTCCGCCAGAAGGTGCCGGTGGACAGGAACTGTCCGGCATTGATGGCGGTGCCGAGCGCCCCGGAGTCGAAACGCACGCCGCACAGCGCGTTGTCGAACTTGTGGCACAGGAACATGCTGCGCACACCCAGGTCGTACAGCTCGTCGAGGCCCGCGTCGATGTCCTCACGGCCGCACTGGGCGACGTCCAGGATCATCTTGCAGCCGAACGGCTCCGACGTCTCCACGCCCAGCACCACGGCGAGTCTGCCCTGCTCGACCACCTCACGCGCCTGCGCGCTGTCGGTGACGACACGGAACCATCCCTTGCCCGGCCCGCCGTACATCGCGTCGACGTAGTCCTGCATGCGGTACGTCAGTCGGGCCTGGAGGCGGATGGAGGTCATCTCGTCGCAGCTGCGGTCCTTGAAGAAGTACACCGAGCAGATCACGCCGTTGGTGACCAGGTCGTTGACCAGCACGCGCTGACCGCCGCGCCAGGCGCGCTCGATCCAGGCGTAGTAGTTCTGCTGGTGGGTCAGCGAGTCGTGGGCGGGCCAGTCGGCGAAGGTGGGCCAGCCGTCCGGGTCGTGGCGGCCGTCGCCGCCGCCCGTGATGAAGTCGAAGACGGCGAGGGAACCGTCGGGATAGTGCTCGGGGCAGTCCTTGAGCGCGTCGGCGATGCCCTTCTCGGAGAACGCCTTGCCGCAGATGAGCCGTCCGCCGAAGGCCTCGTTGGACATGATGTGGTTGTGCGCGTCGACGAATCCGCGCACCCGCCCGGCGGAGTCCGCGCCCCGGAACGGCTCGCCCGTGACGTTGATTTGAGAATCCGGCGCGGGCCGGGCCACCGGGTCCCACCAGTTGCCGTCGGCGGCCGAGCTGGGCGTCGGTGTGAGCGCGGCGGCCAGGACGAGGAGGAGCAGCGTCACGATCCCGGCGTGGCGTTGTGCGCGCGAGGTGGTCACCGGCGGGTCCCTCCGTCGACGGAGTCGCCATGACGAGTTGTCATGACCTCTGCAAACCCCCTCGGGGAGCATCGCCACTCGCGCGTACGCCGTCAAGACCGCGCGCACCCCACGTCGGCCGGCGGGGCGGTCCACAGGCGCCTGTGGGCCGCCCCGACCGCACCGCTACGGCACGAGCCGCGCGTCCGCCCAGTCGGCGTGGTCGGAGTCCACCCCGTCCCCGCCGTCCAGCACGCGCAGGGTCAACTGCCGTACGCCCGTGACGTCCACGTCGACGGGGAAGGCCGGGTCGGAGCCGTCGAGCACCCCGGTGGTCAGCAGGCTCCTGCCGTCGCCGAGCACCTCGAAGGCCACCGTGCCCTTGGCGCCGACCTCGTCGTCGACACCGACCTCGGCGGTGAACCGCCGGTATCCGCCGGCGAGTTCGACGACCACCTCGCCGGCCGCGTGTGTCCCGAGGCCCTTGTCGTACACCGCCCCCTGAAGGGTGAGCGGACCGCCGTCGGCGGGGTCGCGCTCGCCGTTGGACATGTCCCGCTCGACCGGGCCCCACCCGTTGCGCTCGGAGGTGAACGGCAGGTCGCTCACGTAGGTGACGCCCGGCTCCGGCACGAACACCCGCACCGGGCGCACCACCCGCAGCACGCCGGAATCCGGCCGGTCCGGCGTGCGGTACTCCGCGCGCACGGTCAGGTCGTAACCGCCGGGGCGGGCGCCGGACGGCACCCGGACCGTCCAGTCCGCCGACAGCGCCTCCCCCGTGGGCAGTTCGGCGGCCGTGGGGTCGTCGCCGTCGACGGTCCAGCCGTCGGGGGCGTCGAGCGTCACGCGGACGTCCGCGGCCGGCCCCGACTCCTCCACCGCGAACCGGCCGGTGACGGCGACCGAGCCGCCCGGGTCCGCCTCGGCGCGTGCGGGACCGGCGGTGAGCGCGGTGAGCGGCAGCCGGGTCACCGGCCGGTCGCAGGTGTCGCGGCCTGGAGTGAACCGGCAGATCTGCCCCGCGAATCCGCCGTGTTCGGCCGTCGGCACCTCGAGGGTGTCCTCGCGGGAGACGACGTGCCGTTCGCGCAGCAGCCCGCCGTCGTCGCCGTCCCGGACGACCTCCGCCAGCCACCGCCCGCCGCTCAGGAAGCCCAGCGGCACCCGCTCCGTCGCCGCCTCACCGGCGTGGACGCTGCCGAGGAACCAGCGGTCACCGTGGCGCCGGGCGAACACCGCGCTCTCGCCGGGCAGTCCCGACAGCAGCCGCGTCTCGTCCCACACCGTCGGCACCTGCTCCAGGAAGCGGGCCAGCTCCGGCCGTTCGCGGTAGGCGGCGACCGAGCCGGCGAAGTTCTGGAAGCCGGACTCGAACACCACCGACAGCGCCAGTTCGGCCGCGTCGGAGACGGTACGGGTGCCGAACTGGAAGCCCATCGGCGTGTAGTCCATCGAGCCGACCGCGTTGCGCGTGTACGGCAGCGCCGTCAGCCCCGCCGCGGGCACGGTGCCCTGCTCGGCGCCGTACACCGCCTCCAGACTCATCACATGCGGCCAGGTCCGCTGGACGCCCTTGGGGAGGGTCGCGCCGTGGAAGTTGACGAGCAGCCGGTGCCGGGCGGTGTCCCGGAGGATGTCGTCGTACCAGCGGAAGCGCTCCTGGGAGTCGGAGTCCATGAAGTCGATCTTCAGCCCGGCCGCGCCCCACTCCTTCACGCGGGGCAGGAACTCCGCGCGCTCGGCGGCCGTGTCGAGATCCGTCCAGTGCACCCACAGCAGGACGTCGACGCCCCGCTGCCGGGCGTACGCGATCAGCTCGGGCATCCAGCCGGTGGTCTTCCAGCCGTCGTCGACCAGGGTGTACGGCCAGCCGCGGGCCGCGGCAAGGTCCACGAACCGCTGCTGGGCGGCGAGGTCGCGCTGGGCGGCGCCGAAGCCGTCCAGCCAGGACCAGGCGACCTTGCCGGGCCGGATCCAGGAGGTGTCCGCGATACGGGAGGGCGGGGCGAGGTCGTCGACGAGGGTGGACTCCGTGACGGTGGCGAGGTCGCCGACGACAGCCGTGCGCCACGGCGTGGCCAGCGGCCCCTCGGACGTCACCTCCGGGTCGGCCAGGCGCACCGTGTAGCGTCCGTCGCCCTCGTGGACCAGCCGGCTCGCGTCGTAGCGGCCGTCGACGTCCGACTCGGTGAGCAGGGCGTAGGCGTCCCCGACCTGGAACAGCGCCGGGTAGGCGTACTCACCGGGGGCCGCGCCCGACGCGGTGGACGGGGCGTACAGGCGCTCGTAGTTGGCCGAGTACGGCGTGAGCCAGGCCCGTGCGGCGGCCGGCGGGCGGAACGCGGACTCCTCCCGCTCGACGGTGACCGTGCCGGGTCCGGGGAGGACGTAGCGGTAGGCGACGCCGTCGTCGGCGACGCGGACCACGAGGCCGAGGCGTGCGCCGTCCCGGCCGGTGAAGGTGAAGCGGGTCTCCGTCATCCGCGCGGTGCGGCGGAGCCGCTTGCCGGTGGTCATGGTGTACCGCTCGGTCACCTGCCGGGTGTGCCGGGAGTCGGCGCGCAGCCCCGAGGTGAGGTCGGCGGCGGAGGTGACGACGCCGAGCGGCGCCGGTTCGAGCACCGTGGTGGCGCCCTTGCGGGCGGCGAGGGTGAGGGCGCCGTCCGCCGGGTCGAGGCGGACGACGGCCGTGACGCCGTCCCGGGGCGCGCCGGGCTGGTGCACGGTCCAGGTTCCTCCGCCGGGCTCCGCCGCCCGCGCGGGGGCGGTGAGCGTGGTGAGGGCGAGCGCGGCGGAGAGCAGCAGGGTGAGCAGGGCGGGAAGGAACGTCCGGCGCGGGCCGCCTGGCGACATGCGCGACGATCTGGGCACGGGGGCCTCCGTCCAAGAGGTGACATCGTTGTCGGTCTTGGTTCCGGGACAACCCTTCCCGCTCACCCGTTCCTCAACCACCCTCCGTCACACGGCGGTTGAGGAGCACTCCGAAACTCGGCTCAGGAATCGCCCCGCTCGTAGTGGAGCGCGATGGAGCGCAGGACGTCGGCGGACGACACGTCGGTGCGGCCCTCGTCGTGGATCTCGGCGAGCTGGACGAACGCGAAGGTGAGCGCGGAGGTGATCTGCACGATGGCCGGGCCGAGCTTGCCGGTGACGATCTCCGCGACCTCGCGCGCGCTCGCGTCGGCGGGGAGCTGGATGCGCGGCAGCATGTCCTCGAGCAGCCCGGCGACCGCGCTGCCGGCGGTCACGTCGGCGTCCGGGTCGGCGCGCAGCCGGCGCCGCATTTCCAGGGCCTCCGTGAGGATGCCGACGCTCCGCTGCATGATCTCGCGCTGCTCCATGCCGCCAGCCTTCACACCGACTGGCCCGGCCAAACGCATTCCGCCTATCATCCTGGTGAATGTTGCTTTCATATGGTTTGTCCCTGCTGGGGGCGGACCGCAGCGTCCCGGCCCGAGTGAGTGATCCATGTCCCGCACCGGCTCCAAGGACCACGGCGACGAGCTGCTGAACAGACTCGGGACGCTGACGGCCCAGGCGCGCGCGGCGGCGGAGGTGCAGCGCTCGCGGGTGGAGCTGGCCGTCGCGCTGCAGCGCGGGATGCTGCCGAGGGACCTGCCCGCCGGTGACGGCGTGCGGCTCGCGGTGCGGTACGTGCCCGCCAACCAGGGTCTCAACGTGGGCGGCGACTGGTACGACGCGTTCACCATGCCCGACGGCCGGATCGGCCTGTCGATCGGCGACGTGCAGGGGCACAACATCGAGGCGGCCGCCTTCATGGGGCAGGTGCGGGTCGGTCTGCGGGCGCTGGCCTCCGTGGGCGGCGACCCGGGCGAACTGCTGGCGCGGACCAACGAGCTGCTGCTGACGCTGGGCGGGGACCTGTTCGCGACCTGCACCTTCATGCGGCTCGACCCGGAGACGCGGCTGCTGGAGAGCGCCCGCGCCGGTCATCTGCCGTGCGTGTGGGCCACGGCGGACGGGAGGTCCGGCGTGACGGAGGACGAGGGCGGTCCGCCGCTGGGCGTGCAGTCCGGCGCGGTGTACCCGGTGACGCGGTACCGGCTGGACTCCGGCGGGGTGTTCGTGATGGTCACCGACGGGGTGGTGGAGGGCCCGTCGATGCGTCTGGACGAGGGGTTGGAGCAGGTGTCGCGGCTCGCGGGCATCGCGGCGGTCGCGCGCATGGACGTGGACGCGCTCGCCGCCGCCGTGATCAGGGGGGCGGCCGAGGTGGGGCACGACGACGACGCGGCGGTCCTGGTGATCGGGCACGACAAGCCCGCCGGTCAGCCATAGGGCCGACAGCGCCCCGCCTCTCACCTCGCCGTCGGGGCCGCCTCGGTGTCTGATGACAGATGTGGTGCCTCGCCAGGATCTCCGTGCACCGGCCGTCTACGTGCTGCAGACGCTGACCGTCGCCGCCTGCTACTACGCGGGGGGCCGGCTCGGGCTGCTGTACGAACTGCGGGTCAACGGTTCGGTCGTCTCACCCATCTGGCCCCCGACCGGGATCGCCGTCGCGTCCCTGCTGATCCTCGGGGCGCGCGTCTGGCCGGGCATCACCCTCGGCGCGCTGCTGGTGATCGGGCACCTCACCTCCCTCGGGCCGACGTCGCTCGGCCTGCTGTGCGCCCACACCGCCGCGCCGCTGTGCGCCTACTGGCTGCTGCGCAGGGCCGGGTTCCGCACCGACCTCGGCCGATTACGCGACTGCCTCAGCCTGGTGTTCCTCGGCGGCTTCGCCGCGATGCTGGTCAGCTCCACCATCGCGACCGGACTGCTCGTCGTCTCCGGTGAGCTGCCGGCCGGGTCCTTCTGGTCGGTGTGGCTCCCCTGGTGGGTGGGCGACGCGATGGGGGTGCTGCTGATCACCCCGACGCTGCTGGTCCTGCCCCGGGTACGCTCCCCCGCGCACTGGTCGCGCTGGAAGGAGGCACTGGGCCTGGCGGCCGTCGCGGGCGTCGTGGTGCCGTTCGCCACGCAGAGCACGGGCAGCCTGCTCTTCAGCGTCTACCCGCTGCTCATCTGGTCGGCACTGCGGTTCGAGCTGCCCGGCAGCATGCTCTGCGCCCTGTTCGCCTCCGTCCTCGCGACGAAGGCGGCGACGCAACGGTCGGGACCGTTCGCGCATGTGTCGGACACGCAGATCATGGTCAACCTGCATGCCTTCAACGCGGCGGCGGCCCTGACGGCCCTTCTGCTGTCGGCGGTGATCACCGAGCAGCACAACACCCGCCGCTCGGTGGAGCAGGCGTGCCAGGAACTGGCGGAGGTGCTGGAGCATCTGACGGCGGGCGAGGCCGTCCCGCACGGACGGGCGCAGAGGTCGGAGGGGTCCGGCGCGGCCTGAGCGGCGAAGGCGAACCTGCGGCCTGCGCGGGCCCGTTGCGGCAGAACGGCGGCCGAACAGTATGAACGCAAACGCTCCGTCCATGGTGTCCGGCGGCCGGCGTTCCTAACATCGCCGACCGTGCGCAGCAACGCGCCGCCGAACCAGGAGCCGCACGTGAACAGCTTCCGTCATGCCCTCCGTCTCCCCCGCTCCCGCCGACGCGTGGCGGGCCTGCTGCTCGCCGGGACGCTGGCCGGCGCCCTCGCCCCGGCGCCGGCCGCGCAGGCCCGGGACGCCGAGCCCCGGCCGGCCGCCTGTCCCGAGGGGCTGCCGGACGGCACCTCCTGCTACACCGGCACGGACGCCAACGGCGCCCACTACGCGATCGCGGTGCCCGAGCGCTGGAACGGCTCCCTCGTCGTGCACGCCCACGGCGGCCCCGACCTGGGCGACGCGTCCGACCCGGAGCGCAGCGTCGAGGACCTCGGGCGCTGGCGGGTCGTGGTGGACCAGGGGTACGCGTGGGCCGGCTCGTCGTACCGCAGGGGCGGCTACGGCACCCGGATGGCCGCCGCCGACACCGAGAACGTACGGCGGCTCTTCGCCGAGGAGTTCGGCGCGCCGCGGCGGACGTACGTGCACGGCCAGTCGTGGGGCGGGAACGTGGCCGCGAAGGTCGTCGAGACGTACGGCGGGAAGGGCGGCCCGTACGACGGGGCGCTGCTCACCAACGGGGTGCTGGGCGGCGGCTCCCGCGGCTACGACTACCGCGTCGACCTGCGCGTGGTCTACCAGTACTACTGCGCCAACCTGCCCCGGCCCGAGGAGCCGCGGTACCCGCTGTGGCAGGGGCTGCGCCGCGGCTCGACGCTGACCACGGCCGGGCTGCGCGCCCGGCTGCAGGAGTGCACCGGGTACGCGTCGCCGCCCGGGGAGCGCACCGCCCTGCAGCAGCGGAATCTGGACGACATCCTGAACGTCACCGGGATCCCGGAGCGGACGCTGGAGTCGCATCTGCGCTTCTCGGTGTTCACCTTCCGGGACATCGTGCACAAGCGGCTGGGCGGCCGTAACCCGTTCTCCAACCGCGGGGTGCGCTACTCCGGTTCACACGACGACAAGGCGCTCAACGCGGGCGTGGAGCGGTTCGCGGCCGACCCGTCGGCGGTGCGTGACCTGTCGTACGACAGCGACCTCACCGGGCGGGTGGACACCCCGGTGCTGACGCTGCACGCGAAGGACGACCCGACCGCGTTCGTCGAGCACGAGGGCGCCTACCGGGACACGCTGAGGGGCGCGCACCGCGACCGGTGGCTGGTGCAGACGTTCACCGGTGAGCACGAGCACTCCGCGCTCAGCGACGCCGAGTACGCCACGTCGCTGGCGGCACTGGACCGCTGGGTGCGCACCGGGCAGCGGCCGACGCCGCGTGCGGTCGCCGCGTCCTGCCCCGCGTTCGACCAGGTGTACGCCACCGGCTGCTTCTACGACCCCGCGTTCCGCCCCGCGCCGTACGCCTCGCGGGTGCTTCCGCGGCCGGGCGGCACGTCCTGGCCGGCGATGACGGCCGTGCGGGAGAAGGCGTGGAGCCGCGTCCCCGGGGTGGGCATCGCGCCCTGACCGCTCGGGGCGGTGGTCACTCGCGCAGGGACGCGGCGTCGCCCATGACGACCACCGGGTGCTGCGCGGGGTCTAGGGCGAGCAGCAGGTCCCGCATGTGCTGCTCGCTCAGGCTCACGCAGCCCTGGGTGGGGCCGCCGTGGTCGACGTGCAGCCAGATGCCGCCGCCCCGGTCGGCGCCCAGCGGCCGGGTCAGGTCCAGGGGGGAGGCGCCGGGTTCGCGGTTGTAGTCGATGGCGACGACGTAGTCGAAGGACCCCTCCAGCGGCTCGCCCTCGAATCCGGTGCCGCTGACGGCGAAGCCGTCCGACCGGTCGTAGGGCAGCCGGGTGCCCGGGTCGGGCAGCAGTCCGCCGGCGTCGGAGAGGCTGTAGACGCCGATGGGCGAGCGCAGGTCGCCGGCCCAGTGGTCGTCGGTCCAGCCGCGGAGCGCGTTGCGGGCGGGCCACGCGGGTCCTGCCTGCCAGCCGGCGCCGGTGTGCCGGTACAGCACGGCCTGCGAGTGGCTGGCGTTCCGGTCGCGTCCGGTGACCACGACCACCTGGCGGGCGTCGCCCGGGATCCATGCCCGGGTGCGGGGGCCGAGGCCGGGGATCACCGCGGGCGTCTCGGTGGCCGGGCGGCCCTGCGCGGTGCCGGCCGCCCCGGGCGCGCCGGCCGCGGGGGCGGTCGCGGACGGGCGCTCGCGCGCGGTGGTGCCGGTGGGGGCGGGATCGTCCCGGGCGCCGGTGCCGCTGCCCGCCCCGCACCCGGTGAGGGCCGCGAGGACGGCGAGGACGATGAGCACGACGGCCCGCGGCCACACCCCGGTACGGAGGCGGGCGGGCCCGGCGGACGGCCGCCGGGCGGCGCCGGACACGGCGCGGGGCGCACGGTCCGGGCAGTCGGTCGATGAAGCCATGGACTCAGCCTGACTTCGTCCTCCCGCGATCACCTCGGCTCCCCGCGCGCGTCCGCCCGAAGTCCCCCGTCTGCGCCGCCGGCGAGCGGGGCCACCCGCACCGGGCGCCTTCCGGCAAGGGGCCGCACGGGTGACGGGCCCGCACCCTCGCGAGGGGTGCGGGCCCGCCGGACGGAGCAATCGGCGCGTGACCGCCTACCGGTTGATCACGAAGGTGGAGCCGGGCTCGATCAGTACGTCGCCTTCCGCCGATCCGGTGATGGTGACGTTGGTCAGGGTGGCGCTGCCCCGTGCCCCGCTCATGGCGAGGATGCCGGAGCCGTTGTGGGACGTGCTGATCGTGACGTCCGAGATCCGCACGTCCGGCATGGCGCCGCCGCCGGTCTTGAACTGGATGCCGTCGTACGTCGAGTCGTGGATGTCGGTGTCGCGGATGAACACGCCGGGGATGTCGGGTCCCTGTGCGAACAGGGTGATGGCGCCGAACTCCTGGTCCTCGTTCCAGAAGGCGCCGCCGGTGCGGTACAGCCCGTTGCCGGCGATCAGGGTCTGCCCGGAGAACGGGGTGGGGTCGTGGTCGGTGGCGAGCATGATGCCCGGGTAGTTCATGGTGTCGTACACGAGGTTGTTCTCGATCGTGTTGCCGTGGCCGCCGTAGATCGCGATGCCGTTGGCGCGCCAGGGCAGTTGGACGGTGTTGTTGCGGAAGTGGTTGTCGTGCCCGGTGTCGGTCGCCGGGTTCTTGACGTACTTGCTGGACCACACGGCGAGGGCGTCGTCGCCGGTGTTGCGGAACGAGGAGTT
>Ga0164243_10010148_pt1 | contig 13566 bp, 13 predicted proteins | sample OricompcompostOP_FD_108781 | JGI IMG/M metagenome (GOLD analysis project Ga0164243, IMG submission 108781) | Organic Plus compost microbial communities from Emeryville, California, USA - Original compost - Organic plus compost (OP) | ecosystem: Engineered > Solid waste > Mixed feedstock >... | reverse complement strand
TTCCCAGTCGAGCGTCTTGCGTGGCCGGACGTTCCGTCCGGACCCTGCCGGCCCATCTGAAGCGGTCCCTCACCTGGGACCAGGGCGCCCATGGAGCGGGGGCCGACCGCATCGGTGGGCGGCCGGCACCTCGGCCGCCCACCTGCTCCTTCGGTCGAGGGAGGACGGCCGCCGATGGCCATGCCCCCGCCCCTCGCTGTGACTGCCGCATCCCCTACGGATCGTGCGGCCGGCACCCCCGCACGAGGGCGGGCGACTGCGGCCGTGGAAGGCGGGGAGCGTCGCGTCGGCCTTCCCTCAGCAGACCCCGTCTCCCGGCTTGGGGTTCCCCAGGCCGAACAGCGGCCGCAGCTTCAGGCCGGCCCAGGTGCCCAGGAGGGCGGTGGCGCCCCAGATCCAGCCGTGCAGGCTGCCGGAGGCGATGCCGGCGAGGTAGGCGCCGATGTTGCAGCCGCCCGCCAGCCGGGCGCCGATGCCCATCAGCACGCCGCCCAGCACCGCGGCGACCGCCGTGCGCCACGGCACGCCGCGGTGCAGCGCCCACGTGCCGCCGAGCGCCGCGGCGACCGCCGCGCCGATCATGATGCCGATGTCGGTGAGGCTGGTCTTGTCCGCGAGGACCGACCCGGCGAGCATCTCCTTGTTCCCGGGCTTCTGCCACCAGGTCCACTGCTCGGGGTGACCGCCGAGCGCTCCCACCAGCTCCGATCCCCACAGGCTGAAGGCGCTGGTGATGCCCCACGCGCCGCCGGAGACGAGCAGCACGCCGGCGCCCAGCACGGCCAGCGCCAGGGCGCCGACGGCCAGCGGCCAGGAACCGCGCAGCACGCGGGCGGCGCCGCGCGCGGAGGGCACGGCGCCGAGGGGCGGCGGGTTACGGCGGGCCTGGACACGACGGGTGACCAGGACGATGGCGGCGAGCGCGAGGATCGTCACCGCCCAGGAGCCGAACCAGCCGATGTGGTCGGCCATGACGACCGGCTCCAGCGCGGGCAGGTCCTTCCACAGGTCGAACTGCCAGGCGGCCAGGGTCGCCCCGCCGATGAAGCCGCCGAGGGTGAGCAGGATCGACGTCTGCCCGGAGCCGACCGCGAAGAGGGTGCCGGAGGCGCAGGCGCCGCCGAGCTGCATGCCGACGGCGAAGACGAACGAGCCGATCAGCAGTCCCACGCCCAGGGGTCCGGCCGAGGGAGCCGGCACGGAGCCGAACAGTCCGGTGCCCGTGCCGATGATCAGGGCGAACAGCGTCGCCGTGGTGCCGAGCAGGAGGGCGTGGGCCCGCAGACCGGCGCCGTTGCCGACGGCGATCAGCTGCCGCCAGGCGGAGGTGAAGCCGAAGCGGGAGTGGAACAGGGCGATGCCCAGGCCGAGGCCGAGCAGCAGCAGGACGCCGGGCTTGGCCCCGTGGGTGGTCCACACATAGGCGGTCAGTGCCGCGGCGAGCAGCCCGGACACCACGAGGGGGCCGCGGCGCACCGGCGGCGCGGGAGGTGCCGGCGGCCGTGGGACGGAGGTGGGTGACGGGGACAGCAGCGCGGCGGTCTTCGCCGCCTGGGGAGACGGGGCGATGGTCACAGGTGGACTCCGAGAGGTACGAGTCGGGGTGGGGCACGACACGTGCGGGAGGCCGGGTCGGGGGACGCCGCGGCCCGGCGGCGGCGTGCGGCGGGGGGACCGGCCGGTACGGCTCAGCGGCGACAGAGGCCGTCGTCGACGCACCACGCCGAGTTCGCCATCAGGGCGAGGCAGAGCAGGCGGGCGGGTGCGGACATGGCTCCAGAATATGATCGGATTTCAACAAGTCAGAACCCGATCTCAGCATGTGAACGTTGCATGCGCCACACATCCGCCGCTGGGAATCCCGGGGCACGTGAGCTGAACCGCCGGCGGACGATCATCCCGGTATGAAGCGCACCGGTGTGCCCACGACCGCCTGGGCCGCCGCCGCCAGTGCGGACTCCGCCACGACCCCGATCACCGGGTAGCCGCCCGTCGTCGGGTGGTCGTGCAGGAACACCACCGGCCGTCCGTCCGGCGGCACCTGCACCGCGCCGAGCACCATGCCCTCGCTGGGCAGCTCGCCGGACGACGCGCGCTCCAGCGGCGGCCCTTCGGTGCGCAGGCCGATGCGGTTGCTGTGCGGGGAGACGCGGTACGTCGCCGAGGTGAGAGTGCGCAGCGCGGCGGGGGTGAACCAGTCGGCGCGGGGGCCGAGCCGCACCGGCAGGGTGAGTTCGGCGGGCGGCGCCGGCCAGGGCGCCGCGCCGGGAAGGGCCGTCTCCCGGCCGGGGTCGCCCACCGGGAGCACGTCGCCGTCGCGCAGGGGCGACGGGCCGAGCCCGGAGAGGAGGTCCGTGGAGCGGCTGCCGAGGACCGGTTCGGCCGCGATGCCGCCGGCGACGGCCACGTACGAGCGCACGCCCGCGGTCACCCGGCCCGCGTCCAGGACCGCGCCCGCGGGCACCCGTACCGGCGCTCCCCACGGCACGGGCCGGCCGTCGACCGTCACCGGGCAGGGCGCACCGCCGACCACGACGGTGACGGCGCGGTCGGGCCGCACGGCGCAGCCGGTCAGGGTGGTCTCCAGGACGGCGGCGTCGGGGGCGTTGCCGAGCAGGCGGTTGGCGAGTCGCATCGCGGGCGCGTCCAGGGCGCCGGAGCGCGGAACTCCCAGGTGGGCGTGGCCGCGTCGGCCCGCGTCCTGCACCGTGGTCAGGGCGCCGGAGCGTACGACGGTGAGCTTGGGGGTCATGCCGCACCGCCCTCCGTACCGCCCTCCGGGACGAAGCGCACGCGCGTGCCCGGTGTGAGCAGCGCCGGCTGCTCCCGTGTGAGGTCCCACAGCGGCGCGGGGTCCGGCATGGTGCCGATCAACTGCCAGCCGCCGGGGGTGGCGCGCGGGTACACGGCGCTGTAGGGACCCGCGAGGGCCAGCGCTCCGGCCGGGACCCGGGTGCGGGGCGTGTCGCGGCGCGGTACGTGCAGTTCCGCGGGCAGGCCGGTGAGGTAGCCGAACCCGGGAGCGAAGCCGCAGAAGGCGACGCGGTAGGTGTACGAGGAGTGCCGGGCGGCGACCTCGTCGGGGCCGATGCCCCACCGGGCGGCCACGTCGGCCAGGTCGGGTCCGTCGTAGCGCACGGGGATCTCCACGAGTTGCCCGTCGTCCTCGGTCCGGGACGGCACGTCCCAGCCGGCGAGCCGCCGGGCCCACTCCTCCGGGTCCTTCACGCCGTCGAGGAGTACGGTCCGGGCTCCCGGCACGATCTCCTCGACCGGCGGCAGGGTGCCCGCCGCGCGCCGCCGCAGCAGTTCGGCGAGGAGGTCGCCGGTGCGCTCGGCGTCCGGCAGTTCCACGAGCAGCGCATGGCGCCCGGCGGGGCGCACGTCCACAAGCCGGCCTTCCGTCATGCGAACGCCCCGACCTCGACCCCGGCCTTCTCCAGTGCCTCGCGCACCCGGGCGGCTATGCGGGCCGCGCCCGGGGTGTCGCCGTGGACGCACAGCGAGCGGGCGGCCACGGTGACGGTCGTACCGTCGACGGCCTCGATCGCGCCGTCCACGCCGAACGCCAGCGCGCGCCGCACCACGGCGTCCTCGTCGGTCACCACCGCGTTCGCCTCGCGGCGCGACACGAGCGTGCCCTCGGCGGTGTAGGAGCGGTCCGCGAAGGCCTCCGGCACGGCGGTGAGCCCCGCGTCCTCGGCGGCGGCGAGCAACTGCGAGCCGGGCAGACCCAGCACCGGCAGCGACCCGCCGGCCAGCCGCACACCCGCCACGACGGCGGCGGCCTGCTCGGCGTCGTGCACGGTGCGGTTGTAGAGCGCGCCGTGGGGCTTGACGTACGCCACCTCGGCCCCGGCGGCCTCGGCGAAGACCCGCAGCGCCCCGATCTGGTACGCCAGCTCGGCGGCGAGTTCGTCGGCGGGCACGTCCATGGCGCGCCGCCCGAAGCCGGCCAGGTCGCGGTAGGAGACCTGCGCCCCGATCCGCACCCCGCGCTCGGCGGCGAGGTCACAGACGCGGCGCATCACCGACGGGTCGCCCGCGTGGAAGCCGCAGGCGACGTTGGCGCTGGTGATGACGGAAAGGAGGGCTTCGTCGTCGGTGAGGGTCCACCGGCCGAAGCCTTCACCGAGGTCTGCGTTGAGATCGATCACGTCCGGAAACTTAGACGATCGTTGAACGATCCAACAAGGGGGCCGTTCTCGCCGCCCGCGATCACGACCTGGAATCAGCCCCTTGTTCCATCGTTCAACGATCCCCTAAGGTCCGTGTATCCCTCACGGATTCCGGCATCCTGGATCCGTGCCGTCTCTGGTGCCCTGCCCCATTCGCCTCAAGAAGGCCACCGCATGATCGTTCTCCTCGGTGTGGTCGTTGTGATCCTCGGATTCGTCACACGCCGCAATCCCGCCCTAGTGGTCGGCGTCGCCGGCATCGTCACCGGCCTGCTCGGCAAGATGGACCCGCTCGAGGTCCTCGCGGCCTTCGGCCGGTCCTTCGCCGACAGCCGCTCGGTGACCGTCTTCGCCATCGTGCTGCCGGTGATCGGCCTTCTGGAGCGCTACGGCCTGCGCGAACAGGCCCGCAGGCTCATCGGCCGCCTCGGCAAGCTGAGCGCCGGCCGTTTCCTCACGGTCTACCTGCTCGTCCGTCAGATCACCGCGGCCTTCGGCCTCAACAACATCGGCGGTCCCGCGCAGACCGTGCGGCCGCTCGTCGCGCCCATGGCCGAGGCCGCCGCCGAACGCAAGCTGAACACCTCGCTGACCGGCCGCATGCGCGAGAAGGTCCGCTCCTACGCGGCGTCGTCCGACACCGTGGGCCTCTTCTTCGGCGAGGACTGCTTCATCGCGATCGGCTCCATCCTCCTGATCACCGGCTTCGTGAACTCGACGTACGGGCAGGAGATCGAGCCGACCGAGCTGGCCCTGTGGGCGGTCCCGCTCGCCGCCTGCGCCTTCGTCATCCACGGTGCCCGGCTGCTGCTCCTCGACAGGCAGCTGGAGCGCGAGATGGCGCTCGCCTCCGCCGAGCACGACCTGCCGCTTCCGAAGGGGGCCGACAAGTGATCAAGGTCGAGTGGCTCTACTGGCTGGTGGGCCTCGTCTTCGTCGTCATGGCCGTGCAGATGGCGGCCGACCGCACCAACCCCAAGCGGTGGACCTCCGCCGCGTTCTGGGGCCTGCTCGGGCTGACCTTCCCGTACGGCACCGGGGTCGCCACCGTCGAGCCGGGCACCGCCGCCTGGCGGCTGCCCGCCGAACCGCTCGGCGTCGCGGTCCTGGCCCTGATCGTGCTCGCCGGGTTCAACTTCCTCGGCAAGGGCGTCCCGGTCACCACGACCGCCGAGCAGCGTGAGGCCTCCGCGGTCCGGCTCGGCAGCAAGATCTTCATCCCCGCCCTGACGATCCCGTTCGTCGCCATCGTCTGCGCCTCCGTGCTCGACGAGTCCGGCCTGTTCGAGACGGGCAAGGCCACGCTCCTCGGGCTCGGCCTCGGGTGCGTCGTCGCGCTGGTCGTCGGCATGCTGGTCACCGGTGAGAAGAAGGTCTCCGTCCCGCTCCACTCGGGCCGCTCCATGCTGGAGGCGATGGGCTCGGCCCTGCTGCTCCCCCAGCTCCTGGCGGTGCTCGGCTCGATCTTCGCGCTGGCCGGCGTCGGCACCCAGGTCGGCGAGATCGTGAACACCCTGCTGCCGGAGAACTCGAAGTACCTCGCGGTGATCGCGTACTGCCTGGGCATGTTCCTGTTCACCGTCATCGTGGGCAACGCCTTCGCCGCCTTCCCCGTGATGACCGCGGCGATCGGCTGGCCGGTCCTCATCGAGCAGATGCACGGCAACATTCCGGCCGTGCTCGCGATCGGCATGCTGGCCGGTTTCTGCGGCACGCTCTGCACCCCGATGGCCGCCAACTTCAACATCGTCCCGGCCACGCTGCTCGAGCTGAAGGACCAGTACGGACCGATCAAGGCGCAGATCCCGACGGCGCTCGCGCTGCTCGTCTGCTGCACCGTGATCATGGCGTTCTTCGCCTTCTGAGCCACCGTCATCCCTCGCCTCACCCGTCGCCCCCGGACGGCCCTGCCCCGGCCGCAGGGCCGTCCCACTCGTAAAGGAAACGCCATGACCCGCGTGCTCATCACCGGTTTCGCCCCCTTCGGCGGCGAGAGCGTGAACCCGTCCTGGCAGGCGGCCTCCCTCGTGGCCGCCGAGCCGCCCGCCGGGCTCACGGTCACCGCCACCGAACTCCCCTGCGTCTTCGGCGAGTCCATCGACGCGCTGCGCGACGCCATCCGGACCTCGTCCCCCGATCTGGTGGTCTGCCTGGGCCAGGCGGGCGGCCGCCCCGGCGTCACCGTGGAGCGCGTGGGCATCAACGTCGACGACGCGCGTATCCCCGACAACGCGGGCAACCAGCCCATCGACGAACCGGTCGTCCCGGGCGGCCCCGCCGCGTACTTCTCCACCCTGCCCGTGAAGGCCTGCGTCGCCGCGATGCGCGAGGCCGGCGTCCCGGCCGCCGTCTCCAACACCGCCGGCACGTTCGTCTGCAACCACATCGCCTACGGCCTCGGCCACCTCATCGCCACCGAGTTCCCGCACGTGCGCGGCGGTTTCGTGCACGTCCCCTGGGCGCCCGAGCAGGTCACCGACGGCGCCTCCCCGGCCCTGGAGCCCGCCACGGTCGCCCGGGGGGTGCGCGCCCTGCTGGACGCCGCCGTCAACACGCCCGCGGACCAGGACCTGAAGGTCACCGAGGGAGCCACCCACTGATGCCGCTCACCGCGTACGCGGCCGGCTTCGCGCGGCTCGCCCTCGCGAACATCACCCGGGAGTACCCCAACTTCCCCGCGCACCTGGTGAGCTCACCGGAGGAGAACGTCGGGCCGAGCGCCCTGCATCCGGCCTTCTACGGCGCCTACGACTGGCACTCCTCGGTCCACATGCACTGGCTGCTCGTCCGGCTGCTGCGCCGCCACGGGGGAACGGCCGCGTTCCCGGACACCGCGCCGGCCATCGCCGTACTGGACCGGCACCTCACCCCGGAGAACATCGCCGCCGAAGCCGCCTACCTCCTCGGCCGGCCCTCCTTCGAGCGCCCGTACGGCTGGGCCTGGCTGGTGGCGCTCGCCGCCGAGTGCCGGGCGTACGGGGGCGCGGCGGGCGTCCGCTGGGCCGAGGCGCTGGCGCCGGGGGTCGCCGCCGTCGACCGGCTGCTGGCCGACTGGCTGCCGAAGGCCACGTACCCCGTGCGCCACGGCAACCATCCCAACAGCGCCTTCGCGCTGGGGCTGATCCTCGACGCCGGGGAGGTGTCGGACGCGACCACCGAGGCCGTACGAGAACGGCTGCTGGCGTGGTTCGCCGACGACCACGACGCGCCCGCGCACTGGGAGCCGTCCGGGCAGGACTTCCTGTCCCCGGCGCTGACCGAGGCCGACGCGATGCGCAGGGTGCTGGAGCGGGAGCGGTTCGCCGAGTGGCTCGACCGCTTTCTGCCCGCGCTGCGCTCCGGCGCGCCCTGCCCGCTGCTGGAGGTCCCGGTGGTCTCCGACCACGCCGACCCGCAGATCGGGCATCTGCTGGGCCTCGCCCTCAGCAGGGCCGCCGCGCTGCGCTCGATCGCGGCGGCGCTGCCGGACGGCCCGGTCCGCACGCGCCTGGCCGAGGCGGCCGGGGCCCACCTCGCCGCGGGCCTGCCCGCGGTGCGGCGCGGCGACTTCACCACGGACCACTGGCTGGCCACGTTCGCCGCGCTGGCTCTTGACGCGGGACATGGTGTGCCGGTGTAACGCCGCTCGGCGGCCGGTCGTCCGCCGAGGCGGGACCGCGTCCGCCGCGTCCCCGGGCTTCCCGCGGCCAGCCGAACGGCGGTGCCATGAGGCGGCGTTGGCCGGGAAGCGGACGAAGCCCGCTTCCCGGCCAACGCCCGCCTTGAAGAGCCTCGCGGCTCCGCAGGGGCGGCGGACCGCTTCGGGCGGGGGCCGCCCGGAACTGCCTGCCGGGCAGGCGGTTCCCCCTCAGTCCCGTGCCGGAACGGCCATTTCCCCGAGCAGTGACCAACCCTCCTGCGGAACCGTGACGTTGACGATCTCCGGGGTCCGTACGAGGTGGGGCGGCAGGGTGCTCCGTGCCTTGGTGAAGTGGTCCGAGGTGACGTGGGCCTCGCCGGCCTCGTCGTCGCGGAAGGCTTCGACCAGCACGTAGACCGTGGGGTCCTCGACACTGCGGGACCAGTCGAACCACAGGCATCCGGGCTCGGCGCGGGTGGCCTGGGTGAACTCGCGGGTGATGTCCGGCCACGCGTCGGCGTCTTCGGGCAGAACGTGGAACTTGGCGGTGATGAAGATCAAGAGGGGTCTCCCTGGGGCGTATCGGTCGGCGATCCGTTCACGGCACGAGAATGGCCCGGCCCCGCACCCGTCCGGCGTCGAGGTCGTCCAGGGCGTCCTGGAAGCGGTCGAGGGGGTATGCGGTGGTGTGCAGCCGCACCTTGCCCCGAGCCGCGAGCACCATCAGTTCGCACAGGTCGTTGTAGGACCCGACCAGGTTTCCGATGAAGTTGATCTCGGCCGAGATGATGTCGATGGTGGGTACGTCGATGTTCTCGCCGTAGCCGACCACATGGTAGTCGCCCGCACGCCGCAGCATGCGCACGCCGTCGCGCGTGGCGCCGCCCTCGCCGACGAAGTCGATCACGGCTTCGGCTCCGCGCCCGCCGGTGAGGGCGAGGACCTCCTCGACCTGGTTGCCGCCGCTCATGACGCCATGGTCCGCCCCGATCGAGAGGGCCAGCTTCAGCGCGTCGGGATTCCGGTCGACGACCACGATCTCGGCGGCGGTCAGCGCCTTGAGGACCTGCACGCCGATGTGTCCGAGTCCGCCCGCGCCGATGACCACGCACCGGTCGCCCGGGCGGAGACGGCGGGCGGCCTTGGCCACGGCGTGGTAGGCGGTGAGACCGGCGTCGGCCAGCGCCGCGACGTCGGCCGGTTCCAGGGAGTCGTCGATACGGACGACGCTGCGGGCGGAGGTCTTGAGGTACTCGGCGTAACCGCCGGCGGTGTCGATGCCGGGGAAGAGGCTCTGCTCGCAGTGCACGTCGTCGCCCGAGCGGCACGCCCGGCACAGCCCGCAGGTGATCAGCGGGTGGACGATGACCTTGTCGCCCTCGGCGACGTTGGTGACCGCACTGCCCACGGCGTGCACCCAGCCGGCGTTCTCGTGCCCGATCGTGTACGGCAGCGTGACGCCCGACTTCTCGGCCCACTGACCCTCGAGGATGTGCAGATCGGTGCGGCAGACGCCGGCCCCGCCGATCTTCACGATCACGTCGTACGGGCCGGTGACCGTGGGGGACGGTACGTCTGCCAGCTCGAGGTTGCGGTGGTATCCGACGACCTGGACTGCCTTCACGGGGTGTGCTCCTTCTCGGGGGTGATGAGTGTGCTGTCTTCCTGGCGGGGCGACTGGTCCTGGGCGGCGTCCGGGTAGCGGGTACGCAGAAGGGCTCGGCAGAAGTGCGCGTTGCCGTCGATCGACAGGCGGACCGACCGGGCGAAGCGCAGCCGCAACGGGATCTCGCCCGCCTGGTAGGGCAGTCCATGGTCGTCGACCATGACGGGGTCGGACGGTGATGTGCCCAGCCCCAGGGCCTCGCGGCGTTGCAGCAGCGCGCGGGTCGCTTCGGTGCTCGGCAGATCGCCGAGCACGATGCCGTGGAGTCGTTCCTCGGTGAGCGAGGCGTCCTGCCGCAGCAGCGCGGTGAGCGCGCGTTCCATCGCGGCGGCATGGGCTTTGCGGCGGAAGATCAGCCGCAGTTCCTCGAGGTCGTTGTCCGCCTCGGCTCCGAAGGTCCCGCGGTAGCCGGCGTCCGCGGCCAGTCCACGGTTGATCAGGTCCGAGTCGTGATGGTCGTCGAGCAGCACCGTGACCGTGCCGACCCCGGGCAGGGCCGTCAGGACGTCTTTCGCGTCGGACGCCATGAGGTAGGCGAAGTTCGGCGCGCAGAACGAGGTCGGCAGCCGCAGGTGCACGGTCAGCCGGTGATCGCCGTCGGCCTCGACGGACCGTACGAAACCGAGGTCCGTGATCGGTTCGTCCAGCTCAGGGTCGAGGACCTCGGCGAGCGCCTGCCGGGCCCGCTCCTCCAGCGTCGTGGCGCGCTTCTCGCGCGCCGGGGCGTGCGCGGCCATCTCACACCCCCGCCGGCTGTGCCAGGGCGAGTTCGGCGGGGACCGGAATGTCGTACAGGGCAGCGGCGTTCAGCCCGAGGATCTTCTTCTTCTGTTCCACGGTGATCGGCGGGTACTCCCCCTGCATGTCCTCGGGGATCTGGAAGTCGACGAACTTCTCGATCAGCCAGCGGGGCGTCCACAGCGCGTAGTCGCTGGAGAACTGGATGCGGTTCTCGTCGAGCCAGAACAGGAGCTCGCCGAGAATCTGCGCGAAGTACCGGGGACGGCGGTGGATGAAGGGCATGGCGACCGCGAGACCGGCGTGCACGTTCGGTTCCTGCGTGGCGATCCAGCAGAAGTCCTCGAGACGGGGCAGTCCGCAGTGCTCGACGACGAAGTTCAGTTCCGGGAAGTCGCTCGCGGCCTTGTCGACATCCGCGACGTCGAACGCGTCCCTGTCGAGCGGCCGGATCGTCGGGCCCTTGTGGATGTGGATGTTCTTGATGCCCAGTTCCTGGGCTGCCTCCAGATACCGGTACGACCATGTGTCGTCGAGTTTGTAGCCGCGTGAGTCGCCGTGCCATTCCGCGGTGTACAGCTTGGCGCCCTTGAGCCCGAAACGCGCCGCGTCCCGGCGGAGCTGTTCGATCCCCTTCTGCTCGAGACGCGGGTCCCAGCAGTGGTTGTAGGTCAGCCGGTCGGGGTGCTGCTGCGCCAGCGCGAACGCTTCCTCGGCCTGGCCGAAGCCGCTGTCGAAGAACGCTCCGAGATGGGCGGGCTGGAAGATCGCATGGTCGACGTGCCCGTCGTCGAAGAGGTCCTTCATCAGGCGCCGGCCGCCGTAGTAGAGGAAGTCCTCGTACGGCCACAGCTCGGCTTCCGGGCTGAGGTTGCGGTGATAGTCGTAGAAGCAGTCGATGAACTGCTTGCCGTGGATGTTCAGCTGGTTCGAGGGGCGCGCGTCCCACAGTGCGACGTGCGCGTCCACGATGAAGTAGTTCTCGCCGTCCTTGGCGTACATGTCGGTCTCCGTCCCGGTGACGACCGTGTTCCGGAGAGCGACGTTAGGCAGAGTCCCGACGGCGGGGCAGGCTCGTGCTGTCTCACTTTGAGACAGCCGGCGGGGAACGCCGGCCGGCACCCCCGTCGTAGCCTGTGCGCAGATCGACGCACGGGCTCAGTGTGGAGGCCGCAGTGGACCAGAACCGCATTCCGGCGCCCGTCGCCCGCCACGGGGACGAGGCGACGGCCGCAGAGACAGCCCTGCTGACGCCCCGTCTGCAGGCGTCATGGAAGCGCAGCCGACGGTACGGCCTGACTCCGGAGGACCTGCGGCCCGACTTCACGGGCACGGTGGACACCGAGTCCCTGCTCTACGAATGCGGCCACGAGGTGCTTCAGGGGCTCAAGGACACGCTGGCCGGCGAACCGGTCGGCATGACACTCACCAACAGCGACGGCTTGGTGCTGTTCCGGTTGTGCGGCGACTCCTCGGTCAGCCGGTCCCTCGACCGGGTCAACCTCGCCCCCGGCTTCTCCTTCTCCGAGAGCAACGCCGGCACCAACGGGATGGGCCTCGCCCTCGCCGACCGCGCACCCTCGCTGGTACGCGCCGAGGAGCACTACTGCACCCTCCTGCGGCAGTACACCTGCGCCGCGGTACCCGTGCTCGACCCCCTCACCGGGGAACTCGCAGGCAGCGTCAACCTCACCACGTGGTCGGACCGTTCGTCGAAGCTGCTCCTGGCGCTGGCGCAGGCGGCGGCAGGGAACACGGCCGCCCTGATGCTCGCCCGCACCACCGGCAGGAAGCCGCGTCCGGCTCCTCGCGGCGAGGTGTTCCAGGTGTTCGCGCACCGGGCCCGGACGGGGAACCCGCCCCCCGTCCTCTCCTCACGCTGGACGGACGCGGTCGCGGAAGCCCGTACCGCCCTGGCCGAGGGCCGGCTCCTCGCCGTGGTGGGAGAGCCGGGAACGGGCAAGTCGACCCTTGCGGCCCTCGCCCGGCGGCAGGTGCGGTCCCGGGAACGCATTCTGTGCGCCCGTCCCCCGCTGCCCGGCGACATCACGCCGTGGATGAGGATCTGGGCTCCGGAGCTGGCCAAGACAGACACCTGCGTCATCATCACGGGGGTCCACACCCTGCCCGCGTGGGCAGCCGAGGACCTGGCCGAGCTGCTCTCCGGCGGAGCGCGCGGGAACACCGCGGACCAGCACCCGTACCCGCACCCGGCCGTCATCACCGCCGAGGACTACGCGAGCATCCCCCAGGCCCTGCGCTCACTGGTCGGCGCCGTGGTGGAGGCCCCCACCCTGCGTTCCCGCCCCGACGACATACTTCCCCTGGCGGACCACTTCGCGCGCGGGCTCCGAGGCCGTCCCGTCACCTTCTCCCCCGCGGCCGCCCAGGCGCTGACCACCTGTCACTGGCCGGAGAACACCAGGCAGCTCCGGCGGATCGTGTGCGACGCCGCTTCCCGCACCGATGTCGTCGACCTCCGGCACCTCCCCGGCGAGGTCTTCGTCGGCACGCCTCATCGGCTGAGCCGGATCCAGGCCCTGGAACGGGACGAGATCATCAGGTGTCTCACCGAACCGGCCACCACGGTGGCGCAGGCCGCGGACGCCCTCGGCATGAGCCGGGCGACCATCTACCGCAAGATCGCCCAGTACGACATCACCCTCCCCTCCCGTACCCGCTGACCAGGGACGACCCGTCCCTGGTCAGGAGAAGTGAACGGATCACTGCGCCGGGAGCTCGCCGGGACCGGGTGCGCGGTCCCGCAGCGCGACGATCACCGACACGACGGCGCCGCAGGAGAGGACCGTCGCGAAACCGATCATCGCGGTCTGCACGGCGACGTACCGCAGGGCCATGCTGAACAGGACGGCCGGCAGGCCCATCCCCAGGTACGCGACGACGAAGAACACGGCGAGGACCCCCGCGCGTGAGGCGGGCTCGGCCACGGAACCGGCCCGTTCGACGCCTCCCTTGAACAGCAGCCCGGAGCCGGCTCCCGACAGGGACACGGCGACCAGGTAGAGCCAGAGCACCGGGTGGTGGAGGGCGACGGCGCACAGGAGCAGCCCGGCCGGGAAGACCACTGCCCCCACGGTCAGGAGCCGGGACAGCGGGAGGCGGCCCAGCACCAGTTGGGCGGCCGCCGCGGAACCGAACATGAGGAAGGCCGCCAGGCCGACCACGAGGTGCGAGTCGGTGTGCAGACTGCCGTGCAGCACGCTCGCCCCGAGGGAGGAGATCAGGCCGAGGATCGCGAAGGCGAAGGCGCCCAGCGCGCCGGCCGCGCCGAACGCCCGCCGGCCGCCGGGGCGCAGGACGAACCTGCTGGGCGGTCGGGCCGCGGACGGCTCGGGGTGCACGGT
>Ga0164243_10010147_pt1 | contig 13568 bp, 15 predicted proteins | sample OricompcompostOP_FD_108781 | JGI IMG/M metagenome (GOLD analysis project Ga0164243, IMG submission 108781) | Organic Plus compost microbial communities from Emeryville, California, USA - Original compost - Organic plus compost (OP) | ecosystem: Engineered > Solid waste > Mixed feedstock >... | reverse complement strand
TGCTGGCCCGAGGCGGCCTGTACGCCGACCTGCACGCCACCCAGCTCGTGCCCGACGTGCCCGGCAGCCCGCGCACCACGCGTGCCGCCCACGCCCACCCCGACCCGCACCCCGACCCGCACCGTGCCCAGGAGGCCCACTGATGGATCTGCAGCTCACCGACCGCGTCTACGTCGTCACCGGAGGCAGCCGAGGCCTCGGCCGCGCCACCGTCGACGCGCTCGTCGCCGAGGGCGCCCGCTGCGTGGTGTCCTCGCGCAGCGAGGAGGCGCTCGCCGAGGTCGCGGCCGCCCACGGCGACCGGGTGGTCACCGTGGTCGCCGACAACGCAGACCCCGGGGCGCCCGACCGGCTCGTCGCCGCGGCACAGCAGGCGTGGGGTCGCATCGACGGCGCGCTCGTCAGCGTCGGCGGCCCGCCCGCCGGCCAGGTCACCCAGGTCAGCGACGAGCAGTGGACCGGTGCGTTCGAGTCGGTCTTCCTCGGGGCGGTGCGGCTGGCGCGTACGCTCGCCGCTGCGCTCGGCGACGGCGGCTCGATCGCGTTCGTGCTGTCGAGCAGCGTGAAGCAGCCCGTCGCGGGGCTCGGCATCTCCAACGGCCTGCGGCCCGGGCTCGGCATGGTCGCCAAGTCGCTCGCCGACGAGCTCGGCCCGCGCGGCATCCGGGTCAACGGGCTGCTGCCCGGCCAGGTCTTCACCGACCGGCTGCGTGAGCTGACCGGTGCGGCGAGCGCGGCCGAGGCGGAGGTGCCGAGCACCATCCCGCTCGGCCGCTTCGGTGAGCCGGAGGAGTTCGGGCGTGCGGCCGCGTTCCTGCTCTCGCCCGCCGCCTCCTACGTCACCGGTGTGATGCTGCCTGTCGACGGGGGGATGACCCGGGCGCTGTGAGCGGGTGTAGGAGTACCCGGTCAACCGGGTACTCCTGCACTTCCCGGGGCGTACAAACCCCGACAAGTGCCAGATCTCCCTGCGTGCTGTGACGCGAGAGACAGGTGAGGCGACGCCTCAGCGACCCGAGCGCTCGCGCTCGTACGCCGCCCGGTAGGCCTCCTTGACCGCCTTCTTGCGCTCGGCCTTGGCCCGCTTGGCGGCCGCGCGGGGAGAGAGGGCCGGCTGCGCGGCCGGCTCGGGCGCCCCGTCGGCGCCTCCACCGGCACCGTCGCCACCGCCTCCACCAGCACCGTCGCCTCCACCAGCACCACTGCCGGAGCCAGCAGGCACACCGTCGCGGCGCCGCCGCTGGCCGCGCCACTCGTCGTACGCCAGGTAGAAGAAGCCGCCGATGGCGAGCAGGCCGAAGAACCACCACTGCAGGCCGTAGAAGAAGTGCGGGCCGTTGTCGAGCTCGGGCAGCGGCTCGGGCGCAAGCGGCTCGGCGGCCTCCGGGGACTCCGAGGCGAGCTCGACGAACCCGTCGTAGACGGTCAGGCCGGTCGCCTCACCGATCCGCTCGGCCGAGACGGCGCGGGTGGAGTGCAGGTCGCCGAGCGGGTCGACGCTGGTGCCGGCGTCGTGGCTGCTGTCGGCACGGACGTAGCCCGTCACGGTCACCTCGCCCGCCGGCGGGGCCGGGATGTCGAGGTCGTCGGCGTCGATGTTGTTCGAGGCGGCCATCCAGCCGCGGTCGACGAGGAGCGCGGTGCCGTCGGCCGTCACCAGCGGCACGATCACGTCGATGCCCGAGGCGTCGTCGCGGCTGCGGTAGCGCACCACGACGGTGTCGTCGACGGCGTACGTGCCGGTCGCGGTGACCACCCGCCACTCGTCGCTCTCGCGCGACTCGCGGTCGGTGTCGAGGACCTGGTCGACCGGGGCGGGCTCGCGGTGCTCGTTGGTGCGGATGACGGCGTTGCTGGCCTTCTTGTCGGCCAGCCGGTCGAACTGCCAGCTGCCGAGCCACCAGGTGCCGGCAGCGAGCACCACGACGACGAGGGCGAACAGGAGCCAGCGTCGGGTGAGGAAGATCGACCGCACCCCACGAGGCTAGCCGCCGTCCGGACGCCGACGCCCGGCGGCATGGCTCGGCACCTATGCTGGCGTGGTGGAGATGACACCGCTCGCCGACCGCTTCGGTCGGGTCGCGACCGACCTTCGGGTCTCGCTGACCGACCGGTGCAACCTGCGGTGCGACTACTGCATGCCGCCCGAGGGTCTCGACTGGCTGCCCGACGACTCGGTGCTCACCGACGACGAGGTGGTCCGCCTCATCCGGATCGGCGTCGAGCGCCTGGGCATCCGCGAGGTCCGCTTCACCGGCGGCGAGCCACTGGTGCGCCGTGGCCTGGTCGACATCGTCCGGCGTACGCACGAGCTCGACCCCTCACCCGAGACCTCGCTGACCACCAACGCGCTCGGCCTCGCCCGCACCGCGGAGGCGCTGGCAGCGGCCGGCCTCGACCGGGTCAACGTCAGCCTCGACACCATCCGGCCCGAGACCTTCGCCACGATCACCCGGCGCGACCGGCTCCACGACGTGGTCGCCGGGCTCGAGGCCGCCCAGGCTGCCGGGCTCGGCCCGGTCAAGATCAACGCCGTGCTGCTGCGCGGTGTCAACGACGACCAGGCGCCCGAGCTGCTGCGCTGGTGCCTCGAGTGTGGCTACCAGCTGCGGTTCATCGAGCAGATGCCGCTCGACGCCCAGCACGGCTGGTCGCGCGGCGGCATGGTCACCGCCGAGGAGATCTTCGCGCGGCTGGAGGCGGAGTTCACCCTGGCGCCGGCGGCCGAGCCACGGGGGAGCGCGCCGGCAGAGCTGTTCACCGTCGACGGCGGGCCCGGCACCGTCGGGGTGATCGCCTCGGTGACGCGGCCGTTCTGCGGCGACTGCGACCGGGTGCGGCTGACCGCCGATGGCCAGGTGCGCAACTGCCTCTTCGCCCGAGAGGAGTCGGACCTGCGCGCGGCCCTGCGCGGCGGCGCCTCCGACGCCGAGCTCGCCGAGCGCTGGGTGGTGGCGATGCGCGGCAAGCTGCCCGGCCACGGCATCGACGACCCGACGTTCCTCCAGCCCGACCGGCCGATGTCGGCCATTGGCGGGTGAGCATCGGGGTCACCCGGCGCGACGTACGATGGACCGCATGTCCAGGGCACACGCCACCGAGCCGATCCGGATCACCACCGCGGCCGAGGGTCGGGATAGCGACATCGCGAGCCGCCAGCGCGCGTACCTCATCTCCATGACGATCCGGTGCCTGTGCTTCGTCGGCGCGGGTGTGTCCGCCCTGGTGGGGTGGAGCTGGGTGTGGCCGTTCCTGATCGTGGGGGCTGTCTTCCTGCCGTACGTCGCCGTCGTGATGGCCAACGCGGCCAACACCAAGGGCGACGGCTTCACCCTCGACGAGGCGCCGCGGCTGGAGCTCCCGGGCTCGCAGCGGCGCGAGATCGGCTGAGCCGTGGCGCTCGACGACAAGACCGAGCTCGACCTGTGCTCGGCCAAGGGCTGCCAGCAGCCCGGCACCTGGGAGCTGCGCTGGCGCAACCCGCGTATCCACACCCCCGAGCGCCGCAAGATCTGGCTGGCGTGCGAGGAGCACAAGGGCTCACTGGGCGACTTCCTGGGCAGCCGCGGCTTCCTGCAGGAGACCGTGCCGCACGCGTGAGCCCCACGCGTGAGCCCGGGTCCCCTCACTCGAGCAGGTCGGTGACCAGCGCCTCCATGAAGGGCCGCGCCCACTCCGGCTCGTGCATCGGGTCGGTCTCGTACGACCAGGCCTCGGCCGTCACGAAGTCGACCTCGAGGGTGCCGCGCTCCTGCTGCTCGCCCAGCGCGATCGTGTAGACCGGCGCGCCCTGGGGGTTCTCGTAGACGAGGTGGCCGGCGAGGGTGGTCTCGCTCTCGCTGGAGAACTTCTCGCGGGTCGTCCGGATGCTCACGCCCGACTCACGCTCACCGATGAGCAGCTCGCAGGAGCGCTGGGTGGTGACGGCACGGACCTCGACCTCGGGGGCGGCGTCGTCCATTGCCGCGAGCGCGGCGCTGCACACGATGTCCGGGTCGGCCTCGCCCTCCCGGATAGCGTCGACCGGGTCGTCCGGCACGTCGCGAGGTGTGTGCTCCTGGCAGCGGCGCTCCCACTGGCGGTAGAGGTCGACGCAGTCGCCCGTGCCGCGGATGGTGGGCTCGCCGTACGGCGTCAGGCCCAACCGCAGCGGGTCGCCGGCCACCTTCGTCAGGGCACGGGCCACTCGACCGCTCAGGTCGTCGCAGACCGGGGCCAGGTCGGAGGAGACCAGCAGCCCGTGGGTCTGACCCGCCGGCAGGAACAGCAGGCATCGGCCCGGCCGGCTGAGCCAGCCCTCGACACCGGCGACCTCGGTCGCGGTCGACTCGTAGGCCTGCGTCTCGACCACGCGCTGGTCAGCGACGCGCTCGACCTCGAGGTCGTCGCGCTCGGGCCAGCTCTGGCACACCTCGCCGTGCTGCTCGGCCTTCTCGACGTGCGGGTAGACCGCGCGGTGAAGGGCACACAGATCCAGCGCGTCCAGTGCCGCGACCTGCTGGGTGGACGGGGTCCACAGTGGGGGACGTGGCCGCTGTGGGGTGGTGACCGCCGACCAGTCGCGATCGGCGTACGACGCCGGGCGCAGCACCAGCCAGGCACCGACCGCCACCAGGGCGACGACCACGACGGCTGCCAGGAGCTTCTTGAGCACGGGCACAGCCTCTCACCACGAGTATCGCGGCAAACCTGGTGAGGTGGTTTGGGCCGTGCCCGGCGTGGGCAGCAGGCTCTCACCGAGGACGAGGAGGTCGCATGCAATCGCCACTGGAGCGGATGTACCACGCGGCGAAGGTGGACATACCCGCCGAAGCCGCCTACCTGCAGAGGATCACCAACAACCTGCGCGGCTATCTCAGCGACTTCGACGTGGCCTCGGCCGAGGCGGGCGAGCCCGCGGTGATGACCTCGATGCTCCATGTGGGCGGCGACATGCTGGCGGTGCTCCGGAGAGCGGTGACGTCGCTCGACAACGCCGCCGACGCTGTGCTGATCACCGCCAACGACTATCGCGACACCGACGACCGGGCCCGGCAGGACTACCAGGATCTCGACCAGAGCCTGAAGAGCAGCCCCGTGCCCGACCACCCCACCCAGTCCCTGCCGGAGCCCGAGAAGCCGGGCGCCGAGCTGCCTGCGCCACCACCCGGAGGGCCCTACCCGCCCGGTCCGATCCCGACCGAGCCCCCACGGATGGACCCCAACGAGGATCCGCCCGACCCCGAGGACCAGCGCGAGGAGCGTGGCGACGGCAGCGAGAACCAGCCTGAGGTGCCGGAGATCGACCGGCCCGAGTGGGAGGACGACTGATGGCCTTCGACCGCATCGAGTTCTTCAGGATCTGCATGGACATCGAGAAGTACCTCGGTTACCTGCGGGCCAACGAGCTCGCGCTGGAGTACTACGACACGCTCAACCGCGAGCCCATCCCGATGGCTGAGCTCTACCAGGAGCACTTCGTCTCCCTGCGCGACTGGAAGACCCCGTGCCCCGACGAGAAGTTCTCCATCACGGCACAGTTCGGGCCGCGCGTCTGGGTGCCCTTCGACGCCACGCAGTCCGAGCTGGACACCATCGACGAGCAGGTCCGGACCAACCTCACCACCGCGTACGAGAACGGCATCGGCTGGGCGGACGGCATGGCGCTGGACATGAACGAGACCTGCCAGCAGTTCAGCCACCCCGACACCGCCTCGATGGCCAAGTCGGTGCGCGACATGATGACCAACGTCGTGGAGGAGCTCGAGCTCGGCGCGAAGGACGCCTGGACCGACATCGGCAAGTACGTCGGGATGTGGAGGGGCGAGGCGGCCACGGCGTTCTTCAACTTCCACACCAACTACAACGACGCCCTGTCGCTCTTCGCCCACATGGGTGTGCAGCTGGGTGCGGGCTTCGCCGGCGCCACGGCCGTCATCCATGGCACCCAGGAGACGGCGATGAAGTTCGTCGAGAGCGTCCGCGAAGCGCTCGAGGGGATGCTGTGGCTGTGGACCGAGGTGGGCCTGCAGCAGCCGCCCGAGCCGAGTCTCGACATCGACGTGGGCAAGATCCTCAAGATCGCCGACGGGGTGTGGAGCCTGCTCCAGCTGATCCCGCCCGTCGCCGCGGCGACCAAGGGGGTCAACACCGCAGTGCAGGGGATCAAGACCGTCAACAGCATCGTGCAGGCTGCCGGTGGCGGCGGCGAGGTCGACATCCACCCGGAGCCCTACGCGTTCACCGACTGGACCGCCAACGGGCTCTACACCAAGATCTTCGACGTCCTGTACGAGGAGATCTACCAGAAGTACGTCGAGGCGATGGACGACCTCCACGTGGGCGGAGGCCCGGCCAACCCCGAGGACGCCGATGCCGTGCCCTTCAGCTCGAAGGCCGTGGAGCAGCACATGCTCGAGCTCCAAGGCCCCCGCAACGAGTGGGAGCTTGAGCCGGTCTCTCCGGGCAACCTCAACGGCGGCGACAACAAGGTGCCGTACGGCGACCTGTGACCCGCGGTGAGCGGCTCGGACAGGCTCGGCCGTTCTCGGCCGAGGTGATTCGGCGTACCCCGGGGTAATCACTAGCGTCCTGGGGCGTGAGCGAGAGCAGTGTCGAGCAGACCGGCCGTTCCGTCCTGGTGACCGGTGGCAACCGTGGCATCGGGCGCGCCATCGCGGAGGCCTTCCTGGCCGCCGGCGACAAGGTCGCGGTGACGACGCGCAACGGAGGAGCCCCCGAGGGTGCGCTCGACGTACGCTGCGACGTCACCGACCCCGAGCAGGTCGAGGCGGCGTACGCCCAGGTCGAGGCGGCGCACGGGCCGGTCGAGGTGCTGGTCGCCAACGCCGGCGTCACCGCCGACACCCTCCTGCTGCGGATGAGCGAGGACGACTGGTCGCGAGTCATCGAGACCAACCTCACCGGGGCGTTCCGGGTCGCCAAGCGCGCCGCCAAGGGCATGCTGCGGCTGCGACGCGGCCGGATCGTGCTCATCTCCTCGGTGGTCGGCCTCACCGGCGGCGCCGGGCAGGTCAACTACGCCGCCTCCAAGGCCGGGCTGGTCGGCATGGCGCGCTCGCTCGCCCGCGAGCTGGGCTCGCGCGGCATCACCACCAACGTGGTCGCCCCCGGCTTCGTCGAGACCGACATGACCGCCGTGCTCTCCGACGAGCAGAAGGCGGCGATCAAGGCGCAGGTGCCGCTGCAGCGCACCGCCACCGTCGACGAGGTCGCGGGCGCGGTCACCTGGCTGGCGAGCCCCTCGGCGGCGTACGTCACCGGCGCGGTCATCCCGGTCGACGGCGGCCTCGGCATGGGCCACTGAGCAGCACGGCCACTGGGCACCACACCTCACACGAACGGAGCACGACGGATGGGCATTCTCGACGGCAAGCGGATCCTGGTGGCCGGCGTCACCATGGACTCCTCGATCGGCTTCGCGACCGCCAAGGTCGCCCAGGAGCAGGGCGCGACGGTGCTGATCTCGAACTTCGGCCGTGCACTCGGCATCACCCGCCGCATCGCCAAGCGCCTGCCCGTCGAGCCGCCCGTGCTCGAGCTCGACGTCACCGACCCCGACCACCTCGCCGGCCTCGAGGCCCAGGTACGCGAGCACGTCGACGGGCTCGACGGCGTGGTGCACTCGATCGCGTACGGCAACCCCGAGACGCTGCTCGGTGGCAAGTTCCTCGACGGGCCGTGGGAGGACGTCGCGCAGGCGGTGCACGTGTCGACGTACTCGCTCAAGAGCCTGGCGATGGCCTGCCGGCCGCTGATGTCCGCCGGGTCGTCGGTGGTCGGCCTCACCTTCGACGCGACCGTCGCCTGGCCCGGGTACGACTGGATGGGCGTCGCCAAGGCCGGCCTGGAGTCGACCGCCCGCTACCTCGCCCGTGACCTCGGCAAGGACGGTATCCGTGTCAACCTGGTCTCCGCCGGGCCGCTCCAGACGCTCGCGGCGAAGGCGATCCCCGGCTTCAGCGACCTCGAGGGCATGTGGGGCACCCGCGCGCCCCTCGGCTGGGACAACACCGACCAGATCCCGACCGGCAAGGCCATCTGCGCGCTGCTGTCGGACTTCTTCCCGGCGACGACGGGCGAGATCGTCCACGTCGACGGCGGGTTCCACGCCATGGGTGCCTGAGGCACTGTCGCCGTAGCCTGGCCGTATGACCCGCACCCGGCTGCTCGTCGTCGCCCGCCACGCCCAGGCCGAGCAGCTCGCTACCGACGACCTCGACCGCCGGTTGACGCCCCGCGGGCGGGCCGACGCGCGGGCCGCGGGGGAGTGGCTTGCCGGGCGGGGCGTGACGCCCGAGGTCGCGCTGGTCTCGCGCGCCGTGCGTACGCGCCAGACGTGGGAGGGTATGAGCGCGGCGGCCGGCTGGAGTCTCGAGCCGACGCTCGACCCGGTGCTCTACTCGGCCGACGTGCAGCGTGCGGCCGAGACGGCGGCGTACGTCGAGGGCGACCCCGGCACGGTGCTGCTGGTCGGTCACAACCCGACCGTCTCCCGGCTGGCGCAGCTCCTCGACGACGGCGAGGGCGCGGCGTCGCTCGGGCCGGGTGGCTTCCCGCCCGGCGGGCTGGCGCTCTTCGAGCACCCGGGGGAGTGGGCCGACCTCGGCGTCGGCAGCGCGCGGCTGCTCGCCGTGCACACCCCGGACGCGGGGTGAGCGCCAGCGCCTCGGGTGCGCGGGCATGCCCTACCCTTGCGCTGCCATGACTGACGCGGACGCACGGGCCACGGCCCGCCCCGACACCCTGCTGATCACCCTCACCGGCCGTGACCGGCCGGGCGTCACCAGGGCGGTCTTCGCCCACCTCGCGGAGGCCGGCGTCGAGGTCGTCGACCTGGAGCAGATCGTGCTCCGACGACGGCTCGTGCTCGGCGTCCTGGTCACCGTGCCGGCCGACGAGGTCGCCCTGCGCGACGCCGTCTCGCAGACCGCCACCGAGCTCGGCATGCACGTCGAGATCGTCCGGGGCAGCGGCGACAACCACCGGCGGGTGCAGCGGGCGTACGTCACCCTGATCGGTGCGCCTCTCGCCGCCGCGGCGATGGGCGCGGTGGCAGCCGAGATCGCCGACGCCGGGGCGAACATCGACCGCATCCAGCGGCTGGCGGACTACCCCGTCACCGCGATCGAGCTGAGCGTCTCCGGTGCCGACCCCGCCGACCTGCGCGCGCGGCTGGCGCCGGCGGCCTCCGAGCTCGGCATCGACGTCGCGGTGCAGCCGGCGGACCTGCTGCGCCACGGGCAGCGCCTGATCGTGATGGACGTCGACTCCACCCTCATCCAGGGCGAGGTCATCGAGATGCTCGCCGCGCACGCCGGCTGCGAGGCCGAGGTGGCCGAGGTGACCGAGCGCGCCATGCGGGGCGAGCTCGACTTCGAGGCGTCGCTGCGGGCGCGGGTCAAGCTGCTGGCCGGCGTGCCGGCGGCGGCCCTCGACGACGTGTACTCGCGCATCCAGCTCAACCCCGGCGCCCGCACCCTGGTGCGTACGCTCCGGCGGCTCGGCTACCGCTTCGCGATCGTCTCCGGCGGCTTCAGCCAGATCACCGACCGGCTCGCCGCTGACCTCGGCATCCACTTCGCCCGTGCCAACGAGCTCGAGATCGTCGACGGCGTGCTCACCGGCGACATCGTCGGTGACGTCGTCGACCGGGCCGGCAAGGCGCGTGCCCTGCGCGAGATCGCGGCCGAGGTCGGGATCGCCGAGGCCGCCACGGTGGCGATCGGCGACGGGGCCAACGACCTCGACATGCTCGCCGCGGCCGGGCTCGGGATCGCGTACAACGCCAAGCCGGTGGTGCGCTCCCAGGCCGACACCTCGGTCAACGTGCCGTACCTCGACACGATCATCTACCTCCTCGGCATCAGCCGCGAGGAGATCGAGGCCGCCGACGCCGAGGCCGGCTTCACCACCCCCGCCCCGCCCATCCCCTGACCGCGCGAGGCGACCTCGCGCGTCACAGGGGACTAGCCGGGCGGCCAGGCGTCGGGGGAGGCGGCCGCGGTGAGGGCGTGCCGGGTCGCGCGGGCGAGGTCGGACAGGGCGGCGCGGCGGGCCGACATCTCCGCGGCGGTGACCGAGCCGCCGTCGTCGACCAGGGCCAGCTCGACGACCGCGGCGAGGTGGAGCGCCCGACCGGCCAGGTCGAGGCAGCGCGAGGGTACGCCCGGTGGCGCGTCGACCGGGTCGCGGTGACGCAGGTTCATCAGCAGGTCGGCCACCTCAGGTCGCCAGCGCGCGACGTCGAGGGCGGCCAGGGTGTCGGCCGCACGCGGCAGGGCGGCCCGCAGCGCGCGGTCGGCGTCACCGACGTCGGGCAGCTGCCGCCGGCGGGCGGCGTACGCCGTCCACGTCACCGACGCCCCGACCCGCACCGGCACCAGCCCGACGGTCGCGCCCGTCGAGCCCGCGACGATCACCGCCTCGCCCTCGTCGATCGCGGCGGCGTTGAGGTCGGGCGGGCCCCCGAGGCCGACCAGGTCACCCTCGACGGGGTACGCCGCGCCGTACGACGTCGCCCCCTCGGCCCGCAGCCGACCGAGCCCGGTCAGCAGCGGCTGTGACCCTTCAGGCCCCCCGAGGCCCAGGGCCGCGAGCCCGGCGACCGTGTGGACGGCGTCGGCGGCCATGCCGTGGCCCAGCACGCCGTCGAGGAGCTCGTCGGGGGAGAGGTGGCCGCGCAGCCAGCTGGTGCCCCACCAGGCCAGCCGCAGGGAGACGGGCAAGGAGATGTCCACAGCGGACAGGGTAGGCGCGTGCCGCCAGCGGCCACTCGCTACAGTCGGGGCCATGCCTGCTGCTGTGCTGGAGTTCGCCGACGTCACCGTGCGCAGAGGGCAGGCGGTCCTCCTCGACAAGGTGACCTGGCAGGTCGACGAGGGCGACCGCTGGGTGGTCCTCGGCCCCAACGGAGCCGGCAAGACCACGATGATCCAGATCGCGGCCGCCCAGATGCACCCGACGGCCGGCGTGGTCGGCATCCTCGGCGAGCTGCTCGGCATGGTCGACGTCTTCGAGCTGCGACAGCGCATCGGGCTCACCAGCGCCGCGCTGGCCGAGCAGATCCCGCGCGGCGAGTCGGTGCACGACGTCGTCGTGTCGGCGGCGTACGCCGTGGTGGGCCGCTGGAAGGAGCAGTACGACGACCTCGACCACGACCGTGCCGCCTCCCTGCTGACCGAGCTGGGCATCGCCCACCTGGCCGAGCGCACCTTCGGCACGCTGTCGGAGGGTGAGCGCAAGCGGGTCCAGATCGCCCGTGCCCTGATGGTCGACCCCGAGCTGCTGCTGCTCGACGAGCCCGGCGCCGGCCTCGACCTGGGCGGCCGCGAGGACCTCGTCTCGACGCTCTCGACCCTGGCGTACATGCCGCAGTCGCCGGCCACGGTGCTCATCTCCCACCACGTCGAGGAGATCCCGCCCGGCTTCACCCACGTGCTCATGCTGCGCGAGGGGCGACTGGTGGCCGCCGGCCCGATCGAGCAGACCCTCACCGCGGCCAACCTGAGCGCGACCTTCGGGCTGCCGCTGCAGCTGGAGCACACCGACGGGCGCTACTCCGCCCGCCGACGCACCCGCCACGCGCAGGCCTGAGCGCCGGTGGAGCTCCTTCACGCCGCGGCGATCCTGCTGGCCGGGGTCGCCGCCGGCACCATCAACGCCGTTGTCGGCTCCGGCAGCCTGGTCACGTTCCCGACGCTGCTCGCCTTCGGCTACCCGCCGGTGACGGCGAATGTCTCCAACACGATCGGCCTGGTGCCGGGCAACGTCTCCAGCGTCTGGGGCTACCGGCGCGAGCTGGAGGGCCAGCGCAGCCGGGTCGTACGCCTCGGCGCCGCCTCGCTCGTCGGAGCGACGGTCGGTGCGGTGCTGCTGCTGGTGCTGCCGGAGTCGGCGTTCGCGGCCATCGTGCCGGCGCTCATCGCGCTCGGGGTGGTGCTGGTGGCCTTCGGACCGCGGATCTCCGCCTGGGTCTCGCGCCGCCACGCCGAGGTGCCGCCGCACGGCCACTGGTGGGTGTGGCCGGCCGTGCTCCTCACCGGCGTGTACGGCGGCTACTTCGGCGCCGCCCAGGGCGTCATCCTGCTCGCGGTGCTCGGCATCGGCGTGGCCGACGGGCTGCAGCGGCTCAACGCGGTCAAGAACGTCCTCGGCGGCCTCGCCAACTTCGCCAGCGGCGCCCTCTTCATCGTCGTCGCCGACGTCGACTGGTGGGTGGTGCTGCTCATCGCGATCGGCTCCACCATCGGCGGTCAGCTCGGCTCCTCGGTCGGGCGCCGGCTGCCACCCCAGGTGTTCCGCGCCGTGATCGTGGTGGTCGGCCTGGTCGCGCTTGCTGCCTTCTTCGTGGGGTGAGCGCCGTAGGAATACCCGGTCGACCGGGTATTCCCTAGGTGGCGGAGGTTTGCAAACCTCCGCCAGCGCGAGAAAACCTCCGCCAGTAGCGGTCGGCGCCGGGCCTCAGCCGCGGTCGACGTACGCCGCGCGCCAGGTGTCCATCTCGTCGTACGCCTGCTTGAGGGCGGCCGGTCGCGACAGGAAGACGTCGTGGCGGGCACCGGGCACGGCGGCGTACGTGACGTGGCGGCCGACGGCGGTCGACCACCGCCGGATGTGGCGTACGTCGAGCACGATGTCGCTGGTGTGCGCGCGCTCGCTCAGCGACGACGGGGTGGCGCTGCGGTCGGAGGACAGCACGAGCACCGGCCCGGGCACCTCCAGCCCGCGGTGCAGCCGCGCGTGCCCCTGCCGGATCGCGCGCAGCCACCCCATCCGCACCGGGAACGACTCCAGGGGCTTCCACGCCAGGTCGAAGTCCCAGTCGCCGCCGTGGCTGGTGTGCAGGCTCTGGCCGTAGAAGCCACTGACGTTGCGCGGGATGACCTGCATCGGCCGCCAGCGGCCGATCTGACGGACGACCGGGGTGCCGATGATGCGCACCAGGTCGGGCCCCTGCAGGTCGAACCACGGCGAGTTGAGCACGGTGCCGACCAGCGCGTCGGGCTTCCGGGCGTCGGCCCACAGCGGCACGATGAGCCCGCCGGTGGAGTGCGCGTTGAGCACCACCCGGCCGTGCCCGTCGCGCTCGGTGATCCGCTGCCACGCCTCGTCGAGCTCGGGGAAGTAGTCGTCGAGGTCGGTGATGAACGTCGGTGTCTGGTGGGGACGGATCGAGCGGCCGTACTTGCGCAGGTCGAGGGCGTAGAAGTCGTACCCCCGCGAACCCCACCACTCGGCCAGGCCGGTCTGGAAGAAGTAGTCGCAGAAGCCGTGGACGTACAGCACCGCGCCCCGCGTGCCGTCGCCGTCGGTGGGCCGGTGCACGAGGGTGGCGACGACCTCGCCCTCCTCGTCGTCGGGCAGCGGGATCGTCTCGGCGGTGTACGGCGCCCCGAGGACGTCCTCGACCTTCTCGATCGTCCCGGTCTGCTCGCCGGTCTGCTCGCCGGTCTGCTCGGCGGTCTGCTCGGCGGTCTGCTCGGCGGTCTGCTCGCCGGTCTGCTCGCCGGTCTGCTCGCCGGTCTGCTCGCCGGTCTGCTCGCCGGTCTGCTCGCCGGTCTGCTCGC
>Ga0164243_10010146_pt1 | contig 13569 bp, 11 predicted proteins | sample OricompcompostOP_FD_108781 | JGI IMG/M metagenome (GOLD analysis project Ga0164243, IMG submission 108781) | Organic Plus compost microbial communities from Emeryville, California, USA - Original compost - Organic plus compost (OP) | ecosystem: Engineered > Solid waste > Mixed feedstock >... | reverse complement strand
GCCACGAGCTCCTGCACCGATTGCGCTGGCACCGACGGATTGACGATCAGCATGTTTGGAACATAGGCGAGAACCGTTACGGGCTCGAAATCCTCCTTGGCTCGGAACGCAGTGTCCGCGATCAGCAGTTCGTTGATACCGTGCGTTCCGGATGTGCCGACAACAAGCGTATGGCCGTCGGGCTCCGAACGCGCGACCACTTCGGTACCGATGTTGCCGCCGGCGCCGGGGCGGTTCTCCACGACGACGGAAACGCCCCAACGTTTGCTCAACTGCTCGGCCAGGGGGCGCGTCAGTGCATCAACACCGCCACCAGCCGGGAAAGGGACCACGATGGTCACAGTGCGTTCCGGAAATGCATAGGACGGCGCCATCGACAAAGCAGCCAGTGAAAATGCTGCCGCGATTGTTCGAAATTTCATGAACTCCTCCTCCCGTGATTGATTTTCGCGCTTCGCCGATTGCCGAGGCAGGATGCGCATTCGAATGCCGGGCTTTCTGTCGACGCCGAACCAAGCCGTTTCAGTACCTTCCCCGTCCCAGCGCTCATCTCCTCAAGCCAAGCCCCGGCTTGAGCAGGACCGTTTCGGGTGACCGTGCCCTCCCATGTCTTCTATAAGATATAAAAGACAAGACATCGAGCGGCTGTCAAGAAGCTCTTTCGCGGCCGCTCGCAAACGACCGCCCAAAGATGCCGTGATTCCGTTTGCTGCCGGGTGGCTTTCCAGCTCACTGGACCGCCCTGAGGCTCCCTTGCCATAGAAGCCGAATGGGAAAGCAGTCAGCGCTCGTCCGCTGGCCGGCTGCTGGTCGACGGCGGGATGCGGGCGATGACCTTGATCTCGAAATCGAAGCCCGCGAGCCAGTTGACGCCGACAGCGGTCCAGTTCGGATAGGGCGGCCCGCCGATCTCTTCCGCCCGGACGGCCATCACCGTTTCAAACTGCTCGTCCGGATTGGTGTGGAATGTGGTGACATCAACAACGTCGTCGAAGCTGCATCCGGCGGCAGCCAGGACACCGCGCAGATTGGCGAAAGCCCGCCGAACCTGATCCTCGAAGACGGGTTCCGGCGAGCCGTCCTCGCGGCTTCCGACCTGCCCCGACACAAAGAGGAGATCGCCTGAGCGAATGGCCGCAGAGTATCGATGAACGTCGTACAAGGCGTGGCGGTTGGCCGGGAAAATGGCGTCACGTGTGGGCATCTCATGCTCCGTTGTCTTTGCAAAACTTTGATGCAGAGCAGGAGATAGGACATCCGCATTGCGTGGATTAGCAGTTGAAATCGGCATGGGTTGATGCAAAATTCCCATCAATGCCTCGCCCATCGCTCAACGATCTGACAGCCTTCGTGGCCGTTGCCACGCATCGCAGCTTCCGCCGCGCGGCGGACGAGATCGGCACGGCGCCTTCGACATTGAGCCACGCGATGCGTGCGCTCGAGGAACGCATGGGCATGCGTCTTCTGAACCGAACCACACGAAGCGTCTCGCCGACGGAAGCCGGTTTCCGGTTGCTCGGCCGCCTTCAGCCGGCGCTCGCATCGCTGGACGAGGCGCTCGACAGTGTCGCGGCGTTCCGGGGCAATGTCTCGGGAACCGTCCGCGTCAATGCACCGCGACTGGTTGCCGGGCTTCTCGTTCGAGAAATTCTTCCGCAGATGGCTGAGCGCCATCCGGACGTGACGGTGGATGTCGTCGTCGAAGGGCAGCTTATCGATATCGTGTCGAGCGGTTTCGATGCCGGCGTGCGCCTCCTCGCATCGATCCCCAAGGATATGGTCGCCGTGCCGTTAGCATGTCCGGTGGCGTTCATCTGCGTGGCGTCGCCCGCTTATCTCGATCGCTTCGGCGAGCCGACAACGCCGGAGGAACTGCAGCGGCACTATTGCATCGGCCACCGTTTGCCGAGCGGCAAGCTCTATCGATGGGAGTTCGAACGCGCCGGCCAGGAACTCGTGATCGGCACAAACGGCCCTGCCGTCCTCGATGACGAGGAACTGATGGTCGAGGCTGCCATCAAGGGCATGGGCATCGCCTATGTTGCGGACTGGGCCGCTGAAACCGCCCTGTCAGCGGGCCAGCTGCGCAAGGTCCTGACGGCCTGGAGCCCTGCGCCGGAAGGGGTCGCGATCTACTATCCCGGACATCGCGCCGTACCGCCGGCGCTGCGGGCCTTCCTCGATGTTGTCAAGGACTCGCGGAAGAAAGCTCCCTAACGCGGTGCTCGAACTTCCTCTCGGCGGGGGCCGAGATTCCAAAAATACACATTTGCGAGAGCGTACAAATTCCTCGCAAATGTTTACATAGTACGCATTTGTTCTCTTACCTCGTCTTGATGCTCAAACCAAAAAAATCGTCCTGACGAGAAAAGCCACGCTCCTGAACTCACTCCAAGGGCGAGGGCGAGTGTGGCAGGCGTGGGTGATCGCGCCCGCGGGCGGTCGGTTTCGCGCATAATTCGGCGTCTCCAATGTCTGCATTTTAGTGACGGATGAGAGCGCTGAACGACCAGCATGCCGCGCAAATTATTCATTCACGGCTCGACCTGCGGACCGCCCGATTCTCGTCATATGTGGCATATTGCCCATCGCTACCGTCGCGATTAGCGCCAGCGATTGTTCGCAATCAGCGCCGAGGCTCGAAAAGCCGGTTGCGGGAGCCTGTCAGATGCTCCTTCATCAAGCGTCGCGCAGCGTCCGCCTCACTGTTACGGACCGCTTCGAAGATCGCATTGTGCTCGGTAAAGACGTGGCGCAGGCCATCGCTCGTGTTGCGCAATGAGATGCCGTGAAACCGCATGCCCACGGCGATGTGGTCCTTGAGCGCGTCCATCGCCGTGGAGAAATAGGGATTGGAGGAAGCCTTGGCGATGCCCAGATGGAACATGAAGTCCGCATCCTCGCGGTGGGCATTCCTGTTCGTGGCGTCGCGCAGGAGGTCGAGCGCCGACTTCAGCTCCTGCAGGGCGTGCTCGTCTCGGCGCATGGCCGCCATGGCCGCTGCCTCAGGCTCGATCGTCAGGCGGAACTCGTAGCAATATTGCAGGTCCGAGATGTTCTCGAGCTGGCCAAAACCGAGCGGCTCCCTGAGGCCGTGATTGCGCACAAAGCTGCCCGAACCGCGGCGGGAGTAGATCAGGCCCTGGTCGCGCAGGCGCTGCAGGGCATCCCGCACCACCGGCCGCGAAACCTGGAACTCGGCCGCGAGCGCGTGTTCCGTCGGCAGCCGCTCGTTGGGACCGTAGGCGCCCGATTTGATGGCGCGCTGCATCCTGTCAAAGACGGCGTCGGCCAGGCTGCGCCGCACATTCAACCCATCCGGCATCTCGCTCAACCGTTTCCTAGCCCCATTGAAAGCCGGTCGAGCAACCGGACGAGGGTCTGTCGATCTCCGAATCCGCCCGACTTGGTGATTATCGTGAACTGCTTCGCGCGGGCAATAGGCAACCCCGGCAAGGCTTCGCCCAGCAGTTCGAGCCTGTCGACACCCAGCCCTTCGAGCACGATCTGCGCCGTCGATCCGCCCGAGATGAAGATCGCCTCGCCCTCTCGCGGAGGAAGCCGCAGGAGGGTTTCGGCAAGTCTGCGCGCGACCTTCGCGGGGTCCGCGCACCCTGCGTCTTCCGTGGCTTCTATCAGATTGACTGTTGATGGTGCCGGAAGGTGCCGCGGCGCGGCGCCGTCAGGCGCTGCCACATAGGACATGCGTGGCACAGCCTCCCGCAGGGCCGCGACCTGCGCTTTGGTGATCGGGTCGCGCGAGCCGACGATAAAGGTGATGCCGGGGGTGGCGAAGGGGCGTACCGTCCGGTTCGGTTCGGGCGCCATTCGGCGGGCAAGCGCCTCCGCCAGCCCGCGCGCGCCCACCGGCAGGTCGAAGCCACTCCGCTCGACCGCCGCCTCTATGTCAGCTTCCGTCCCCACATCGGGAATGTCCGCCTTTGCTGCGTGACGTCCGAGCCGCGAGGCGATGTCCACCGGCTCGTCCACCCCAAAGCCACCGAGCCGACCGTCTTTGACTAGGCGGCCGAAGTCGGGAATGGCAGGGACCACCAGTGCCCTTTGGAAGGGGATCGCGTCGAGTTCGGCGGCAATGTGGCCCTTCATTCGGGAGTCGATCTTCTTGAAGACGGCCACGCTACGGGGCAAAAGCCGCGTGCAGTCCGCGACGGCGCTTCGGGCCTCTTCCGCATCAATTTCACGGGTGTTGGTTGAAACGCCGATGATTTCCGGCCCCTCATCGAGACAAAGGGGCAGGGCCTCGGGTCGCAGCGCCACCATCGTGGCGAGCCCGCGCGCCGCAAAAGGGGCCGAGGCGTCAAGCGCGCCGGTCAGATCGTCCGCCACCACCGCGAGTTTCGTCATGACGGCGCGGCCGCGGCCTGCCGACGGCCCTCCTGCACATCCGGGTCGGGATCGAGCGCGGCGGCGAGCAGCTTCTGTGTGTATGGATGCCGAGGCTCGTCGAAGATCTGGCGGGTAAGCCCTTGTTCGACGATTTCCCCGGATTTCATCACGATGACCGTGTCGGCGAAATCGCGCACCACGCCGAGATCGTGCGCTATGAAGAGAAAGGAGATGCCCAGCTCCTCGCGCAGCCGGCTGAGCAGCGCGATCACCTGTGCCTGGATCGAGACGTCGAGGGCGGAAACGGCCTCGTCGCAGATGATGAGCTCTGGCTCCAGCGCCAGGGCGCGGGCAATCGCTATGCGCTGTCTTTGTCCGCCGGAGAATTGATGCGGGTACCGCTGGGCATGGTCGGGCGAGAGCCCGACTTGCAGCAGGAGCTCCGTGACCCGGTCGCGGCGCGTGGCCCGGTTCGGCATGAGGCCGTGTATGTCCCAGCCTTCCGCGATGATCTGGTAGACCGACATGCGCGGGTTAAGCGACTGGGTCGGATCCTGGAAAACCATGTGCATCTGGCGCCGCGCCGCGAGAAGATCGCGGGGGGACATCTTGAGGAGATCGCGCCCCTTCCACCGAGCCTCGCCGCTATCCGCCAGCTCGAGCCGCAGGATCGAGCGGGCGAGGGTGGATTTGCCCGAGCCGCTTTCTCCGACGACAGCGATGGTCTGTCCGCGCCGAAGCGTGAAGGATGCCTCCTTCAGCGCGGTAAAGTCGCCATAGCGCTTGCTGAGCGCCCGCACATCGAGGAGCACTTCGGCTTCCGGCTCGCTCGCGGGTATTTCGCCCTTTCCGGGCGCGGCTGCGATCAGCTTCTTCGTATAGGCATGTGAGGGGTTGTGATAAATGTCGCGGACTGAGCCTTGCTCCACGATCTCGCCTTGATTCATCACCACGACACAATCGGCGATGTCGGCTACCACCCCCAGGTCGTGGGTGATCAGGACGAGCCCCATTCCGGTTTCGGCCTGCAATTCGCGCAGCAGCGACAGCACTTCCGCCTGAATGGTGACGTCGAGCGCCGTGGTCGGCTCGTCGGCGATCAGGAGGTCGGGCTTCAGCGCGAGCGCCATCGCGATCATCAGTCGCTGCCGCTGCCCGCCGGAGAATTGGTGCGGATATTTGCGCAGAGCGCGTTCGACATCGGGAATTCCAACTCGCGTAAGCAGTTCGAGGCAGCGCCTGCGCGCGTCCTCGGGCTTGCCGCCATGCGCCGTCATCGCCTCGGCGATCTGCCAGCCGACCGGATAGACCGGGTTGAGATGACCGAGAGGATCCTGGAAGATCATGGCGATCCGCTTGCCGTTGATCCGGCGGCGCTCTTCTCGGGAAAGCTTGAGCAGATCCTGCCCTCCAAACAGGATTTCGCCGCTCACGATCTCGGCCGGCGGGATGTCCAGCAAATTCATGATCGCCGAAGCGGAGACCGATTTGCCGGAGCCGCTTTCGCCGAGTATGGCCAGCGTCTCGCCGCGATCCACATGCCAGGAAACCGAGCGCACGGCATCCACCGCACCTCTTGCCGTGTGGAAGCGCACCGATAGGTTCAGGACGGAAAGCAGTTGATCAGCCATTGCCGCCGCTCCTTGCTTCCAGCCGCCAGCGCTGGGCAGGGTCGAACGCGATCCTCATCCAGTTTGACAGGAGGTTGAGCGAAAGGGTGGTGAGGATGATCGCAAGGCCCGGCCAAAAGGCCAGCCACCATGCAGAAGTGAGATAGGGCCGGCCCTGGCTTACCATGAGCCCCCAGGTGATCTCGGGCGGCTGGATGCCGATCCCGAGAAAGGAGAGAGCGGATTCAGCAAGCATGACGAAAGCGAAATCGAGCGTCGCGATGGTGATCAGTGTGGGCGCCACAACCGGCAGGATATGGCGCAGGATGACGCGGCCGGAAGAAGCCCCCATGGCTATGGCGGCCTGCACGAACATGCGTTCGCGGATCTCCATCACTTCCGCGCGGGTCGTCCGCATGTAGATGGGTATCCGGGTGATGGCGAGCACCAGTATCATGTTGGAGACCGAAGGCCCCAGGATATAGAGGACGACCACTGCAATCAGCAGCGAGGGGAACGACATGATCACATCCCCAAGCCGCATGATGACCTGGGAGGTGTTCTTTCCGCGATAGCCGGCGATAAGGCCGAGCGCGGTGCCGATGAGAAGGGCGGTGGCCACCGCGCCGGCCGCGACCATCATCGTGTTGCGTGCAGCGACGATGACGCGCGCCAGCATTGGACGGCCGAGCGAATCCCCGCCGAGAACGTAAAGCCAGCCGCGGGCCAGATCGAAAGGCGGGCTGTTGCGTCCGCGAAGGTTCTGGCTGGAGGCGACATCGCCTAGCAGGGAAGGGCCGAAGACAGCGCAAAGGAGCACCACCAGCAGCAGCACTGCCGAGGCGAAGGCGAATTTGTCGCGCCACAGCATCCGCGGCAGCGCGAGCAGTCGCTCGCGTGCTGGTGCTTCCGTCATCGGCGCGCTTGCTGGAACGTTTGCCACTCTTCTCCTCCTAATGACGGATGCGCGGATCGAGGAGCGAATAGGCGATGTCGATCAGCAGGTTCATCAGGAAGATGGCGATCGCGGTCACCATGATCGCTGCAAGAACGACATTGAAATCCCGCTGCAAGATGGAGTCGATCATCAGCTTTCCGATGCCCGGAAAGCCGAAAATGGTCTCGACCACCACCGCGCCGTTGAGCATGGCGGCGGCCTGGTCGCCGATGACGGTGATCACCGGCAGCATGGCGTTGCGCAGCGCATGAACGAAGATGATCTTGCCCTCCTTCACGCCTTTCGCGCGCGCTGTCTTGACGTAGAGCGAGGAGAGCGCGGCAAGCATGGAGCCGCGCACCACCTGGACGATCAGGCCGAAGGGCCGGATGAAGAGCACCGCCACCGGCAGGATCCAGTGCCAGGGCGTTCCCACGCCCGAGGTCGGCAGCCAGCCGAGATTGATCGAGAAGATGACGATCGCAACGATGGCGATCCAGAAGTCAGGGGCCGAAGCGCCGATCAGCGACAGGACGGAGGCGAACCGGTCGAAAAAGCCTCCGACGTGGAATGCCGCAAGCGAGCCGATCACAATCGCGACGACGACAACCAGGCCCATCGTGACCAGCGCGAGCGGAAGCGTCCATGCATAGGCCTCCAGGACCACGTCGATGGCCGGCCGCGCCTTGCGGATGGAATCACCGAGATCGAAGTGGAGGAGATCCCACACATAACGGCCGAACTGCACGAGCAGCGGATCGTCGAGGCCGTGCAAGGCACGAAACTGGTCGCGCATCTCCTGGGACGCGTCGATGGGCAGGAAGAGCGATGTGGGGTCGCCCGTAAGGCGTGAAAGAAAGAAGACCAGAACGAGCAGGGCAACCAGCGAGAGCAAACTTGCGATCGCCCGCTGTCCGAAGAGTTTCGTCATTGGTGCTTCTCCGTCTCGCCCATCGGGGCCGGTGCCGGGTCCCGAGACCCGGCACCGGCCGGGGCATTATTTGAACCCGATTTCCGCGAGCTGAAGTTGCGAGTTCGTGGCGATGGTGGGCCTGAAGTCCAGGCGCTCGCTCACGCGGCTGTGCCCGACCATGTGAAAGAGCAGGACGTCGGCCACGACTTCGTCATGCACATAGGCCATCACCTGCGACCACAATTCAGCTCGCTCATCACCCGTGGCTGCTGTGGCGTCCTCGATCATCTGGTCGAGCTTGGTATCCGACACGCCGGACTGAGTGCCCTCGCTGTGGTACTTGAAGTACATCGAGAACACCGGGTCGCCGCGCGAATTGTCGTGCTGGGCGACGATCAGCTGCGCCGGGCGGCCTTCCGGGTAGGGCTTCGAGTAGAATTGCTCATGCTCGGCGACTTCGACCATCCTCAATTGCGCGTTGAAGCCCACTTCATTGAGCATCTGCACCAGCGCTTCGCCGACTTCCGTCACATGGGGGAAATTCTCGGTGCGGGCGATCACCTCGATCGGCGCTTCGACATTGACGCCATCGGCTTTTGCCTCTTCCAAGAGAGCCGTGGCGCCTTCCGGATCATAGGCATGAGGCTTCAAGTCAGGATTCCAGCCCAATGTCGTGGGTGGGACGATTGCCGTGGCGAGCTCTGTGCCCTCGGCAAGGACGGTTCCGATGAAAGCTTCGCGGTCGATCGCCTTGTTGAGGGCGAGGCGCACACGACGGTCTCCCATCGGCTCGATCGTCTGATCGATGCGCAGATAGACGGTCTCCGAATTCGGGTACGTGAAGTCTGTTGCCGGGTTGGTGGCTTCGACTTCGGTGATCTGGGGCGCGATGTCTGCCTCGCCTGTCTCCACCATGGCGGCGCGGACTGCCGGATCGGACCGGAACACGTAGCGGGCGGACGTCACCTTGGGCTTCTCGCCCCAATAATCATCGCGCTGCTTGAGCAGGATATGCTGTCCGGCGACCCATTCGCTGAGCACGTACGGGCCCGTACCGACGGGGTCCCGGACGAATTCCATCGGCGTTTCCGAGGGAACGATCGTCACCAGCGTCATCAGGAGCGGCAGGATCGGCTGGGCGGGCTCGGCCTTCACGTCGATCGTATGGTCGTCGACGATCGTGAAGGTCAGGTCGGTATCGGCGAAGTAACGGGCGCTTTCGCAGGTGATCTGGTCGGAGAAGACGCGGTCGAACGAATGCTTCACATCATTCGCGTCGAAGGCACTGCCGTCGGAAAAGGTCACGCCTTGCCGCAGATGGAAGCGCCAAGTGCCGTCGCCAAGGTCTTCCCAGCTTTCCGCAAGGCGTGGCGTGAGCCCCTCGTCGCCGCGTACGTCGAGTTCGGTCAGCGTTTCGCTGACGTTCTGCATGATCACGCGTCCGATGTTCGAGCGTGTGGCCATGCAGGGCTCGACAAGGTCGAGCTCTTCGCTCAGCACGATGGTGATGTCGGTGTCGGTCTGGCCATAGGCCGGGCCCATCGCGGTGGCCGCGAGCAGGGCTCCAAATAACGCATGCCGTAGCTTCACATGATCCTCCCTGGAAGCAGCGTTGCGAGATCGCAACGGCGGCGCTGCTGACCCCGCTGCGGTTGACCGCCGATCGCTCTCGGGCGCCGCGACGGTGTTTTTCATAGCCTGCGCAATATGCACGGCGCCGCATTAAGTTGTCAACATATTGGCGAATGAGAGAGAAACAGAAATCGGAAAATAATCATAAACAACTGAAATTACATATTATTATGTGCAAATCTGCGCTGTGTTTCCGTTATGGTGGCCTATGGATAACTTGACAACTTTTCAATGAGGGGCGAATGTGCGACAGATTTTCCGTGGAGGGGCCATGAGTCCTGAACAAATCGCTCAGCGCATGACAGGCCGGATAAGTCTGCGGCCAGACGGAGTGCAGGAGGCTTTCCTGCCGTCTCCCATGGTACAGAACCACGCCGCCTTCATCGATTTCCTTGAGGACGGCACCCTGTTCTGCCTCTGGTTCGGAGGCACTCTGGAAGGCAAATCTGACATCTGCATCTACGGCGCCGCTCTGGCGCCTGGAGCGGAGGCGTGGGGACCGGTTGCCAGGCTCAGCGACGACCCGGACCGCTCCGAGCAGAACCCCGTTCTGGTGCGCAATCCGAGCGGGGGATGGCAGCTTTTCCATACCGCCCAGCCGGCGGGCAATCAGGACGAATGCATCCTGCGCGCCCGCGACGTATGGCTGGAAGACGGGAAGCTCAACGGCGGTGAGCCGCGCCAGGTTGATCTCCCGCTAGGCACTTTTGTACGCGCCCGCTTTGTTGCGCGCGCTGACGGCGGCTGGATGATGCCGGTCTTCCGCTGCATCCCGCGTCCGGGCCAGCGCTGGAATGGCAGCCACGATACCGCAGGGATCGCCGTGAGCTTCGACCAGGGCGCGACCTGGAAGCTCGATGAGGTGCCGAATTCCATCGGCTCGGTGCATATGACCATCGTCCCGCTCGGGGGCGCCGCGATGGCGGCCTTCTATCGGCGTCGCCAAGCCGATTTCGTCCATCGCTCGGAGAGCATGGACGGTGGAATCACATGGTCCGCGCCGTTACCCACGGATGTTCCCAACAACAACTCCTCCATCAACGTGATCCGGCTTTCCGACGGCCGGCTCGCGATGGTGTGCAACCCGGTCTCGGCCGCGACTTCCGCCGACCGCCGCGCGTCGCTCTACGACGAGATCGAGGAAGGAGACTCCCGGCCGGATGCGACCGGGGGCTGCTCTCCCGTATGGGGCGTGCCGCGGGCTCCTCTGATACTTTGCGTGTCGGAAGATGGCGGCAAGACTTTTCCCCTGCGCCGCATCATCGAGGACGGGGAGGGCACTTGCCTTACCAACAATTCCGTGGATGGACGGAACAAGGAGCTTTCCTATCCCTATATCGTGGAGGGATCGGATGGCGACCTGCACGTCGCGTTCACCTATCACAGGCGCGCCATCAAATATGTGCGCCTTCCCAAGGGATGGATCGACGGAGGCGAGCAATGAGCGGGATCATCGGTATCACCATGGGCGATCCCGCTGGCGTGGGACCCGAGATCGCTGTGCGGGCCGTTGGCGAAATGGACGCGGCCGCGCGCGCGCAGACGCGGATCTATGGCAATCGTGCGACGCTGGAAGCGGCAAAGAAGGTCACGGGCGTCGAACTGGATCTGGGCCCGCTTCTCGTGGACCTTCCCGTCGAAGGTGGCCCCCTTGCCTGGGGCAAGCTCGACCCCCGCGCCGGTGATGCCGCGTTTCTTTTTATCGAAAAGGCTGTCCGGGATGCGCAAGAGGGCGTCATCGGCTGCATCGTCACGGCGCCCATCAACAAGGAGGCCCTGAACGCGGCCGGCCATCACTATGACGGTCATACCGGAATGCTGGCTTCGCTCACGGGAAACCGCTCGGCCTTCATGCTGCTCGCCTCGGAGCGCCTCAACGTCATTCACGTCTCGACGCACGTATCCCTGCGCACCGCGATCGAGCGGGCGACACCTGAGCGCGTGTTGGCCACGATCCGGGCCGGCCACCAGCACTTCCAGCGCATCGGTATTGCCGAGCCGCGCATAGCCGTTGCCGGCATCAATCCGCATTGCGGCGAGAACGGGCTTTTCGGCGACGAGGACGATCGGCAGATTGCACCGGCGGTGGCCGCGGCGCAGGCCGAGGGCATCAATGCGGTCGGGCCGATCTCGGCGGATACGGTCTATCACCGCGCCTATATGGGGGCGTTCGATCTCGTCGTGGCGCAATATCATGATCAGGGCCACGTTCCCATCAAGCTCGTCGCCTTCGACACCGCGGTGAACGTATCGGTCGGACTTCCGATCGACCGTACCTCCGTCGACCATGGAACGGCGTTCGACATTGCCGGGACAGGCAAGGCCAAGCACATCAACATGAACGCGGCGATCGCCTATGCGCGGCGCCTCGCGGCAGCGAGAACAGCATGAACCCGGCACTGGCAAAGGAAATTCATGGGGTGTACTGCGCGGCTGCCACCCCGGTCACCGAAACTGGCACTGTGGACCATGCAGTCTTCGCCGCCCATTGCAAGGCGCTGCTTGCGGAAGGTTGCCATGGGATCGCCATGCTCGGCACGACCGGTGAGGCGAACTCCTTCGGCGTGGCGGAGCGCCAGGAAATGTTGGAACGGGTGATCGAGGCAGGCATAGAGCCGTCACGCCTCCTGCCTGGCACCTCACAGACCAATGTCGCTGACACGCTGGCATTGACGCGTCATGCGGTGCGGGCCGGCGTGAAAGGCGTCGTGCTGCTCCCGCCGTTCTATTATAAGGGCGTCAGCGATGAAGGCCTCTTCCGCTTCTATGCCGAGGTCATCGAGGGCGTGGGGAGCTCTGCGTTGCGTGTCATCCTCTACCACATCCCGCCGATCGCCCAGATAGGCATCTCCCTTGAGCTGATCGGACACCTGCGCGAAGCATTTCCCGGTATCGTGGTTGGCATCAAGGACAGCTCCGGACAGTTCGAGAACATGGAGAACATCGCCAGGGCCTTCCCCGGCTTCAGTGTTCTGTCCGGCGCCGACCCGCTAATGCTGCCGCTGCTGAAAGCCGGCGGGGCGGGCTGCATCACATCGAGCTCCAACCTTGTCGCCCGGGACCTGCGCATCGTCTTCGACGGCTGGTCCGAGCCTGAAGAGGCGGAGCGGGTGGCCGAGGCGCAGAAGCGGATCGAAGCCTGGCGCAATCTCACCAATGCGTATGTCCAGATACCGACGGTAAAGGCCATGCTCGCCCGCCGCCGCAATCATGCGGGCTGGTCGCTCGTGCGGCCGCCGCTGGTCGAGCTTGACGAGCAGCAGAAAGCCGATGTTTGGGCCCGCATGGGCGCGCTGGAGGAGGTCGGCAATGACTGACATGACCATCGATCTGGCGCGGGCGATCACCCTGCTGCAGCCGGCGCGCGTGGAGGTGGGCGCCGGCACGGCGGCGCGGCTTGGCCCCTGGGCCGGTGCTTATAGGCGCGTCTTCGTCCTTGCGTCTCCGGCCACGGCGTCTTTTGCCGACCGGCTGGGGCTCGCGGGCGAGGTCGAGATTTTCCGGGACATTCCGGCGGAGCCTGACATGCCTGCGCTGGAGCTGGCCCTGGCCGCCGCTCGTGCCTTCCGGCCCGAGCTCGTGGTGGGGCTTGGCGGCGGCTCGGTGATGGATGTGGCGAAGCTGATCGCCGTTCTGTGGGACACGGAAAAGGAATTGCTGGACATCGTGGGCGTCGGCAGGATCGATGGCCGCAGGACTGCGCTTGCTCAGGTCGCCACGACCTCCGGCACCGGTTCCGAGGCAGGCACGCGGGCGCTGATCACGGATCCCGCGACGCTGGCCAAGCATGCGACCGAAAGCATTCATATGCTGGCCGACATCGCCATCCTCGATCCCGAGCTCACCTATTCGGTCCCGCCGGCGATAACGGCCGCCACTGGGATCGATGCGCTTGCCCATTGCGTCGAGGCCTTTACCAGCCTGAAGGCGCATCCCTTGGTCGACGGTTATGCCCGCATGGGCATCGCGCTCGTCGGGCGCTATCTGGCAAGGGCTGTGGTCAATGGCAAGGACACGGAAGCGCGCGGCGGGATGATGCTCGCCTCCTATTATGGGGGGCTTTGTCTCGGGCCGGTCAACACGGCTGGCGGGCACGCGCTTGCCTACCCGCTTGGAACACGTCTCAAACT
>Ga0164243_10010145_pt1 | contig 13570 bp, 10 predicted proteins | sample OricompcompostOP_FD_108781 | JGI IMG/M metagenome (GOLD analysis project Ga0164243, IMG submission 108781) | Organic Plus compost microbial communities from Emeryville, California, USA - Original compost - Organic plus compost (OP) | ecosystem: Engineered > Solid waste > Mixed feedstock >... | reverse complement strand
GTATGTGACGCGCCCGTCGCTGGGGCTGCACGTCAACACGCACGAGAAACTGAATGCCGCGGCTAAGGAGATGTTCGACCTGGTCTTGAAGAAAAAGATCAAGGTGCGCATCGACCAGCGTTACCGCTTGGAGGACGCAGGCGAGGCGCAGACGGCCTTGGCCTCGCGCAAGACGACCGGGGCAACCGTCCTGACCTTGGATTAAGGGCCGGGCAGTAAAAGGCCCTCGCGCAGCGCCTGCAGCGTGGCGCAGGGCGGTTGGGTTTTGCAGTGTTTCATCAACAAAAAACCGGCTTGACGTAAAAATCGTCAAGCCGGTTTTTTGCTGGTGGTCAGCCAGCGTTGCTGATCACCCTCTCGAGCCGTTTCAGGCGACGCGCATTTGCTGCAAGGCAGCGATACGGGACTGAATAGGCGGGTGCGAGGCAAAAATCGCAGCCAGGCCGCCTTTGCCGGCGATACCCGAGGCCTCGAAGCTCTTCGGCAACTCGCCCGCCTCTATGCCACCCAGGCGAGCCAGGGCGCGCATCATGGGTTCACGCGAACCCATCAGTTGAGCCGAACCGGCATCAGCGCGGTATTCGCGTTGGCGCGAGAACCAGGCCACGATGATCGAGGCCAGAATGCCGAAGACGATCTCACAGACGATGACGGTGACGTAGTAGCCGATGCCGACGCCGCGCTCGTTTTTGAACACCACGCGGTCGATGAAATAGCCGACCAGGCGCGCCAGGAATACGACGAAGGTGTTGACCACGCCCTGGATCAGGGTCAGCGTGACCATGTCGCCGTTGGCCACGTGCGCCACCTCGTGACCGAGGACGGCGGCGATTTCTTCTTCGGTCATGCTGTCGAGCAGGCCGGTGGACACGGCCACGAGCGAATCGTTTTTAAAGGCGCCCGTCGCAAACGCGTTGGGTGCACCCTCGTAGATGGCGACCTCGGGGCGGCCGATACCGGCGCGGTCGGCCAACTGGTGCACCGTATCGATCAGCCACGCCTCGCGGGGGCCCCCGGGGGCATTAGGATCGATCACCTGAGCGCCCGTGCTCCATTTGGCCATGGGCTTGCTCATCAGCAGCGAGATGATGGCGCCCGTAAAGCCCACCACCACCGAAAAAATCAGCAGCGCCTGGACGTTGAGGCCTTGGGCCGTGATCATGCGGTCCACGCCCAGAATGCGGAGCGTAGCCGATAGCACCACCATGACAGCTAAGTTGGTGATGATAAACAGAAAAATGCGTTTCATGCTTGGGGTATTCCTCTGCGAGCGATGAGGGCCTTTTTTGACTGGGAAAAAGCGCGGCAGTTCCCGTCTGGCCAACGTTGATTTTTCGGACCCGGAGTATAGTAGCGCTTTCCCCCGTTTTTCTTCATTTTCATCGCGTAGCCCCCATGCAGGCTCTTTGGATGTTGGTGGCGTCGGCCATGTTTGCCCTCATGGGGTCATTTGTGAAAATGGCCACGGAGTATGGCGCGTCGCTGCCGCAGATCGTCCTTTTCCGTGGATTCCCGTCGGTTGTTCTGCTGTTGATCTGGGCTCGTGCCGGACGCCAGTCCATTGTGCCGACCAGTTGGCGCCTGCACGTATGGCGCAATGTGGCCGGGGTGGCGTCCATGTGGCTGGGTTTTTTTGCGATCTCGCATCTGCCTCTGGCGACGGCGACCAGCCTGAATTACACCGCGCCGCTGTTTATTGCCTGCTGGATGCTGGGATGGGGCGGATCGCAGCGCGACCCGGTACGGATCCTGGCTGTGGTCCTGGGATTTGCCGGGGTCATTTCCATATTGCGTCCCAGCATCAACCCCGACCAATGGATGGCGGCGTTGTTCGGTTTGTGCGCCGGCGCGACGTCTGCCGTGGCGATGATGCAGATCCGCCTGCTTGGCCGCGTCGGCGAGCCCGAATGGCGCACTGTCCTGTTTTTCTCGCTGGCGGTGTGCCTGAGCAGCGCCCTCGGCCTGACGCTCGAGGGTTGGGGGCAGGTCGGTTGGGAGGGCTACGCCTCGCTGGTCGGCATCGGCGTGGCGGGTCTGTTCGGGCAATTGACGATGACGCGGGCCTTTGGCGTCGGCTCGGCGCTGTTGACGGCTGCCTTGCAATACACCACGATCATTTTTGCCGCCTTGCTGGGCATGGGGTTCTGGGGCGATCAGCCCGATGGCCTGGCCTGGGCGGGGATGGCCCTCATTATCGCCGCGGGACTATTGTCAGTGTGGCGGACCATGCGCATGCCCGCCGGCTCGTGAGGGGGGGATGGAGGCGTGGCGTTTTTTTGATTTGCCGGAGCGAAAACGGATGACTACGACCTTGATTTCCGCGACCGAGCTTGCTGCTCGCCTGGGTTCTTCCGATCTGCGGGTATTCGACGTGCGCCACGACCTGATGGATCATGCTGCGGGGCGGCGCGCATATGAACAGGGGCATATCCCTGGGGCGCACTATCTGGATCACGAAACGGAGCTCGCCGCGCCGCGCACGGGCAAAAATGGCCGTCATCCTCTGCCTACGCGCGAGGCGCTGGCCGCGTTGCTGACCGCGCATGGCGTGGGGCCGGATACCTTTGTCGTCGCCTATGACGCCAGTGGCGGTATGTTTGCTGCCCATTTGTGGTGGATGTTGCGCTGGCTGGGGCACGAGCGTGTCGCTGTGCTGGATGGCGGCTGGCAGGGATGGACGGCGGCGGGCCTGCCCACGACGACGGACGCTCAAGTTCCCGGCGGCACGGTGGCGACTCATGCCGAGCAGACCGAAAACGCTACGCTGTTGGGCCAGCCGTTGGCCGATACTGTCGATGCCAATGCGGTGCTGGCAAACCTGGCGGCGCCCGCGTTTACCGTGCTGGACGCCCGTGCGGCGAACCGCTATAGAGGCGAAGTCGAGCCCATGGACCCCGTGGCAGGCCATATTCCGGGAGCCTTGAATCGTCCCAATGGTGAGAACCTGCAGGCGGATGGACGGTTCAAGGACGCGGCGCAACTGCGCGCCGAGTTCACGGCGCTGCTGGGCGATCGCGACCCCGCGACGATCGTGCATCAGTGCGGCTCGGGGATTACGGCTTGCCACAATCTGCTGGCCATGGAGGTCGCGGGATTGAGCGGGTCGCGTCTGTATCCGGGCTCGTGGAGCGAATGGTGCAGTGATTCAACCCGCCCCGTAGCGCGCGACGTGTGACGGTTTGGGGAACGGCGTGGTTTTCTCAACCCGCTGTGGGCGCCATTTCCAGGAACCGTGCAATCAATTGCACGGGTTGGCGTTCGCGCAGGCAATAGAGGTATTCGTTCATCACGATGGTCGCGTCGGTAATGTCCAGCGTGACCAGGTCGGGATGCGTCGGGGCCTCGCGTGACGGAATCAGGCTGATACCCAGATCGCACAGAATGGCCTGGCGTATCGATTCGCGGCTGCCGATTTCCAGGACGCGGCCGACGGTGACGCCCGCGGCCTCCAGCGCGCTCTCTGTCAATTTCCGGGTCATCGAGCCTGGCTCACGCAGCAGCAGCGCATAGTGGGACAAGTCGGATAACTGGACCTGGCTGCGGCGGGCAAGGGGATGCTCGCGATGCGTCACGATGCGCAGCGGGTCGGCGGCGATCATCCGGCGATAGAAGTGTTTTTCTTCGCTCAGATACGATGAGGTGGCAACCTCGATACGGTAATCCTGCAGGGCCTGCAACATGGCCTGCGAGTTGCCGATCGTGAGCGTCAAATCAATACCTGGGTACCGCTGGCTGTACCGCTGCACCGTATCCATGATGTAAAACGGCCCCGTGGCGCCGACGCGCAGGTGGCCCTCACGCAGGTCGCTGGCATCGCGCAGCCAAAAATCGATCTCGGTTTCCTGCTGAACCAGTTTTTCGGCCAAGGGCATCAGGCGCTGGCCCGCATCGGACAGGTGCATGCTGCGCCCATGGCGGTAAAACAGCTCGATGCCGTAGCGGGACTCCAGTTGGCGCAACTGGCCAGTGACGGTGGGCTGGCTGATCCCGAGTTGCGCGGCGGCCTTGGTGACAGTGCCCCAGCGGGCGACGGCATAAAAAGATTTGAGTTCGGCGACGAGCACGGTGTCCTGAATATCAAATGAGGCAAAAGCCCGCACGCTGAGGCGAAGGTCCCTGTCCCGAACAGGGGCCGGATCCCTTGGCCCAAAAAAGGGCGTGAGGCCAACCCCTAAGTAAACCAAAATTATTTGATATTTCTATTACGACATTTTTGCGTAGTGTCATAAACACACAATACGCGGTTCTCATACTGCCTCTGTCTTTTACGCGGAGGCACTATGCCCCAACCCGGCCAAGCATTTCTTTCTGTCAGGCAACTCGTCAAGCGATTTGGCGCGCATACGGCTTTGGCCGATGTGTCGCTCGATATCCGCGCGGGCGAGCTGGTCTGCCTGCTGGGGCCGTCGGGCTGCGGCAAAACGACCTTGCTGCGCGCCATCGCAGGGCTGGAGCGGCAGGATAGTGGCACGATCGTGTTGTCGGGACGTGATATTTCTCACGTCCCACCTCAGGAACGCGATTACGGGATTCTGTTTCAGTCGTATGCCCTGTTTCCCAATCTGACTGTTGCACAGAACGTGGCTTATGGCCTCAGCGGCAAACGCTCGCATCGCAAACACGTAGAGCACCGTGTCGAGGAAATGCTGACGCTGGTCGGGCTGGAGGGGACGGCGAAGAAATATCCCGGGCAGATTTCCGGCGGACAACAGCAGCGGGTGGCGATGGCGCGTGCCTTGGCTCCGTCGCCGTCGTTATTGCTGCTGGATGAGCCCATGTCCGCGCTGGATGCCCGCGTCCGCGAGCATTTGCGCGTTGAACTGCGCGCGTTGCAAAAACGTTTGTCGATCACCACGCTGATGGTGACCCATGACCAGGAGGAGGCCATGGTCATGGCAGATCGTATTGCGGTCATGAACGGCGGCGTGATCGAGCAGTATGGCACGCCGCGCGATCTGTATCGCCAGCCGGGTTCGGCATTCATCGCGGATTTCGTGGGCGAGGCCAACTGGCTGCCGTTCCAGCGCGTCGATGCACATCGTGCGCGGGTAGGGCGTCAGGAGCTGGCCGTGGAATCGGCACTGGACCTCGATGCAGGCAAACTCTTTGTACGCCCGGAAGCCGTGCGCGTCAGTACGGTCCGTCCCGATGAGCCCAACGCCGTGTTGGCCGAGGTGCTGGATGGTGTGTTCCTGGGTCGCAGCTATCGTCTGGCGCTGCGTCTGGACGGCGTGCCCGGTACCACGTTGCACTCCATCGTTTCCCCTGAAATCGGAGACGCCCTGCTGGGCCCTCATGCTGCCAGCCGTTGCTGGGTGGAGCTGCCTTGCCATGCGATACGCGCCTACGCTTGAGCCTGCGATGACTGAGCCGTCTGGAAATACCTTGTCAATGGGAACGCGAGACGCTGCGGCAAACGCAGTGCGTAACCGTCATTTCGCCTCAGAGGGAGCTTCGCATGCGTTGGGCAGGCGTCCCATGCCCGCCTGGGTGGGCACGTGGGGCCTGAACGCGGGGCAGGGGGCCTTGGTGCTCGGCCTGCTGATTTTCCTGGCGCTGCCGTTGCTGGGAATTCTGGCCAAGTCCGTCATGGACAGCGACGGCAATTGGGCAGGGTTGTCGGTATTGGCCGGCATCATCAGCGCCGACGGTTTTCTGGCGATGGTGGCGCGCAGTTTGACTGTGGGCATGGTGACGATGGCGGTCGTAGTGCCCTGCGCGTACGCGTTTGCCTATGCGCTGACGCGCACGCGCATCGTAGGCAAAAGCCTGTTGCGTACGATCGCGCTGCTGCCGTTGCTCGCCCCCTCGCTGTTGCCGGGAATCGCGTTGGTGTATCTGCTGGGCAACCAGGGGCTGCTGAAAGACTTGCTCGGCGGCGTCACGATTTACGGGTTCTGGGGCATTGTCGTAGGCGAGGCGTTTTATACATTTCCCCATGCGCTCATGATTCTGTTGACCGGCCTCGCATTGGCCGACGGCCGTCTCTATGATGCGACCCGTGCGATGGGGGCGGGCGCGCTGCGCACGTTCTGGACGGTCACCTTGCCAGGAACGCGCTACGCGGTGTTTTCCGCCTGCTGCGTGGTTTTTACCCTGACTGTGACGGACTTTGGCGTGCCCAAGGTCGTTGGCGGCGACTATAACGTCCTCGCCATGGAGGCCTATAAAGCGGTCGTCGGTCAGCAGAATTTTCCGAAGGGCGCGGCCATCGGCATCATGCTGTTGTTGCCCGCGATCTTGACCTTTGTGCTGGATCGCCGCTTGCGTGCTCGCCAAGGGGCGCAAATGAGTGGCCGTGCCCAGCCCTATGTGGCCGAAACGAATCGCAAGCGCGATACCGTGTTCTTGACGCTGGCCGGCATTGTGGCGGCGTTCCTGCTGCTGATCATCGGTGTGGCGGTCTGGGCATCGTTCGTCAAGATGTGGCCGTACAACTTGTCCATGTCGCTGCGTTCATACGATTTCAACAATATGGACGGTGGTGGGTGGTTGGCGTGGCGCAATAGTCTGCAGTTGGCGTTCTGCACGGCAGTCGTGGGCACGACGGTGGTTTTCGTCGGCGCATGGATGATGGAGAAAATCCCTGCACGCGGCGTGGTTGCGCGCAGTTTGCGTGGCCTGGTCGGCATGCTGGCGCTCATGCCGATGGCCGTGCCGGGATTGGTGTTGGGCCTGGGCTATATCTTCTTTTTCAATAGTCCGTCGAATCCGCTGAATGTGTTGTACGGGACGATGCCGTTGCTGGTGTTGTGCACGGTGGTGCATTTCTATACCAGCGCTCATTTGACTGCGGCCACGGCGCTGAACGCGTTGGATCCTGAATTCGAAGCGGCCTCCGCATCGCTGAAAGTACCGCGTATCACCACCTTTTTGCGTGTGACGCTGCCGATGTGCTTGCCCGCTGCGCTGGACATTGCTCGTTATCTGTTCGTGTCGTCGATGACGACCGTCTCTGCGGTGGTGTTTTTGTATAGCCCCTCTACGGTGTTGGCGGCCGTGGCGGTGTTGAACATGGACGATGCCGGATTCATAGGTCCTGCTGCGGCGATGTGCACTGTGATCATGGCCAGCTCCGCCATCGCGGCGTTGGCGATGCATGTGGCCAGCCGCGCCCTGGTGGCTCGCACGCAAGCGTGGCGTCGCCCCGTCTCCGTCTAATTTTTCTGGAATAACTATCATGACAGTACCGTCATTGCCCGTCCGCCTGGAAGCGGTGATTTTTGACTGGGCCGGCACCTTGGTCGATTTCGGCTCCTTTGCGCCGACCAAAGTTTTTGTCGAGGCGTTTGCACAATTCGGCATGGATGTTTCGCTGGAGCAGGCTCGTGGCCCGATGGGGATGGGCAAATGGGATCACATTCGTACGCTGTGCGACGAGCCCGCGATTGCGAGCCAGTACGAGGCAAAATTTGGCCATCTGCCCACTGACGATGATGTGACGGCCATCTACGAACGTTTTTTGCCGATGCAGTTGGAAAAGGTGGCGCAGTATTCCGCTGCCATCCCTGGTACTGTCGAGGTGTTGAACACCTTGCGTGACCGGGGTTTGAAAATCGGTTCCTGCTCGGGCTATCCCCGCAGCGTGATGGATCGCGTCATCGAGCGCGCCGCCACCGAAGGTATTGCACCGGAGTACATCGTTGCCAGCGACGAAGTGCCGCGCGCCCGCCCGGCGCCCGCGATGGCGTTGAAAAATGTCGTGGAATTGGGCCTCGCGGATGTGGCAGGTTGCGTCAAGGTCGACGATACCGCGCCGGGTATCGAAGAAGGCCGTCGCGCAGGAATGTGGACGGTTGGCCTGCTGCTATCGGGTAATGCCGCCGGTTTATCGCTAGAGGAATATCAGCATCTGGATGCAGTTGGCCGCGATGCAGCGCGCACGCGTGCCAACCAGGAGCTCTCTGGCGCCGCTCCGCATTTTCTGATTGATACCGTGGCCGATTTACCGGCCATCATCAGTGAAATCGAGTCACGTCTGGCTGCTGGCGAGCGTCCATGATCGTCTGAGCGACCTCTGCACTGACTCGATAAAGCATCCGCGCGAATCTGACCAATCCTGCAGCCTTTGGGCTGCTCCCCTTTCCTGTCCGGCGATGCCGGAATCTATCGGAGTAAAAGATGAAACACTACACGCTAATCGCCCTGGCCGCCGCGCTGACTGGCGTCATGGGTACCGCTTCGGCTGCGACCACGCTGACCGTTTACACCGCGCTGGAAGCCGACCAGATCAAGGCCTATCAGGCGGCGTTCGAAAAGGCCAATCCCGATATCAAGATTCAATGGGTACGTGATTCCACCGGCATCATCACCGCGAAATTGCTGGCCGAGAAGGCGAATCCGAAAGCAGATGTCGTCTGGGGCTTGGCGGGCACGTCGCTCGGCTTGATGGACAGTGAAGGCATGTTGCTGCCATATGCGCCGAAGGGCTTGGATCAGATCGCCGCTAACATGCGCGACGCCAAGGCTGAGCCGAGCTGGGTCGGCATGGACGGTTTCGCTGCCGCGATCTGCTTTAACACCATCGAAGCCGAAAAGCAGAAACTGCCCAAGCCCGCGTCATGGCAGGACCTGACCAAGCCCGAATACGCTGGCAAAATCGTGATGCCGAATCCGGCTTCCTCCGGGACGGGGTTCCTGGATGTGAGTGCGTGGCTGCAGATGTTTGGCGAAGAAAAAGGCTGGGCGTTCATGGATGCCTTGCACAAGAATATCGGCTCGTACACGCATTCGGGCTCCAAGCCTTGCAACATGGCGGCCGCCGGCGAGTTTCCGATCGGCATCTCGTTTGACTATCGCGCCGCCAAGCTGAAAGCCGATGGCGCACCCATCGAGGCCGTATTCCCCTCGGAAGGCCTGGGCTGGGAAGTCGAGGCGACCGCGATCATCAAGGGCACCAAGAATCTGGATGCTGCGAAAAAACTGGCGGATTTCTCGGCCAGCCGCGAAGCCAACGAGTTGTACAAGACGAACTTTGCCGTGCTGGCGATTCCGTCCATCGCAACGGCCAATCCCAATCTGCCGGCAGACCTGAGCTCGCGCATGATCAAGAACGATTTCACGTGGGCCGCCACCAATCGTGACCGCATCATCGCCGAGTGGACCAAGCGTTACGACGGCAAGTCCGAAGCCAAGAAAAAATAAGCAGGGTTCTTTGGAAATGAAAAACTTCGACGTCATCGTGGTCGGCGCCGGTATGCTCGGCGTTGCCCACGCCTGGGCTGCGGCCAAGCGCGGTCTGTCTGTGGCCGTCATCGAACGCAGCCGTCAGGCGCATGGGGCCACTGTCCGCAATTTTGGCCAAGTCATCGTCACGGGGCAGCCTCCCGGCATGATGTTGTCGCATGCGCAGCAGGCGCGCGAGCTCTGGCTGGACCTGGCTGCAAAGGCTGGATTTCATGTGCGTGCCAACGGTGCGCTCGTGCTGGCGCGTAATGCCGATGAGGCGGATGTATTGCAGGAATTTGCGGATACGCGATTGCACCAGGAAGGCTATCGTGCGCAGCTATTATCCAGCCGCGAGGTCGCCCGTCTGTATGGCGGCAGGCTTGCACATCATTGCGCCGCGATACAAGGGCACGACGATCTGCAGATCTATTCGCGCGAAGCGTTGCCGGCCATTACCCGCTATCTGGCGGAGTCATTGGGCGTGACGTTCATTACCGGCACGTTGGCGCGTGCAGTGCAGGGCGGCCTTGTCAGTACGACGGCGGGGGATTTTCAGGGCGGGCATGTGTTTGTGTGCCCGGGGCATGATTATCTGACGCTGATGCCTGAGTTGTTTGCGCCGATGGATCTGGAGGTGACACGGCTGCAAATGCTGCGTGCCGTGTTCGAGTCTAATCCTATCGAGCAGTTGGACCGTCCGTTGTTGACGGGGCTGTCATGTGTGCACTATGGGGCGTTTTCGGATCTGCCCTCGGCACAGGTGTTGCGTGACATCATCCAGGAGCGTTCGCCGTATTTGCTCGAGAATGGGATTCATCTTTTGATCAGCCCTACGCCTTATGGGGAATTGATCATTGGTGATTCGCATCGTTATGGGCAGGATGCGCCGCCGTTCAATGACGAGGCGGTGGATAACGCGATGCTCGAGCTGGCCTCGCAGGCGTTGGGGGCGCGGTTACGGGTTGTTGAGCGCTGGCAAGGGGTTTATGGGGCGCATGGGCCGGCGCCGTTCTCTGTGATGCCGGTTGATGAGGCTACCACGGTGGCGGTGATGCATTCGGGGGTGGGGATGACGGTGGGGTTGGCGATTGGGGAACGGACTGTTGGGGGGCGGTTGGGGTAGGGTGTTTGTTGTTTGCTGGTGAAGGGTAAGGTTCTTTTGGCGCCAGGCCTCGCCGTGTAAAAGGGGCACCGGGCCTATCGCACGGACTCGGCCCATGACCAGGGGCCTCGGCCTCGCTGCGCGAGGCTGAATCCGCGCTCTACGGCCCGGTCCCCCTTTTACACGGCGAGGCCTGGCTCGCAGCGTCTCTTATTCGCGGCAGCTTTCAACATGTGCACGCTCGATACGTCGTCTGCATCCGTGATTCATCTCTACTGTGAGTTCCTGTCGGGGGCAAAACGCCTAGCCGCGCCGTAGAGCACGGATTTAGCCTCGCGTAGCGAGGCCGAGCCCCCTGGTCATGGGGCGAGTCCGTGCGATAGGCCCGGCTAGGCGTTTTGCCCCCGACAGGAACGTGTTCACAGAGAACGTTCCCGCAAGCAAACGATCAACCCATCAACTACGCGACAGAAGGCGTTAACTCGCGACGCTGCCGACGTCCCTGCAATCCCCACACCGCTGCCAACAGCGCCAACGCCGGGATATACACCCAGAACTCCGACGGCCGATGCGGATTCGGAATCTGGACGCTGACCACATCCCATCCTTGCTCCCATCCTGCCTTGCGCGCGCGGCTGCCGAATTGCACGGCGCCGATTTGAACTTGATCCCCCAAGGCTGTGATCATGAGACCCGCGTCGCTGAGTCGCTTGCGTCCTGCGGCGACACCGGTGCTGGTATCGCCTTCGGGCAATGGCGATAGCGTCACGGCAACCGTTTTCGTAAGCTCATCGCCCTCGATGTTCATGCCATGCAAGACCGCGACCAGCCGACCGCTGTCAGGCAGTTCGGATGCGACCTGATTGATCTGGGACGCAGGCAAGCTTTCGTATTTGCCATACAGATGGTTCATGAACCAGTCTGGGCGGAACAGCATGAACGTTACCAGCAGCAGCACAGCGATCTCGATGATCGTGCATCGCACACGGAACCAACCCAGCGTTGCTGCGGCAAAGGTCAGGGACGCCAAGGTCGCGCCGGTGATCACCAACAGCAACTCCGCCCACCCATGCACATCGATCAACAACAGCAGCGGGTTGAAGACAAACATGAAGGGCAGCACGGCCGTACGCAATGCATAGGTCGTGCCCTGGATGCCGGTCTTGATGGGATCTTCGCCGGAAATCGCCGCCGCAGCGAAGGTGGCTAACCCCACTGGCGGTGTGATATCGGCCATGATCCCGTAATAGAACACGAACATATGCACGGCGATGAGCGGAATCACGAGTCCATTCTGCGCGCCGAGTTCGACAACGACCGGGGCCATCAGGGTGGCCATCAAAATGTAGTTGGCCGTGGTCGGCATGCCCAGGCCCAGAATCAGGCACACGATGGCGGTAAAGATCAGCATCAGCAGCACGTTGCCCATCGAAACCAATTCGACGAACGCGGTCATGCGCAAGCCCAGGCCGGTGAGCGTGATCGCGCCCACGATCAGTCCTGCAGTACCGCAGGCGATGGCGATGCCGATCATGTTGCGGGCGCCGTCCTCCAGTCCGCCGATGGCCTCGCGCCAGCCGCGCTGCAGAGCAGGTGCGACGGGTTGTTGCCGGAACCATGCAGTCAGAGGACGCTGCGTGATCATCTGCACCAGCATCGCGACGGCGGCCCAGAATGCGGACAGCCCGGCAGAGAGTTCCTCGATACTCAGGCACCATACGAGAATGCCGATGGGAATCAGGAAATGCAGGCCAGCGCGTACGGTGGGCCAGGGTTCTGGACGCACCGGGTTTGTGACGTTGATTTCCTCGGATAAATCCGGGTAGCGTGCGGCGACGCGCAGCAGCCAGACGTTCAGGATCACCAGCAGCGCCAGCAGTATCCAGACCGCAGACGCGCCTGCGACCGCTTTGACACCCATCCCGATCCAGTACACCAATCCCATGACGATCAGCGTGCCGCAAATCCCCATGCCCCAGCCTGCGAGTTTCTGCAGTGGCGTACGGGGTTTGCCGCCGGACATCATAGGCTGGATGCCGAGCTTGAGCGCTTCCAGGTGGACGATGTAGAACAGGGCAATGTACGAGATCGAGGCCGGCAGAATCGCGTGGCGAATGATGTCGGTGTAGGGGATGCCGACGTATTCGATCATCAGAAATGCCGCTGCGCCCATGACCGGGGGCATGATCTGTCCATTGACCGATGATGCGGTTTCGATAGCGCCTGCACGAATGCCGCCATAGCCGGCTTTTTTCATCAAGGGGATGGTGAAAATCCCGCCTGTGACCACGTTGGCGACTGACGAGGCAGAGACCAGTCCGTTGACCGCAGACGATACGACAGCGACTTTGGCCGGACCGCCACGCAAGTGGCCCAGCAGTGCGAACGAGACTTGCATCATGTAGTTGCCCGCACCGCATTTGTCCAGCAGCGAACCCAGCAGGACAAAAATGAAGATGTAAGAGACCGACACGCCCAGCGCCACGCCGTAGACGCCTTCTGTCGTCAGCCACATGTGCGAGGCGAGCCGCTCGATGGAGGCGCCACGGTGCGCGAGCACGTCGGGCAGCCAGGGGCCGGCCAGTACGTACAGCACGAATACGGCGCCGAGCACCGTCATGGGCAAGCCCAGCGAGCGGCGTGTGACCTCCAGCAGCAGCACCAGACCGATGGCCGCGGTGGCCACATCCATCGTGGTGGGCTGGCCAGGACGGCCTGCCAGTTCTTTGTAAAACAAAAACAAATACGCGCCGCAAAAGGCTGCGACGATGGCGAGTATCCAGTCGTGCCACGGCATGCGATCGCGCGGCGAGCTCTTGCGTGCGGGATAGGCCAGGTAGCCCAAAAACATCGCGATGCCCAGGTGCAGTGCTCGCGCCTCGGTGTCATTGAAAATGCCCCAGCGCAGCGAGAACGGCAGCGGCGAGGCATACCAGAGCTGGAACAGCGACCAAATCAGCGCACCTATTGCCAACGTGGCGCCGGCGATGCCGCCTGCTTGGCGTCCGCCGCGATCGACGTCCGCAACCAACTGCTCTAGATCAGCGGTTGTGGTGGACGGCTCAGTTTTCATCGGATTCCCCTACATAGTTGATCAGCCTGGCAAGCATGCGCGATGTGATAGGTCTTGGACGCGGCCAGGCGAGTTGCTGAATACCGTCTCGGGGCGACGCGCTGAGCGCGCGCGCCGAGACGGTATCCGTATTTACAGCAGACCTTTTTCTTTGAAGTACTTCTGCGCGCCGGGATGCAACGGCGCCGACAAGCCATTCTTGACCATGTCCTCAGCCTTCAGGTGGG
>Ga0164243_10010143_pt1 | contig 13570 bp, 6 predicted proteins | sample OricompcompostOP_FD_108781 | JGI IMG/M metagenome (GOLD analysis project Ga0164243, IMG submission 108781) | Organic Plus compost microbial communities from Emeryville, California, USA - Original compost - Organic plus compost (OP) | ecosystem: Engineered > Solid waste > Mixed feedstock >... | reverse complement strand
TTCGGAAGTCGAGCGCGCCATGCTCGGCCACGGAGCGAGCATCCGCAGGCTCGATGCGCTCGGCAATGACCATCGCTCGCAGATTGCCAAGCATGATCTGCTGTCGTTGCGTAATGCTGGGACTGAAATCCGCCAGGCGATGGATACGCTGCTTCAGACGAGACACGACTTGCATCTCGAGCCGGAGCGCGTTTTCCGTGCCGTCGCGACCGCGATGGAGCTCGCCGGACAACCCGCCTTACAGCGCACCGATGTCGACGGCAATCCCGCCTGTATCGTCCCGCCACTCGGCGGAAACTGGTCGGAAACGAGGGCCGGACTGGCTCATCCCTTTACCGGCAAGGAACGGCCCATCGTTTTCGACGACGCGATCGCAAGACAGCTCGGCGATCAGGTCGTGCATGCTCACCTGAATCACCCGCTGGTGCAGCGATGCCTGCGCTTGCTGCGAGCAGCAATGTGGGGTGATCGCGACATCAACCTCCACCGCGTTACCGTCCGGGTGATTCCTGACAATATCATCGAAACACCGGCGGTCATCTCGCACGGGAGACTCGTCATCACTGGTGGCGATGGCGAGCGCCTGCACGAGCAGCTCATCACCGCTGGAGGTGTGGTGCGCGAGGGACGCTTCTCCCGACTCAACGTGGGCGAGGTCGATGGGATTCTCGAGTCGCAAGCACTTGACATGCCGGTTCCATCGAGCCTGCTCGATGAGTTCCAGGCACTTTGGGATGGCATCCAGCCCGGCCTCACCAGTGCGCTCAATGCCCGCCGCGGCGACCGTACCAACGGCCTCCTACGCGATGTGCGGACTCGAGAAACGCAGGAGCGTGAGTCGATCACTACGATCCTTGGCGAACTCAAAATGGCGATCGAGAAAGAGCTCAAGAGACCCGAGGTGCTTCAGTTAAATCTGTTCGCTGACCCGGATGACAAAGATCAGATCGAGCGCGACCGGAATGCGCTTCATGATCGCCTGCAGCGGATACCATCTGAGCTCGACAGTGAGCTCGCTGCCATCAGTCGCCGCTACGAGAAAACCGAGCCGCGACTCTTCCCGGTCGCGGTCACGTGGTTCGTTCCACGATCCATTGCCATGAGCTATCAGGGTTAAACGACATGCGTACACCAGTTCGCCGAAAGCCTACGTCAATCGCCGCGCGACACGCCGAGTGGATGTCGCTACTCGATATCTCCGGACCGTTTCTCAGCGTAAAGACGTTGACTGAAACTGACGGCTTCAAGCAGGGTCTGTCCCGTCCGGACGAAAATGCGCAGCTGCGGCGCGAACTGGTCAATTACTACGAGCAGTGGCTCGCGAATGCGCAGAGCCGCCGGCCCGATCCCGCCTACAATTTCGCCTGGTTCAAGATGGTCATTCTCGATGTCCTCGAATGGGGTGAACTCGCCCTCGAAGGTCAGGCGATCCCGCCGGGACTCAGTTTCAATCACGCCGAGTCCGGTGAAACGATTGCGCCTGATCTTGTCTTCCGCGAAGCGCACGATAAGCCGGTGCGCATGCTGGTGCAGCGGTACGCTCCAGGTCAGGCGCTGAACAAACCGGTGGTTGGCTCGCGCTGGGCGGAATCGCCTTCGAACCGGATGGCTGAGCTACTCAAGCGAACCGGCGTCGCGCTCGGCATCGTCACCAATGGCGAAACGTGGCAGCTCGTCAACAAGCACAAAGACAATCCGACGGGACTCGCCGCCTGGCAGGCCGGGCTCTGGTTCGAAGAGCCGGTGACCTTCGATGCCTTCCGCGCGTTGCTCGGCATCGAGCGGATGATCGGCGTACCGGAGGACGAAACACTCGAAGCGCTGCTGCAAAAGAGCTCCGAGGAGCAAACGTCGGTTTCCGTACGGCTCGGCGACCAGGTGCGGCAGGCGATCGAACTGCTCGTCGCTGGCATTGATAAAGAAGATGCGACCCGCAACGGCGCCCTGCTCGCCGGCATTCCGGACGCCACGGTGTATGAATCTGCCATCACGGTCATGATGCGCGTCATCTTCCTCCTCTTCGCGGAGGATCAGCGCCCTCCCCTCTTCGGCGATAACGACGGCATCTACGATCGCAATTACTCCGTCTCCGGGTTGATTCAAGAGCTGGAAGCAATCGAGCAAAGCTCCGGACAGGAGATCCTAGAGCAAAAGCGCGATGCCTGGAGCCGTCTGCTTGCGACCTTCCGCCTTGTCCATTCGGGCAGCGATCACGATCACATGCGCCAACCGGCTTATGGCGGATCGCTCTTCGATCCCGACCGCTTCCCATTCCTAGAGGGGCGGGAGCCGGGTTCGAAATGGCTGGATGAAACCGCCAAACCGTTGCCATTGAACAACCGCACCGTGCTGCACATGCTGCAGGCCGTGCAATACCTCGAACTCAAAGGGCTCGGCGAACGCCAGCGCATCTCGTTCCGCGCGCTCGATATCGAGCAGATTGGGCACGTGTACGAGCAGTTGCTCGAGCACACGGCGACGCGATCCGACAGCCCGGTGCTCGGTATCACCGGCACCACGAAGAAGGGTGTGCTCGATGAACCCGAAATTCAGCTCGACCGACTGGAAGAATGGCGCGCCAGAGGCGATGCCGAATTACTCAAGCAGCTTAAGGAGCAGACCGGCCGCAGCGAAAGCGCGTTGAAGAAGACTCTGGCCGCCGAACTAGACCTATTCCAGGAGAACCGGCTACGCACCGATTGCGGCACGGACGCGCTCTACCAACGCGTGCTGCCATTTGCCGGCTTTCTCCGCCTTGATCGCGCCGGGCATTACATGGTGATCCAGCCGAACGGGTTGTATGTCACGCGCGGCAACGACCGCCGCACCACCGGCGCCCACTACACGCCGCGCTCGCTGACCGAGCCGATCGTGCAGTACGCGCTTGAACCGCTGGTGTATGAGGGTCCGGCCGAGGGAAAACCGCGCGAGGAATGGAACCTCATTCCGCCGGCCGCGCTGCTGAAGCTAACCATTTGCGATCCCGCCATGGGATCGGGCGGCTTTCTCGTGCAGGCGTGCCGCTACATGAGCGAGCGGCTGGTCGAAGCGTGGGAAGCAGTGGGGATCGAAGGCGAAGTGCGCATCGCTCCCGATGGATCGCTGTCGCGCGGTGAAAGTAGCGAGGAAGTCCTGCCGTTTGATCGGGGAGAACGGCTGGCGATCGCGAGGCGTCTGGTGGCCGATCACTGCCTGTACGGCGTCGATGTCAATCCGCTGGCGGTCGATATGGCCAAGCTCTCGCTCTGGCTGGTGACCCTGCAAAAGGATCGCCCGTTTACTTTCCTCGATCATCGCCTGCGCTGCGGCGATTCGCTGCTCGGCATCGTCAACATCGATCAATTGCGCTACTTCGATCTGAAAGGGAAGCCAGCAGGCAATAAGGTCATGTTCTCTGCGGTCATCGACCGTTATCTGCGATACGCTGTCGAGGAGCGTCAAAAGATCGACCAGACCCCGGGCCTCGATGCCAATCAGAACAGAGAGAAGGAGCGCCGTTTCCAGAATCTCCAGCAGACAATGAGCGGTTTGCGACTCGCCGCTGACTTGCTCACCGGCGTCGCACTCACCGAAAAGACACGTCGAGACCTGCGACGCTCGGGAGCATATCAGGACGCGGTGCTCCTGACGCAAATGTTGCCGGATGCCTACGGCAGTGAATTCCGGAACTCGTGGGTCCAATCGAACTTAGTGGAATTCGAGGGAAAGTCAGAACCGTATCTCCTCGGGAATCGTCCGTTTCACTGGCCAATTGAGTTCCCTGAGGTGTTCCTCGATTCCACCCACAATCTCGCACGAGAGGGCTTTTCGGGACTCATCGGCAATCCACCTTTTCTTGGCGGGAAGATAATAAGTACCCGCCTCGGCGCACCATACGCGGAGGCGATTCAAGCCGACAATGAGCATGCAAGGGGAACAGCGGACATCGCAGCCCACTTTTTTGTTAGGGGTTCGAAGATTGCGTCCTCCCGGGGTTCCGTTGGACTGATTGGTCCTACTACCATCGCCGCAGGTGACACACGCCCCGCTGGGCTTGGGTACCTAGTCGATAACGGTTGCACGATTTATCGAGCGATTCCGTTCTTGTCATGGCCAGGAACCAGCAATGTAAGCGTCTCGGTTGTTCATTTCACGCGTCGTAATTGGAATGGCGAGAGAATGCTGAAAAGTAGCCCCGTGCAAAGGATTTCTAGCTATTTGGCCGAGGAGCAATCGATATCGGAAGGATTCCAGCTCAAGCTCAATAAGGGAAAAATCTCTGATGGCACCAAGATCTACGGCGAAGGATTTGTGCTCACACCGGAAGAGCGATTACTCATGCTTAGCTGCGATCAAGCGAATTCCCAAGTGATCTTCCCTTATATGAATGGAGATGATCTCAATTCGCGTCCCGACCTGTCGGCCGGGCGATACGTTATTAACTTCGGCACCATGAACCTCTATGAGGCCCAGCATTTTGATGCTCCCTTCACTCGGGTACTGGAAACCGTCAAACCCGTGCGAGATAAATTGACTGGGCAAGTACACGAGACTGCCTTCTGGCGATTCTGGGACAAACGAGAGGCGTTGTATAGGACAATCAAGGATCATGCAAGAGTTCTGGTAATGTGCGGAACGACAAAGTATGTAGCTCTGGCGTTCGTCGAGAATGGACGAATCTATGACCAGAAGTTGAAAGTGTTCACATTTCAAGATTATGGCCATTTCGCCGTCCTGCAAAGCTCGATCCACGATATATGGGCCCGACACTTCAGCCCCCCACGCGGTGACGTTGTCTCGTATTCCGGCAACCGCGCATTCCTCACCTTTCCCTTTCCTCCAGATGCCAGCAACGGGGAGTTACAGGAAGTCGGGAGACAGTATCACCAGCATCGATCATGCGTAGCCTTGGAAAGAAACATCGGACTGACTGACATCTACAACCTGTTCCACGACTCAGCCGACACCAGCTCGGATATCACAGAACTCAGGAGACTCCAAGTCGAACTCGACAATCAGGTCCTGGCCAGTTACGGCCTCGACGAGCCTGAACTGGACCATGTGTTCTTGGAGACAAAACTCGGGCAACGATTTACCTTCTGCGATTCAGCCCGACGGAATCTCCTAAACAAGCTACTCGAGCTAAATGTGAAACTCCATGAGGCCGAGGAGGACAAGAACGCTCCTGACTCAAGATCAGGGGCCTTTGCTGTTCGCATGAAGCAGCCGCAACTGATTTGAGAGTTACGGGAGTCGTCGGAATGCCAGCGAGTACAGAATTCACCAACGTTCCAGCACCGTCGCAGCTTCGAAAGGACCTGCGGGACCTTGTTCTCAACGATCTCCGCGGGCCCGCGGGTGGCGAGTATGAAGAGGTGGCCGAATCGCGGGTGGGCGAGCGGTATCTCGTCGGGAGTTTGGCGCCGAAGGGGGCGAGGCTGGCGATCGAAGATGACGACGATCTCACCACCGCCGGCGATGACGACGAAGAACCCGATGGCGCGGCGACGCCCGACGCCAAGAGCGCGATTTGGATGCTGCCGACCAGCTTTGGCCTCTCCTTCATGGTCGACGCCGCAGCCGCCGAACTCGCCGTCATCGCGAAATGGGGTCGCTATACACGGGAGGATAGTGAGACCGCACTAACCAAAGAGGGCAATCCGAAAAGAGTTTGGAAGCGCCAACCCATGGGCGGCGAACCAGTTATCATCCCGCTTCGCGAGTTCCCGGACGGAGACAACACCCACCTCGCCACGCCCGATCTGACCCAGCCTGGCATCACGATCAGCGGTCGCATCCGCAAGCGCGATCACCACTGGCACGTCACACTCTTCCTCAATAACGAGCAGGAAGAGGGGCAACTCCTAAAAGACCGCCAATGGATTTTCCAGGCGGAGATGACCATTGAGGGAGTGAACGGGAAGCCGATCTTCATTCATCGCCCGGTTGCAGACGGCCGCCCGCATTTGGAGGACGAGCGCGAAGCGGCAATGCTCTATCGCAAGCAACTCGAATTTGCAAGCGGTCACGGAACCGCCGTGCATGTGACGCGTGCTGCCGGTGATCGCACGCGCGCGATTCGGCTGCAAACGGTTAGCGCTCCCGAGTACGAAGTGCCCTTCACAGACCAACCAAAAGAAGCCGACGCTCCACTGCTGGGCCAGCTCGTCGTCGACATGCAGCGTCTCTCGGACCTGAAGTGTGGTTCATTCAGAGAAGCGCTCACGCCGCTCACCCGCGCCTACGCCGCCTGGATCGCGACACGAAGGACCCATCTGAACGATCCGGATTTGGCCGACCACCAGGAGGCCGCGCTCCGCGCCTTGGAACAGTGTGACGCCGCGCTTGCTCGGATTCAGGCTGGCATCGAACTCCTCGACTCGAGTGAGCAAGCGGCCGAAGCGTTTCGGTTCGCGAATCGCGCGATGCACCAGCAGCGCATCCACACGCGATGGGTATTGGAAAAACGATCGGACGACGCTGTCACGCTCGAGTCGGTCGATATCGAGAAGAATCGCAGTTGGCGCCCGTTCCAGCTGGCGTTCATCCTTGCCAACCTTCCCTCGCTGACCGATCTCCACCACCCGGATCGCTCGATCGATCCGAGCGCCCACGCCGACTTGCTGTGGTTTCCCACCGGTGGCGGTAAGACCGAAGCCTATCTCGGGTTGACCGCGTTCACGCTCGCAATCCGTCGTTTGCAGGGAACCGTTGCCGGCCACGATTGCGGGCACGGTGTAGCCGTTATCATGCGCTACACCCTCCGTCTGCTGACATTGCAGCAGTTCCAGCGCGCAACGGCGCTGATCATGGCCTGCGAGGTGATTCGTCGAGAAGAACCCGCCAAGTGGGGTAATGAGCCATTCCGCATCGGACTCTGGGTCGGCATGAGCATGACGCCCAACCGAACCAATCAGGCCGAGAAGGCGATCTCGTCGAGCAAAGGTAGCGGCTTCGGCAGCAGGCGCGGCAATCCACACCAGCTGACCAATTGCCCCTGGTGCGGTACACCAATCGACCCGCGGGCCAATATCGATGTCGATCCGTTCGATAAGGGCGAAGGTCGCACCTTCATCTACTGTGGCGACAAACTTGGGAACTGCCCCTTCTCTCGCAAACAGGCGAAGCGGGCCGGCTTGCCGGTCCTCGTCGTTGATGAGGAAATCTATCGGCATCCACCAAGCCTGCTGATTGCCACCGTCGATAAATTCGCCCAGATGCCGTGGAAGGGAGAGGTGCAAAGCCTCTTCGGGCGCGTATCGAAGTTCTGCGAACGCCACGGCTTCCTCTCTGGTGGATGCGACGACACATCGACCCATCGCAAGACCGCGACTCTGCCAGCAGCCCGGACAATCTCGGTGCCGCCGTTGCGCCCGCCAGACTTAATCATTCAGGACGAGTTGCACCTGATTAGCGGCCCGTTGGGCACGATGGTCGGTCTCTATGAAACGGCGGTCGATGGGCTCTGCACGTGGATGGTCAATGGGCAGCAGGTACGGCCCAAGGTGGTCGCATCGACGGCAACGATTGCCCGAGCCCCGGAACAAGTGAAGCAACTCTTCATGCGAGACGTGAACGTCTTCCCACCGAGCGGGCTGGATGCGCACGACAATTTCTTCTCAATCCAGCGCAAACCGAGTGACGAGCCGCCGGGGCGGCTTTATCTCGGTGTTTGTGCTCGTGGTACCCGCCTGAAAGCGGCAATGATCCGCGTCTATCTGGCGATCCTGTCAGCGAGCCAGAAGCTCGCAAATGACTACGGCGATGCCGCAGATCCGTACATGACCCTGGTTGGGTACTTCGGCGCACTGCGAGAACTTGGCGGTATGCGTCGTCTTGTCGATGACGACGTAACGCAACGACTCGGCAGCATGGAGGCCCGTGGATTGGCGAGGCGCGGTAAGCCGGTGGTGGAAGAGCTGACTTCGCGATTGAGTAGCGAGCAAGTTCCTGCGGTGCTCGATCGCTTGGGAATACGTATTTCGCAGCGCGACCGGTCAAGGGGCCTCTATCCGATCGACGTGCTGCTGGCCACGAACATGATCTCGGTTGGTGTGGACGTACCACGGCTCGGCGTCATGGCGATTTCTGGCCAACCGAAGAACACCGCGGAGTACATCCAGGCGTCGAGCCGCGTTGGCCGCGAGCATCCTGGATTGGTGGTAACAGTCTACAACTGGGCCCGTCCGCGCGATCTCTCTCACTACGAGCGATTCGAGCACTACCACGCCACGCTTTATCGCCAGGTAGAACCGCTTTCCGTCACACCGTTCGCGCCACGGGCGCTCGATCGAGGGCTTTCTTCCGTACTTGTTTCACTGGTTCGACTTGAGAACGGCGAGTACGCCGACAACAAAGGCGCGGGGCGAATCAAGCAACACGCGGACGCTCTCGACGGAGCGATTGAGACCATCAAGCGACGAGCAGGAACGGTGTCCGCCGATTCGGAGACGACGGCGACGCTCGAGCACGAGCTCGAGCGTCGGGGACAAGGCTGGTTCGAGCGCGCCGACACGATCGCTCCGGCCGAGCTTGCCTACGAACGTGAGCGCGATTCCACCAGTATCGGACTCTTAACGCGCCCGGAAGAGGATGCCTGGGGACTTTTCACATCACTATCATCGCTCCGCGATGTAGAGCCTGGGATCGGACTCATCTTGAAGGAATTTGGCATGGACGACCCGCGTGAAGACCGTACCCGATTGATCAGCGATGATGGAGAGGCCGAGCAATGACCGTGGGATCAACTTATGGCTTCAATGATCGCGTCGGCGAGATTCGGCCAAGCCAGTTGCTCTTCACCTACGGGATTGGCTCAGTAGTCGATCTCCAACACACGAGCGTGATCGTGCTCGGAACCGATGATTGGCCGGTGGAGCACACCCAGGCGATCTCCGAGCCGCGCCTTCTGGCGGCCGTACAAAGCACACTGGGATTCAGTGTCAAGGAGCTTCGCCTACCTCCTCATGTGCCGGACTCAGTGCCAGGTGTTCCAACACAGAAGATCGGCGTACCGGTAGCGGCATTTCCGCGATGGCTCGTGTGTCCCTACTGCCGCCTTTTGGCACCCGTCAGCTCAGAACTGTTCCGATTGAAGGCCTCGCCTTTCAGGCCGGAAGAAGCCGCTTTCTATCATGAAGCATGCAGCAAAGCAAGGAATCCGATCGTGCTGCCAGTGCGATTTGTTGTTGCCTGTGCGAACGGTCACCTAGACGATTTTCCGTGGGTGTCCTACGTGCATCGAGGGGAACCGTGTGCAGCACCTCGACTTAAAATGAATGACCGAGGGCCGACCGGACAGGCAGCCGAAGTCTTCGTCGTCTGCGAGAGCTGCGGCAAGGGCCGCTCGATGAGCGACGCTTTTGACCAATCCCGGAGCGCCGAATTCGACGGTTGTTCCGGTCGATGGCCACAACTTCGCAACTTCGACAGCGAGGCCTGTCCAGAAAAGCCGCGACCAATCTTGCTTGGCGCTTCGAATAGCTGGTTTGCCAGCGTGCTCACTGCATTCGCCATACCGAGCGAGGGTGATCCACTCGGGCAGTTCATCGAATCGCACCTTGGCATCTTTGCCGATCTCGAGGAAGTGAGCGAGCTTCGTGGATTCCGCAAAGCGATGCGGCAAGAACTCACGGAAATCGCCCAATTCACCGACCAACAGATCTGGGACAAGATCGAAGAAATTCGCGGTCTCGGTGAGGGCATGGTGTCAGGTGGCAAGAACCTGAAAAAACCGGAATGGGACCGGTTCACGTTCCAGATTCCGAGCGAACCGTCGCGAGATTTCCGGCTTCGCGAAGTTGACGTGCCACAGAACTACGACTCGTTGATCTCCAGTGTCGTGCTCGCAGAGCGGCTTCGAGAAGTGCGCGCATTCATCGGCTTCAACCGTATTCGGGGCGCTGGCGATCTCGGAGATATTTCGGGGAACACCAAAGCCGAGCGACTCGCCCCCATTTCAAAATCTGATCCCGAATGGGTGCCCGCTTCAGACGTTCGTGGAGAAGGCATCTTCGTCCGCTTCAACGAATCGGCAATCGAATCTTGGGAGAAGCGAGTGTGGGGATCAGAGCGGGCGAAGTCTTTTGCCGACGCTCGAAAGGCGTACTACCTGAACAGGAATTTGGTCGAACAGGCATCTCTTGACGATCTGGGATTGCTTCGACGAACGATGTTGCATACGTTCAGCCATGCCCTGATGCGGGCTCTGGCGCTCGAAAGTGGTTACAACGTCGCTAGTCTTCGAGAGCGAATCTATTCACTCCCACTCTCTGATCCTGACGGCCCGATGGCGGGCATCCTGATCTACACCGCCGCGAGCGACAGTGAGGGCACTTTGGGCGGGCTCATCCGTCAGGGAGAAACTTCACAGTTCGGCGTCGTCCTCGAACGAGCGCTTCGCGACATCACCATCTGCGCATCGGATCCGCTCTGCTCCGAGCACGAGCCGGACAAGGAAGGTCGCGAGCTTCATGGAGCCGCGTGCCATGCCTGCCTCTTCGCCCCGGAAACGAGTTGCGAACTCGGCAACTTCTGGCTGGATCGTTCGCTGCTTGTGAGGACATTCGCTCCAATCAACCTAGAGTATTTCGAAACAGGCGCTTCCGCCGCAACCTGAAGAATCAACAATCCTCGACCGAGTGGGGCCGCAGCTGTGGAGGAATTCCTCGTTCCGACACGACGATGTCAGTTGCACCATGCAAGCAATGACACCCCTGCCACTGGAGTCCAAGCTCCTCCCAGATCGAAGCATCTTCCTTGCAGAGTCCTAGTTTGATCCTTGGGTCGAGACTCTCGATCACTTCGCTGAAGAGTCCGACGTGATCTTGGTGCCCGACGCGATATTTGAAGCCAGAAGGATCTTTCTCTCCGAGAAAGTCAAAGATGGAAGCGTCTCTCCCATTGGCTTCCGAGGCACCTCGCAATCTGGCGAGATTGCTTGCTCGTAAGGCACCGATCGTTAGCATCTCCGGTCCAATATCGTTGATTTCATCGACTATTTCTCGGACTTCCCTTCGCCAATTCTCAATCGGAGCCAGAGCATCCAATCTGAATCGAACTCTCCAGCCCTCTTCTTTCATTCTTCGAGCCGTCATCAGTCTGGCTCGCAAAGAAGCAACCCTTCGCTCGTACTTTGCACTTATAGAAGGCAAAGATAAAGACCATGAGAAAACCGCATTGCTAACTGGCCCAATGGCGTCGGCATATTCCGTGGTTGTAAATTTTGAAAGTACGACGAGCGTGTGCCCGTGAGGGTTCTTGTCTCGAAAGAGCGGCAGCAATATTTCTAGAGGCGTCACGCCGACGAGTTTCTTGTAATGTCGTTCAAACGCGAGACCGTCCTGATTCTCGCCAACTATGAGTCCCGTCGCCAACCGCTGCTTCAACCAGCGCTCGGTCTCGGAGCGCATGTCCTCAATGTTTGAGAATATTGTCCCCATCAAATCATAGAGGCCCCGTCGGTAGGGAGTCTGCGTTTGAAGAAAGCAATAAGCACACTCGCCTGGGCACCCCGATGCAACTACCGCCTGCCAGAATCGGAAGCACACGATCGAATTTTCTCCAGGGCCCTCAAACTGCTTGAGAAATGGAGAGGTTCGACGAACTTCCTTCACGAATCGAGCGCCTTGAATTGCATGGTGTCTGCCACTTTCTTTCCAACCTTATCGACAAGACCCTGCTGCAAGAGTAGCCGCAATGCAGAATTGATGTCCGACTTGTATAATCGGGTATTCACTAGCGAACCATAAACCTCTTTGAGAGAAGCCGATTTGCCGTGCCATGCAGAATAAACATCAGCTGCAACACGCTCGATATTGACCTGTCGAGGTTCAGACGTTGGGGGAGTCGCAGGCGGAAGCTCAAAAAGGAACTGTTGACCAGCGCTTGCTCGTCTCTCAATGTATCGTTCCTGCTGATCGGCCCACTTTAATCCGAATTCGTGGAGTTTTGCCTCATCAAGAATTTGATTGAGCTCCAGTGCGCCATTCGGGTCACGTGTGGTAATGAAGAGGTAGTAAATAGTGCGATCTCTGGACTCGAATTCGAGTGGGATTCTTTTGACTACGACTTGTGGATCGACGCCCTGCAAAGTCGATGTGTAGAGTTCCGTAAGTTGCGCTTCCTTATCAGAAGAGATCTCGGTAGTACCCAATATGGCCGAGTAGCAGATCTCCCGCCAGTCGCCATTTCCAAAGAGCAAGTCAATATTCCGGAGTTGCGCATCTGCGCCCGGGGTCAGAGGACCACTCCACAGGAAGCCAGTTTTTCGCTCCAGGCCGAGATACGGCCAGTTGATCACAACGTCCGTACCGGGTAGACCTACGAAGCTCGAGACAAGCTCGACGGGTATATCTTTTGGTCCGTACGGATCCAGAAAGACGAAGCTCTTTGTGTACTGCGAGTTGAGCAATTGTGCTATTGACCTGTACACATTGTTGAGGTCATCGTGGACAATTGCAATCGACGAATCGCGGAATGAAAGCTCTGCCGGATCGAAGATAAGTCTTTCCTGGAAGCCGCTACCGCGAAGGTTTTCGATTAGTCTCTTGCATTTTGTCCTGCTCTCTTCGACCAGGATCGCCATTGTTTGGACGTCGAACCCGGCCCTGGCAGCCTGGGCCTTCGCGTCTTCCAACCCGCGGATTCCGAGTATTGGAGATCCGGAATGTTCCATTCCTAGTTTTTCCGCAGCTGAACTATTGCCGCGATCGTCGAATGCCCGCCCATCGGAACTGAATCCGTCGACGTAGACCAATCGACACATAAATTCTACGCCGCGATTTTGAGCTGCAAGTGCGTGAAACTTCGAGCCATTGATAATGATGCTGCGCCATTTCGCCAGATACTCTTTCAAGATCAGATGCTTGATCTGAGTTTGAATCGGAATCGCCACCATTCCGCAGCTCCCCATCTGTCAATAGCAACAAAGGCCCCCGATAAGTGTCACCAGCACTTTAGCACATTTGATCCATGACCAGACCTCAAACACTTCAAAGCCAATCGCGCGAGGCGTCAAGGGACTCGCCGCCCAAGATAACGTCCATTATCAGAGTGGCCGTAAGAACCATTAGGAAGTCTACGCAATTTCAAATAATTGACATCGTTATTTGATCCTTGTAATATATTTGAGAATAAACAATTAACGTTATGAAACACAATTCCACTATTACCCTCACCAAGGCAAGTCAGATCAGTTTCCCTGTTTCCGCCCAACGCGCGCTTGGTGTCAAACCAGGCGACCGTATGGAACTGGTCGTTGGCGATGCGGAAGTCACCATCCGTCGGCGTAGATACCAGCTTGAGGAGGTCCTTGGATCACTCGACCATCCACGGACCGATGATCCCCAAGACTTTGATCAGATCATCACTGACACGCAATCGGCCCATTTTGAGAAGCGAGCGAAACAGCTCCGGACCGCATGACTTACTTCGACGCCAATATCTTTTTGCGAGCGCTCACGGCTCCCAAATCCGAGGAGACCCGTCATCAGCAGACGGTGGCGGCGAATCTGTTTAAACAGGCGAAGCAGGGCCACCTGCACTTCACCTGTACTGAAGTCGTCCTCCACGAAGTTCTCTATGCGTTGAC
>Ga0164243_10010140_pt1 | contig 13574 bp, 13 predicted proteins | sample OricompcompostOP_FD_108781 | JGI IMG/M metagenome (GOLD analysis project Ga0164243, IMG submission 108781) | Organic Plus compost microbial communities from Emeryville, California, USA - Original compost - Organic plus compost (OP) | ecosystem: Engineered > Solid waste > Mixed feedstock >... | reverse complement strand
CGGGATAGTGGATGGTCACGCCACCTTCGACGCCCGGCACCATCTGGTTCTTGATGCGGATATTGGCGAAGGTGCCGCGCATCATCACCTCGTGATTGCCGCGACGCGTGCCGTACTGGTTGAAGTCGATCGGCTTCACATGGTGATCGACCAGATACTGACCGGCCGGCGAGTTCAGCTTGATCGATCCGGCCGGCGAGATGTGGTCGGTCGTGATCGAGTCGAGGAACAGGCCCATGATGCGCGCATTGATGACGTCGGTCGGCGGCGTCGGACGCGGCTGCATGCCCACGAAGTAAGGCGGGTTCTGCACATAGGTGGAGTTGTTGTCCCACTCGTAGGTCAGACCACCCGTGACCGAGATCTTGCGCCAGTTGGCGTCGCCCTTGAACACGTTCGCGTATTTCTTTTCGAACAATGTCTTGGTGACGTTCTTGCGCACGAAGGAATCGATTTCCTTCGCGGTCGGCCAGATGTCCTTCAGGAACACCTTGTTGCCTTGCTTGTCGAAGCCGAGCGGCGATTTGGCGAGATCGACATTCATCGAACCGGCAATCGCGTAGGCGACAACGAGCGGCGGCGAGGCAAGATAATTCGCCCGCACATCCGGATTGACGCGGCCTTCGAAGTTACGGTTGCCGGAGAGAACGGCAGCAGCAACGAGATCGTTGCTGTTGATGGCCTTGGAGATTTCCTCCGGCAGCGGACCCGAATTGCCGATGCAGGTCGTGCAGCCATAACCGACGAGGTTGAAGCCGAGCTTGTCGAGATCCTTCTGCAGACCCGACGCTTCAAGATACTCACCGACCACCTGCGAGCCCGGCGCCACCGAGGTTTTCACCCACGGCTTGGAGGTCAGGCCCTTGGCCACCGCCTTGCGGGCGAGGAGGCCGGCGCCGATCATCACGCTCGGATTGGAGGTGTTGGTGCAGGAGGTGATGGCGGCAATCACAACGTCGCCATTGCCGAGATCGTGGTCGCGGCCTTCCACCTGCACGCGCTTGTTAACTTCGCCAGCCTTCTTGAACTCGGTGTCCATCGCGGCGGCGAATTCTTCCTTCACCATCTTCAACGGCACGCGATCCTGCGGACGCTTCGGACCGGCGAGCGACGGCACGACCTTGCCGAGATCGAGCTTCAGCACGTCGGTGAAGGACGGGTCTTCGCTGGTCTCGGTCAGATACATGCCCTGCGCCTTGGCATAGGCGGCGACGAGCTTGACGCGCTCTTCCTTGCGGCCGGTGTCGCGCAGGAATTTCACGGTCGCCGAATCGATGGGGAAGAAGCCGCAGGTCGCGCCATATTCCGGCGCCATGTTGCCGATGGTGGAGCGGTCGGCGACCGACAGATCAAGCACGCCCGGGCCGAAGAATTCCACGAACTTGCCGACCACGCCGCGCTTGCGCAGCATTTCGGTGACGGTGAGCACGAGGTCGGTCGCGGTCACGCCTTCCTTCAATTCGCCGGTCAGCTTGAAGCCGATCACTTCCGGCAGCAGCATCGACAGAGGCTGGCCGAGCATCGCCGCTTCCGCTTCGATGCCGCCGACGCCCCAGCCGAGCACGGCGAGACCATTGACCATGGTGGTGTGCGAATCGGTGCCGACCAGCGAGTCCGGATAGGCGATCTCGGCGGTCTTCGGCTTGCCGTCGACCATGACCTTGCCTTTGGCGGTCCAGACGGTCTGCGACAGATACTCCAGATTGACCTGATGGCAGATACCGGTCCCCGGCGGCACGACGCGGAAATTGTCGAACGCTTTCTGCGCCCATTTCAGGAAGCGGTAGCGCTCCTGGTTTTGCTTGTATTCCTCGTCGACGTTCTTCTTGAAGGCGGCGTTGTCGCCGAAGAAGTTCACGATCACCGAGTGATCGATGACGAGATCGACCGGCACCAGTGGGTTGATCTTCTTGGGGTCGCCGCCGAGCACCGTCATGGCGTCGCGCATGGCGGCGAGATCGACCACCGCCGGCACGCCGGTAAAGTCCTGCATGAGCACGCGGGCCGGCCGGAAGGCGATTTCGCGATCCGACTTCTTCTTCTTCAGCCAGGCCGCCACGGCCAGAATGTCTTCCTTGGTCACCGTGCGCCCGTCCTCGTTGCGCAGCAGGTTTTCCAGCAGCACCTTCATCGAGAAGGGCAGCTTGGAGATGCCTTTCAGACCGTTCTTTTCCGCGACGGGAAGGCTGTAATAGGCGTAGGACTTGTCGCCGACCTTGAGGGTGCGGCAGCAATTAAATGAGTCGAGCGAGGTCATGGGAGCGGTCTTCCGTTTTTTCCGGCGCGGCCAATGTGGCTAACGCATTGAAAAGGCGTAGTTTTTGGCGCGCCGGCATCGCGCATCGGTGCAAGTTGGTCTTGGCAAGAAGTGATCTAAGGTGCGGCTTATAAAATCTTTTTCAGCGGTCTGCCATATGAACCAGCGTCTTCCAGAGCATGACAGAACGCAATGACACGCATATGCGCCAGCACAGCACCGCTTGATGTGCCATGGGTCCGATTGAAGTGACTGAATTGATGACCCTTTCTGCGGATGCCCTGACCTGCCGGCGCGGCGGGCGGCTGATTTTCGACCAGTTGAGTTTTTCTATCGCATCGGGCCGGGCGCTGCTGGTCACCGGCCGCAACGGCGTCGGCAAATCGTCGCTGCTGCGCATGATCGCAGGATTGCTGCGCATCGCCGGCGGCCGGTTGAGCTTGTCGGGCGGCGATCCCGAGCAGACGATCGGCGAACAGTCGCATTATCTGGGCCATCTCGATGCGCTGAAGCCGGCGCTTTCGGTTGCGGAAAACCTGTCCTTCTGGACTTCCTATCTCGGCGGCGCCGGCGATCCGCACGAGGCGCTGGAGAACGTCGGCCTTGAGGCGCTGGCGCATCTGCCCGCGAGCTATCTGTCGGCCGGGCAGCGGCGGCGGCTGTCGATCGCCCGGCTGATCGCGGTCAAGCGGCCGCTGTGGCTGCTGGATGAGCCGACCGCGGCCCTTGATACCGACGCGCAGGCGATGCTGCTGACGCTGCTGCAAAGCCATCTCGCCGGCGGCGGCATGGTGGTGGCGGCGACGCATCTGCCGCTCGGCCTTGCCGATGCCGGGCAATTGCGGCTGGACGCTGCATGACCGGTCTTGGTGCTTTATTGATGCGCGATCTGCGCATCGCCATCCGCGTGGGCGGCGGCGCGATGATCGGCGTGCTGTTCTTCATGCTGGTTGTCACGCTGATGCCGTTCGCGATCGGCCCGGACCTGGCGCTGCTTTCGCGCATCGGGCCCGCCATCCTGTGGCTTGGCGCGCTGCTGGCGACCCTTTTGACGCTCGACCGGCTGCTGGCAGCGGATCAGGAGGATGGCTCGCTCGATCTCCTGACCATGGGCCCGGCGCCACTGGAAATGGTGGTCGGCGTGAAAGCGCTGGCACACTGGCTGACCTCGGCTTTGCCGCTAGTGATCGTCTCGCCGTTGCTGGCGCTGTTCCTCAATCTCGATGGCCCCGCCACCCTCGCCGTTACCGCGACGCTTTTGGCCGGCACGCCGGCTTTGACCTTTCTTGGCCTGATCGGCGCGGCGCTGACTGTGACGCTGCGTCGCGGTGGCCTGCTTTTGCCGGTGCTGATCTTGCCGCTGACCATTCCGGTGCTGATTTTCGGCGTGTCCGCTTCCAATGCCGCAATCGTCGGGCCGGTGACGTTCGGCACGCCATTCATGATCCTGTGCGCGCTGACGCTGATGGCACTGGTGATCGGGCCATTCGCCGCCGCCGCCGCCCTGCGGGCGGGGCAGGAATGAGCGGATCACATTTGCGTGTCACTGCCATCGGATAGCCGCCAAGCCAGAACAGATGTAGAGACATGCGCCCCATGGAAAACCGATGGCCCTGATCGATCTTGCCAATCCGACGCGGTTCTTGTCGCTGTCCGGCCGCGCGCTGCCGTGGCTGGCGGGCGCAACCGCCTTGGCCTTTGCCTGCGGCTTCTGGCTCGCCGCTGGCGCGCCGGACGATTACCAGCAGGGCGCGACCGTCAAGATCATGTTCATCCATGTGCCGTCCGCCTGGCTGGCGATGTTCGGCTGGATGGTGATGAGCCTGTCGGCGCTCGGCACTTTGGTCTGGCTTCATCCGCTCGCCGACACCGCCGCCAAGGCCGCAGCGCCTATCGGCGCCGCCTTCACGCTGATCTGCCTGATCACCGGCGCGCTCTGGGGCCGGCCGATGTGGGGCACCTATTGGGTCTGGGATGCGCGGCTGACCTCGGTATTCGTGTTGTTTCTGATGTATCTCGGCGTCATCGCGCTGTGGCGTACATTCGATGATCCCTCGCGCGCCGGCCGCGCCGCTGCCATCCTGACGCTGGTTGGCGCGATCAATATTCCGATCATCAAATTCTCGGTCGACTGGTGGAATACGCTGCATCAGCCGGCTTCGGTGGTGAAGATGAGCGGCCCGGCCATTCATCCGACCATCCTGTGGCCGCTGCTGACGATGGCACTCGCCTTCACGCTGCTGTTCATCACGCTGCATCTCGCCGCCATGCGCAACGAGATCCTCAAACGCCGCATCCGCTCGCTCTCCATGATGCAGGCCGACGCCGCGCCCGGACGCTGACACACGATGGATCTTGGACCGCATTCGACTTTCATCATCGCCGCCTATGGCGCGTCGGCTTTCATTCTCGTGCTGCTGATCGGCTGGATCGCGGTCGAGAATCGCATGCTCAAACGCCAGCTGGCCGATTTCGAAGCGCGCGGCATCACCCGCAGATCGGCGGTGCGCAAGGACACGCAGACCGAACCCAGCCGGTCGCCGGCATGAGCAACATTGTCGACCAGCCGCAAGGATCGCGCCGCCGCTTCTGGTGCTGCTGCCGCTGTTGCTGTTCATGGCGCTGGCGGCGTTGTTCTTCTATCGCCTCGGCTCTGGCGATCCGTCCCGCATTCCCTCGGCCCTGATCGGCCGCGCCGTGCCGCCGACGGAATTGCCGGCGGTGCAAGGCCTCGTCGCCGATGGCAAGCCCTTGCCCGGCATCAACCCGGCCGATTTCAAAGGCCAGGTGACGCTGCTGAATGTCTGGGCGTCGTGGTGCGTGCCGTGTCACGACGAAGTGCCGATGCTGGAGGCGCTGGCGAAAGACAATCGCATTCGCCTCGTCGGCATCAATTACAAGGATCAGGCCGACAACGCGCGGCGCTTCATCGGCCGCTACGGCAATCCGTTTCAGGCGGTCGGCGCCGATCCCAATGGTCGCGCGGCGATCGAATGGGGCGTCTATGGCGTGCCGGAAAGCTTCGTGATCGGCCGCGATGGCCGCATCGCCTACAAGCTGGTCGGCCCGATCACTGAAACCAATCTGAAGACGATGCTGATGCCGGCGATCGAACAGGCGCTGGCGGCGAAGTAACCCGGCCTCATCCTGAAGAGGCGGATCGGCTTTCGTTGTCCTTCACCGCGTATTTCTGCAGCAGCGGAAACTGCCACAGCGCGAAGCCGAAGGTCAGCGGCATGAAGCCGAAGGTCTTGAACGCCACCCAGAAATCGGTGCTCTGCGTGCGCCACACCGCTTCGTTGATGATCGCCATCACCACGAAGAAGGCGATCCAGCGGATCGTCAGTTTGCGCCAGCCTTCATCGGTGAGCTTGAACACCGAATCGAACGCGATCTCCAGAAACGGCTTGCGCAGGATCAAGCCGGCCGCCAGCACACCCGCGAACAGAAGATAGATGATCGTCGTCTTCATCTTCACGAAGATGTCGTTGTGCAGCACGATGGTGAGCGTGCCGAACACCACGACGATCACCGCTGTCACCACAGTCATCACCGGGAAGCGCTTGATCAGCACATAGGAAATCAGGATCGAGACCAGCACCGCCGCCATGAACAGGCCGGTCGCCCAGAAAATACCGGCGCGTCCGTTGACGACAAAGAACAGGATCAGCGGCCCGAAATCGAGCGCGAGCTTCACGAATGGATTGAGCTGGGCTTTGGTGTCCATGGTGTTCTGTAGTCCGAACTCTCCCTTTTGTCATCGCCGGGCTCGACCCGGCGATCCATCATTTTCGTAAGATGGATGCCCGGGTCGAGCCCGGGCATGACGACCGAGTTAATCCTCCAGCCCGGCAATCGCGCGCGCAAAATCACGCGCGGTGAAAGGCTGCAGATCATCGACGCCTTCGCCGACGCCGATGAAATGGATCGGCAGTTTGAACTTCTCGGCAATCGCAACAAGGATGCCGCCGCGCGCCGTGCCATCGAGCTTGGTCATGACGAGGCCGGTCACACCCGCGGTCTTGCCGAAAGCTTCCACCTGCGAGATCGCATTCTGGCCAACGGTCGCATCCAGCACGAGCAGCACCGCATGCGGCGCGGTCGGCTCGACCTTCTTCATCACCCGCACGATCTTTTCCAGTTCGCTCATCAGCTCGGTGCGGTTCTGCAAGCGGCCGGCCGTATCGATCAGCAGCACATCGGCGCCCTCGGCCTTGGCCGCCGTCAGCGCATCGAAAGCGATGCCTGCGGCATCCGAGCCCTGCTGGCGCGCGATCACATTGGCGCCGACGCGCCCTCCCCAGATCTTCAATTGTTCGATCGCCGCCGCGCGGAAGGTATCGCCCGCCGCCAGCATCACCTTCTTGCCTTCGCGCGAGAATTTCGCCGCCAGCTTGCCGATGGTGGTGGTCTTGCCCGAACCGTTCACGCCGGACACCAGAATGACGAACGGCCTGGCGCTCTCCGTCACAAGCGGCGCCGCTACCGGCAGCAGCACCTTCTCGACCTCAGTCGCCACCACCGCCTTCACTTCGTTTTCGTCGATGTCTTTTTCGTAGCGCCCCTTGGCGATCGCCTCGCTGATGCGCGCCGCCGTGGTGACACCGAGATCGGCGCGGATCAGTGTGTCCTCGATCTCCTCCAGCATCGCCGAATCAAGCTTGCGCTTGCGGACGAGATCGCTGATCGCCGATCCGATCGATGCGGATGTGCGCTTGAGGCCGCCGCTGAGGCGCTGCCACCAGCTTTGGCGTTTCTGCTCGGGTGCGTTGTTTTCGGTGCTGTCATTCATGGGCGACGCCGTGATAGCGGTTTGGGCAGGAGACCGAAAGGCATGACTTCGGAAGAGATGGAAGCGCTGCTTCTTTACCGCGATGGGCTGATGCTGGTGCTGGACAAGCCGGCAGGCCTGCCCGTGCATCGTGGCCCCAAGGCGGCGGGCATGAAAAATGTCCGGGCGCTGGAGGAAGATTTCGGGGCGCTCCGCTTCGGTTTGCCGCGGGCGCCGGGCTTGGCGCATCGGCTGGATCGCGAAACCTCCGGCTGTCTCGTTCTTGGACGCCATCGCAAGGCGCTGGAGACGCTGACCAAGCTGTTCAAGGACAAGAAGATCGCTAAGACCTATTGGGCGCTGGTCGAGGGCGGTCCGGCCGAGGATGAAGGCGTGATCGATCTGCCACTCGGCCGCCGCGACGAATCGCGCGGCTGGTGGATGAAGGTCGATCCCGCCGGCCAGCCGTCCGAGACGCGCTGGAAAGTGATGGGGCGCAGTTCTTCTTCCTTCACCTCCCCCCAACCGAAGTCGGATGTTTCCGACTTCGGTCAATTCAATTTGCCGAACTCGGGAACACCCGAGTTCGGATTGGGGGAGGTCGACCGACTGAGTGAAACGAAGTCGGGTGGGAGGGGGGTGGTTGCCACCGCGCACAATACGAACGACCCCCCTCCCCAACCCTCCCCCACAAGGGGGGAGGGAGCAGACCGAGCAAGTGTCGAACGCAAAAACTTCACCTGGCTCGCACTCGAACCAGTGACCGGGCGGACCCATCAGCTCCGCGTGCATTGTCAGGCCAGCGGCTGGCCGATTGTCGGCGACAGCATCTATGGCACGGCGCCGCGCTTCGGCGGGCCGGTGCTTCATCTTCTCGCACGCGAGATCGTGGTGCCGCTTTATAAAAACCGCGATCCGATCCGCGTCACCGCGCCAGTGCCGGCGCATATGCGCGACGGCTTAACGGCATGCGGTTGGGTGGAGGATGATCTGCATCTTTCGCATCAGCGGCCGAAGCGCGAGGATGCACCGCAGGGCTGAGGTTATTGCGACGGCCTTACCCCACACTCCGCTCATTCCCGCGAAAGCGGGAATCCAGAGTCACACACGCATCTCTCCCGGAATACTGGGTCCCCGCCTGCGCGGGGACGACCAAGAATTTGATTTCATCAAAGACTGGATTCCGGCCAGCCGCTGCGCGGCTTCCGGAATGACAAGACCTACAGCCTGCCTCGAAAACTACAACTTATCCGCCACCATCATCCGCCCCGTGGCGGCGATGGCCTGCTCGCCGGCCTGATTGACGATGCGGCCTTTCAGCGACACCACATCGGCATTGCCGGACGAGGTCGGCATCACCTCGGTGACTTCCCATTCCAGCGTGATGGTCTCGTCGGCATAAACCGGCTTGTGAAAGCGCAGCGAGAAATCGAGCCCGACCACATCATTGCGTTTGGAAAAATATGTCGCCGTCAGCGCCATCAGATGCGCGGCCATCTGCGTGCCGCTGACAATCAGCTTCTTGTAGCGGCTGTTGGCGGCCGCCTCTTCGTCATGATGCAGCGGATTGAAATCGCGCGCGGCCGTCGAGAAGGCTTTCGCCTCCTCCGGCGTCATCGTCAGGGTTTCGGAAAATGTCTCACCGACACGAACGCGCATAATACCTCAAGCCGCTAGCAGATGGCGGCCATCATGACCGGTGATCCGCAAGGACACAATCTCACCCACCGCGCGCGCCATATCCATCCGCACCGGCGTGAAATGCTCGGTCCGCCCCATATTGACGCCGCGTGACGGCGCTTCCACCAGCACCTGCCGCATCGATCCTGTTTCCGCATCGAGATGCGCCTGCAACGCCAGAGCACCCTTGTCGCGCAAACGCCGCGCACGCTCCTTCACCACGTCGCGCGCCAGCTGCGGCATCCGCGCAGCCGGCGTGCCCTGGCGGGGCGAGAACGGAAACACATGCAAGTGCGTGAGGCCGCATTCATCGACGATGTCGAGCGAGCGCGCGAACATCGCTTCGGTCTCGGTCGGAAAGCCGGCAATGATGTCGGCACCAAACACCACATCCGGCCGCAATGCGCGGACGCGCGCGCAGAAGGCAATCGCATCGTCGCGCAGATGCCGGCGCTTCATGCGCTTGAGGATCATGTCGTCGCCCGCCTGCAGCGACAGATGCAAATGCGGCATCAGCCGATGATCGGACGCCAGCACATCGAGCAGATCGTTATCGGCCTCGACCGAATCGATCGATGACAGACGCAATCGTTTCAGATCCGGCACATGCTTCAGGATCTGCTTGAGCAACGCGCCGAGCTTCGGCGTACCGGGAAGGTTTTCGCCATAGCTGGTGATGTCGACGCCAGTCAGCACGATCTCGCCATAGCCATTCTCGACCAGCCGGCGGATCTGCGTGACGATCTCACCCATCGGCACCGACCGCGAATTGCCGCGTCCATACGGGATGATGCAGAAGGTGCAGCGATGGTCACAGCCATTCTGGATCTGCACCGTCGCGCGCGCGCGGCCTTCGATGCCGTCGATCAGATGCAACGCGGTTTCGCGCGCCGCCATGATGTCGTTGACGACGATCTTTTCGTCCGCGTCGATGCCGAATGCGCCAACCTTGCCCGCATCATTGAACACGCGCTGCGTATCGGCCCATGCGGCAACGTCGAATTTTTCGGTATTGCCGACCACGCGATCGACTTCCGGCATCGCCGCGAAGGTTAAGGGCTCCGTTTGCGCCGCGCAGCCGGTGACGACGATGCGCGCTTGCGGATTGTCCCGCCGCAATTTGCGGATGGTCTGCCGCGCCTGCCGCACCGCTTCCGCCGTCACCGCGCAGGTATTGACCACCACCGCATCCGTCAGTCCGGCTTCGCCCGCCTTGCGCCGCATGATTTCCGATTCATGCGTGTTCAGGCGGCAGCCGAATGTGACGATATCGACGCTCATGGTGTCAGGCAGGTGCAGCTTCGGCGAACAAGGCCGGATCGAACACGCCGTCAAATTCAAAGGCGACCGCGCCGGTCATCAGTACATGATCGTCGCTCTCACGCCATTCGATCACGAGATTGCCGCCGGGCAGCGACAGCGTCACCTTGCGCTCGGTGCGGCCAAGCCGCGCCGCTGCTACCGCCGTCGCACAAGCGGCCGAGCCGCAAGCCTTGGTCAGTCCGGCGCCACGTTCCCAAGTGCGCATGACGATGGTGCCGCGCGAGGTGATCGCCGCCAGCGTGATGTTGGCGCGATCGGGAAAGATCGGATGATGTTCGAGCAGCGGGCCGAACTTTTCCAGATCATAGGCGTACGGATCGTCGACCCAGAACACCGCATGCGGGTTGCCCATATTGACCACCGACGGCGTATGCAGGATCGGCGCATCGATCGGCCCGACCTGCAGTTCGATGCCGCGGGTGTCACGGAACTCTTCCGCCAACGGAATGTCCTGCCAGCCAAAACGCGGCTTGCCCATATCGACCGTATAGGTGCCTTGTTCTACTCCGCGCGAGCAATGGATCAGACCGGCCTTCGTTTCGAAAACAAGCGCATCTTTTCCGGTTTCTTCGAACATGATGGCGGCAACGCAACGCATTCCGTTACCGCAAGCGCCGGCTTCCGAACCGTCATTGTTGTAGATGCGCACAAAGCTTTCCGTCCCCGTCGCTCTGGGGGGATAAAGCGCCATCAACTGGTCATAAGGCGCGCCAGCAGGCGTGGCGACCGCACGCGCATCCTGTGCGGTGATGACAGCGCGCTGGTCACGCATATCGACGACGACGATCTCGTTGCCGATCCCGTTCATCTTTACAAAAGGCTGGTTTGCGAGCGCGCTCATGGTCTTATGCCGTAAAAGGAGCGCTTTATATGGGGCAAACCGGGCCGCTTGGCGAGTCTCGCTTGTCGGCGCGGTATGACCGGAAGGGTCACAGAATTTCACGGCAGTGTTGCCGGAAGGCGGGCATAAAAGCGTAGAGCCGCGTGTTACGACATGAAAAGGTCGGCATCGATTCGGATATAGCGCCGCCCGTTGATGGAGTTTTCCCATGCTGCCCGTTCGGTCGATGGCTGCCGCCATGCTGGCGCTTACGATCACTTTCAGCGGGGATCATGCCGGCGCGCAAAGCGCTCCACCTGCTTCGCCGCCTCCTGCTCAAACACCGCAAGCAGCCAGTGATTTCGGCGTCGAGATCACTTTGCCTGAGAAAACCGTGGTCTATCTGACCGGCTCGGGCACCTGGGACACCGCCTATGACACGCTGGTCGAGGCCTTCAAGACCGTGCACGATTATATCGACAAGCGCGGCCTCAAGCCCGACGGCGAGTCGATGATGATCTATACCGGCGCCGACGATACCGGCTTCGACTTCAAGGCGGCCGTGCCGATCATGGGTCCGGTCGACAATCCGCCGAAGGGGGATATCAGTGTCGGTCCCTCACCGACCGGCAAGGCGTATAAATTCGTCCATCGCGGCCCGTATGACGGGATGGAGAATATCTACGAGGCGATCACCAATTTCTTCGATGAGAAGAATATCCAGCCAGGCGACATGTTCATCGAACGCTATGTCACCGATCCGCGCACAACGCCGGAGGACGAACTGGTGATCGAGGTGATCTTCCCGATCCAGCCTTAATTCATCCCCGGCGCCCTTGGGCATAATGCCCAATCGCGCCAGGGCCTTGCCGATGACACATCCGCGCTATCCCCGGTGAGGGGATCGCGGCCGAAGGCGCGGGCATGACGCCCTCGTAACGAGCCGCAGGATGGTTATCTGCAAGCCATGGGCTCGAAACTTCTCATCGCTGTGCTGGTTTTACTGGCTGTCTGGGCCGGCTGGGTCGGCCTGACCGGCTGGAACCTGGAAGGCGACGTGCAGATGGACGGCCACGGCTATGCCGCCCTGACGATCGGCGTGGTGGCCTCGATGGTCGTCGGTATCGCCTTGATGGGGCTGGTGTTTTACTCAAGCCGCAAGGGCTATGACGAGGCCGCCGGGCATAATTCCGAGCGCAGCGACGACTAGCTCAGCTGTTTGATATGGCCCATTTCCTTGACTTGATCGCCGCTCGCCCCTAGTTTCCGCCCGTTCTCGCAAGAGATGACGATCTGAGCCACCGACCGGTCCGAGAGACCGGAGGTCCCCGCCCGACAGCGCAATGCGCCCTCGGGCGCAAATTGTGTTTGAGCCTGTCAGTCCGGGGATAAGTCCGGGCATGACAACCAAGGAAGACGATGTTCGACAACCTGTCGCAACGGCTATCCGGCATTCTCGACAGCCTCACCCGGCGCGGCGCGCTGTCGGCTGCCGACGTGGATACCGCCATGCGCGAGGTGCGCCGGGCGCTGCTGGAGGCCGACGTCGCGCTCGATGTCGCCCGCAGTTTCATCGACCGGGTGCGTGAACGGGCGGTCGGCGTCGACGTCATCAAGTCGGTTTCGCCCGGCCAGATGGTGGTCAAGATCGTCCATGACGAGTTGGTCACGACGCTCGGCTCGGACGCGCAGGCGATTGATCTTAACGCCCCGGCGCCGGTCGCCATCATGATGGTCGGCCTGCAGGGCTCGGGCAAGACGACGACCACCGCCAAGCTCGCCAAGCGCCTGACCGCGCTGAATAAATCCAAAGTTCTGATGGCCTCGCTCGATACCCGCCGCCCGGCCGCGATGGAGCAATTGGCCGTTCTCGGCACGCAGGTGTCGGTCGATACCCTGCCGATCGTGCAGGGCCAGTCACCGACGCAGATCGCCAAGCGCGCGATCGAAGCCGCCCGTCTCGGCGGTTATGACGTCGTCATGCTCGATACCGCCGGCCGCATCACCCTGGACGAGGCGATGATGGCGGAAGCGGCCGAGGTCAAGCGCGCCGCCGATCCGCATGAAGTGCTGCTGGTCGCCGATGCGCTGACCGGTCAGGACGCCGTCAATCTCGCCCGTTCTTTCGATGAGCGCGTCGGCCTCACCGGCATTGTCATGACGCGCGTCGACGGCGATGGCCGCGGCGGCGCGGCGTTGTCGATGCGCGCTGTTACCGGCAAGCCGATCAAGCTGATCGGTACCGGCGAAAAGATGGACGCGCTCGAAACCTTCGATCCGTCCCGCATCGCCGGCCGCATCCTCGGCATGGGCGATATCGTGTCGCTGGTCGAGAAGGCCGCCGCCAATATCGATGCGGAAAAGGCTGCGCGCACAGCCGAGCGTATGCGCAAGGGCGCATTCGATCTCACCGATCTGCGCGAACAGCTGACGCAGATGCAAAAGCTCGGCGGCCTCGGTGGCGTGATGGGCATGATCCCCGGCGTCGCCAAGATGAAGAACCAGCTCGCCGCCGCCAATCTCGATGATTCCTTGCTCAAGCGGCAATGCGCGATCATCGATTCGATGACGCCGAAGGAGCGTCGTAACCCCGATATTCTCAAGGCCAGCCGCAAGAAGCGCATCGCCGCCGGCTCCGGCACCAAGGTCGAAGAGATCAACAAGCTTCTGAAAATGCATCGCGGCATGGCCGACATGATGAAAGCCATGGGCGGCGCCAAGCG
>Ga0164243_10010139_pt1 | contig 13575 bp, 12 predicted proteins | sample OricompcompostOP_FD_108781 | JGI IMG/M metagenome (GOLD analysis project Ga0164243, IMG submission 108781) | Organic Plus compost microbial communities from Emeryville, California, USA - Original compost - Organic plus compost (OP) | ecosystem: Engineered > Solid waste > Mixed feedstock >... | reverse complement strand
CATTTACTACTACATTCCCGAGGAATACACGGCCCGTTCCAGGTTCAAATTAGACCTGCTGAAGGCCAATGGCGTCACCGTTATAAGCATGCCGGCCGCCAGTAAGCTGGCGTATTATGAAGGCATTATAGACAGGATTCGCAATATGACGCCTGCCCAGGATACAGCTATTGCCTTGTAATCATGAAATAAGCAAAAAACTGGCAATTTCTTTGCAATTCAGGCAGAGATGTAACAAAATGCAGAACCTGAACGCTTGCATTATTGTTAAAGTTTAAAATCTTAGTCTATGTTATTGAATTTAGCAATTGCCATGAGCGCGCTTTTCTTCGCACCAAAGTCAGCGCAAAGCGGCCCCAAAACCCAGGTCATGTACGTGAAGGAAAACAAAGTACCCTGCACGGGAGTGGCACCCATGGAATGCTTACAGGTGAGAGCAGAAAATGAAACAGAGTGGTCCAACCTGTACACCAACATCCAGGGATTTCACTATCAGCCGGGCTACCAGTATAAACTGCTGGTGACGGTATCCAGTATTAAAAACCCTCCTGCCGACGGCTCTTCCCTGAAATACACCCTGAAAAAAGTGATGTCCAAAAAGAAAGTAACGGTTAGCGACAATGGCTCTCCCTTTGTCAGCGGCAAACGCTGGACGCTTGTGGAAATGAACGGCACCCCGATCAGCAAAGGCAAAATCTGGTTAGAGTTTGATCCTTCCGGCAACCGCTATCATGGAAATGGCGGCTGTAACGGCATCGGTGGCGAGTTTACGCAGAACGCCGCTGCACGTATTGTGAGCTTCACCCGCGGTATGAGCACGATGATGGCCTGCATAGACGAAAACGACATGCGCAACGAAACCAATTTCCAACGCGCCCTGGAACAAAAAACCTATAACTACCGCGTGGAAAACGGCCACCTGAATTTATACGGCAATGGCCGCCGCCTTCTCTCGTTTAAGCAGGGAGCGGCTGGCGAAGATAAAACGCAGCAGCAGCCGGATGTATGGGCTTTTATTTCCAGCAAGAGATGGAACCTCATTAAGCTCAATGAAACCACGATAACAGAACCAGGCATCTACCTGGAATTCGACCCGGCCAAAGGCCGCTACCATGGCCGCGGTGGATGCAATATTGTAAACGGCAGCTTTAAGCATACCGCTTCTACTATCTCCATGGGGCCGGGCATGAGTACCCGCATGGCCTGCGGCGAGGCTATCATGAAAAGGGAAGCTGAATTCATGCGCGTGATCAGCGGCAAAACCTACAAATTTGATGTAGCCGATCAAACGCTGAATTTCTATGATAAGGATAAGCTGGTAATGATCTTTGGTATGGCGGATAAAGAACAGAAATAATTCCCTCACTTTTACATAAAAAAATACCCTCGCTATAGGCGAGGGTATTTTTTTGCGCCTGCCCTGTAGCACTTACCTCAAAGGCAAATTGGCTGCCAGCATTGCGTTGGAGTTATACTCAAACATTAATGAATTGGAAGGATGATCTCCTACCGTCACCGTTACCGGCACAATGCCCGCTTTGTGAGGCGGCACCTGCACCAGCAGGTAGTTAGAGCTTGCATACAGCACTACGGCTTTTACATCTCCGAATACCACGGTGTTCTCCAGCTTATTGGTGCTGAAACCATTACCTCTGATCCGGATAAAGTTACCCGCATTGCCTGCGGCGGTAACTTTAGCGATCGGGTCCTTTCTTTCACTTTCCTTTTTGGGGTTGCACGCTAGCATGCATGTTAATAACAATACAAGGGGCGTCACAAACAATGTCAACTTTTTCATTCCTATGCTTTTTTGGGGTAAACAAACCCTGTTTAAAAACTTCAATACCCTTTTTGGTATCGATGCGGTCGCAAAGTTACATCACCTGTACGCATTCTATCTGCGTAGTTCCAACAAAAAATAAAAAACCGTATTACTACGGTTACGACTGTATGAATTACCTGCGCAGGATATGCGCCTTATTAAATTCCCAGTTCATGCGGGCTATATGCAGTACTGAAATTTCCTGCGGGCATTCCACTTCACAGGCTTCCGTATTGGTACAATGCCCGAAGCCTTCCGCATCCATCTGGTTCACCAGGTGCAACACCCTGTCCTGCGCCTCTTCCTTCCCTTGCGGCAGTAATGCAAGGTGGGTGACTTTGGCGCTGGTGAACAAGGCTGCACTGGAATTTTTGCAGACTGCTACGCAGGCCCCGCAGCCGATGCAGGCTGCCGCATCAAAGGCCGCTTCCGCCAGTGGGGAAGCAATACGGGTAGTATTGGCCTCCGGCGCCTGGCCTGTATTGACGGATATGAATCCGCCTGCCTGTATGATGCGATCCAGCGCGGAACGATCCACCTTCAAATCGCATTTAACCGGGAACGCCGCGGCGCGGAATGGTTCAATATAAATCTCCTGCCCGTCCCGGAAGCTACGCATATGCAGCTGGCAGGTGGTGGTATTCTTTAACGGACCATGGGGCCGCCCATTGATCATTACCCCGCACTGGCCGCAGATACCTTCCCGGCAGTCGTGGTCAAATTCCACGGGGCGTACGCCCTGCCGCATCAGCTGTTCATTCAGTACGTCCAGCATTTCCAGGAACGACATATCTTCATTCACCTCTTTCAGCTCATAGGATTCCATCCTGCCGGGCGAGCCGGCATCTTCCTGCCGCCATATTTTTAATCGTATATGCATACGCGTTAGTTTTATCAGATGAAGTAAACGCCGCTATTTATAACTCCGTACCGCAGGCGTTACAAACTCGAATTGCAGGGGTTCCATATAGAGTTTGGGCGGCTGTTCGCTGCCGGTCCATCCCCAGGCGGAGATAAAGGAGAAATCTTTATCGTTCCGCATCGCTTCCCCGTCAGGTGTCTGGTATTCCTCCCGGAAATGCGCCCCGCAGGATTCATTCCTGGTTAAAGCGTCATAGCACATCAGCTCTCCGAGTTCCAGGTAGTCCGCCACGCGTCCGGCTTTTTCCAGCTCTCCATTGAGTCCCAGCCCTCCGGGTACATGGAGGTTTTTGTAAAACTCCGCACGCAGCTCCCGGATGTCCGTAATGGCGGCCTGCAGTCCTGCAGCAGAGCGGGAAAGGCCGCATTTATCATATAATATCCGGCCCAGCTTACGGTGGAAATAATCTGCCGGCTCCCTGCCCTGAATAGCCATGAACAGCTGTAACTGCTCTTTCACCTGCCGTTCAGCGGCATCGAATGCCGGATGCCGGGCATCCACCGGGCCGGTTTTTATTTCATCCGCCAGATAATTAGCTATAGTGTACGGCGCAATAAAGTAACCGTCTACACAGGCTTGCAGCAGTGAGTTGGCGCCCAGCCGGTTAGCCCCGTGATCTGCGAAATTCGCTTCTCCCAAAGCATACAAGCCGGGGATGGTAGTCATGAGTTCATAATCCACCCAGAGGCCGCCCATGGAGAAGTGCGCCGCAGGGGAGATCAGCATGGGCTCTGTATAGGCGTTTACGTTAGTGATCTTCTGGTACATCCTGAACAGGTTGCCGTATTTTTCTTTGATCTTGTCCTCCCCCTGCTCTTGGATGGCGCGGGAAAAATCCAGGTACACGGCATTTTTCAGCGGCCCCACCCCAAAGCCGGCATCAATCCGCTCTTTGGCCGCGCGGGAAGCTATATCCCGGGGGCTGAGGTTACCAAAGGAGGGATATCTTCTCTCCAAATAATAATCCCTTTCCTCCTCCGGTATTTGGTTGGGGGGCCGCCCGTCGCCCTGCCTTTTAGGCACCCAGATGCGGCCATCATTACGCAGGGATTCTGACATCAGGGTGAGTTTGGACTGGTACTCGCCTGATTGCGGCAAGCTGGTAGGATGGATCTGCGTCCAGCTGGGGTTAGCCATGAGCGCTCCTTTCTTATGCGCCCGCCAGATGGCGGAGCCGTTACAACCCATGGCCAGGGTCGACAGGAAATATATCTTCCCGAAGCCGCCGGTGGCCAGCACCACTGCATGGGCGCTGTGCCGCTCAATGGCGCCGGTATCCATATTCCGGATGATCACTCCCCGGGCCTTGCCATCGATCACTACCAGGTCCAGCATTTCATGGCGGGCGTAGAGTTGCACGTGGCCCTGATGCACTTGCCGCATCAACGCCTGATAAGCCCCCAATAGCAACTGTTGGCCGGTTTGCCCCCTGGCGTAAAAAGTCCGGGATACCTGCACGCCGCCAAAGGAGCGGTTGTTAAGATAACCGCCATATTCCCGGCCAAAGGGCACGCCCTGCGCCACTGCCTGATCTATCAAACTGGCGCTGCATTCCGCCAGCCGGTAAACATTGGCTTCGCGTGCCCGGAAGTCGCCTCCCTTAATGGTATCGTAAAACATCCGGAAGACGCTGTCCCCATCATTTTTATAATTTTTACAGGCATTTACGCCACCCTGCGCAGCCACGGAGTGAGCACGCCGGGCCGAGTCCTGGAAGCAAAAGCTCTTTACCCGGTAGCCCATTTCGCCGAGCGAAGCAGCCACGGAACTGCCGGCCAGGCCGGTTCCCACGACGATGATATCCAGCTTCTTCCGGTTGGCGGGATTTACCAGTTTCGCATGTGCCTTGTAGTTATTCCACTTTTCTTCCAGTGGTCCCTGAGGTATTTTCGCATCCAGCATGGCCAGCTATTTTAAAAAATGAACGTAAACGGGAATGAAGGCAAAGCCGGCACAGATGCCCACACTGTATATCCAGCCGAGCACCTTTATCCAGCGGACATATTTGGGATGATACACGCCCAGCGTACGGGCTGCGCTAAAGAAACCGTGCAGCAGGTGATAACAAAGCGCCACCATACAAATCACATACACAGCTACATACCAGCCCTGGCTATAGACTTCCGTGACCAGCGTGTACAGGTCTTTATTCCCTTTGGCATCCAGGGGCAACTGTCCGAACTTATAGACGTACCAGAAATCGCGGAAATGGATCACCAGGAAAATGAAAATGACCGTGCCCAGCAAGCCCATGTTGCGGGAGTACCACTTACTGGCACTGCCGCGGCGGTCGTAATGATATTTCACCTTCCGGGCGCGTGCATTCGCCGCCGTTATGATGATGGCGTATATGACGTGCGCAAGGATGCTGGCATACAGCACCCATGAAATAATTTTGATAAGGATATTGCCTGAAAGCAGGTGGGAATAGGCGTTAAACTGCAATTGTGATTCCGCCGCCGGCAGCAACAGTTGCAGGTTTCCCAGCAGATGTATCACAAGAAAGAAGCAGAGGAACAGGCCCGTTAGTGCCATCCAAATCTTCCTTGTCAGGGTGGTTTGTGTCATACATGGATATTTAAAGTACCTGTTGGCGCTGCCGTTGATAACACCCTGTAAATCGAAAATGTTTGAATAAAAGAAGCCCGTCCGGATAATCGGACGGGCTTCTTTATGCGAGTTTCGGGAAAAATTTATTTCACGATTTTCAGTTCCCTGATAATATTGCTTGCGCCACCGAGTTTATCGATGCACCAGAGTACATAACGCACATCCACGCAGATAGTGCGGTTGTAGTTGGAATCGAACTGGATTTTATGGCTCAGCGCTTCGTAGTTACCATCGAAGGCAAGGCCGATCAGTTCCCCGTTACCGTTGATAACCGGGCTGCCGGAGTTACCGCCGGTGATATCGTTGGTGGTGATAAAGCACACCACTACGTCGTTGCGTTTGGCGTCTTTATACTGACCGAAATCTTTTTTATTGTACAGGTCCAGGTAGCCGGCAGGCAGGTCAAATTCGTAGTCTCCCGGAACATACTTTTCGATTACGCCTTTCATGGTGCAAACGTAGTCGTAGTTAACGGCGTCGCGCGGAGAGTAAGGTTTAACCTGGCCGTAGGATACGCGCATGGTGAAGTTGGCATCCGGGTATCTGTTGGCGTTAGGTTGCATTTGCATGATACCTTTCAGGTATTCGCGGCCCAGGTCATTATTTTTCATCACGAACTGGTTGTACAGCGGCAGGTATTTGCCGGTATAGTTTTTCACGAATGCGCTGGCGTAGGCAAAAGCAGGATCGGCCTGCAGGCTGACAGCATCAGGATTTTTCACGAATGCATCCCATTTGGCGTCATTGAAAATCATGGTGTTAGCCATGAGGTTTGCCGCCCATTTGCGGTAGGTAGCATCTTCAGAAAGATTGCCGTATTTGGAACTCAGCTCCTGGTAGAACGCAGTTGGTTGCTGATCCTTTGGAATGTCGTTATAGAACATTTGGCAGGTAGCGGCGAGAATTTTTTCATCGCTCGGTTTGTTTTCGCTTTCCAGGAATGCCTTGCGGGCTTTATCCGCAGCGGCAACGGCATTTTTCACCGCATCCTTAGGCGCGTTTGGCGTAACCAGCGCTTTTTCTACCTGCAGCAGCGTGGAGGCAAAGCCGGCAACCGGAGAGCCCAGGATACCTTCGGTGAGGTACACACGGCCTTTTGCGTACGGAGTCCAGGCTTTATAGTTGGCTGCATAATCGTTCAGGATATTGGCGAATTCAGGTTTATCCTGCGCCCATTTTGCGAATGCAGCTTCCTGTTTTCTTTTTTCTTCGAGTACGTGGTATTTTTCGAGTTGTTTGGTTTCCCCGTCGAAGAATTTCCAGTAGTTGGCAATACCGGCGTAGGAAGAAGCCAGCTGCAGTTTAACCGCAGGGTCTTTCTTCATTTGCTCGAACATAGCTTTCAGGCGAACGTCGCGCAGGTTAACGGTATTGGGATTTTCTACGGTATTTTTCAGTTCCACGCCATAGGAGGTTTCGTAACGGTTGGTACCGCCCGGATAACCGAAGATCATGGCATAGTCGTTCTCTTTCACGCCTTTAATGGAAACCGGCAGGAAGTGCTTGGGTTTTAAAGGCACGTTGTCTTTGGAATAAGGAGCGGGTTTACCGTTTTTGTCGGCATACACGCGGAAGATGGAGAAGTCGCCCGTGTGGCGTGGCCATTCCCAGTTATCCGTATCGCCGCCGAATTTACCGATAGACTCAGGAGGCGTACCTACGAGGCGGATATCGGTATAGCGTTCGTACACAAACAGCAGGTATTGGTTGGCTTTGTACATCGGTACTACTTTGGCTTCGTAACCGGTACCGGCAGTAGCTTTTTCGACGATCTCGCCGTAGGCAGCCTGCTCTTTGGCGGTTCTTTCCGCGCCGGACAAGCCTTTTACCGCATCTTCCACTTGTTTGGTAACATCTTCTACTTTTACCAGGAACTGGACAGAAAGCATTGGGGAGGAAATTTCCTGCGATTTGTCCTTGGCATAGAAGCCATTTTTCAGGTAGTTGTGTTCCACTGTGCTGGCTGCCGCGATGGCGCCGTAACCGCAGTGGTGATTGGTGAAGATCAGGCCTTCGTTACTCACGATTTCGCCTGTACAGCCGCCGCCGAAGATCACGATGGCGTCTTTAATGGATGCTTTGTTGATACTGTATAACTGTTCTTTCGTCAATTTGAGGCCTCTTTTCACCATGTCGTTATACGTTTGCTGCCCCAGCAAATAGGGAAGCCACATGCCCTCATCCGCTTTGGCCCATTTGAAACTAACGGCCATGAGGAGGAGCAAAACCACCAGATGTTTTCTCATAGTTTTTGCAGATTTGTTTTTAAGGACCTCAAACCTATGCTTTTTTTTGTTAACCATGAAGTTAGACTGCTATGGATGGCGGATTTAGCCCCACATGTGGTAATAAAATAAATGTGTTAAAAATTTGAACAAAAAAACTGGAATATGATTTGATAAAGGGACCATCAGCTGGCTATGCCAGAATTTTTTTTACCCCCTGTGAATCAGGATAATTTAAAACCTGTCGTATATGAAAAAATTATGGTTAGTATTTGGAATTGCGGCGCTGGCAGCTTGCCAGTCCGGCCCTACTCAGGAGCAAAAGAAAGATTCCATCCGATCCGACCTGCAACAGGCTGGCGAAGACGTTAAATCTGCCGCCAGTAAAACCGGAGATTACCTCCAGCAGCAGAAAAACGAAACGATAGACACCCTGAATGCGCGCATAGCACAGATAGATAAGGCCACTGAAGAATTAAAGAAAAAAGGCGATAAAAAGAGCAAGGAAGCCCGCGAGAAACTGGAAGAACTGAAGTTACAGATGAAACAGGAAGTGGAAGACGTGAAGCAAGCCAGTGCGGAGAAATGGGACAGTACCAAGAAAGCGGCAGAGCAATTTGGGGATAAATCGGCCAAATTGTGGAGTGATTTCAAAAGGGATTTTAAGGACCTGTTTAATTAAGGAGCTTGTTCCTTCTTTTTTAATCATGTAATTTTACCCGGCTTAACAGATTTGGAATTGCTACTAACTCGATACCAGGATTTATTTTTTGAAGCCGGCTGTGATGAGGCCGGGCGCGGGTGCCTCGCTGGGCCCGTATTCGCTGCCGCGGTTATATTGCCGGTGGAATTCAATCATCCGTTACTCAATGATTCCAAGCAGATGAAACCTGCGGACAGGGATGAACTGAGAAAGGTTATCGAGCAGGAAGCCATCTGTTATGCGGTGGCCAGTGTGGATAATGAAGAAATAGACCGGATTAATATTCTGAAAGCATCTTTTAAAGCGATGCACCTGGCACTTGAAAAGTTAAGCAAGGCGCCGGAGTACATTTTGGTAGATGGTAACAGGTTTACCCCCTATGGAGGTGTACCACATGCCTGTATTGTCCAGGGAGACGGCAAGTACGCTTCGATCGCGGCAGCTTCTGTACTGGCAAAAACCTACAGGGATGAGTACATGCAGCAACTGCACCTATCTTACCCGCATTTTGGATGGGATTCAAATATGGGATATCCCACCAAACAGCACCGCGATGCCATCCGAGAGTTTGGAGAAACGCCCTACCACCGGAAATCTTTCAGGTTGTTGCCGGAACAACTGGAACTTGATTTTTAGGGAGCCAATTTTAATCTAATACAATTACCAATCACTGAAAAAGGATTGGCCTGAGATATGTTAAAACAGACACAACAACAGAAGTTATTACAGAAGCTGTCACCACAGCAGATTCAGTTAATGAAGCTGCTGCAGGTACCTACTGTCAACCTGGAAGAGCGGATCAAGGAAGAACTGGAGGAAAACCCCGCACTGGAGTACGGGGAGGAAGCCCATGAGGATGAGTTTAAAGAACAGGATGAATTTGAGTCTGATGACGATGAATTTGAACCAGATGGCAGTGAGTCCGATTATGATAACATCGATATCTCAGAATACGTGAATGATGGAGATGACGAGGTGGCAGATTATAAATTAAGGGACGACAACTATCCAGACCCGGATGAGAGCAATAAAACCATCCCGGTAAGGGTAGAAACTTCCTTCCACGAACACCTGCTTAGCCAGTTGGGCATGCTGGAGCTGGATGAGCGCCAGAATGCCATTGCAGAGCAAATCATCGGTAGTATAGATGACGATGGGTATTTAAGGAGAGAAGTAAGTGCGATTGTGGACGACCTTTCGTTCTCGCAGAATATCTCCACTGATGATGACGAAATCAAAGAACTGATCAAAAAGATACAGGAATTTGACCCCCCGGGGGTTTGTTGCAGCGACCTGAAAGAGTGTCTGCTCCTGCAGCTGAAGCGTAAGCCGCAGGACGATCCGGGTGTGCGCACCGCGTACCAGATCCTGGAAAATTACTTCGACGAGTTTACCAAGAAGCATTACGAAAAAATACAGAAGGCGTTGAGCCTGAGTGATGAAGCGCTGAAAGAGTCCATCAACCAGATCATTCGCCTGAATCCGAAGCCCGGTGGCAACTATGCTACGCTGAACAAGGCGGAGAGCTATGTACTGCCCGACTTCTTTATCATGAACAACAGCGGCAAGCTGGAGCTGACGCTGAATTCCAGGAATGCGCCGGACCTGCGTATTTCCGGCGGTTACCGCGAGATGCTGAAGGAGTATGACCGGGGCGACAAGAAGGATAAGCGTCAGAAAGAGGCGGTATTGTTCATCAAACAGAAAATAGATGCTGCGAAATGGTTCATTGACGCCATCAAGCAGCGCCAGCATACGTTATTGTCCACCATGGAATCCATTATGGATTACCAGCGTGAGTTTTTCCTCACGGGGGATGAAACCACGATGAAGCCCATGATCCTGAAAGACATTGCGGATCGTACGGGGCTGGACATCTCCACGGTTAGCCGTGTGGCAAACAGTAAGTATGTACAAACAGAATTCGGCACTTTCAAACTGAAGTTCTTCTTCTCTGAGTCCCTGTCTACCGATAGCGGCGAGGAAGTATCTACGAGAGAAGTGAAGAAGATCCTCTCTGATCTCATTGAGGCGGAAAACAAGCGTAAGCCTTTGAGCGACGAGCATCTGACGAAGATGCTGCAGGATAAGGGGTACAATATTGCGCGTAGAACCGTGGCCAAGTACAGGGAGCAGTTAAACATTCCCGTGGCCCGTTTAAGAAAAGAACTTTAATCAGATCATGCACCAGGAAGCCATACCATACCATGAAGGCAACCACCAGCCGGCGCCGGAGTTTTCGCCGCAGGCCCGTGCCGTTGCCCAGGTAGTTTCTTACATTACCCATCCGCTTTTTATTCCCACGCTGGTAACCTTTCTGGTATTGCAGTCGCTCCCGGAATATTTCGTAGCGTTTAAGATGTCGAGCAAGCGTTTCGCATTTGACATGCTGTATTTCCGGGTGGTGATCATCAGCCTGTTTTTCCCGTTGCTGACGGTGATGCTGGCGAAAATGCTGGGTTTTATTTCCTCTATTTACCTGAATACCCAGCGCGACAGGATCATTCCTTATGTGGCGATCATCATTTATTATTTCTGGGCTTTTTATACATTTTTGGAAGAAGGGGCTGCCCCGAGGTTCTACACGGCTTTTTTCCTGGGTATGTTCCTCGCCATCTCTATTTCCTTCGTTACCAATAGTTTCTGGAAAACCAGTATGCACGCGACCGGCTGGGGCGGCGTAATCGGGTTTTTATTGTCGCTCATGTGGGGGATGCATATGAATGTATCCCTGCCGCTGATCATTACATTTTTTGTAGCGGGGATAGTAGGCACCTGCCGGATGATCCTGAAGGCCCACACTCCTGCCGAGATTTACATTGGCTTTAGTATTGGAATTATTACGCAGCTGGCATCCTGCTGGATGCTGGTGGTTTAGATACTCCACTCTGATTCCTTGTTCTGTATTTAGTTATTAAATAAGAACAAGGAATAGAGTCGAGAATTTAGAATAGCGAAGAAACTTTTTGGGGTTTAACCTGAACAGCCGACTTGCTGTGGTTACATGTCGGTAACTTTGGATGCAAAGGCCGCAAGGCAGGCTAACAAACAACTAACAAACAGAGGGGTTAAACATCAACAACTAAACTTGACAATACAAAAGTCCAGAATTTTCCATTGTGACTCAAGCGTATAACTACGCTTTTTTAAAAAGCGGTATTATTCCCCTTTCTCCCGTTTCTACCCGTTTTAAAAAAATTTTCAGATTTTTTTTCATTGCGCACATCCAATGCGTATTGGCGGATGATCTTTGTATTGTTGATGAGGACAAGCCTCCGGCACAAGATCGAGCTACTATTTTTTTTAGCAATAAAAATAAAATGCTAAAAATTTTAGGAAAATAAAAAATAAGGTTTTAATTTAGCAGAACAGTTCGTGATTTGCTGATATTTTAAATTTGTAAAAAACTTACTTATATGTCTACAGCCAATGCAGAAAAACTAAAGGCGCTTCGCCTTACAATGGACAAGATTGAGAAAGATTTCGGAAAGGGATCTGTGATGATGATGGGCGAGAAAGCGGAAGCGCCGATGGAAGTAATTTCTACCGGTTCTTTAGGCTTGGATATAGCGCTTGGAATCAGCGGTTTTCCGAAGGGCAGGATTATAGAGATCTATGGACCTGAGTCTTCCGGTAAAACTACCATTGCGATACATACAATAGCAGAAGCACAGAAGAAAGGTGGTATCTGCGCAATTATAGATGCGGAGCATGCTTTTGACAGCAGCTATGCGAAAAGACTGGGTGTGGATGTAGACTCCCTGTTGATTTCCCAGCCGGATCATGGTGAGCAGGCATTGGAAATCGCGGACCGTCTGATCCTGTCCGGCGCCGTGGATGTGGTGGTAATTGACTCCGTTGCGGCGCTGGTTCCTAAAGGGGAGCTGGAAGGGGAAATGGGAGAAAGCAAAATGGGTCTGCAAGCCCGTCTGATGTCTCAGGCGCTGCGTAAGCTGACTGCTACCATTTCCAAAACTAACTGCTGCTGCATATTCATTAACCAGTTACGTGAAAAGATCGGTGTTATGTTTGGTAATCCGGAAACTACAACCGGCGGTAACGCACTGAAGTTCTATGCTTCTGTGAGATTGGATATCCGTCGTATGAGTCAGATTAAGGATGGAGATGAGGCTATCGGTAACCGCGTGAAGGTGAAAGTGGTGAAAAATAAAGTAGCGCCTCCGTTCCGTCAGGCTGAATTCGATATCATCTATGGTCAGGGTATCTCCAAAACAGGGGAAATCATCGACATGGGTGTGGAATACGGTATCGTTCAGAAGAGCGGTAGCTGGTTCAGCTATGACAGCAACAAATTGGGTCAGGGCCGCGATGCAGTAAAACAATTACTGCTGGATAATCCGGAACTGGCAGCAGAGATTGAAGGAAAGATCAAAGCTAAACTGGCTGAACAACAGGCAGCAGAGGCTTAATAACAAAGCAATCCACTGACAAATAATAGCATAGCCTTGGCTTCATCGCTGAGGCTATGAGAAAAATCAATGTCGCATCGCGGCCAGGGGAAGCTATTGCCCGAAGGAATTGGGTATAAAAGGGTGGTAGTTTTCTGTGGAGGTGCGAGGGGGGGCCGGGAATGCTGGAAAGGTGAGTCGGAGGAGATGCCTGAATGGTCAACTGAAGGGTCAACCGAAGGGTCTACCAGAGGAATAACCTGGCAACCTTAATGACTGGCAACCTTAATGAATGAAACATTGATAAATATTATTCGCGTCAGCGTAGATAAAAATATCCGATAGAGTATTGAAATTGTCTGATATATCTGTACAAAACCCATCCATTAACCCCAAAACAGTGTATCAGACAATACATCTATCGAAATGAAACTGAAGATCGTTTTAGTTTTAGTAAGCATTGGGTTAGTATGCACATCCCTGCCTTTTCCTGGGCGGGGATTTTTTTGTTGGTATGGGATGGGATATGGGCCGGGATGGCACGAGGTGAGCGGGATGAGCTGGGTGGTATCAGCCGGTGGCATGAGGTGAGGCGTATTGGATGGGATATGAGCTGGGTGGGATGAGATGAGGGGGATGGGATGGGTGATACCAGATGGGGGGCATCAGTTGCGGCGTATGGGATGGGATATGGGCTGGGTGGGATGAGCTACGGATGGGCATAATACCCCCGCATAAAAAAAGCCGGCGGATCACTCCACCGGCTCGTTATAATATCAAACTGAAACTTACGCTTCAGCTTTAATGCTCTTAGCATATTTCTTACGCTCTTCCTCATCCAGGATCACTTTACGCATACGGATGTGGTTAGGCGTCACCTCGAT
>Ga0164243_10010138_pt1 | contig 13575 bp, 11 predicted proteins | sample OricompcompostOP_FD_108781 | JGI IMG/M metagenome (GOLD analysis project Ga0164243, IMG submission 108781) | Organic Plus compost microbial communities from Emeryville, California, USA - Original compost - Organic plus compost (OP) | ecosystem: Engineered > Solid waste > Mixed feedstock >... | reverse complement strand
TCGCCTTGATCGCCGCCGCGAGGATCGAGCTCGCGTACTCGTACGGGCGCTGGTACGTGTACCCCATTTCGGAGCGCGCCAGCTCGAAGAGGATCTGCTTGCTCTCCGTCGCCTTCGCGGCGGCGAACACCGTCTGCGCCATGTCGAACGTCAGCGAGCGGATGTTGATCGCGGGCGTCGTGACGTTCGCATACTCCTTGCGACCGGCCGCCTCGTAGATCGACTGGATCGATGCCGGATACGCCCCGAGCGTCGGCGCGAGCACGCGGATCAGCCACTGGCTGGCGTAGCGCGGCTTCTGCTCCCCGAAGGCGGATGTCCAGGCAAGATCGTCGATCAGCGCGCCACGTACGGCCGCCTCGTCGAGCACCTCGACCCCATCACCCTCGATGCGAATGGCACCATCAAGCGCCTGAAGAACCGCCGGAACACTCGCGAAAATTGTTGGCATTCTGTTTACTCCTAAACTGTCGGGCACGGAATCCGCCGGCGCAAGAGCGTCGAGGAGCGCACGGCGGGATGTCATGTATGCGTATCACTCTATACCCACATACTGCGATAACCCCGCCCGAATGTCTAGCTTTTACCACCAACCACAAAGGCGACCGGGGATGTCCCCGATCGCCTTTGTCTGCGTGCCCTGGCTGGTGATCCGACGCCTTACTGCGCGGTCACCGTGCCGACCATGCCGGCTTCCTTGTGGCCCGGAATCGAGCAGTAGAAGTCGTAGGTCCCGGCCGGGAGGTTCATCGTGAAGGTGGTCGACGCACCACCCGCGATCTCCTCCGACGCGACCGCCGGATCATCGATGGTGAAGTCGTGCGGGAGCGCACCGTCGTTCGTGAGATTGACGGTCACATCCACACCGGCAGCCACCGTGAACTCCGCCGGCTCGAACTTGAGGTCGACCGTCTTGACGTCCACCGTCGTCGGCGCATCGCCAGCCGGGGCGCCACCCGCCGCCGGGCTCGCCGCACCGCCGCCCGCGACGACCGTGATGGTGCCGACCATGCCGGCTTCCTTGTGACCCGGGATCGAGCAGTAGTAATCGTACGTGCCCGCCGGGAGGTTCAGCGTGACGGTGGCTGTGCCACCCGCCGCGACCTCACCGGACGTCGCCGCCGGATCATCCATGGTGAAGTCGTGCGGCAGCGCGCCGTTGTTCGTCACGTTGATGGTGACATCGGTGTCGGCCGCGATCGTGAAGTCGGCCGGCTCGAACTTGAGGTCGACCGTGGACAGCTCGACCGAGGTCGCGCCAGCCTCGCCGCCGCCCGCCGGAGCGGCCGCACCGCCAGCCACGAACGTGACCGTCCCGACCATGCCGGCTTCCTTGTGACCCGGAACCGTGCACCAGAACTCGTAGTCGCCCGCCGGGAGGTTGACCGTGAAGGTCGTGCTCTCGCCACCGGCAATCTCATCGGACGTCGCCGGGGTCGGGCCCTCGATGTGCAGGTCGTGCGGGAGCGCGCCATTGTTCGTCAGCGTGATCGTGACGTCCGTGTCGGCGGCAACCGAGAACTCGGCCGGCTCGAACTTGAGGTCGACCGCGGAGATCTCCGCCGTGGTCGGAGCGGCAGCCGCCGCGCCACCGCCGCCACCTGCGACGACCGTGACGGTGCCGACCATGCCGGCTTCCTTGTGACCCGGGATCGAGCAGTAGAACTCGTACTCGCCCTCCGGAAGGTTGAGGGTGAAGGTCGTCGCCTCACCACCGGCAAGCTCACCCGAGGCCACGGCCGGATCGTCGATCGTGAAGTCGTGCGGCAGCGCGCCGTTGTTCGTCAGGTTGACGGTGACATCGGTGTCCGCCGCGATGGAGAACTCGGTCGGGTTGAACTTGAGGTCCACGGTCTCGATGTCGATCGTCGTCGGCAGATCAGCGCCGCCGCCAGCACCACCACCACCGGCCGGCTTCTTCTCGACCACCGGCGGGGTCGCCATCGGGGCGAGGGTCGGCACGGCCTCCTGGCCAAACACGCTCTGCCCGAACGCGGCGGCGGCCACACCGGCCGCGCCCGTCGAGGCCACAATCACAAATCGTCGTCGGTTCAGCTGATTCATCCGTGTACCGGCCTCCATAAGGTCCAGATCCCGCCAGGCGGAAGATCGACCACTCACGTTGCATGGGTGTGGGGACAAACGCGCGGGCGATGTGCCCGGCTGCGTCAACCCGGCGCCATTCTACCCGGGAATGGTCAGGAAGGAGAACACGATCGTGCACTCCTCACCGTCAGTGCCCCACGCATCACTGACCGGCACTCACGAGTCAGAGTGTACCCTGTTGCACGTCATTCTCACATCTGCCTTTCGGCAAAGAATCGTGAAGTTATGTCGGTGTATGGTGGCCGCTTACGGCTGCACCATCTCTTCCATCGTCACCGCTGCGTAGCCCTCGTCGAGATACGCCTCGATCATCGGGGCGAGCGCATTCAGATCCTCTTCCTGCACCACGTGCATCAGGATGATCGCACCCGGTCCACCCATATCGGCATCCGGACCACAGATCTGCATGATGGTGTCCGCCGAATTGCCGTTCCACGCCTGGGTGTCGCACGTCCACCAGAGCGTGTAGTCGTAGCCGGCATCCTTCAGCACCACGAGCGAGTCCTGATCGTAGTCGCCATACGGAAAGCGGAAGTACGGGGCAAGCTCGTAGCCGGTGATGTCGTAGACGATCTGCTCGGTGGTCTGCACCTCGGCGAGGCGCTCCTCGTAGGTCAGCGGTGGAGTGCCCTTGCTCGCGCCGGACCACGACGCGTGATCGTAGGTGTGGTTGATGAGCATGTGCCCCTCATCCACGATGCGCTGCAGCAGTTCCGGATTCTGCTCCGCCCACTGCCCGGTCACACCGAAGCTGCCCTTGATGCCGTACTCGTCGAGGATGTCGAGGATCTCCGCGGTGTACCCCGGTCCCTCACCCGCATCGAACGTGAACGCGACTTCCAGCCGCCCGGACTCCCCGCGCTGATAGATATAGGAAGCCGTGTCGAGGCCGGTCGGTGGCGGCACCGGACGCTCCGTCGCGACGGGTTCCGGTGTGGGCGTCGGTTCGGGCGTCTCCGTGGGCACGGCCGTCGCGGTCGGTGGTGGCGTGGAGGTCGGCGCGGTTGTGGCCGTCGCAAGCGGCGCGGTCGCGGACGGCGGCGGATCGATCGGCGGGATGTCCGTCGGCACGGCCGCGACCTCGGTGCCCGGCGTCGGCGTAAGCGCGTCCTGCTCGTCCGAGCGCACCGCCCCCGCCCCGAAGTAGCCGATGACCAGCGCGAGCGCGAGCACGATCAACGCGCCAGGACGCACGGAGTATCCTCCGCGCGGATTCCCGCCTCGTCGCGCCGTGCTTCGACTTGTCCGTCCTCGATCCCGCATGCCCCGTCCCGTGTCCTGCCGTCTGCCTGGGCTGATGATGGGCATGGCCCATCACGGACACCACGCCGTCATTGTCCGTACACGAGCCTACCACGCCGTGTGTCGGGCTGGCACCTCGTAGGGCACGCGTACGCCCTTCACCACCGATGCATCGAGACGCAGAACGACCGGCCCTCAGGGGCCGGTCGTTGCGCACCATGCTCGCCGCCGTTACCAGATGCCGAGTTCGTCCTTGGCATCCTCGGTCATCATATCCGGCGACCAGGGCGGACTCCAGACCAGCTTCACATTGGTGGAGCCAATGTCCGGAAGATCCTTGAGCGCGTTGTCGACCTCCTGCACGATGATCGGCCCGAGCGGGCAGCCGAGCGAGGTGAGCGTCATCGTGACGAGCACATCGCCGTTGTCCGCGATGTCCGCGCCATACACGAGGCCGAGATCGACGATGTTGATCCCGATCTCCGGATCGTAGACATTCTTCAGACCCGCGTAGATATCGTCCTTGGTGAATTCCACCGCCATGGGCGTGAGTCCTTCTGCATGCTGGGTGGGATGTTCGCTGACGCCACCGCGACGCCAGCCGGCGATCTGCGCCGGTGTCACTCCCACCATTCTACCAAGCCTGTCATCCCATACCCCGACCCATCCGGTCAGGAAATCAGGAGCAACGTCCCGGCGGTGAACGGCGTGAGTACGATCGCCGCACGCAGCACGGGGAGCGGTGCCTTGTTCGTGAACTTTGCGCCGATGTACGACCCGATCGTCATGCCGATCGTGGCCCCGATCAGATGCGGGTAGGAGACATGCCCCTGCCGCGCGAGCGCGACACTGCCGCTCAGGCTGACGAAGATCAGCGCGAGCATCGTGGTACCGATCGTCTTCACGAGCGGCATCCGCAGGATCGTCAGCATCCCGAGCTGGAAGAACGGCGTCATCCCGACGCCAAAGAACGCCGATGCCACGCCCCCCGTGAGACCGAGACCGACGGTACCGACCGTCTGCCGGGGCGTCGGCTCGAAGTGCTCGGGTTCATCCTTCCCGGCCGTCTTGTTCTTCACGCGCGAGCGGAGGTACACCATCGCCGCCAGCCCCCAGAGCGCGAAGCCGGCGAGTGGCTGCAGCACATGCTCCGGGATGCGATTGCCAACATCCGCACCGAGCACGGCACCGATGCTCCCGAAGATGCCGACGAGCAGACCGGCGCGCGTGTAGGTGTTGCCCTCGCGATAGTGCGAGATCGCTCCCGAGAGCGTGACGAAGAACATCGCGGCCAGCGATGTCCCGACCGCCTCATGAATGGGGAGGCCAAAGCCGAGGGTCAGGAGTGAGACCATCACTCCCGCGCCCCCGGCACCAACGAATCCCAGCAATGCCCCGACCGCGAGACAGACGATTCCCAGCGTGACGACCGTAACCAGCGAACGTGCTCCTCATCGGCGTCAGCCGAGATCATTCAGATCGATGATCTGCCCCGTATCCTGCGTGCGACGCGACTCCGGGCGCGATGTCGCGTCCTTCGCCATCCCCGCGTACCTGGGGAAGCCCCCGGTCGACCACACCATGGTCGCCCCGCGGGGATCGCGATACACCGTGCGGGACGATCGCCACCACAGCCAGCCGATGACCAGCAGCGGGACGAGAATCACCGCGAGAACGCCCAGTTTCAGGACCAGCGACACCACCCCGTGGAAGAACCAGCCGAGGCCAACTCCCACCAGAATGCCCGCCAGAAAGCCGAATCGCGCCATGCGCATCCGATCCCAGAGTCCGGGTGGTGTGTATGCATTGAAGCTCATGATGAACCACCTTCGTGCCTGTCGGCATGTCCCCGCGCAGCAACCGTCCGCGGGAGGACGTCCGGATGATCAGCTCGCCACCAGGGAGTCACCTCGTTTCGTGACGATCCATCCGATATCCCAAGGATACCAATAATCTGTCACGAACTTATGACGGATCAGTGACCTCGGGTGGTGCAGCGCTGCGAAGAATCGGCCGCGTCAGGCACGTCGGCCCACCGGCGCGATTATGCGAGATCTCGTCGCCGGTGTACACCGTGACCTCGATCCCGTGCGCCTCGAGCCGTTGCCGCGAGATCGGGTTGTCCTTCAGCATCAGCACCTTGCCCGGCGCGATCGTCAGCACGTTGCTGCCCTGCGTCGCGAACTCCTCGTCCGGCACCTCGATCAGCGTCCAGCCGGAGCGCTTCAGCACCTGCACGAACGCCACCGGCAGCAGCGGCAGATAGACGATCGCCGTCTGCTCCGCGACCGGGCTGATCAGCGAGAGCAGATGCAGGCACTCGTCCTCGCCATGCCAGTGCGGAAGCGGCACCCGGTAGACGTCGACACCGAAGCCCTCCAGGATCACCTCGAGCTGATCGATGCCCTGCGGGTTCGAGCGGTAGCTCTCCCCCACCGCGAGGATCGACTCATCGAGCCAGCACATGTCGCCGCCTTCGAGTGTCCCCGGCTCCTCGATGCGCCCGATGATCGGGATCTCGAGCGTCTGATAGACCTGCTCGGCAAGATCGACCTCCGGCCGACGCACCTCCTTGCCGGGGCGCGTCAGGATCGCGCCCTCGTCCGTGATGTACGACGAGTCGTAGACGAAGATCGCGTCGAGCTCCCCCTCCGGCGCCGCATCCTGCACGATCACCTCGACGCCGGCGCGCTGGAGGAGGTCGACGAAGGCCGCGTGCTCCGCGATCGCGCGCTCGTTGTCCGGCGGGTTCGGGTAATTGAACCGTCCGGCATCCGTCGCCGGATCGGCGGAACGCGCCGGTCGCTGCACGAGTACCCGGCGCAAGGGCGCGATCATCGAGTGCCCACCGTAGGCGTGCACGCGCGAGGGACCCGTCGTGGCCTCGCGCAGCGTGTTCGTCAGGTTGCGTGCAAACTCCCGCATGGGCTTCCCCGTCTCCATCCAGAATCGGGCGCGGAAATGTCGCGCCCGATGTCTCCCCACTTCCCGATATCTTCATCTGATCTTAGCATGGAGGGAGACACCATCCGATGCTGCGGAATGCGCACCCGAACGCACGTTTCGGGCGCAATGACCACATCGCGCCGGTTCCATCTGACCATTCGCCCTACGGGAGGACATTCCCTGTGAAGATCGCCTATTTCGACCCGTTCTCCGGTGCCAGCGGCGACATGACGCTCGGTGCGCTCGTCGATGCCGGGGTGCCGCTCGGTCGCCTCGCGTCGGAACTCGCGAAGCTCGGCGTTGGCGGCTACGAGCTCCGCGCCGAAGCAACCGGTCAGCACGGCATCCACGGGACGCGCGTGATCGTCGACGTCACCGAGCACGTGCACTCCCGAACATGGTCGACGATCCGCACGATCATCACGGACTCCGCGCTCGACGACGGGGTGCGCGAGCGTGCACTCGCGATCTTCGGAAATCTCGCCGCGGCGGAGGCGAAGATCCACGCCGCGACGCCGGATGACGTGCACTTCCACGAGGTCGGCGGCGTCGACGCGATCGTCGACATCTGCGGGGCATGCATCGCCCTCGCGATCCTCGGCGTGGAGCGCGTGTTCAGCGGACCGCCGCAGGTTGGCTCCGGCTTCGCCCGCAGTGCGCACGGGATCATCCCCGTGCCGGCCCCCGCGACGGCGGAGCTCCTCGCGCAAGCGAACGCCCCGATCGCCCGGCCGCTCCCCGAGATGACCGAGCGCCCGGTCGAGCTGCTGACACCGACCGGCGCCGCGATCCTGACGACACTCGCCGAGTTCCGCCGACCGTCGTTCGTGCCGTCCGCGATCGGCTACGGCTTCGGCTCACTCGAGCTCCCGTGGCCGAACGCGCTGCGCGTCTGGATCGGGGACATCGCCGACGCGCACACGAGCGACGACGGTGAACTCCTGCTGGAGACGAACATCGACGACATGAACCCGCAGTTCGTGGAACTGGTGCTGGAGCGCCTCTTCGCAGAGGGCGCGCTCGATGCGTGGCTGACGCCGATCGTGATGAAGAAGGGACGTCCCGCCACGACGATCAGCGTGCTGGCACCGGTCGCGCGGCGTGGCGATCTCGAGCGCGTGCTGATCGCGAACACGACGACACTCGGCGTCCGCGTGACCCCGGTCGATCGCACGAAGGTGCCGCGTGCGTTCGAGACCGTGACGACACGCTGGGGGGAGGTCCAGGTGAAGCTGAAGATCTGGGAGGGGCGCGTGCTCGACGCGATGCCGGAATACGATCAGGTCGCGACGATCGCACGCGCCCACGATCTCCCGGTGCGCGAGGTGTGGAACGAGGCGCATCGGCTGGCGGAGGTCTTCATCGGCCAGCGGCGTTAGCGGCGGGAGAAGCGGCCGAGACGCGAGGTGAACGCGCCAGTCAGCTGATCGATCTCCGCGCGGGCGATCTGCCGCATGATCGCGAAATACGTGATCGCCGCGAACCCCATCGGCACGATCACCAGCACGAATTGCCGCAGCAGACGCTCCGGGCGATTGCTACCCGTCGGGAGCAACTCGCGGCCACCCCACCAGATCAGCGCCGCGACGCCCGCCATCACGAGCGCCGCGCCCGCACAGCGCGGGATGAGCGTCTGCAGGCGAGGCTCGCCGGTCCAGCCGAAATGACGCCGCGCCATCCACCAGATCGCGATCGTGTGGAAGATCAGCTGCGCGGAGTTCGCCAGCACGAGGCCGACCATCCCCAGCCAGCCGACCAGCGCGTAGGCGACGATCAGGTAGACGCCGACCGCCAGCACGCCGATCGTGACCGGCACGCGCGTGTTGCGGCGCGAGTAGAACGCGAAGATCAGCACCTGATCGTAGGCCGCGGCGAGGGTCCCCGGCAGGTAGAAGACGAGTGCGAGCGCGATCTCGTCGACCCCCTCCGGCTTCGTCGCGCCCTGCCCGAAGATCAGGTCGATGATCGGGCGCGCCAGCACCGCCAGCCCGAATGTCGCCGGGAAGATCAGCACCGTCACCATCGTCAGCGAGCGCCCGAGCACGTAGCGGAACGAGCCGATGTTGCTGTCGGAGAAGTGTTTCGAGAGCGTCGGCAGCGCCGCGAGCGAGATCGCCGCGGCGATCAGGCCGAGCACCAGCTGCACGAGCGTCGTCGCGTAGCGCATCGCGCCGACGGCATCCTGCCCCGCCCCCCAGGCGAGACCGCGATCGACGATCACGGCGAGACTGCTGACGAGCAATCCCGCGAAGACCGGTCCGTAGAGGCCGATGATCTCGCGCACGGCCGGATGCCGCAGCGCAAGATTCGGTCGCGGCAAGGCCCCCGCCTGTCGCAGCGGCCAGAGCTGCAGCAGCACGACCCCCGCCGCCCCGACGAGCGTCCCCCACGCCATGCTCTCGACGCCGAGCGGCGCGGAAAGCGCGATCATCCCGAGCACGATCGCGACATTGCGGACGGCGGTCGAGAGCGCCGGTGCGGCCGGACGATCGAGCGCGTAGAGCACGGCCTGCAGCACGGCGCCGATCCCGAGCAGGAGCGACGCCGGCAGCACGATTCGCACAAGGCGGATCGTCAGCTCGACTGTCTCGTCACCGCGCGCGGTCTTGTCACCGGAGAACCAGATCAGCCCATCCACGACGTGCGGCGCGAACCAGACGCCCAGCAGCACGAGCGGTCCGACGAGCAGCACCACAAGCGTCACGAGCGCACCGCTGACATGCCGCAGCTCGCCCCGCTCGGTGCGGTCGATCTTCGCCCACTGCGCGAGCACGGGGATCAGCGCCGCTTGCAGGGCGCCGCTCACCATCAGATCGAAGAGGAGCGTCTGGAGATTGTCGGCGACCGTGAAGGCGGCGATGGCGTCGCCGGTGCCGAAGTAGCCCGCCGCAAGCTGCTCGCGCACGAGTCCGAGCACGCGGCTGAGGATGTTGCCGAAGAGGATGATGATCGCAGTGATCGCAATCACCGAACCCCGACCGGCGGTCGGGGTGGTGGCGGATGTCTCGTCGGCGGCCAGATCGGTCACCGCATCGACATCATTCGGGGTCATGGACATCAGCGGAACCGGTACCAGGCGATCGCGATCGGCAATGCGGCATAGAGCACATCCGGGATCAGCCGGATCTGCAGCACATCCTGCACCTGCGGGACGGTGTTGAACGTCTCGATCGCATCGCGCGTCTGCACGTAGTAGTCGAGGTGGTTCAGATCATCGAGCGCGATGCCGAAGCGCTGCGCGACAAGCACGCGCGCGAGGAGCATCCCGAACACGACGACGCCGATCGCGGCGGCCTGCAGATCGACGCCGCGCTTGTACTTCGCGACGCGGGCCATGGTCTCGATCGCGCCGAAGCCGAGCAGCAGGTTCAGGTAGAACTGCCAGTCCGGGAAGAACCGCCAGATCACCGCGACGACGATCGCGATGCCAAGGCCCGCCCCGACCGCGCGCACGAGATCGGAGGTCGGCGTGCGGTAGGTCGGCAGACCACGAACGCCAGCGCAATCGGGGCAGCGCAGGCCAACCGGCGTGCGGACGGCGCACTGCGGACAGATCGGCTTGCCGCAGCGAGAGCAGCGCAAGCCGGTCATGACATTCGGATGGTAGCTGCACGGGACCTGACCGGAACTGCTGTAGGAAGAGGATGGCTGCGATGCCGCCATAGGAGGAAGGAGCCCTTTCCGTGGATGCGTGGCGCGCGGCGTGCGATCGACGTCCCGCGAGGCGCGGATCGTCGACGGTGTGTCACGGGACATCATACGCTACGGAGCTGGATGGTTTCTCTTGAAGTCATCACCACGACGCACTACGCAAAAGCGCACTCAGCGACCACGGCGCTCCCGCAGCACCTGCAGGAGCGCCAGCAGCGCGAAGTGCGGCAACACCACCTGCCGCCGCCAGCGCCACGGCTCGCGCACCAGACGGTAGAGCCACTCCAGCCCGAGACGCTGCACCATCCCCGGTGCCCGCGTCACCTCGCCCGAGATGAAATCGAACGCCCCGCCAACCCCGATCGCCAGCCGCACGCCCATCGCCGAGAGCGCCTCCTGATTCCGCACGATCCAGCCGATCTGCCCGCTCGCGCCGTACGCCACCAGCACCACCCGCGCGCCTGACTGCGCGATCCGCCGGCGCGACTCCTCGTCGTGGATCGCCAGCGGCGAGCCACCATCCCACGCCCCGCAGATCTCCACGCCCGGATACCGCTCCGCCAACACCGCCGCCGCGATCTCCGCGATCCCCGCGCGCGCGCCCAGCAGAAAGATCCCGCCCGCGACCTCCCGCGGCAGCGACGCGATCAGCTCGACAATCTCCACCCCCGGGATGCGCGGCACCACGCCCGGATTCCCCCGCGCCGATCGCAGCCACGTCGCCGCCTTCGCAACCCCCACGCCATCCGCCACCACGAGATCCGCCGCCCGGATCGCCGTCGCGAACGCACGATCACGCCGCGCCTGCATCACGTACTCGGGGTTCAGCGTCACCAGATGCCGACATGTCGGGGAGGTCGTCAGCGTCGTCGTCAGCCACGCGATCAGCGCGTCGCGATCGACGAGATCGACCGGAAAGCCAAGCAGATCGAGGCGCGCCGGCTCAGTTGTCAAAGTCGATCGCATCGAAGATGCTCCCCGCCACATCGAACAGACCACTCAGCGCATCGCTCGCCCCCTGCAGGCCGCCGCCCAGCGCATCGGAGAGCGAGCCGAGATCAACATCGGGCATGCCCACGTCCGGCATGTTGATGTCGCCCAGATTCGGCAACCCGACATCCAGACCACCACGACCATCGCCCGATGGCACGCCATGTCCATGCGGCCCCCCGAAGATGCGCCCCATCTCCATCGCCGTGAAGATCACGTCGCCGACATTTGCACCCTGCCCCTCGACCTGGAGCCATCCCGGTCGCGCCGATCCCGCCGCCGCGAAAGTCCGCACCCACTGCTTGTCCAGCTCGAACGCGACGGCATAGGCGAGGTAGCGATCGAAGAGATCCTTCGCCTCCTCGACCGTCTCGTACCTGCGGATATCCTTCAGGTAGGTCCGGAAGGCACGCCACTTCGCCGCCGCTTCCGCCCCCTCGAGCGTCTTGCGCGGCATCGCGCGGCTGACGCGGAGCAGCACGAACCCGATGATCACGCCAGCGACACCCGCGGCGAACGCGAACGGATCGACCGCGACGCCGAGATACACGCCCAGCACGATCGATGCCACGATGATCGCGCGCGAGATCCATTGCCAACGGCGACGCGTCACCGCCGGGGAGACGGTGAAGAAGCGATGCGCGACCAGCTCATCGTAGAGCGCCTCACGGATGGTCGGTTCCGCCGTGGTGAAGCGCCCGTGCACCTCGCCAAGCGTGACGCGATCTCCCGCATCCGGCTGTCGCCCGAAGAGCGCCGTCAGCAGCTTGCGTTCGAGCAGCGATTCGATGTGCGACGGATCGACCACGATGACCTCGTAGTCGCCAGGACGCAGCTTGCGCGTCGGCTCGTCCGGCGCATGCTGCACGATCGTCACCGCGCCATGTCGCCCGAGACCGAGCAGCGTCGCGATCACGTCATGATGATCGGCATGCTCGTCCACCAGCGTGCCGGCAGCGCCCGGCGAGAGGTCATCCGGCGGCTCGGAGAGGTACTCCGCGACCGGTCCGATCTGCGGATCGCGCCCCCGCGTGTACCAGAGGATCAGGATCGCGACCGGCCCACCCACGAGGATGAGCAGCATGATCCCGATGAAGAGCAGATGCAGGATTGCCGTGGTCGTGCTCATCGGAAGCCGCGCTTCCCGCCGCCAGAACTTCCACCACTCCGACCGCCGCCACCGCTACTTCGACTACCGCCACCACTGCTCCGATGTCCACCGAAGCTACCGCGACTGCTACCGCCGCCACTCCCGGAGGAGAACGCCTTCGCGGCCGTCTCCAGCATGCCGAGGAAGCTGTCGCTCGCGCCCTGCAGCGAACGTCCGCCGCGATCGCTCATGTCCTGCAGATCCGGCATGTCGAATCCGCCGCCATCGCCACTGCTCTGCGTGCCACCACCCGAGCTCGACCGCCGCTGCTGCGACGACCCTCCCTGCGAAAACGGATCGCCCGTGAAGATCCACGTGCCACCACGCTGCTGCGGCATGCGACGTCCCGTGCCGGTGCGCATCGGCCCACCCACCCAGTCGCCGCCGAACCACTCCGGCGCCGGCGTGTTGACCGCCGCGAACTTCTGCACCCACGTCGATTCGAGACCGAACGCCACCGCGTACGGGAGGTACTTGTCGAAGATCTGCTTCGACTCCTCGAGGTTCTCGTACTTCTCGATGTCGTCGAGATAGGTCTTGAAGGCACGCCACTTCGCGGCAGCCTCTGCCCCCTCGAGCGTCTTCTTCGGCATCACCCGCGAGATCATCAGCGCGGCCACGAAGAGCACCACCCCCGCAAAGATCGGGAAGGCGATCCAGCCGGACATCCCGCCCGCCAGCACCGGAATCGCGATCGCCACCGCGGCGGCCACGACCGGGATTCCCCACGCAAGCGTCCGCCAGCGACGTCGCTGCGCGGCCGGCGACTGCCGGAAGTAGCCGCGCGACACGAGCTCATCGTAGTAGCCCTCGTGGATCGTCTCCTGCGACGCGACAAAGGTCGCCTGGATCTGCGCCATCGTCGCGGCCTTCCCGGCGGTTGCCGAGAGACCGAAGATCGCATCGAGCAGCCGCTGCTCGGAATGATCGAGCGTCTCGCCATGCTCCTTCAGTGTGTAGGTGTAGGAGCCGTTCGTCTCGTCCATCTGCAGCACGCCACGCTTGGCGAGATCGACCACCGACGAGATGACATCACGCGCATTCACGTTCTCATCGATCAGCGTGCCCGCAGCACCCGGACCGAGATCGTCCGGCGGCTCCGGCAGATATTCCGCAACCGGCCCGACCTGCGGATCGCGACCGAACGAGTACCAGATCGCGAAGAGCGCGATGCCGCCACCGATCGAGAGCAACGCTCCCGCCGCGAACAGGAAGACGCCTGCCACCGCGGACCGCTCGTCCGCCTTCTCGCGCTCCGCCTGGATCTGATCGTCGCGGATCTGCCAGTCCTGCGCGGTCGCGCTCGTGATGATCGGGAAGTAGAGTCCAATCTCGAACTGATCGCCCTCACCGAGATCGCGCTGCGTCCACGTGTAGGTCGCACCATCGACGCTCGGGTCCGCCGGCTCGGCCTGGATCTGATCGGACGACACCTCCTGCGGCAGCGTCACGGAGACGGTCGCCGCATCGACCGGCGCGATGTCGGTGAC
>Ga0164243_10010137_pt1 | contig 13575 bp, 13 predicted proteins | sample OricompcompostOP_FD_108781 | JGI IMG/M metagenome (GOLD analysis project Ga0164243, IMG submission 108781) | Organic Plus compost microbial communities from Emeryville, California, USA - Original compost - Organic plus compost (OP) | ecosystem: Engineered > Solid waste > Mixed feedstock >... | reverse complement strand
CCTTTTCCTTCTTCAACATGCCCGAACGCTCGGCATAACCGTTGAGCGTGCGCGTCAGCGCCGCACGGAAGGCAGCGAGGTGCGTGCCACCGTCGCGCTGGGGAATGTTGTTGGTGAAGGTCAGGACGTTTTCGTAATAGCTGTCGTTCCATTCCAGCGCGACATCGATGCCGATGCCGTCGCGCTCGGCCGAAATGGCGATCGGCTCGGGCATCAACGCCTGCTTGTTGCGGTCGAGGAACTTTACGAAAGCGGCGATGCCGCCCTCGTAATAGAGATCGTGCTCGACGACATCCTCGTGCCGCCTGTCGCGGATCAGGATGCGCACGCCCGAATTGAGGAAGGCCAGCTCGCGGTAGCGATGCTCCAGCTTCTCGAAATCGTATTCGGTGACGTTCTTGAACGTCTCTGTCGAGGCGAGGAAAGTGACGCGCGTGCCCTTCTTGCCGGCGGGAGCCGGACCGCGCTCGATCAGCGGAGCGACGGCGTCGCCGTGCTCGAAGCGCATCCAGTGCTCGATGCCGTCGCGCCAGATGGTCAGCTCCAGCCATTCGCTGAGCGCGTTGACCACCGAGACGCCGACACCGTGCAGGCCGCCCGAGACCTTGTAGGCGTTGTCGTCGGACGTGTTCTCGAACTTTCCGCCCGCATGGAGCTGGGTCATGATAACTTCGGCGGCGGAGACGCCCTCCTCGGCATGGATCCCAGTCGGGATGCCGCGGCCGTTGTCTTCGACCGCGACCGAGCCGTCGGGGTTGAGTTCTATCAGCACCAAGTCGCAATGGCCTGCCAGCGCCTCGTCGATGGCGTTGTCCGAAACTTCGAAGACCATGTGGTGCAGGCCCGATCCGTCATCGGTATCGCCGATGTACATGCCGGGGCGCTTGCGCACCGCATCCAGGCCCTTGAGGACCTTGATCGAATCCGCGCCGTAATTGCTGCTGTTCTGGGTGTTTTCGCTATTGCTGGCCATGACCAGCATATAGGCACGAAGGGCCCTTAGAGAAAGCTGTTTCGCTCCTTTCAATCCACAGAAAAGCCCGCCTTTCGGCGGGCTGTTTCTTGATCATCTAGTGATCGGGGATCCGGCCTTGCGTTGCCGCCTGGCCGAAGCCAGTTTCAACCGCAAGGCCGGTCCTTTCGCACTGCCATACTCAGGCGAGAGTGGCGGCGAACATCAGGCCGCTGGTGCCAAGGGCAACCGCGAGGCCGAAGACGTTGAGAACGAGCCGATGCATTTCCATTTTCCTCCTGTTTGCGAAGCAACCGCGATCTGGTGATCATCAATCGATTTCGCAAGTGCAACATAGCTAGGTTAGTAATTTTCGCACTCGCAAAAGCAACAATAAAAGTTGCATAAAACGCAACAGACGGTGTTGCCTTTGCCGCAAGCTTCGCGTGGCTCGATGCGGCATTCTCTGGACACCCGGCCTTTGCGCGACTAACTGCTCGCCATGAGCGTCCAGCCTTCAGATTCCATCCTCATCGTCGATTTCGGCAGCCAGGTGACCCAGCTCATCGCGCGCCGCGTGCGCGAAGCCGGCGTCTATTCCGAGATCGCGCCTTTCGGCAGCGCCGAGGCCGCTTTCGAACGAATGCGACCGAGCGGAGTGATTCTTTCCGGTTCGCCGGCGTCCGTGCTCGATGCCGATGGGCCGCGCATCCCCGACGCTATACTGCAAAGCGGCAAACCGATGCTGGGCATCTGCTATGGCCAGCAGGCACTGATGCACCAGCTCGGCGGCGAAGTGCTGGAAGGCGATGCCGGCGAGTTCGGCCGCGCCTTCATCGACATTTCCGATCGCTGCGCGCTGTTCGACGGCCTCTGGAACGAGGGCGAGACGCATCAGGTGTGGATGAGCCACGGCGACAAGGTGACGAGGCTGGCTCCCGGCTTCCGCCCCGTCGCCGCCAGTCCCGGCGCGCCGTTTGCAGTCATCGCCGACGATGCGCGGCGAATCTATGCGATGCAGTTCCACCCTGAGGTGGTGCACACGCCCGACGGCGCCAAGCTGCTCAAGAACTTCGTCCGCCACGTCTGCGGCCTGTCGGGCGACTGGACGATGGCCGAATTCCGCAAGACCAAGGTCGAGGAAATTCGCCAGCAGGTCGGTTCAGGCCGTGTGATCTGCGCGCTGTCGGGCGGCGTCGATTCCGCCGTGGCCGCGGTGCTGATCCACGAAGCGATCGGCGATCAGCTCACTTGCGTCTTCGTCGATCACGGACTGATGCGGCTGGGCGAGAGCGAGCAGGTCGTCTCGCTGTTCCGCGGGCACTACAACATTCCGCTGGTCCATGTCGACGCGTCGACGCTGTTCCTCAAGGGGTTGGAAGGCGTCACCGACCCGGAGGCCAAGCGCAAGTTTATCGGCAAGACCTTCATCGACGTCTTCGATGGCGAGGCGAACAAGATCGGTGGCGCCGAATTCCTGGCGCAGGGCACGCTCTATCCCGACGTGATCGAAAGCGTCAGCTTCACCGGCGGCCCTTCGGTTACGATCAAGAGCCACCACAACGTCGGCGGTTTGCCCGAGCGGATGAACATGAAGCTGGTGGAACCGCTGCGCGAACTGTTCAAGGACGAAGTCCGCGAGCTTGGGCGCGAGCTGGGCTTGCCCGAAGTCTTCGTCGGCCGCCATCCCTTTCCGGGGCCGGGCCTCGCCATCCGCATCCCCGGCGAGGTCAGCCGCGAGCGCTGCGACATCCTGCGCAAGGCCGATGCCATCTATCTGGAAGAGATCCGCAACGCCGGCCTCTATGATGCGATCTGGCAGGCTTTCGCCGTGCTGCTGCCGGTCAAGACCGTTGGCGTCATGGGCGATGGGCGCACGTACGACAACGTCTGCGCCCTGCGCGCCGTCACGTCGACCGACGGCATGACCGCCGATATCTATCCCTTCGACGCAGCTTTCCTCAGCCGCGTGGCGACGCGGATCATCAACGAGGTCAAGGGCATCAACCGCGTGGTCTACGACTATACGTCGAAGCCGCCGGGCACGATCGAGTGGGAATGATGGGGCGTTCGGCACTGGCTGGCACCAATAGGCACCAAACCTTACCCAAGCGCTCAGGAATGCGAGCGTTTTCGCAGGGGCGTACAGCTAAAGGTCCGATACTCGCCCGACGATCTGGACCGCAAAGCAGGCATCATCGTGAGCCAGCGATGATGAGGCAGGCCTGCGTTGGAGTGCGACGCTCACCGCTCCAGGAGTGCGGATCATGATGCAGGCGCGCAGGGAGAGCGGCTTGGGGATGCTCTCGCAAGCAGTATGAAGCCGAACAAGGCGAGGATGGCCCCGAGCAACAGCCCCTTGAGCCCTCGTGCGAACCCGCCCAGACAGGTGGCGGCCGTGCAGGCCTGCTGAAACGCTTCACCACCAAGCATCGGATGCTGAAGCATCGCCATGATCGTCGTCAACAGGATATAGAGGCCGATCAACAGCACGAGCAGGCTAAGCGACGATCGCCAGCCCAGAGCAGAGTCTTCGTGGACGATCCAGACGAAGCCTCCGATAAAGAAGCAGATGAAGCCTAGGGGGCTGATGAGGGCGAGGAATTCCCTCAGGCGCAGCGCCTCGGGGTAGGCTGCCGCTGCGACCACTAGCCATGCGAAAGCGGCGCCGATGATCGCAAGCACGGTGATGGCCGGCACGCGCGCCGCTTTCATGCGCAGCCGGGAACGCAAGACGAATAGCGCGATGGCGAGGATGAACGCCAGCACGACAGCATCGAGAGGGAAGTGTCCGATGAGGTGATTCCCGGTCGTGACGCGGCCTGTCCTGGACTGCGTCCAGTCGACGCCGGCGATCGTCGCGCCCGTGATATCGGCGCCGGTCAGCACGGATTGGGATATTTCGGCGCGGGTGAGGTCGACCTCGCGAAGGTCAGCGCCTTTGAGGCTGTCTTGAATGAAGCGGGCTTTCTGCAGGTTAGCGCCACGCAGGGAGACGCCGTCTAAATCTGAGATCTGGCTGAAAACGGTTCCCACCGCGTGGACACCGGTGAGATTGGCGCCTGCCATGCTGGCTTGGCTGAACACGGCGCCGTCGAGCTTGGCGTTCGTGAGATTTGCGTTCGTGAGATTGGCCTGCGTCAGGTTTGCGCCGGTGAGGTCGGTACCGGTGAGGTTCGCACCGGTGAGGTCCGCTTGCGAGAGATTGGCGTGCGACAGGACAAGTCCGGCGAGGTTCATCCGCGTGAAGGACGCCTGCCCCAGATCTGCGCGGGAGAAATCGGTGCCTCCGATCACCGTGCTGGTGAAGTAGACCTGTGTGAAAGTTAAACCGGACAGATTTGCATGGGTCAGGTTGGCATGATCGAGAAGCACTCGATCCACGTCGACGTCATGGAGATCGGCTCCCGTGAGGTCAGCGCCGGTAAGCGTAAGTTCGGTCAAGTCGAATCCCCGGAGCGTGGTCCCCCGCAGATTGGCGCAACTCAAGCGAAGAAACGTGAATTTCTCACCATTCACCGTGATGTTCCAGAAGTGGCCGGTATGAGCGAAATCCACCGGAGAAAGGGTCCGGCCGGACAAGTCAGGTCCCGCGCCGGCCGCGCAGCCGGAAGCGGCGGTGGCCGCCGCGGCCGCAGGAGGGGCGGTAACGATACCGAGCAGGGCGGTCGAGGCAACGACGCTGACCAGGAGGAATACTTCAAGGAGAACAGAGGTGAGGTATTTCTTGCTCTTCACCCTCGTCGGTGAACTCCGATCGTGTCCTGCATGGCAGGAGGTTGCCTCAATCACTGGACGTTTGGCCGCGGCTGAAAATATAGGTCAGTGATCCCGGCGCTGCCGCTGCCTTGCCCGTGATGAACGAATGTGGCTTTCATGACTTTCTCTGAGTTGTTTGCCTCGATGCGTTCTAGGCAAAGAAATCTCGGGCGTGTAAAGCTTTATGCATCCTGGTTGTCCTTGGAAAACTGAGTGCAATGTTCGACGCCCGGCAGCGCCGCTCCATCAGTTTTGACGCCAATCAGAAAGGTCGCGATATCGCCGTGGGCGACAATCACGGCTCCTTCTCGGTGTAAAAAAGGACTGGACCGGATCGGCTTCGACCCAGCGACGGACCGGTTACCTGCCGTAGGTGATTTGGTCGATCCGGCCGCGCGCAGGACCGGGTGGCCACCCGGTCCTGCGCATTCCGACTCAGAACAACCCTCAGTACCCAAAAGCAAACAGACAATTGCGGGCGTAGCGGAGCAATCAGGGCGGTGGTCAAAAAAGCACGCCCCGCCGTGGGCGGGGACGTGCCGCGTAACAGTTCTAGACTTTGCCGGCCTTGATATATTCGACCATCTGGTCGGCCACCGTGCCCCAGCCGTCGTGGAAGCCCATTTCCTCGTGGCCTTTGCGCGTCTCCTCGTTACCGTGGATCGCGATCGCGGTGTATTTCGTGCCCTGGCCATTGGGCTCCAGCAGCAGCGCCGCGGTGAAGAAGGGCTTTTCCGCTGGACGGAAGCCGGGCAGCAGCGTGTCGGTCCAGACCATCCGCTGGTGATGGACGATCTCCAGGAAGCAGCCGTTATTGGGGAACTCCTCGCCCTCGGGGGAACGCATGGTGCTGGAAAAGACACCGCCGGGCCTCAGGTCGATCTCGCACTGCGTGATCGTCCAGGGCTTGGGCACGAACCATTCCTTGAGGTGGTGCGGCGTGGTCCAGGCCGTCCATACAAGGTCGACAGGCACGTCGATCTCGCGTTCGAGCACAAGGTCCAGCGCGGGGTCGATCTTGATCACGGATGCAGTCATTCGGGACTCTCCTCTTTCAGCTTCAACAGATAGGCATCCAGCCGGTTGAGCCGTGCTTCCCAGAGCTTGCGCTGCCGGCCGAGCCAGTCCTCCACCATCTTCAGCTGTTGCGGGGCGAGGCTGTAAGTGCGCACGCGGCCTTGCTTGCGCGATTTCACCAGCCCGCTGTTTTCGAGCACGCGCAGGTGCTCGACGAAGGAGGGCAGCGCCATCTTGTAGCGCGCCGCCAGTTCGCTGACCGAAGCCTGGCCGGCGCTCAACCGCTCTATCACGTCGCGCCGGGTGGGGTCCGACAGCGCGCGGAAAACGCGGTCGACCGATGGGGGCGGCGGGGTGCTGGCCTGGAGTGTCATGGCAAGGTTCCGACGAATCCGAAGATTGAATGCAATGCAGTCTCTAGGGCATCTCAATAGTTAGGTCAATTCCTAAGTATTGAGATGCGAGACAAGGCCGCCTGCCGCGCCCGGCAAAGCGCGCGCGTTTACAAGACGGGTGGTTCGGCCATTATCCGCATGCAGCCGAGGAGAGGGACATGCGACGCTTCAAGATGCTGGTGTTTTCCGAACCCTTCGAAGGGCGGGACGAAGAGTTCGACGAATGGTACACGGGCCGCCACCTGGACGACATCTGTGCCCTGCCGGGTTTCACGACGGCGCAGCGCTTCAAGCTGCACAGCGTCTCCATGGGCAAGACGCTGAACAAGCACCTTGCGATCTACGACATGGAGACCGACGATCCCGACTGGGTGATCGAGAACATGTTCGCCAACCGCGACACGCCGGCCATGCCGATCGCGCCGGCCTTCAATCTCGATGCGACGACCGTGATGCTTTACGAGGAGACGACCGGGGTGGTGACGTCCGCCGATTAGCAGGAGGTCGCGCCGGGCCCGAAGCTCTGCGCGCTGGCGTTGACCTGGCCGCCGAAGGCGAAAGTACCGAGCAGCCAGACGCCCTGCGCGGGCGTGGTGAGGCGCAGGATCAGGGAGCGTTGCTGCTCGTCCTACCAAACGCGGCTGACGATGCCCGAGAGCGGTTCCGCGCCATTGGTCACCCAATCGAAAGCGATCTTGCCGCCCAGTGCTGTTCTACCAGGCGTTGCCTTCGGCTATCGCCAGCTTCTCGGCGGCGGTGCTGCGGCGTCCGAGTACCCGGTTGCGGTGCGGGAAGCGGCCGAAGCGCGCGATCATGCGGTAATGCGAACGGGCGAAGTCCAGCGTGAAGCTGTCGCCAAGGTCGGCAAAGCGACGCAGGCATTGCCTTTGGTCGGCGATCGCTTCGCTGTGCATCAGCGGCATGTAGATGAAGTGCCTGGCCGATTTTGGCATGCCGCGCTGCCAGCCCTTGCGCATGATGCCCTTGGCCACGGTACGGGCGAGTGGATCGTAGGCATAGGCGCGGGGGCTGTCGCGGAACAGATTGCGCGGCACTTGATCGAACAGCAGCACCGCGGCGCGGGCGGTCAGCGGATCGCGCAGGAATTCGTGCGCCGATCGGTGGCCAAGCATGGCCAAGTCATGGCCGAAGCGGCGGCGCAGCGCTTCGTCGACCATGGCATTGCGCCCGAACCATTGGTCCGGGCGCAGCTCATGAAACCAGAAATGGAGGAGTTCCGCCGCCCAGCGGCGCTGGGCGGCGACCACGTCAGTAGTTGAAGCTGACCGTCACGCCATAAGTGCGCGGATCGCCCCGCGCAGTCGTGACGTCGATGCCGTTGGAGATCTTCTGGTCGAAGACCTTGGCATCGGTGAGGTTCCTGCCCCAGAGCTTGACGCCCCAGTTTTCGGTGACCCGATAGTTGATCGAAGCGTTGAGCAGGAAGAATTCGTCCTGCCGCAGCACGCCGTCGGACTCGAACGGATAGCCGCTGTTGTAGCTGCCGAGCGCGGCGAACTGCAGCTCGCCGCCCTGGTCGTTGACCGGAACCGTGTAGGAGAAACCCAGGCTGCCGGTGAAGTCCGGCGCCAGCGGGGTCTGGTTGCCGCTGACATCGCCGAAGCACGTGCGGATGCCGCCCGTGCGCGGACCGGGGCCGAGTTCGCCCGGATTGTCCGTGCCGTTGGCAACGCAGGTCGCGGGCTGCGGATAGATGATCGGAGCCTGATATTCGGCGCCCGGCCCGCCAAAGCGGCCGAAGCGGGAATCGAGCCAGGTGAAACCGCCGAAGACCCGCAGGCGATTGGTCGGCGCCGCTTCGAACTCGACATCGACACCGTCGACTTTCACCGAGGCAGCATTGAGCAGCACGGCGGAGCCGGGAATACCGGCCGACGCCGAGCGCACCTGGTAGTCCGAGATGTCGTAGTGGAAGGCGGCCGCGTTCAACCGCAGCTTGCGGTCGAACAGTTCGGATTTGAAGCCGATCTCGTAGGCGTCGATGAACATCGGCTGCACTGCCGGCAGAGCGATGCTCTGTAGCGAATAAGTACCCGCCTTGAACCCGCGGTTGTACGAGGCATAGACGTTGAAATCGTCGGAAAGTTCATGCCGCAGCGCCGCGCGCCAGGTGAATTCGCCATAGCTCAGTCGACCGCTGGTGTCGGTGCCACCTGGCAAAGGCATACCGGCATTGACCAGGTACACCGTGCCGTTGAGCTTGCGCTTGTCCTTCGTATAGCGGATGCCGCCGGTGATCGTCGTGCGCGGGGTCAGCTTGTAGCTCACCTCACCGAAAGCCGCGTAGGAATCGGTCTCGAGCCCGGCATCGGTCAGCGTGCCCGAATCCGGACCGGGGAAGGGCAACGACGCGCTGGCGGCGCTGCCCAGAATGTACGAATAGTTGTTCTGCTTCGACTTCAAATAGAAGACGCCAACCTGCCAACTCAGCGGATCGGTGTCGTTGGAAGCGAGGCGCAGTTCCTGCTGATAGGCGCGCGTACCCGATTCATAGTTGATCTTGAGCAGCGAGGACGGCGTGCCATCGACGTCGAAGCTGCTATGGTTCTCGGTATCGCGGATCGAGCTGATACTGGTCAACGTGGCGAAATCGAGGTCGAACTCGCCGGTGAGATTGAAGCCCCACATGTCGATCGAAGTGAGCGACGGTGTTTCGCCCATCGCGGTCATGCTGCCGGGCGAGACGATGCCGCCGGGCGCGATGAAGTCTTCGTCCAGCGCCCAGGACAGCGCAGTGTCGTCGTCGAACGAATAGTAGTCGCCGCCCAGCGTCAGCTTGACGGTGTCGCTCGGCCGCCAGACGAGCTTGGAACGGGCGCCCCAGTAGTCTTCCTTGCGGATCTCGCGATTGAGCGTGATGTTGCGGCCCCAGCCCTTGCCCTGGTCCTGGCCGGTCAGCGCCACGTCCATGCTCAGGTTCTCGGCGATCGGTCCGCCGACGTAGAGCTTGCCCTGCACGGTCTGGTAGTTGCCATAGCCGATCTCGCCCGAAACCTCGGTCGTGTCGCCGGGGTCCTTGGTGATGACGTGGACCAGGCCGCCGAAGGCATTGCGGCCAAACAGCGTGCCTTGCGGGCCTTTCAGCACTTCGACGCGCTGGATGTTGTTGAAGTTGGTGATCGTGCCGGCAAGGTCGGGGATATAGACGCCGTCGACGTAGAAGGCGTTGGAGCCTTCCTCGCCGCCCGAAGCGTTGGTCGTGCCGACGCCGCGGACGAAGAACAGGCCGCTGGGGCCCGAGCGGCCGAACTGCACCGAAGGCACGGCCTGGGTGATGGCGTTGGTGGAATCGATGCCGGTGCTGGCCAGTGTCTCGGCCGTAACCGCGGCGATCGCGATCGGCACGTCCTGCTGGCTTTCCTGGCGGCGCTGGGCGGTAACGATGATCTCGTCCAGACCGCCGTTCGATGTTTCGGCCTGGGGAGCGGGTTGGGCGGGCTGAGCCGGCGGCGCAGGTTGGGCCGGCGCGTCCTGGGCGCTTGCCTGTGCCGGAAGAATGGCGATCAGCCCGACGGCGGCCGCGCTGGCCAGAGCCGCGGCACGGCTGGATGTTTTGTGAAGAGCCAAGCTATCCTCCCTTTGGCTATGCTTCGTAATTCATGATCGGAGCGATATGCCACGTGGGGACGATCTCGATTGGCGAAGATCGTTGCCGGCACCCTCATCTGCTCTGATGGCGGGCGCTATCGCTGGGCCATTTCTATGCGTCAAGCATGAGGCGCCGGAGCGGGCAGAAAACGGGCCGTAGCCGTATCATTTTTCCATCGACCGTTGCCGACGCGCAACAGATGGCGGTCGGAGATGGAGAAAAGAGGCGGATTTCCGGGCTTCAGTCCTTGGGCGAAGCCATGCCTGCGCCCTCGGTCTCGGCTTCGAGCGGATCCAGCCGGTCGAGGATGTCTTCGACCAGCGCGCGTGCGCCGGCATGGCCCAGCGACAGGCCCACTTCGGCTTCGATCAGGAAGTTGCGGGCAAGCGCCGACATCAGCATCGCCAACGTTTCGGGGGTGATGCAGGGATTGGTGATCCCGCGCGCGGTATAGACCTGCTCGATCGCCTCGATCTGCAATTGGCGATAGTTGTCGCCGGTCCGAAGCATCTCCGCGCGCAATGCCGGGTAGAGCTTTCCCAGCGCGACATATTCGGTCATCCGTCGCACTTCGGGCATGTTGGTGTTCAGCTCCCACAGCGCGCGCAGCGGGTGGGGCGACGACAGAGCCTGATCGTGGAGCCTGAAATAGTTGGCCGAAGACCGCTGGTAGACGGCGACGACAAGCTCTTCCATCGAACGGAAGTAATAGTGCACGAGCTGTGGCTTGAGGCCGGCCTTGTCGGCGATGCGCCGTGCGCTGACCACCTGGTAGCCCTGATCGGCGAGCAGTTCCGATGCCGCCTCGATCAGGCGAAGCCGTGATTTGGAGCCGAGTGAGTTATAGCCGCGATTTCCCGCCATCGCGCGATCCGATGCCCTCCATGTTACGGAACCGTTACAGCAGGACTTCTAGGACAAGGTAGGCATTATGCCAACGTGTCCGCCAGGCGGCATCGCGTTGGTGATGATGGGCCTGCCGGGAAAGGCAAGTACCGCTCAGTCGTGCATCGCCACGGCCCTGCGGTAGGGCACGAACTGTTCCAGCCCCACGAAGCCGCTGAACCAGAAGCCCGAGCGGTCGTGCAGGCGCACGGTGTCGAGCTTGCAGAGCTGGCCGGCGTGCGGCTGGGTGACCATGATCTCGTCATCGTCCAGCGAGTCCGTGTTGCGCGGCCGGTTCACATAAATGATGCTGCCCGCGTCGTAGACGATCGCGGTCTTGTCGATGATCCTGCTGTTGCGGGTCGAAGAAAGCGGGATGCAGTCCACCGGCTTCCCGGCTTCGCGCCCTTCAAGGATCTTGGCGAGGCGTTGCTCGCCGGTCAGCTTGTCGCGCGCTTGCAGTGTGGGGGCGGAAAGCAGCGCGGCACCGGCGGCGAGAACAAGGGCAACCTTACGCATTGTTCTTCCTTTCCATGCTGGCCGGTGCCCTAGCAGAGACAAGCTGAACCGGTGCTGAGCGCGGGCATGCTATAGCGCTACGCGTCCCCGCAAAAGCGGGGACCTCGTGCCTTTACAGAGGAACCGCAATTCGGCCTGAGGTTCCCGCCTTCGCGGGGACGCCGCTCATCGAGCCTAAGCCGTGCCGCCCACGGTCAGCCCCTCAATCAGCAAGGTCGGCTGGCCGACGCCGGCGGGCACGCTCTGGCCACCCTTGCCGCAGACGCCGACGCCTTCGTCGAGGCACATGTCGTTGCCGATGCCGGTCACGCGGGTGAGCACACTGGGGCCGTCGCCAATCAGCGTCGCGCCCTTGATCGGCGGGCCCAGCTTGCCGTTCTCCACCCGATATGCCTCGGTGCAGGAAAAGACGAACTTGCCAGAAACGATGTCTACCTGGCCACCGCCGAAGCTCTTGGCGAAGATGCCGTTCTTGACGCGTGACAGGAGCTCGGCCGGATCGTCGTTGCCGGCGCGCATGAACGTGTTGGTCATCCGCGGCATCGGCGCATGGGCATAGTTCTCCCGCCGGCCGTTGCCGGTGGGCTCGACGCCCATCAGTCGAGCATTGAGGCGGTCCTGCATATAGCCCTTGAGGATGCCGTCCTCGATCAGCACGGTTTCGCGCGTGGGCGTGCCTTCATCGTCGATCGAGAGCGAACCGCGCCGTTCCGCGATCGATCCGTCATCCACTACGGTGACGCCCGGCGCGCCCACGCGTTCGCCGATGCGGCCGGTAAAGGCGCTGGTGCCCTTGCGATTGAAATCGCCTTCCAGGCCGTGACCCACCGCTTCGTGCAGCAGCACGCCGGGCCAGCCGGGGCCAAGCAGCACGGTCATCTCGCCAGCCGGCGCATCGACGCTTTCGAGATTGGTCAGCGCCTGGGCCAGCGCGGTGTCGATCGCGCGGTTCCAGTTCGCGGGGTCGAACAGGTCGTCATAGAGCCAGCGGCCGCCCATGCCGAAGCTGCCCGTTTCGCGCCGGCCGTTGCTTTCGGCGACGATACCGACGTTCAGGCGCACCAGCGGGCGGACGTCGGTGGCGACGAAGCCGTCGGCGCGAACGATCTCGACCACCGACCAGCTACCCGAAAGGCTTGCCGAAACTTGGGCGACACGCGGATCGCGCGCGCGGGCGGCGGCGTCGATCATCTCCAGCAGCTTCACCTTCTCGGCGAAAGGCACCGCGTCGAGCGGCGAGGCGTCGGTGTAGAGGTGGCGGTTGTTGAGGCGCGGCGGCGCGGCAAGCGAGCCCTTGGCGGGGTCGAGCAGCTGCAGTGTCTCGCCGGCGCGGCGGATGGCGGCGGCGGAAATCTCGTTGGCGTGGGCAAAGCCCGTCATCTCGCCCGATACGCCGCGCAGGCCGAAGCCGGCGTCACGCGAATAGTCGGCGGTCTTCAGGCGGCCGTCGTCGAAGCCGAAGCTCTCCGAGGCGATGAACTGCAGGTAGAGCTCGCCGTCATCGCACTTGGCAAGCGTCTCGCGGGCGACGGCCTGCGCCTCCTCGGGCGAAAGCTGGCCGGGACGGTAGAGGAGCGAGCGGGGGTCTGGGGCGCTGGTCATCTGGTTGATATAGGCATTTCGTCATACGGGTGAAAGCCGGGATGACGTCAGATCAAATGCTCGCGCCCGAAGAAATATCTGGCATTCCCGACTGGTCCGGCACGTCCGCCGGTCCGCCTTTCAGCACGAAGCGGCGGTCGCAATAGCCGCAATCGACGTATCCATGCTCGTCGATCTCCAGCCAGACGCGCGGGTGGCCCAGCGCCACGCCGCCGCGGATATCGCTGGCGCCGTCGCATTTGACGCGAGTGGAATCGGTGTAAACGGTTTCGGGCGGCTGGATCATGCCTGGCCAATAGCGATCGCCGCGACGCTTTTCCAGCCTTTACGCGCGCGCGATCCTGCCGCAGAGAGCGTGGGCATGAGCGACGGCCCCGCGATCTCGATCCGTAACCTGGTAAAACAATACGCCGGCATGAAAGGCGCGCCGGGCAAGCTGGCGCTGAACGACGTCAGCTTCGACGTGCCGTGTGGCGGTATCTTCGGTCTGCTCGGTCCCAACGGCGCGGGCAAGTCGACGCTGATCAACATCCTGGCCGGGCTTGTCATGAAGACGTCGGGCTCGGCGGAGATCTGGGGCTTCGACATCGACCAGAACCGCCGCAATGCGAAGCGGGCCATCGGTATCGTACCGCAGGAGATCGTCTTCGATCCTTTCTTCACGCCTTCCGAAGTGCTGGAGATCCAGGCCGGTCTCTACGGAGTGCCGAAGGCGATGCGCCGGACGATGCAGCTGCTGCGCGAAGTGCACCTTGCCGACAAGGCCAACGCCTATTCCCGCACGCTGTCGGGCGGCATGAAGCGCCGGCTGCTGATCGCCAAGGCGCTGGTCCATT
>Ga0164243_10010136_pt1 | contig 13577 bp, 9 predicted proteins | sample OricompcompostOP_FD_108781 | JGI IMG/M metagenome (GOLD analysis project Ga0164243, IMG submission 108781) | Organic Plus compost microbial communities from Emeryville, California, USA - Original compost - Organic plus compost (OP) | ecosystem: Engineered > Solid waste > Mixed feedstock >... | reverse complement strand
CGCGGCCGAGGCGTCGTGGAAGGGCAAGCTGGAGGCGCTGGGCTTCGAGGAGGACCTGGTCGACCTGGCCCCGCCGCCGGAGGAGGAGCAGGACCCGGGGCAGTTCTGGAAGGACTTCATCCGCGACACCGCGCCGGAGTACCGCAAGACCACGGCGGAGCAGCTTGAGACGGTGACGAAGCCGATCTGGGAGGCGTTGATCGACGGGGCGAAGTACTGCGAGCCCCAGCTGAAGGAGATCATCGCCCGGGTCAAGCCGGACGTCATCGTCGAGGACAACGTCATCGCGTTCCCGGCCCTGGTCACCGCGGGCAAGCCGTTCGTGCGCATCGTGTCGTGCAACCCGCTGGAGGTGCGCGGCGCCGACATCCCGCCGGTGTTCTCCGGCCTGCCCTCCGACGACCGCTCCGAGTGGGACGCCTTCCGCGCCGAGTACGAGCGCACCCATCGCCAGCTGTGGAACGACTTCAACGCCTGGGTCGTCGAGCAGGGCGCGCCCGCGCTGCCCGACCTGGACTTCATCCACCAGGGCGACCTCAACCTGTACGTCTACCCGGAGATCGCCGACTACGTCGACCGGCGTCCGCTCGGCCCGAACTGGCACCGCCTCGACTCCTCGGTCCGGGAGACCGACGAGCCGTTCGAGCTGCCCGCCGAGTTCCGCGACCGCGACGGCGCGCTGGTCTACTTCTCGCTCGGCTCCCTCGGCTCGGCGGACGTGGAGCTGATGCAGCGCGTCATCGACGTGCTCGCCACCACCCCGCACCGCTTCATCGTCTCCAAGGGCCCGCTCCACGAGGAGATCAAGCTCGCCGACAACATGTGGGGCGCGGAGTTCCTGCCGCAGACGAGCATCCTGCCGCTGGTCGACCTGGTCATCACGCACGGCGGCAACAACACCACGACCGAGGCGCTGCACTTCGGCAAGCCGATGATCCTGCTGCCGCTGTTCTGGGACCAGTACGACAACGCGCAGCGCATCCACGAGCTGGGGTACGGCGTGCGGCTGTCCACGTACGGCTTCGCCGACGCCGAGCTGACCGGCGCGCTGGACCGGCTGCTCGGCGACGCGGAGCTGCGCGCGAAGCTGGCCGCCGCGGGCGAGGAGATCCGCCGCCGGGACGGCCTGCGCAAGGCCGCCGACCTGATCGAGGCGGCGGGAGTCAAGGCCGGCGCGTAGCGCGCGGCAGGTGGGACAGGCGATACGGGTGCGAATCAGGTCAATCAGGCGGCGGTATGCGATGATAGGTGCGACTTTGATCCACTTTGGGGAATCCAGTACTCATATGCACTATTGGCCGATTCGTAGTTGTTGTGCTCCAATTACCCTCGCCCGTAGAAGTCGTCCACGTCCCGCAGGCCACACGCGTGATCAGATTTCTCCCACGCATGGCTCGGTGAGAGGTTGCGAAAACCGGTGAGGAACGACCAGTCCCGGCGTGATTTCGGTTCCCAGCAGGGGGCCTCGCCTGCTCCGCGCGAACCGGCGTCGCGGGCAGGGTGGCTGAGCCTGCAGAACTGGCGGGTGCGCTCCCGCCTGGTCGCGCTGATCCTTCTGCCCACCGCGGTCGCGGTTCTGGTGACGAGCCTCCAGCTCGCCAACGCGATCAGCACCGGGGCCCAGTACGGCAGGCTCACCGAGGTGGCCCAGCTGATCCAGCAGCTGGGAACGCTCTCTCACGAGACCGCCAAGGAGCGCGACCTGACCGTCTGGTACCTCTCCGACCGCCGCCAGGCCAGGCGGCAGGCGGTCGAGGAGCAGCACGGTCAGGTCGACACGGCCAAGAGCCAGGTGCTCCGGCTGATCAGCGAGCTCGACAGCGGCCAGGGCCAGCGTGTCATGAACAAGGTCGCCATCGTGCAGCGCTGGCTGACCGGCCTCGACGGCCTGCGCAAGCTGATCCTGCAGAACAGCACGCCGACCCGAGCGGCGCAGGGCACCTACACCCGCATGATCGCGGACTTCACCACGCTGCACGACGAACTCGGCCGCGACAGCCGGGACGACCGGCTGTTCGGTAACGCGATGGCCCTGGGCGCGCTGAGCCGCGCCAAGGAGGACCTGTCCCAGCAGGTCGGCATCCTGCTGAGCACGCTGATCCGGGGCCGGTTCGCCAGCAACGAGGACCTCGCCGACCTGCTCGCGGCGCGGGAGCGGCAGGAGAGCGAGCTCGCGGTGTTCCTGGCCGAGGCGGAGCCGGCCGACGCCGCGTTCTACAACAGGACGGTGCGCGGGCTCGACGTCGACGAGACCGACCGCATGCGCGCGCTGGTGCTCGCCCGTGCGCAGGAGGGCCGCAGCCTGCGCCGCCCGCCGCTGTCGCCCAGCGGGCGCAACGACGTGCGGCTCTGGTACGACAACACCACCGCGATGGTGGAGAAGATGCGCGCGGTGGAGCAGCGGCTGGCCGCCTCGGTCGTGCAGCAGACCGCCACGCTCCAGTCGAACGAGCAGCGCCAGGCGCTCATCTCCGGTGTGGCGATCCTCGCCCTGCTGCTCATCGTCCTGTTCATCACCAGCCGCGTGGCGACCTCGCTGGTGCGCCCGCTGCGCCGGCTGCGCGCCGAGGCGCTGGAGATCGCCGGCCGGAGGCTGCCCGAGGTCGTCGCGTACCTGCGCGACTCCGGCGACCAGGCTCCGCCGCCGGAGATCCCGCCGATCGGCGTCACCTCCAAGGACGAGGTCGGCGAAGTGGCGCGGGCGTTCGACGAGGTCCACCGCGAGGCGGTCCGCCTGGCGGGCGACGAGGCCCGGCTGCGCAGCAACGTCAACGCGATGTTCGTCAACCTCTCGCGGCGCAGCCAGACCCTGGTCGAACGCCAGCTCGCCCTGATCGAGAGCCTGGAGCAGGGCGAGGAGGACGAGGCCCGGCTCGGCAACCTGTTCAAGCTCGACCACCTCGCCACCCGCATGCGGCGCAACAGCGAGAACCTGCTGGTCCTCGCCGGCCAGGAGTCGGCGCGGCGGCGGACCAACCCGGTGCCGCTGGTGGACATCGTCCGCGCCGCGATCTCCGAGGTGGAGAACTACGAGCGGGTCACGCTCAAGGTCCAGCCCGGCGTCTCCGTGGTCGGCAAGGCCGTGAACGACGTCGTGCACCTCGTCGCCGAGCTGGTGGAGAACGCGATCTCCTTCTCCCCGAAGGAGACCAAGGTCAACGTCTCGGCCAACCGCATCGGCGGCGGCGGCGTGATGATCTCGGTGACCGACCGCGGCATCGGCATGGCCCCCGAGGAGCTCGCCCAGGCGAACCAGCGGCTGGCCGAGCCGCCGGTGGTGGACGTCTCGGTGTCCCGCCGAATGGGCCTGTTCGTGGTCGGCCGGCTGGCGCTGCGGCACGGCATCCGCGTCCAGCTCCGCCGCCAGGAGGTCGGCGGCCTGGCCGCGCTGGCGCTGCTGCCCGAGACGCTGCTCGCCAACCAGGGCCCGCAGGTCGGGGTGACCGCGCTGCCGCAGGGCGCGGTCATGTCCCGCCCGATGTTCGGCAACGAGCCGCCTCCGCCGGCGCCGTCCTTCGACGCCCCGCAGCCGAGCGCCAACGGCGCGTCCGGCCGGCCGCAGCCGGTCTTCGGCGCCGACGCGCCCGGCATCCCGGTGCCGAACTCCGGCTCGGGCGGGTTCGAGCACAACCCGTTCAACCCGTCCGGCCCGTTCGCGACGAGGCCGCCCGCCGGCGCCTCTCCGGACCCCTTCGACAACCCGCCGAGGTTCGACCCCAGCGCGTTCCAGCGCAACCCGGTCGACCGCGGCCCCTTCGCCGACCCCCCGGTCGACACGCCGTGGCCCCGGCAGGTCCCGCCGCCGGGCGCGCCCTCCTGGGACGACCAGGGCGGAGACTCCTGGAGCGTCGGCAGGGAACCGCTCACCTCGTTCACGGAGAGCGACCGCACCGGCCCGCTTCCGGCGGTGCGGAACTCCCCGATGGAGGAGGCCGAGGACGAGTTCCTGCCCATCTTCGCCGCCGTCGAGTCCGACTGGTTCAGACGGGCCGAGCCGGTGCGCGAGAACAAGACCGATGACGAGCAGGAGTCCGTGGAACGCGCCCCCGGCGGCCGTCCCGCGGGCGCGATGGAGAAGAGGGCTGTGGACAGCGGCGGCTGGGCCTCACCGGGCGATCATGGCTGGAAGGCCGCCCAGGCGGCGAGTGAGCCGGCCATGGGCGGGCTCACCTCCTCCGGGCTGCCCAAGCGAGTGCCGAAGGCCAACCTGGTCCCCGGCACCGCCGCCGCGGACCCGCCGCCGGCGGCGGCCGCGCGGCCGGTGCTGTCGCCCGAACGCATGCGGAGACGGCTGTCGAGCTTCCAGCAAGGCATCCGACAGGGACGTGCCGCGGTCCGCGGTGAAGCCGGCGATGGTCCGCCGTCCCCGGACAGCGTCTCCAACGTCGATGATGGTTACAAGGAGGAGCCATGAGGGAGATGAGCCAGGCAGCCCGCGGCATCAACTGGCTGATCACAGATTTCGTGAACAATGTGCCCGGCGTGGCGCATACGGTGGTGGTGTCGTCGGACGGGCTTCCGCTCGCCTTCTCCGAAGGGTTCCCCAAGGACCGTGCCGACCAGCTCGCCGCGGTCTCGGCCGGCTTGATCAGCCTGACCCAGGGCGCGTCCCGCGTCTTCGAGGGGGGCCTGGTCACCCAGACCGTGGTGGAGATGCAGCGCGGACTGCTGCTCATCATGTCGATCAGCGATGGTTCGTCGCTCGCCGTGCTGGCCGCGGCGGACTGCGACATGGGGCTGGTCGCCTATCAGATGACGCTGCTGGTGGAGCGTGCCGGGCAGGTTCTGACCCCTGCCGTACGCGCCGAACTGCAAGCGTCGCATCCCAGGTGATAGCTGTCCGATGACAGGAGGACACAGTGGCAGGACACGGCTGGGGGAGTGAGGGCGACCCGCTGACCGGCGGGCCGCTCTACTCCTACGGGTCGGCCGCACCACCTGGGCCGGAGCAAGAGGAGTCCAGTTCCCTCGTTCGACCGTACGCGGTGACGGGCGGCCGTACGGCCCCGCGCACGCAGCTTGCGCTGGAGGCGTTGGTCTCTTCCGCGATGTCGGCCCATCAGGATGTGTCGTCGTTGACGCCGGAGTATCAGGCCATCATCTCGCTCTGCCGCCAGGTGCGTTCGGTGGCGGAGGTCTCCGCGCTGTTGCGCATGCCGCTCGGGGTGGCACGGATTTTGATAGCCGATATGGCGGCCGAGGGCTTTGTGCACGTGCATCAGCAACGACTCGATGCCGGCAAGCCCGATCAGAACTTGCTGGAGAGGGTGCTAAGTGGACTTCGCAGGCTCTAGGTCAGGGTCAGGCACTCTGACCTCGACGAAGATCGTCGTCGCCGGCGGCTTCGGTGTGGGGAAGACGACGTTCGTCGGCGCCGTGTCGGAGATCATGCCGCTCACCACGGAGGCGGTCATGACCGACGCCTCGGCGGGGATCGACGACATCGGCTTGACCCCGCACAAGACCACCACGACGGTCGCCATGGACTTCGGCCGCGTGTCGCTGGACCAGGACCTGATCCTGTACCTGTTCGGTACGCCGGGTCAGCACCGGTTCTGGTTCATGTGGGACGACCTGGTGCGCGGCGCGATCGGCGCGGTCGTGCTGGTCGACACCCGCCGCCTGGCCGACAGCTTCCCGGCCGTGGACTACTTCGAAGAGGCGCGGCTGCCCTTCGTCGTGGCGATCAACGGCTGGGACGGCCAGTACCCGCACGGCGAGGAGGAGGTGCGCGAGGCGATGTCGCTGACGCCGAACGTGCCCATCGTGCGCACCGACGCCCGCGCCCGCCAGGCGGTCAAGAACACCCTCATCACCCTGGTCGAGCACGCGCTCACCATGCGGACCGCGGTTCCCGGCTGGGGGCGCTGAGCCGTACCGGCCGGGACCGCGCGAGCCGCGCGAACGCCGCGAGGCGTTCCCGGCTCAACCGGTGGGCAGCGCCTCGACGAGGGACAGCCCCAGCGGCAGTCCGGTCACGACCCGGCCGCGGAGCCCGGCCTGCTTGAGCAGATCGAAGTACTCCGACTCGGTCCGCTCGCGGCCGCCGTCGAACAGGGAGAGCATGCGCATGTCCAGCTCCTTGCCGACGTGCGGCCGGTCGTCGTCGGGGAGGGTGATGTCCACCAGGAGCACCCGGCCGTCGTCGGGCATCGCCTCCCGCACCCTGCCCAGGATGCGCAGCGCGTCCTCGTCGCCCCAGTTGTGCAGGACGCTGCCCAATATGTACGCGTCGGCCCCCTGAGGCAGCGGCGCGAAGAAGTCGCCGGACACCAGCTCGCACCGGTCCGTGAGCCCCTGCCCGGCGAGGTGCGCCCGGGCGCCGGGGATGACGTTCTCCCGGTCCAGCAGAATGCCCCGCACGCCCGGGTGGGCGTTGAGGATCGCCGCGAGCAGCGTGCCCTTCCCGCCGCCCACGTCCACGAGGGTGGCGACGTCGGAGAAGTCGTAGCGCGCGGCCACCGCCGCGGCGACCGGCTCCGAGCGCAGCCGCATGAACTCGTTGAACGCCTGGTTCGCCGCGGGCCGGGCGGCCAGGTAGTCGTAGTACGAGCCGTGCCGCGCCATGTACACCCGCCCGGTGCGCACCGTCTCCGGCACGGCGCGGGTGGCGAGCCACGAGCCCTCCTCGCCGGTGGCGAGCATCGCGGGCCGCATCGAGTTCGGGGCGTCCTCGCACAGCGTCCGCCCCGATTCGGTGAGCTCGTACGTCCCGGGCGCGACCTGCCGCATCAGCCCGAGCGCGGCGGTCATGCGCAGGACGCGGGCGAGGGCGCCCGGATTCGCGCCGCACCGGTCGGCCAGCTCCGCGACGGTCAGCGGACCGTCCTTGAGGTGGTCGGCGCAGCGCAGTTCCACGACGGTGTACACCGCGGCGTAGCGGGACATGCCGCGAATGATGTCCCACACCGTCGCGGTCGGATCGTCCGCGGCGGCGTCCCCGGCACGATCGATCGTCGCGTCAGCCATGAACGTTCTCTCCTAGCACTGGTGGTACCTGCCGGAATACGGCGGAAACAGGGGATCCTGGCGAGGGTCGAGGGCGGGCCGGTCACGCGGGCTGGCCGACGTCGGCCGGCCGCCCGGTGGTCCGGCGGACCAGCCGGCCGACCTCCGCCCGCAGGCGCACGAACTCGGGCTGCTCCCGGGTGGCGATCTGGTCGCGCGGCGCGGGCAGCCGCACCGGCAGGTCGCCGCGGATCCGGGCGGGGGCCGAGCTGAGCACCACGACCCGGTCACCGACGTACACGCTCTCGTCGATGTCGTGTGTGATCAGAATGATGGTCATCTTGTGGTGGTCGCGCACCGTGAGCAGGAGGTCCTCCAGGTCCTCCCGGGTCTGCGCGTCCACCGAGCCGAAGGGCTCGTCCATGAGCATGAGCGCCGGCCGGTACGCCAGCGCCCGGGCGATCGACACCCGCTGCTGCATGCCCCCGGACAGCTCCCAGGGGTACTTGCGCCCGGCGTCGGCGAGGCCGACCTGCTCCAGCGCCTCCTGCGCCGCCGCCGCGCGGGCCGCCCGGTTCATGCCCTTGCGGCGCAGCGGGAGGGCGACGTTCTCGGCGACCGACATCCAGGGGAACAGCGACCGGCTGTAGTCCTGGAAGACGACCGCGAGGTTGTCCGGCGTCTGCTCGATCGCCCGCCCGCCCAGCAGCACCCGGCCGCGGGTGGGCCGGATCAGCCCGGCGATGCAGCGGATCAGCGTGGACTTGCCGCAGCCGGACGGGCCGACGACGGACACCAGCTCGTTCTCCGCCACGGTGAGCGTGATGCCGTCGATGGCCCGGTGCGCCTTCTCGCCCTTGCCGTAGACATGTGCAAGATCGTCGATGTGGAGCACGACGCCCCCTTCTCTCGTCGGCCTCAGGTCGCTTGCCGTTCTCGGTGGTGCCAGGCCAGAATTCGGCGTTCTGCCCCGATGAGTATGGCGTTGAGGATCAAGCCCAGAATGCCGAGCATGAGAATCCACGCCCACATCGTTGGCAATTCCGACTCGCGCAACGCGAGCACGAGGCTGTAGCCGATCCCGTCGGTGCTCCCCACCATCTCGGAGATCACCATCAGGATCAGCGCGAGCGACAGGCTGAGCCGCAGCCCCGCGAATATCTTCGGCGCCGCCTCCGGCAGGATGATCCGCAGCAGCCGCTGCGCACGGCTGAGCCGGAACACCGTGGCCGTCTCCAGGTGCAGCCGGTCCACGTACCGGGCGCCCTCGATCGAGTTGAGCAGCACCGGCCAGACGATGCCGAAGATGATCGTGGCGATCTGCATCTCCGGCCCGATGGAGAACAACGCCAGGAAGAGGGGAAGCAGCGTCGGCGGCGGGATGGCCCGGCCGAACTGCACCAGCGGGTCGACGTAGTCTGCGAGCCGCGCGGACCGGCCGAGCGCCACGCCGAGCACGACGCCGATCAGACCGGCCTCGACCCAGGCCCGCAGCAGCCGGCCCAGGCTGGGCCACACGTGCTCGGACACCGTGTCGGTGAGGAACAGCCGGCTCGCCGGCCCCGACAGCCACAGCGTGTACATCTCCGCGGCGATCGCGGACGGCGGGGGGAAGTAGGCGCCCTGCGCCAGGCGGGTGACCGCCTCCCAGAGCAGGACGGCGACGGGGATGATCCAGAGCCGCGCCAGCCGCGCGCCCGCGCGCCTCATACCGCCTCACCTCCCCGGGCGTGGTGCCAGCGGAACAGCCGCCGGCCGGCCGCGACGAACACCCCGTTGACGACGAGCCCGATCACGCCCGCCCACATCGCGGTGGCGATCACGATGGGGATGCCGTCCGCGCCGCTCTGCACGAAGGTCAGGTACGCCCCGAGCCCGGGGAAGCCCGGCCCGAACAGCTCGGTGCTGATCGCGACGATCAGCGCGATCGACGCCGAGATGCGGATGCCGGTGAGGATGAACGGCGCGGCGCTGGGCAGCGAGACCCGCAGCAGGATCGCGCCCGATCCGAACCCGAAGCTGCGCATCGTCTCGCGGGCGAGCGGGTCGACCTCGCGCACCGCGTACATGGTGTTGATCAGCACCGGCCAGGTGGACGCGTACATGATGATGGCGATCTCCACCAGGAAGGTGTCCGCGAGCAGCAGGATCGCGAGCGGGATCAGTGCGATGGAGGGGATCGGCCGGAACAGTTCGATGAGCGGCCGCAGCGCCCGCTCGACCGCGGAGAAGGTGCCGAGCAGGACCCCGGCCGGGACCATCACCGCGACGGTGAGCAGCAGGCCGACCGCCCAGCGGGTCATCGTCTCGGCGACGGCGGTGAGGAATGCCGGGTCGACGAGCAGCAGCGCCGCGTGCGTCAGGACCTCCGACACGCGCGGCACGGACGAGTCGATGAGACCCGCCCGCGCCGCGCCCTCGGCCACGGCGAAGAAGGCCGCGACGCCGATGGCGCCGCGCATCACACGCCTGCCGAGCGAGCGGGAATCGCTCATGTGCCCGACGTCGGGGCCGCGATCACCGATTTCGCGGTCAGCTTGGTCTTGACGTAGCCGAGGTCGAGCATGATGTCCGCGACGCGCTGGATGCGGGTCTCGTTGAGCGACGTCGGGAAGGTGCCCAGGGTGATGACCGAGGCCACCGCCGGCGGGATCTTGGTGTAGGTCGGCAGCACCTGCTCGACGGCCTTGCGGTCACCGGCGGCGATGCCCTGCGCCTTCACCATCGCCCGCTGGAACGCCGCGAGCGTGTTGGGATACTTCTTGATCCAGTCCGACGTGGCGGCCCAGCCCGCGATCGGGAAGTCGGCGGTGGGGCCGGTGATCGTGTCCGCGAGCTTGCGCGCGCCGAGCTCCTTCTGCGACGCGGAGATGAACGGCTCGACCATGAAGGCGGCGTCGACCTGCTTGGTCTTCAGCGCCTGCGGCATGACCGGGAACTGCATCTCGACGAACTTCACGCCGTCCCGGGTCGCGTCGATGCCCACGGTCTTCAGGTTCGCCTCGACCAGCAGCTGGCCGACCGCCTTGAGGCCGGGCACCGCGACGGTCTTGCCCTTGAGGTCCTGCAGTCCCTTCAGCTCCGAGTCCGGCGGCACCATCACGACGAAGGTGTTCGGCGCGGCCTGGAAGGAGTCGGCGATGATCTTGAATTGACCCGGCTGCTTCTCCTCCTGCACGAACGCGGTCGTGTAGTTGAACAGCGACACGTCGATCGTGCCGGCCTGCAGCGCGGGCACCGCGTGGACCGAGCTCTGGACCGGCTGCATCTTGACGTTCAGCCCCTCCTCCTTGAAGAGGCCGCGCTGAATGCCGATCTGCAGCGGAGCCACGTCGGGGATCGGGAGGGCGCCGACGGTGATGTCGGTCTTCTCCAGCTTGCCGCCGGATGTCGCGGCCGTGTCGGTCTCCGATCCGCCGCCACCGCCGCCGCACGCGGTGAGGGCTAAGGCGACGGCCGTGCCTGCCAGGAATGCGCGCCCCATAAGCGAAAGCTTCACTGGTCCTTCTCCTGGTGATGTGGGGGAGGGGGAAGTGCCCTGGGCCCTTCACGGCGACGCCTCGCGTGCGCGTCGAGCATCCCGACTCGGTCGCGGCCGAGGACGCGGCCACCGATGGTACGAAGTGGCCCGGCGAGGGCGAGCCTATAGGAGTCGAACCTAACCTACCTACCACGGTGTTGAAGGATTGCGATCAGATCGTCATGGATCTTGATGAAGTGGACGAATCTCCGTACCGTTTGTCCTACTACGGTGGATTTTTCGAGTCCTGGAGCGGTCCAAGAACCCTAGATGCGGACATCAGGCGCTTGTCGGGTCATCGGTGGACAGGTCGGGGCAGATCTCAACAATGTTGCAGTTGTTGCAAAATGGAACGATCGAAAGTCCCACTCCTATTGGTCGGTGTAGTCTCCTTATGCTCAAATTGCCCCTGACTTGACGCAGTTTTCAGTTGCATAGCCAGAATCTTCTTCCACAAGGGCGAGCCGTCGAGAGGTCGCAACCAGTGAGGACAGCAATCACCGAGGGCACGGGGCCCTCAGAGCCGGACCCTCCCAACCGGCCGGCTCCATCCACCGGGAGCTCTCTCGCGCTGCGTAACTGGCGGGTCCGGACGCGGCTTATCGCGCTGATCCTCATCCCCACCACGGTCGCGGTTCTGCTCGGCGCGCTCCGGGTGACCTCGTCGATCAGCAGCGCGGCGCAGTTCGAGCGCGTCCGTACCGTGGCCGAGTTGGTCAACAGCCTGGCGCTGCTGGCGCACGAGTTCCAGGACGAACGGGACAAGACGGCCGCGTACGTCGCCGCCGGCCGCCCCGCCGGACCCGCCCTCGTGGAGATCCGGGATCAGCAGGGGGCCGTCGACACCGCCATCGCCCAGGTGAAGGCGAAGGCGGAACCCGCCCGCGACGCGCTCACCGCGACCGGCCGCCAGCGGCTGTCGAGCCTGATGATCCGGCTCAACCAGCTCGGCACGCTGCGCGACACCGCGATCAAGTTCAAACTGCCGCCGCTGCCCACCATGGAGAAGTACTCCCTGGTGGTGCAGGAGATGCTGCTGCTGTTCGACCAGGTCGCGTCGGGCACCACGAACGAGGAACTGGCCGCCACGTCCGCGGCCCTTTCGGCGTTGGCCCGGGCGAAGGAGGAGGCCTCGCTGCAGCGCGGCCTGCTCGCCGCCGCCCTGGCGCGAAGGCCGATCCCGGCCTTCGAGCCCACCGAGCGCGACGCCTTCACCGCCGCCGACGCGAGCCAGCAGAGCCAGCTCATCGCCTTCACCAACGCCGCCACCCTGGTACAGGGGCAGCTGTACGACGACACCGTCACCGGCCAGCTCGTCGACCGCGCGGAGAGCCTCAAGCTGCGCGCGAAGTTCCTCACCGACTCCGGCCAGCCGCTGCGCCGCCTCGACCCCGGCGCGGTCGGTCGCGACGGCGACCGCTGGTACGACGCGATGAGCGACACGATCAACCGCATGCAGAAGGTCGAGTCGGAGCTGGTCAAGGAGATCATCACCACCTCCGACGAGCTGCAGGGCGCCGACCAGGGCTTCGCCGCCCTCAACGCCATCCTCGTCGCCGGCCTGTTGATCCTCGTCCTCATCGTCACCTCGATCATGGCGCGCTCGCTGGTGCGGCCGCTGCGCCGGCTGCGCACCGAGGCCCTGGAGATCGCCGGTCACCGGCTGCCCTCCCTGGTCCAGCGCCTGCGCGACGCCGACCCCGGCGCCAGCGTCAACGAGGTCAAGCCCATCTCCGTCGCCTCGGCCGACGAGATCGGCGAAGTGGCGCGGGCGTTCGACGAGGTCCACCGCGAGGCGGTCCGCCTGGCGGGCGACGAGGCCGCGCTGCGCAGCAACATCAGCGCGATGTTCGTCAACCTCTCCCGGCGCACGCAGACCCTGGTGGAACGCCAGATCAGCCTGATCGACGGCCTGGAGCAGGGCGAGCAGGACGAGAACCGGCTCGCCAACCTGTTCAAGCTCGACCACCTGGCCACCCGCATGCGCCGCAACTCCGAGAACCTGCTGGTCCTCGCCGGCCAGGAGCCCGCCCGCCGGTGGAGCCAGCCGGTTCCGCTGGTCGACGTGGTGCGCGCCTCGCTGTCGGAGGTCGAGAACTACGAGCGGGTCGACATGCAGATCCTGCCCGGCGTCGCCGTGGCGGGCCAGGCGGTCAACGACATCATCCACCTGCTCGCCGAGCTGGTGGAGAACGCCATCTCGTTCTCCTCGCGGGACACCAAGGTCATCGTGACCGCGAACCGCATCGACGGCGGCGGCGTGATGGTCGGCGTCACCGACAACGGCATCGGCATGACCGCCCAGGAGCTGGCCCAGGCCAACTGGCGGCTGTCCAACCCGCCCGTCGTCGACGTGTCGGTCTCCCGCCGAATGGGCCTGTTCGTGGTCGGCCGCCTCGCGCTGCGGCACGGCGTACGCGTGCAGCTGCGCCCGCACGACGGCGGCGGCCTCACCGCGATGGTGCTGCTGCCGGAGTCGCTGATCGGCGCGACCGGCCCCGCGACCCCCTTCTCCCAGCCCGCGGCGTTCGCCGGCAGCATGGCCTCCGCCGCGCCGGTCGGCGCGTCCTCCTGGGACAAGCCGGCCGAGGTGGGCTCCGGACGCTTCGGCTCCGGCGCGCCGCCCGCGCTGGAGAGCGCCCCGCGCTCGGGCGCGATGCAGGGCGCGGGCATGTCCGGCGGATTCGACGGATTCTCCGGCCCGCAGCAGGGCTTCGGCGGTCCGTCCGGCGGGTTCGGCGGCTCGGGCGGCTCCGGCGGCTCGTCGGGGCAGAACCTGCCGAGCGGCATCCAGAGCTTCGACACGCCCTCCGGCCCGGTCTTCACCGGATCGCAGTCCGGCCAGAGCGGCGCGCAGGGCACCGAATCCGCCTTCGGCGGCGACTCCTCGTTCGGCGGCGACTCCTCGTTCGGCGGCGACTCGTCCTTCGGCGGTGACTCGTCCTTCGGCCGGGATTCGTCGTTCGGCCGGGATTCGTCGTTCGGACGCGACTCGTCCGCCGGGTCGGAGTCCTCGTTCGCCGGCGGCGAGTCGGCCTTCGGCTCGCCCTTCGGCGGCCAGTCCGGCCCGCAGCAGACCGGCCCGCAGAGCCTCGACTCGCCCTCCGGG
>Ga0164243_10010135_pt1 | contig 13579 bp, 14 predicted proteins | sample OricompcompostOP_FD_108781 | JGI IMG/M metagenome (GOLD analysis project Ga0164243, IMG submission 108781) | Organic Plus compost microbial communities from Emeryville, California, USA - Original compost - Organic plus compost (OP) | ecosystem: Engineered > Solid waste > Mixed feedstock >... | reverse complement strand
GTTCAGTATCACGATACACGACAGGTCCCCTACCGCTTCGCACTCAAACCAACGGAATACAAGGACCTTAGCTTGACACGCCACTCTTCGGATTTTCCATGGCCTCCTTCTCAATATCTTCAGTGTGGGCAATCTTTGCCTTCTCGACGACGAGGTCGTGGGCTTGCTTCGTGCATTCGCATTCGTATGTAGCGAATTTCCTGATGGGAACTCTCTTCTCGAACATCTCGTCGATCTCTTCAAGGGAGCGGCCTTTCATCTCAGGGAGCAGGAACCAAAAGAAGACTTTGCGTTTCAGGTTAGGAGCGCACGATATACCTCATCTGTTCCTCGGGAAAGCTTACCAAACGTGATGGCATTGGACCCTGCCCAGATCCAACAGTATCGGACACCCCAATTCAGCGCCTTGGGGTTGATGAAGTACGGGGAAGTGAAAGCAGTGAGCCCTGTCAGGTGAATGCTAGAGTCAGTGGCCCCCGTCTTCATATGGGAGTGGGTATGAGAATAATGCATCACTTACAAGCGAAGATATAGTCGATCCCGGTGGCCAACGAGAGGCTATAAAGTCGCAGACGAGAATTGACTACCTCGGCGGAGATGGGCCAGGTGATCATGGATGAGAAGCCGGAATACAAAACCCCAAAGACGACAGACCACGCAATAAAGTTCTTAGCCGAGGCCTGGCTTCCTGGCGCGATGGTGCCCCCCAAGGCCGCTGCGAACATGGCTATCGCCGCCCACGCCGTTCCAAAGAGAAGAATTGTACGACGGCCAAAGAATCTGTGGCCGAGAAAGATGCCTAACGCCGACCCAACGATACTTCCGGTAATTTTATATAGCTGCATAGCGAAGGGGTCCTTAATGCCAGCTTGCTGATAGAAGTAGGCCTATTTGAAAGCGAGTGTTAGTGGACGAGTTATCGGGGTGTAAATTATCAAATTAGTTATTGAGAAACACATACCCCGTAGGAGAGAAAGACCCAAAAACCGGCGGAAGCTCGCGAAGTAACAGCACCGATACAGATAATTGTACGCCGCAAATTTGTGCCCTTGAAAAGGTCCGTAAATGCAGCCGACCCGGCGAGGGCCTTTTCCTCCTCAATGCCCCGGACCATCTCAACGAATTCCTCCTCTAGCATATCTGGACGGAGGGAATTTCCCCGAAGCCTTGCCAGCGCCTTCTCTGCTTCGATTGTCCGTCCTTTCACCAGGAGCCACCGTGGAGACTCGGGGATGACGAAGCATACAATCGAGATCAGAGTGGGGAAGAAGAACAAGCAAGCTAAACCTATCTGATAGCTGTGCTTATTCTGTAGGTCCCTCGTAAACATGGGTACAACGGCGCCCAGGAGGCTGCCGACCGCAGAGGTCAGACCGAAAGCGCCGGCCAGGATGGTTCGTAGATGCGGCGGTGCGCACTCGGAGATGTACGCATTCGAGAAGGTCATGAAATAGGCATTTGACACGCCTAGAAGTGCGCGTCCCGCACACAGTTGCGCGACGTTCGTAGCAGCGATCTGGATAGCGCACCCGGCGTAGCAGAACAAGGTGCCAATCCAGATACCGTAGCGGCGACCGAAATAGCGGCCGAAAAGTGCGGTGAATAACACGCCGATCATGGTCCCGACGTTGAGGAAGGAGGTCATGAGTTGCTGGCTGACGGTGTCGATGCCCCAGCCGTTCGGTAGCTTAGGGTCCGGGTAGCCGAAGACCCGCAGGAAGCCGGGCATCGCCTGGAAGGAGGCCATGGTCGCTGTGTCGAAGCCATACTGGCAGTTGGAGAGGGCCACGCTGCCGCAAATTAGTATCACCTTCCAGTTATCCCGGAGGGGAGTTTGTCGACTGTTGGCCATGACCACGATGGGGAGCACACAAGGTGAAGGAAAATTAACGGTTGTGCTATTCAACTAATCTGGAGAGAGCGATTAGCCTGGGAATAACGATTCCTTGGTTGGGGTCTGAAGTACGGCTTTGGAGGTTAAATAAACAACCCATGACGGAACTACCACCACCACAAAGGGTCGCATTCAGATCTTGACGTTCGTTAAGGTTACTAGGATCATCCTGCTCGCGTAGCCACTGACGACGACTGAATTGTCACGTAGGGGAATTATTGTCCCGACGGCTTAACATTCAAAGCTCTACAATGTAGTGTAACCTTGTGGGGTAATAGGGGCTACCCCGCGTCCCACATCCCCACGTACTCCATATGTGGAACCTGGAGTTAATCTTCAGCCGCCCCGTCCTTGTGCTCACACCTCCTGGTTCTCCGGTAATTGCTCTTACGTTTTCGGCAAACTCGAGTGGAACTTGGAATGAGCAGCAGGAGGAACGGAACGCGGTTAACAACGTCCACGAGAAGCAGAAGCAGGTGGAAGTTGGAGTAGTTGCCACGACTTCTCACACCAACCTTCGTTATTCGAGTAGCATAGCATCTTAACGGCTCCCTTGAAGTAACATTGAGGCCATCTCTTTCCATGCAAGATGCGCGTGTTTACTTCCACACGTCGAAAATTTCGCCCACGACGGTCTAGGCAAGCCACACAGCCCCAGAAGGAAGTTCCTTTCCTCCACACCCTGGATTCTTCCCCCCAAACCGCAGATTTCTCAACCTCTTCCCCAGATTCTCCGCACCAGACTTCAGGTTTTAGCTCTACATATTCACCCAAAACGCCTTCGTTATCTTCAGGCCTTTCCTGCTATGAGATTGCCGACCAGCCCGCGTGCTTCGACCCGCTAGCTCCATTCCGGCATCTCCTTAACAGCATCACACTCACACCGCAAGAAGGGGATTTGATCGAGACGTTATTAACCAGCCCTCGAGAATCTCAAAGGGAAGCAAAACCGTCAGGAAATACTATGCGAATCCTTGAAGACCCATGGTACATCCAAGAAAGGCTAGAGAATCCTTCCAACAACACGCTACAGGCCATGGAGAGCATGTGGCTCCAGTTTCATGAGAAGCAAGCAAAGACGCCCAGCAACGCACTACGAAAGACTCCAAGCAGCACGCTGCCAGAGACACCCAAACACGCATTGTCAAATATACTCGGCCAGCCGATCCAAGACCTAGACGACAAATGGTTCCAGTTTGATGATCCGTGGTTCGTATACGACGAGGACGAGAAAGAAGCGGAAGAGAGCATTCCAACCAAGAGGCCGCGCCTAGAATCTAAGCCCGTGGAGATGGAGCAACAGGACGAGCTCAAGCCGCCACTGGGCATTCTCGAAGAATTTGTTAACCTTGAGAAGGCCTGGGAAGGTCTAGAACAGGACGCGGTCCGATAACTTTTCAATTTATTTTCTGGTTGAGTTGCTGGGCATAGATATTAATCGGATCCGTCTTGGGCCAGTTTACGAGGTCACCTAAGGGCTACGAGCTCTCTAATTAGATTTAGGTTTTTAGATCCTGCTAAAGGTACAGTCAAGATACGTTGGTCTGGTAATGCGCTAGCTTTATAAAATAATTCCTTTTTTATTCCTGCGGATCATCTCGACATAGACATTCAGCCATCTTCTATGTCCCCAGAGAGGCGGGTGAGATGACCAACCGTGGTATTAGCGCTAAGAGTGTATTCTCTACGTGAAGTATATTTCTGTCCCGGGTGGGTAAAGCCGCTTTTGAGTTACCTCGACGGTTTCGCAGCCTTCAGATCTGTGCTTGTATTCAGTATAGCAATTTGTTTGGGAGCAGGAGGAAGTGAAGACTGTTCGCTGCAGGGGTGGCAGTGGCAGGTATCCCTTCCACTAGGTCCGAGATAACGCTAAGCCAGTCCCTTGTTCAGCCGCAGAATCGTTTTGAGCATCGGATACCAGGTCATCACGGACTTAGCCATCATTGACGTTTTACAATCTCAAACCGCCCTCGCCGAGTCAAACGCCCGGATATTTAACGTTTAGCACTTGCGTAGGACATTACTAAGTCCATCTGGCACGCCCGGAGCGAGACCAAGATACGCGGGACCACCACATCCTTATCATCGCCTAGGATTCCGGGGACACACTTGTCAGTATTAGTGCTTAAGAGAAGTCCTATCTCTTAAGTATACTCTAGGTCTGCCACTGGGACCCACGGATGTCTCTAGGGACCTTAGACTAGATGAGGAGATACCGGGACTCGCGATCCAGGAATTCGGGCCGTTGTGATTGAGCGTTAAGAGCCAATAACAGCTGGTCATGAGAGCTACGCTAGGGATCATGTTGAACAAACTGGAGGGGCTACAGGCGGGTAGCTTTTCGAGCACTCTCGGAAAGAATGAGGTGAGTTTGGTGAATATTAGACGTAATCGCAATGCTCCATATCCATACTCCTTTGGTAGTCACATAGGCTATCTCTTAAAGTATTGCCTACATAAAGTTGAGGAAATACAGTAGAAAGAAATGAATCGAATAGCCATGTGCATGGAGTAAGTATTGAGTCATAAAGAGCCCCTAAAGTGGCATCCTAAATCGAGATTGGGGCTGGGACCGCCTCTGCTACTGCTCCATTATTACTCTCCGCCCCGTTGACTACACTGTCAACTGGCAATGTCGTGGGGAGATGCTGTACCAACTCGAGGAGCCGGTTGTCGTCAAAGAATGCTTCGTCCTTCAGCCTACGTGACTCTTTCTGCGATCGAACGTGTCGGAGAAGCTTCTGAACGGTATCATTCGTAGAGAAGCGGTCCTACGTGACAGGCACGCGTCAGTCAGTCAACAAACAAAAATTTCTGTCATGGGTCGGCGTGGAGGATACGTAAGGTTCAATGGAGTTCGGAGGGGTTGTGAGGGTGGCTTTTTCAACTTACAGGCATCGCGTTCCACACGGTTGGATCCGTTGCCCCTACCTTGGCGGTACCCATTGCCCAGGGCGTGAACAGCATTGATCGACTGCTTTCCATCATGAAAGTCAAATACGCTTGCGAGACGCACAAGTCGTCAGGAAACATCATGTATCAGACAGGGACAACCTAGATCGACTCACAATCGAAAATGACTCGGGGATCATTCTTCTTCTTTTTCATTTCCGTCAAATACGTCTCATTAAATCCGCCGTGGGGAATCCAGCCTGCCTCGTAGCTTCCACCACCAGCCTGGAACCCGCCCGATCGCCCACCCGTAGTACCCTTGGAGTAGATGTTCGCCAAGAATTCCGAAGCAGCGTTGCGGTGGAAAAACGGTGGCCGGAACGTATTCATGGCTACGTCCCAATGCGGACCAAACCAAAGGAAGTCGATGAGAGGGGTGTTGGGGTCTTGAGACTTGGCCGTCAGAATGGTATAGATGGAAGGGTCGGTATGGTCGACGGATACAGAACTGATGCTAACGAATTTTGTCATATCGTACTAGTGTAATACGTGTAATTAGTATTGCCCTTAAAGGGAGGGGAGGGAAGAGACCCGAAAAGATGGGTGTCATCCTCACGTACCTTGTACGGTACACAGTTCCCGTGCCAGGCGGCAACATCGAATGGGCTGTGGTCCTGTTCGACAGAGTGCAGCTTGCCGGAGAGCTTAATCACAATTTGCCAAGGCTCGCGGAGGTTATCATCGACGTAAGCTACCGGAACAAGAAAGTCTCGCGGGTTGGCGAGTCCCTGGCTCCCGATGGGACCTAGGTTTGGGAGTTCCCATCGAGTACCAAAGAGCTCGATAATATAGCCACGGGCGTCAGCCGAGCCGTTCGCGGGATCTAGCGTGTACTTAACGCCACGAGGGATCACTGCAATTTCGCCTGGTTGCAAGTATATTCGTCCGAACTCTGTCTTGATGTCGATATTCCCGTGCTGCGCAATGAACATACACTCGCCGTCCGCGTTAAGGAACGCACGGTGGTCCATGGGCCGGTTGATGGTGAATATATGCAGCGCAAAGCCATCCCTAAGATTCGGGTCGCCGCTGCCGCCAATAGTGCGTAGGCCGTCGACGAAGTCAACTGCGGTGCCAGGGGTGGGGAGGCGAAATGGTGACCATTCCAATTGCGATGCGGATGACGAGAGGTTTGGATTGGCAGCGAGAAAGCAGCTCTCCACCAGGGCTTGAGATTCAAGTTTTATTTCGCGTGCTACATGATGATTGACGACGGGGCGGTTAGTCTTATCGAGGTCCCGTTGAGAAATCTTACCGCCAACAGGGTTCGTACTCACATATCGCACAGCTGGGCCGACAGCGATACAGGCATGCGCTGCTATTGGTAGCTCTCGGAGCAGCGAAAGCCGACGCTGTAAGGCATTCAGTGTATAGCTCAAACCGACACAATTGCGGATGGTTTTGAGCGATGGGCAGAGTCCCAGGGATCAGCTCGGACTGGAAGTGGTTGCCGAAACCACACATGTACTCATAAGGGTCATCATCTCTCGTCGGCTTGTTCGAGCCTAGGTCGGTGAAATGGAAGGCTTTAGTCGGGTCGGTGAGCTTCGCTTTGGCATGCATTTTTATCGCCCCACGGCGTAGCCGGAAGCTCCTCGAGATGACTGTATACTGCGTGTGTGCTCAGTGCACAATATAGATAAAAGTCAGGGTTGAATAGATCAAATGCTGAATGACGGAGCCGCGATCTATCTGGAGAAAAATTCTAAGAGAAGATCATCTAGGCCTTTCATTCACCTTATAGATAGGTTGAGAGACATGTTTGACGAAGAATTTCGTCCTGCCTACTCGCATGCTCGCATCGGTTCATACACTTCCACGCCTCAGTTGTTCAGACGACATTGTTCGGTACATTGATGCATTGATTGGCCTACTTCCTGACACGAATATTCCTCCGAAGGCGGGCTCGGCACAATCTCCCGCCGGACTAAACTAAATTCGAGGTCCTCGCCTACCTTCTTCGGTGAAAACTTCAGGCTGCAAGTAAAAGTCAACAACAATGCGGTAGGTCCACAAAGTTACCCGTTGTTCTTTCGCGGCATTGTGATAATTGGAACATGAGCAGCGAACTCTGAAGGCTCAAGTCATAGAACGTCTTGTGTCTCCAATGGGATACATGTATGGCCCTCTCCAAGGAGAGGCGGGGGGCGGAGGGGTCCCACAGAAAGAAGAGACCAGGTTAGCCCTCGACTTTGTTTAGACGAGGTAAACCTGCTCGCTTCGTGGAATGCTGTAAAGTTCTCACCGCCTCCGCTGATGTTTATCGAGTAGAGGAACCAGGAAGCAGACCTCTGGGAAGCAAAGGCGTTCCCTTGCCGACACGCCGAAATTGAAATGGGAGCGCTATTCCAATTTGTCAAGTGCCGACAGATAATGCTAAATTTTTTCTTTCTTTTTTCTCCCTTACTGGGGAAGGAGGCGTAGGAAGGTGAGGGGTTCGAACTGAATAAACTATGCTTTTCCTTGGACTTCGCTTTCCCGATCAGACTGCCCGCTGGCTCGCTGCACGCACGATACCAAAACAGGCTGGCTAGATGAACTACCCCGGTTTTGCGGGGCGTCGACGCACGCATCCACTCCTTCGTGTCCAGTGCGGGGAAGAACCGAGACTCGGCTCGAGGCTTGGCGTTTTGCGCGCTCGGACCTGGTTGATTTGCCACTTCGCTGGAATGCGCGTCCCCTAATCGTCAGTCAGGAGTTGTTAACATTGAGATCCCGCTGTAATCTTTCTGCATCTTCCATCGTCTCTCAGGTTCCCATTAGGTAGCCATGCAGAGCCAAAGAGCAAAGGTGCTATCAAGCGCATGCGCCTCCTGCCGCAGACGAAAGGTCAAGTGCGACGCGGCAAAGCCCGTCTGTACGCAGTGTCGTACGGCTGGAGCATCCTGCCAATATCTTGAGCACAAAAAGACAGGTCTACCGCGAGGCTACGTTCGGAATCTCGAAGCGCAAGTCGGTAAGTCTGACGTGTATTAGAGAAATATCTCTTTCCATTGGATCATCCGAGACATTTCTCTATTTCGCCGAAAGGTAGGCTGCTAAATTGGCCCCAACAGAAGCGTTGAGGGCGGAAAATGAAAGCCTTCGGTCATCCACGACGACAAATGTTCTGTCCCAATCGCACACACAGTCTCAGAAAGATCAATGCCACCACGATGATGCGCGGCCGGCCTATTGCTCCCCTCCTGACTCCGCGGGCATAAATCTTTCTCCGCCTTCCGCACTGCCCGAATATTATGATGTTATGATGCAGGACCCGTTCGACCTTGCAACGACCATCATGACAGACTTGCTGAGTTCGGAGGAGAGAAGCCAGCTGTATGACTGACTGCCACGATAATGTGACTCCACGAACGTGAACAACACAACATTGATGGGCTAATTTGATAACTCGGAAAATAATTGCGTAGACGATCTTTATTCTTCGAGAGATGCCACCCTTTCGTTCCGATCCTGCACGAGCCCTCGTTTACTTTCCGGGATCAAGATTTACATCTCACGCTCGCCATGTTCGCCTTGTCATCGCGCCACAGCGACAGCTTGAAGACGAAATCCGAAACACTCTACATCCTTGCAAAGCAAACGACACAAGCGACTCTCCTGAATCCAGATATGTCAACGTTAATGGCTACGTTGTTCCTAGCGGTTTACGAAATTGGCCTTCCAAATACGTCGCTGCACGCCTCGACAACAATCGGATCGGCCCTGTCTCTCGTGAACGCGTTTTGTTTGCTGACCATCGACGACAGTCGAGGTTATAGACCAAATCGATGGGCCGCAGCACCACTTGACTGGATCGAAGAGGAAAGTCGGCGCAGGACGGCGCTCATGACCATCTCCTTCGCTCGGTGGTTGGCCACCATACAGGGACGGGATATGGGTTTATTGTTATCTGATAGAGTTGGCCTCAAACTACCCGTCAGCGACGAGGTCTGGCTTGCTGCTGTGGGTAAATAGAGCTTTCTAGCTTATTATGTTTCTGAGCACCGCGCTAACGAAATCCTATATGTATGGACATCCAGGCACCGAAGCGGCCAGAGACGGGTAGTCCTGATGAGAACGGCCATTGCACTTCGCTGGGCCCTTTTGCCCGCTTCGTGCAGATACTCGACATCTATTCTCAAATTAACGCCCTGAATAGCGCTCATCGACGCCGAGATGCTGAAGTAAAGGCGTCTGACCTGGAAAGGATCGATGGATTGATTGAAACGTATCTACGCTCGTTTCCTTCCGATTGGCAGAACCGTGCTGGAAACGGAGGAGAACATCTCCTGGACGTTACGACGATCGCACTCGCGCATTGGTATACAGCCACGCCTTTCTTTTTTCCTACTTCCCTTGCCGTCAATCAAAAGAAAATATCGTACTGACTGACCCCGTTCGCGATAGCGCAAGTCTCTTGCTACATCATCCGGTTTTAGCGACCAAACACCCCGAGTTCCAGGCCCTAGCCGGCAAGCGCATATCCGTCCACGCCGAAGAGATACTTGACATCATCTACTTTGCACAGGGTCGTCCTACCCATGCGAACTACATGTTACCCCACCCTCTCCTCCTTGCAGCTCGAGTACGATTAGGTGAGCTACTAGAACGGAAAGGCCATTGCCGCGGTCGGGATATGGATCTGTTGATCACGGGACTCCTTACGCTCGGTAAACACTGGGGTCTGGAAGGTAAGTTGCTGAAATGGCAGTATAGAACGTGACCCTTGGAAGAACCACCACTCATTCGGAAAACTAGAGAAACTATCGGCGCACGCAGCTCGGATTCAAAAGCACGACCTACTCCTCTCGGAACCCTTGACGAACTTCGAGCCAAAATCACCAAGTGACGCTGCAAGACAACGGGCAGCAACGCTAGTACACTGCCGATTACCAATGTTATTTGGGACTGATGTGGAAATGCTGTCTGCTCTTGGGCCTATTCCGGGACAAACCAGCTTGTTAACAGCCGGGAATATGAATAGCACCAGGCGAGACGGGACAGAGATACTTCCAACGCAGTCGGATGGGCATATGGCGATGCCGAATCCGCTTGAGTGGCCAGCCCAGCTTTTCGCCGTAGATTTCGAGATGTAGCATGTATAATAAGTCCATACTTCTTATGAGCAAAATTATCTTTTATGAATTAGAAATCTAGAATAGGACTTTTGGCGGCGATCCTCGGCAATCTTTGAAGAATAAATGGATATTTGCCCGACCGGTTACATTGGACACGAACTGCATGTGGGATTTATGCTGCCGTGGTCTAAGTTTAAGCATACACGCTAAAGTCATGCCGCGGAGGAAACTATTATCGAAAATAATGTTCCGAGTATGCAGCATCGGTGCAAAGTTGAACTTCTCCTCACGTAAAATAAGGAGCCGGGTCGCAACATGCACGCATACGCAAAAAGCTTGCAAATACGCCTCCCTCCCATCCAGTTTTGGATCGGCGATGATTTTCTTTCCCATCTAGCGTGAACAGAACGGCGACATCTCAGACAATATGACCCTCGTGTCCAAACAAGTCCCTGGCTTAGGCCGGATCACCACCCATGTGACGTACTATGCGGACACCGTCGTACAATTTCGGGGTATCCCGTACGGGAGTGTAGCGGAGAGATTTCGACAAGCAAAGATGATCGAGGCATGGGAGGAAGGCGAGTTGGATGCGAGTCATTTCGGGTAAGGAACGATCCTTCTATCTCGAGGATCCCTGGAAACACATGAACGAACGCCAGACGGCTCCTCTGCGTGGCTTCCAAACTGACAAAATGCCCAATGTCCAGCCCAATCGCACCATCTCCAAAGGCCCTCAACTTACTGGGAATCTCCTTGGACGAAGATGAGCCGCTACATATGGACGAATTTAAATGTTTGAACCTTAATATTACAGCGCCATTTAGTGAACGCGACGCAGAGCTCCCAGTACTAGTGTTTATCCATGGGTATCTATCCCTCTATCGACCTTTCTGCCGCCACCGTCCTCCTCCTCCTCCTCCTCCTCCTCCTCTTCTTCTCGGACTTCCTGATGGCTAACGTCTGCATCATACCGCCTAGAGGGGCTAATTGTTTCGGATGTGGTAGTGCTGCAGGCTACAACGGCGCAGCACTCGTCAAGCAGTCAACTGATCTAGGCTTGCCCGTTATTTTTGTAACCATAAAGCACGTTGGCCCGCCCGGGCTTCCCATGACACCCCTGCTTCCGATTCCCTATTATGCTTTCACTGCCGTACCAAGACTAATAGTTTAACGGCAGCTTCCGCCTCGGCGCGTTCGGATTCATGGCATCGCCCGACATACAGGAAGATAATGCTCGAAATGGCGATGCTGGAGTTGGGAACTATGGAATATGGGACCAGGTACTGGCATTGCAGTGGATACAGAAGAACATACGGTCATTCGGTGGCGATCCAGCACGCGTGACTGTCATGGGAGAAAGTTCTGGTGCGAGTAAGTGTCACGATGAACGGGATATTAACTTTTTCATTGTTGTTTCCTTTTGGACTCTGAAAATTCCTTTGCTAATAGTAGACGTTTTGTTTCTAACGCTGTGAGTCCTACGTAGGCGACATTCATATTCAAATGCTCTCTTCTCTTCTTCACCCTAAATCTCTCTATCACCAAGCTATCCTGTCTTCCGGAAACGCCGTCGTAACAACTCGGACTCTGAACCATCAAAACCGAATCTATGAGATGTTCATCGAACACCTATCTATACCATCAAATCTGCCACCTCACGAACGACTCGATAGGCTTCGCTCTGTCAGCGTCGATGAGCTGCTGGACGCATACCAATGCACGGGCTCTCCCATGCCGAACTGGCAAGCAACTGTCGATGGGAACTTGCTTCACGACCTTCCTGCTGCATCGCAGCTACCACATTACACCTACCCCTCTACGATACGACGCATTATGGTTGGAGACTGTGAGAAAGAAGTACGGCCCCCCTTTGCCCGCGGGCAATATTTGCTCTTCTCTATACAAGGCAAAGTAGCTGACTTGAACAATGCCTAGGGCCTTATATGGGCGAAAAAGTTCATAAATCCGCCACTCGCCACCTCCCCACTCTCCTGTTTGTCTGGCCACTTCCCAGCCGAGGTTGGCCTACAGCTTGCACTGGACTACCACTTAGACGCCAAACCAGCTACCCCTGCAGAAGGAATCGCCAGTCTTAGCGCGTTCTGCGGCGATGCTGAATTCTCACTACCGTTGTACGAGATCATCAACAACTGGCGGAACGGGGACGCGTTTTACTTCCGTATGCGGTTTGTGAACCCGTTTAGCGGTTCCTTTGCGGGAACAGCTCATCACGGAGTTGACTTGTTGTTCGCGTTCCAGACATACAATAAACTTCTACCACAAGCGCTCGCAGCCGCGGCTGAGGAGATGGGGAAGCATCTGATTCGGTTTTGCCATGGCTTGTCTCCGTGGCCGCGCTACAATGAGGAGACAACCGTCATGTGCTACGGGCCAGATACTGTCAAAGCCCTAGCCAAAAAGGATGATAAGGTTGGTCGATACGAGATTTGGGACCGATTGAGGGGCATCCAAGATGCATGGACGAGGGCTAGTCGGGAATTAAGGAATGAGAGGATATACAGCTGACGGACAAGTAGTGGCACGTACGTGAATAACTACTGCATTGTAGTCTCTTCATGAAAAAGGGCAGTTCATCGTCTACAAAATAAAGTTTCAGTGTCGCGTCGATATGTGTGTTCGCGCACTGGTCTGCTAGTTTGAGTCGTGGACTACTAGTTCGTCCTAAAACAGTTGAAATAGCTATCATAATCTCTTCACCCTCATTACTACCGCCTCCATTCCACTATTACCGAATACATATGAGTAATAGCTAGCTTTATATGTTGATTTCCACCTCCTAAGGGATTCAACACGCCCACCTTTAGTCAACATCAGGAATAGGCAGACCATCAACAATTTTCACACCCATACCCAGTTTCTCCAATGCTTCTTTGAGAGGCATGTTGTCCCGGTCGGTCGTGTAGAGCTGGCCGCTATCCTTAGCGGACGATATGACCTCCTTCAACTTGGCCTCCAGTTCCGACTCCTGAATAGTAGGGTCATGGGTTCGGTCGAAGAATGTCCTCTGGACCCACGCACGAACCGAGTCGGGCCAGCCAACCTTCTGCTGCTGCGGCGGCAGAGGATTTGGAGGTGGAGATGGAGGAGAGGGATTCGTAAGACCTGGTAGTTGGGGATACCCGTGGTGGGCTTGACCGAAACTTTTGTAGCCTAGGCAGTGCCTCGCCGTATTAATACATTTCGCACAAACCGGCCGCTGTCCATCGCATTTAACTTTCCGCTTTCTAGAAAAGAGAAGGCTGTTAGCTAGCTCCGCGGGTTATTCTGGACGAGGGGAACCTAGTTTCCAGTGGAAACTAGCTGGTCTGTGAACTAACCTGCAAGTCTCGCATCCTGCAAATCTTTTCACGGGCTTGGGGGGATTCATTAACGAATCAGTATCTAATGGGACTTCTAGACCTGAAGACGGTGTAGACATCGCGGTTGGCTCATGGGAACCAGAAGATCGTGCGGCCCCTTCCATGTCCGAAAAACCAAGATTAATACTCTGTGCCACGCCTCCTGCTCTCGATGCTTTCTGAGAGACGGTATCAGGATCCTTGCTTTCGAGACGTTTCTTGCAATCCTCACAATACCATTTCTCTACGCTTCTGGTTAGTTTACATCTCTCATCATCTTGAAATTCTGGTTTCACCACTTACCATGTAGC
>Ga0164243_10010134_pt1 | contig 13581 bp, 11 predicted proteins | sample OricompcompostOP_FD_108781 | JGI IMG/M metagenome (GOLD analysis project Ga0164243, IMG submission 108781) | Organic Plus compost microbial communities from Emeryville, California, USA - Original compost - Organic plus compost (OP) | ecosystem: Engineered > Solid waste > Mixed feedstock >... | reverse complement strand
TTCATGGAGCATTTGAACTTGTACCATGCGTTCCGCGCGGAAGTTCCTGAAGAGGACTACACGGTTGAGATCGGCAAAGCGAACGTCGTTCGCGAAGGTTCCGACGTGACGATCATCGCTTACGGCATGATGGTTCACACGGCGACGAAAGCTGCCGAAGAGCTTGAAAAAACGAAAGGCATCAAAGCCGAAATCATCGACCTGCGTACGCTGAATCCTTTGGATATCGATACGATCGTTACATCGATCAAGAAAACTAACCGTGCCATCGTCGTACAGGAAGCTCAAAAAACTTCCGGCGTTGCGGCTGAGGTCATTGCTCAAATCAACGAAAAAGCGATTCTTCACCTGGAAGCTCCAGTACTGCGCGTAGCTGGACCTGACACGGTATATCCTTTTGCCCAAATCGAAGATACATGGCTTCCTACACCGGCTCGAATCATCGCTGCAGTCAACAAAGTCATGGAATTCTAAGAATCGCAGTCATTCAATAGGGAGGTAGTAACGTGGCAAAATTTGAATATCGGTTCCCCGAACTGGGAGAGGGCTTGCATGAAGGCGAAATTATCAAAATGCATATCAAGCCCGGCGATAAAGTAACAGACGACGACATCATTATGGAAGTGCAGAACGACAAGGCGGTTGTAGAAGTGCCTTGTCCGGTTAACGGCACAGTACAGGAAGTATTCACGAAGGACGGACAGGTGTGCCGTGTGGGCGAAGTAGTCGCCATTATCGATGCGGAAGGCGAAGTGCCTGAGCAGGAAGCTCCTGCCGGCGATCACGGCGCCCAAGAAGCAGACGCAGCAAAAGGCAGCGCGGATACAACTTCTTCCCCTGCGGCAAGCAGCCCTGCTGATGCCAAAGAAGGCGGCGCTGACCAAGCTCCGGCTCCTGCAGCTCCGAACAAAGAAGTGCTGGCTACGCCAAGCGTGCGCAAGTTTGCGCGTGAGCAAGGCGTTGACATCACGCAAGTGAGCGGAACAGGCAACAACGGTAAAGTGACGAAAGAAGACGTCGAAGCCTTCAAGAACGGCGGCGGTCAAGCGGCAGCGCCTGCAGCAGCTAAGGCTGAAGAGAAAGCAGCAGCACCTGCAGCGGCAGCAGCAGCTGCGGATCCGCGTGCTGAAGAAGAGCGCGTACCGTTCAAAGGAATCCGTAAAGCGATCGCTAACGCCATGGTGAAATCGGCGTATACAGCTCCGCACGTTACGATCATGGACGAAGTGGACGTAACCGAGCTGGTGGCATTCCGTACCCGCATGAAACCGATCGCCGAGAAGAAAGGCACGAAGGTCACTTATCTGCCGTTCATCGTCAAAGCGCTTGTGGCGGCCAGCCGTCAATTCCCTGCTTTGAACGCGACGATCGACGAAGAAAACAACGAAATCGTCTACAAAAAGTACTACAACATCGGTATCGCAACCGATACGGATAACGGCCTGATCGTACCGGTCATCAAAGATGCCGACCGTAAGAGCATCTGGATGATCGCTGACGCGATCCGCGACCTTGCGGCACGCGGCCGTGACGGCAAACTGGCTCCGGCAGAAATGAAAGGCAGCACGATCTCCATCACCAATATCGGTTCCGCCGGCGGCATGTTCTTTACTCCGATCATCAACTTCCCTGAAGTGGCGATCCTGGGTACCGGACGCATTACCGAAAAACCTGTCGTGAAGAACGGCGAAATCGTGGCAGCTCCAGTTATGGCCTTGTCCCTGAGCTTTGACCACCGCATCATCGATGGTGCTACAGCCCAAAACTTTATGAACTATATTAAATCACTGCTCAGCAACCCTGAGCTGCTGGTTATGGAGGTGTAAGATATGGTAGTAGGTGACGCTTCTCTCGATATCGATACATTAGTGATTGGTGCTGGTCCCGGCGGTTACGTGGCAGCCATCCGTGCTGCACAGCTAGGACAAAAGGTTCTGATTGTGGATAAATCCGAAGTGGGCGGCGTGTGCTTGAACCGCGGCTGTATCCCTTCCAAAGCCCTGATTGCGGCGGCTCATCAATATGAGTCTGCCGTTCACGGCGAATCTTTCGGCGTAACTGCTGAAAATGTGAAAGTGGACTTTGGCAAAACCCAGGAATTCAAAAACGGCGTTGTGAAAAAGCTGACCGGCGGCGTTGCCGGCCTGCTCAAAGGCAACAAGGTTGAAATTTTCAACGGCGAGTGCATGTTCATCAACGAAAACGAGGCGCGCGTGTTCAACGAACACGAGTCCCCTCGCTACCGCTTCAAAAACTGCATTATCGCTACAGGCTCCCGTCCGATCGAGCTCAAAGCGTTCCCGTTCGGCGGCCGCATCCTGTCTTCGACCGAAGCGCTGAGCCTGCCTGAAATTCCGAAGAGCATGGTTGTCATCGGCGGCGGATACATCGGTGCCGAGCTTGGCCAAATGTACTCCAAATTCGGAACAAAAGTAACGATCATCGAAGGACTGGATTCCATCCTAAACGGATTCGATCCGGACATGACGAAGCTCGTTGTGAAGAGCATGACCAAAACCGGCGTGGAAATCATCACAAACGCCAAAGCGGAAAGCGCGACTCAAACCGACAACGAAGTTACGGTGAAATACTCCGTGAACGGCGAAACGAAAGAAGTGACTGCCGATTACCTGCTCGTTACGGTTGGTCGCCGTCCAAACACCGACGGAGAGCTCGGACTCGACCTGATCGGTATCGAATTGGATGACCGCGGCCTGATCAAAGTCGATCATCAAGGACGTACGAACAAGCCGCATATCTTTGCAATCGGCGACATCGTTAAAGGCCCTGCGCTGGCACACAAAGCTTCTTACGAAGGTAAAGTAGCGGCTGAAGCCATCGCCGGACATCCTTCCGTCGTGGACTACAAAGTCGTTCCTGCCGTAGCATTCGTCGATCCTGAATGCGCGAGCGTAGGCTACACCGAAAAAGAAGCAAAAGAAAAAGGCTACAAAGCAAAAGCAGCGAAGTTCCCGTTTGCGGGCAACGGACGCGCCTTGTCCCTCAATGCAGCGGACGGCTTCGTGAAGCTGGTGTTTGACGAGGAAACTCAGCTCGTGCTGGGATGCCACATCGCCGGGGTGGAAGCTTCCAACCTGATCGCTGAGCTGGGCCTCGCTATCGAAATGGGCGCCACGCTGGAAGATATCGCTTTGACGATCCATGCGCACCCAACGCTGGGCGAAATCGTTATGGAAACTGCCGAGCTTGCGCTGGGCAATCCAATTCACGTGATCGCACCACGCCGTTAAGTTATCATCATATATAGAAGTAACTCAAGGAAAGAGCCGCCTCATGCGGCTCTTTCCTTTTTTTGTTATTGAAGGGACTTCGTCATTTCAGGCGTTAGCGCCAAAGGAGCCGGATCCATTAACCTCTGAAGTAACCATCCTGAAAGGACAGTTTTGCAATCCACCCATATCATAATAAAAGAGGATAGGTTGTTTTTCTAATTATTGGGATCATCTGGGTGATGATGCTGACCGGTTGAGGATTTTGCTACAATGGAAAGAGCAGAACGTTTCATTCTAGGGAAGGTGGGGGATGTTATGGGAACGATGACCTCATTTCTGGAAAGAGGACTGATGGACGAAGATTTTCCGATTCGTGTGGTTCAGACAGAAGAAACGTTTCTTTTTGCGCCGCATTGGCATGAAGAAGTCGAAATTGTATATGTAGCCGAAAGCGGGGCGCGCATCGAACTGAACCATCACTTATGTGAGCTGAAGAAAGGGGAGATTTTGATGATCAAGCCGGGTGAAGTCCATTCTTTTCTGCCCGGCACCGGCAAGCTGCTGATTATCGTATTTCGCATGCATTTTTTAACAGGAACGAACCCATGCGGCCCGGATGAGCAGAGCTTAAAGTCGCTCGTTTCGCACAATACCGTCATTCCGGCACATCAAGTGCAGAAGGCCAATTTGGCGCTGATGATGAAAGCGATTGCTGAAGAAGAATCGGGCAGGCAGCCCGGTTATAAATGGTCCATGAAAGCAAGGCTGTACGACCTGATCGTTCGCTTGATCCGGCTCAAGCCGGGGCAAATGGAGGATGATTATCCAGGGGGCGCTTGCTCCGAGAGCAAGAAATTCGCCTTTATTGAGGCGGTGTGCGAGTATCTGGAAAGGCACTACGACCAGCCGCTGAAGCTGGATGACATTGCCGACCATACGAACTTTAACAAATTTTATTTATGCAAGCTGTTTAAGGAAGCCCGCGGCATGACGGTAATGGATTACTTGAATCAATACCGGATTGCACAAGCTAAATGGGAGCTGCTCGGCGGTTCTGAATCCATTCTGCAGATCGCTGTGCGGAACGGATTTAACAATCTGAACTCGTTCAACCGCATTTTTAAAAAGTACAATGGCTGCACGCCTTCCGAATTTCGCAAGCGAAGCGGCAGGACTGCGCAATAAATGAACAATCCAGACCAATATCCGATGAGCCCGGCCGGCAAAAATCCCATAAAATGATAACAAACTTAGATGTAAGCGTTTCCTTTTTTAATCGTGGATGAGGGGGGACTAGTTGTTATCCTGGGATTGACCAACATCAAGCGAAAAGCAAAGGACGGGTGCTCATGAGAAGAAATCATTGGGGATATACCTTTATGCTGAGTCTGCTGGGCTTGTCCATCCTGCTGGCCGGGTGTACGGTCTCGGGCAAAGGAACGGGCTCAAGCCAGGAAATAACCGTATGGAGCTTTACCGATGAGGCGAATTACGCCATTGACAAGTTTGAGAAGAAGTACCCCGGGGTCAAGGTGAACTTCGTCAACATCCCGGGCAACTTTTACATCACTAAGCTGAAATCCGCCTTGCAGACGGCTTCCAAGGCACCGGACGTGTTCATGCTCGAAAACGGGAATATCCGTGAGCTGATCGACGTTCCTTACCTGGAGAACCTGTCTGCGGCTCCGTACGATGCAAACAAGCTCATTCCGGAGCAGTATCCCTTCGTTCAAGCCAACGAAAAGGACTCTGAAGGGAACGTCAAGGCACTGGGTTACCAGGCGACACCTGGAGGCATTTATTACCGCCGGGACCTGGCCAAACAATATTTGGGCACAGACGATCCGGAGGAAGTCAGCAAGCAGATTGACTCCTGGGACAAAATTTTCGACATCGGCGAAAGGGTTGCCAAAGAAAGCGGAGGCAAAGTGCACGCCCTGGCGAATTGGAACGCCATTTCCGTCTCATACGAAGGCATTCCATGGGTTAAGGACAACAAGCTTGTCATCAACGAAGCTTACCTGAAGGTATTCGATATGGTGAGGGAAGCCCGGCAGCGGCATGTGCTGGCCGAATTTGACGACGGGAGCGCCGGATATGCCGCTTCCATGCAAAAGGGCGAGGTGATGTTCTATCCGGGAGCGAGCTGGGCGCTGCAGTACACGTTTAAGGCGAATGCACCGGATACCTCGGGAAAATGGGGACTCGCGCACGGCCCGGCCTCATTCAGCTCTGGGGGAACGTATATCGCCATGTACAGCAAAAGCAAAAACAAGGATCTGGCGTGGAAATTTATCCACTTCTACAATTTCGATCACGAGTTTTTGACCGAGCTGGCCCATGACCAGGACTACTTTACGAGCAATCGGGTCGTGGACGACCAGCTGGCTCCGACGCTGACTTCTGCTTACCTGGGGAACCAGAAGCACTTCGAGTTCTTTTCCGAGGAAGCGAAAAACGTGCCCAGTTATCAGCGGACGCCTTTTGATACGGTGATCAACAATGACATTTACAAAAACGTGCTGCAGCTATACCTGAACAACAAGATGAAGACGAAGGAAGAAGCCATCCAAAGAATTAAACGGGACGTCAAGCTCAGGTACCCCGAGCTGGAGGTGGATTGAACGCTTAGCGGCTGAACATTCGGCTGCGACAACGTTGGAACAACCTATACCAGGAGGTGCGTCCATGTTTGCCAAATCGATACGGAAGGACCATTACGGTTATCTTTTCATTGCACCGTTCTTTATCATCTTTCTGCTGTTCGGACTGTATCCGATTCTATACTCGCTGTATATCAGCTTTACGAACTGGGACGGGATCCGGACGCCGGAATTCGTGGGGCTGGGCAACTACATTGCGGTATTCCACGACCCGATATTTTACAAAACCTTTCTCAACACGCTGTTTATTTGGGGCGTGTCCGTCATCCCTCAGCTGACCGTTTCGCTTGTGCTCGCCTTTATATTAAACGAGAAGTTCGTCAAGGGAAGAAACATATTCCGAGCCGTCTACTTCTTCCCGCATATCGTCACCGCCGCTTCGCTGGGGCTGCTGGTAAGCCTGATTTTCGACTGGCAGTCGGGCGGGCTGAACCACTTTCTCGTCGAGAGCGGCATCATCCACGATCCGATCAACTGGAAGAACAACGCCTGGTTCATGCGGCTGATCGTGTCCTCGATTTTGTTCTTTCAATACTTCGGCTACTCCATGATCATTTATTTGGCCGGACTGCAGGGAATCGATCCTTCGCTGACCGAGGCCGCCCAAATCGACGGGGCCACGAAAAAGCATATTTTCCTGCACATCACGGTTCCGATGCTGAAACCGATCATTTTGTTCCAGGTCATCACCTCGATCATCGGCGGGATGCAGATCTTCGATCAGCCCTTTACTCTCACCAATGGCACGGGAGCGCCGGACCGCGCATCCATGGCCAGCATCATGTACCTGTACAACGTCGCGTTTCAGAGCACGCGGTTTGGCTACGGAGCCGCCATCGCGTTTTGCCTGTTCATCATTATCATTCTGTTCTCCGTCCTGTCGTTTGTGCTGACGAACCGGAAGAAGGCTTGAGGAAGGAGTCGATAACATGGAAGCGATTAGACCGATCCGGCGGGAACTTCCGTATGCCGCCAAGCCCAAACGCCGCCTGTCCGCCGGCATGGTGCTGCTGTATATTTTTCTGATCGGGTTTGCCATCATCTGTATCATCCCGTTTTATCTCATGCTGATCTACTCCAGCCACAGCAATGCCGACATCGCCTCGTCGTTCATTTTTCTGCCGGGGAAGGATTTGTGGGCGAATTACAGCAACATGGCCGCAAAAATCAACATTTGGCGGGGATTTATGAACAGCTTTTTCATTGCGGGGTCCACGACGGTGCTGTCCCTGTACATCGGGGCGCTGACGGCTTACGGCTTCGCCAAATTCCGGTTTAAAGGCAACAAGCAGCTGTTCTTCGCTCTTCTGGCCACGATGATGGTGCCCGGGCAGCTGGCCCTGATCGGAGTATACCGGCTGTTCAGCACATTCGGCCTGCTCGACAGCTACGCGGCTATCATTCTGCCGGCTGCGGCGAACGCCTTCAACGTCTTTTTCATCAAGCAGTTTATCGACGGAAGCGTTCCGGACGAAATCATCGAATCGTCGCGGGTCGACGGTGCGGGCGAGTTCCGGACGTTCAACCAGATCATCCTGCCGATTCTGGGTCCTGCGGTTTCCGCACTCGGCATTTTTACGTTCATCGGCTCCTGGAACAACTTCCTCGGCCCGCTCGTCCTGTTCTTCTCGCAGAGCAAATATCCGCTGCCGGTTCTGGTCGCGCTCGTGCAGGGTTATTACGGGATGGACTACGGCCTGTTGTACCTGGGTGTGGCGATTTCCATCGTGCCGATCATCATCGTGTTTGCGGTCTTTTCCAAGCAGATCATCGGGAGCGTGGCGATTGGAGCCGTTAAAGGGTAACGCTGCATCTGTCATACGAAAAATCTCGAGATGATGTAACGGCAACAAGGCTTTGGCATGGGACGGTTCTTGGGGGAAGACCCCGGGAACCGTTTTTTGCAGTTAGTCCCGGTATGCGTTAAGCGGGCGGATTCTGGTCATTGGGGATGGACTTTTTTAGGTGTTTATCAACCATGCCCCCACATGGTAAACTAGAATATACACAATCAAGAGATATATAGACATTCGGCATGGAGAGGAAGGATACAAAGTGCGAAACTATTTGGAGCTGCTGCAGGACATACTGGAACACGGTACCCCCAAGGAGGACCGGACCGGAACCGGCACGATTTCCGTCTTCGGACGACAGCTGCGGTTCGATCTGTCCCAGGGCTTCCCGCTCGTGACGACGAAGCGCATCCATTTGAAATCGGTCGTCCATGAGCTGCTGTGGTTTTTGAGCGGCGATACGAATATCCGGTACCTGAAAGAAAACGGTGTTTCCATATGGGACGAGTGGGCTGACGAGAACGGGGATTTGGGACCGGTGTACGGCTCTCAGTGGCGGAACTGGGAGGCACCGGACGGCACCCATATCGACCAGATTGCGAATGTGATCGAATCGATCAAGCGGAATCCGGATTCCCGCAGACATATCGTCAGCGCATGGAACGTGGCGGAGATTGAGAACATGAAGCTTCCTCCTTGCCATTTCGTATTCCAATTCTATGTGGCCGGGGGCAAATTGTCCTGCATGCTGACGATGCGTTCGGTCGACACGTTCCTCGGACTGCCGTTTAATATTGCCAGCTACGCGCTGCTAACGCACATGGTAGCCCAGCAATGCGGGCTCGAAGTCGGCGAATTCATCTGGTCCGGCGGCGATGTGCATATTTATTCAAACCATTTGGAACAGGTCAAAACCCAGCTGGAGCGCGAGCCATTCGAGCTGCCTCAGCTTGTGATCAAACGGAAGCCCGAATCGATTTTCGACTATAAGTTCGAGGATTTCGAGTTCGTGAATTATCAGCATCATCCAGGCATTAAGGCGCCGGTCGCCATCTAGCCGGCTTTCATTTTATGTTGAAGGGAGCTTTTTGACCATGACAATGACGTTTATCTGGGCCATGGGCTCAAACGGAGTAATAGGGCGGGACAACAAGCTTCCTTGGCGGCTTCCGCGGGATATGGCTTTTTTCAAGGAAAAGACGATGGGCAAAACGGTCCTCATGGGCCGCAAAACGTGGGAATCCTTCGGCGGTAAACCGCTGCCTGGACGCGACAACGTCGTCCTGACCCGCGATCCGGATTACGAGGCACCGGGAGCCCAGATCATTCATACGATAGAAGAAGCGGTTGAGCTTGGCAAGAATAAAGAGATCATGGTGATCGGAGGAGCCGAAATTTACTATAAGCTGCTTCCGGTAGCGGACTGCCTGATCGTCACCCGGATCGACGAGACGTTTGAAGGCGACACCTACTTCCCTGAAGTAGACTTCGGGGACTGGATTCTGCAAGAAGAGATCGAAGGGATCACGGATGAGAAAAACCCGTATTCCTACCGTTTCTGCACCTATATCCGAAAAAGTTAACCGAAATTCATGTTATCATGACATGTGATCTCGATGTGAAATAGTACAAATAATTATGCGGATAATCCATTTAATATTCAAAGTTTCAAATGATACTATAATTGAAATATCTATGTAGAATGAACTTGAGCGTATCATGCTCTAACACGAAAGCTGCGCCGTGGTCAGGGGATAATACATGCACAGGCTCGGGTTCAATCTATCTACGTGTCGTTAATGTGATAGATAGGAAGTAACTTTCAACAAGATAGAAAAGAACGGATGGGGGAAAATGCGTCATGTCAACACCAACAGGCTTTATGGAGTACAGCCGCCAGCTTCCGGCGGATCGCGATCCTGCAGAGCGGATTAAGGATTGGGAAGAGTTCCATAAACATATGTCCGAAGAAGAACTGCGCACCCAGGGCGCACGCTGTATGGATTGCGGAACACCTTACTGTCATACGGGAATCGATATGGCTGGAGGCACCTCGGGCTGCCCGGTCAACAATCTGATTCCGGAATGGAACAACCTCATCTACCGCGGCTTGTGGAGAGAAGCGCTGGAGCGCCTGCATAAAACGAACAACTTTCCGGAGTTCACCGGCCGGATTTGTCCTGCTCCATGCGAAGGCTCTTGTACCGTCGGCCTGATCGGCCAGCCGGTAACGATCAAGACGATCGAGCAGGCCATTATTGATAAAGGATTTGAAGAAGGATGGGTCGTGCCGAACCCACCGGAGAAACGTACAGGCAAACGCGTGGCGGTCGTGGGCTCGGGCCCGGCAGGACTGGCCGCGGCGGCACAGCTGAACAAAGCGGGCCACAGCGTGACGGTGTACGAGCGTGCGGACCGCATCGGCGGCCTGCTGATGTACGGTATCCCGTCGATGAAGCTCGACAAATCCGTTGTTCAGCGCCGTGTGGACCTGCTCGCAGCGGAAGGCATCCAGTTTATTACGAATACCGAAATCGGCAAGGACATTCCTGCACAGCAGCTCGTTGACGACTACGATGCAGTCGTGTTGTGCGGCGGAGCCACCAAGCCGCGCGAATTCAACATTGAAGGCAGCGATCTGAACGGGGTTCATTATGCCATGACGTACTTGAACGGTACGATCAAGAGCTTCCTGGACTCGGGTCTTGCCGACGGGAACTACATTTCCGCCGAAGGGAAAGACGTCATCGTGATCGGCGGCGGCGACACCGGTTCGGACTGCGTCGCAACAGCTCTCCGTCATGGCTGTGCAAGCGTAACGCAGTTTGGCACGCATGAGAAGGCGCCGCTGGAGCGCGATCCGATCAACAACCCTTGGCCGCAGTTCCCGAACGTATACACGCTGGATTACGCCCAGGAAGAGGCGAAAGCGGTCTTCGGCAGCGATCCGCGCGAATTTTCCATCATGACCACCAAATTTGTGGGTGATGACGAAGGAAACCTCCAAGAGCTGCACACCGTTCAAATTCAGCGGATGGTGGACGAAACCGGGCGTAAAATCTACCAGCCGATTCCGGGAACGGAGCGGGTATTCAAAGCGCAAATGGCGCTGATCGCTATCGGTTTCGATGGACCGGAGCAGACAATTACCGAACAGCTCGGCCTAGAAACGGACCGCCGCTCGAACGTAAAAGCGCGGAAGGGTAAATACAACACAAACGTGGACAAAGTTTTCGCAGCCGGCGACATGCGCCGCGGCCAAAGCTTGGTCGTGTGGGCCATTAACGAAGGCCGCGAAGCTGCCCGTGAAGTGGACAAATATTTGATGGGCTCGACAGTGCTGGTATAAGATCGCCGGCTCATGACTCGGGTATGATAGAACAGCAGCTCCGCATTGTTGGCGGGGCTGTTGTTTTTTCTGTATCAGGTCAAATAACGATGTAAGGAGGCAGCAAATCGATGGGACAAATAACGGCTTATCGGGAAGAGGATCACGATCATTTGGTGGATTTGTGGTACCGGGCGGTTCGTGAGACGCATGCTTTTTTAACCGAGGCAGATATCGCGTTTTACCGCCGGATTGTAGACGAGCAGGCGCTGAAGCATGTGGAGGTATGGGTAGAAAAGGATGACAGCGGCGTCCCCTTGGGCTTCATCGGGCTGGACGGCAGTATGGTGGAAATGCTGTTCGTCGATCCCGACCGGCATGGACAAGGCATCGGCACCGGGTTGCTCCGGTATGCCGAGCAACTGAAGGGAGGCCGGCTGCGGGTCGACGTCAACGAGCAGAACGACGGGGCATACGCATTTTATCAGCGGTATGGATTTGTACGGACAGGACGATCCGAGCTGGACGGCTCTGGACGGCCGTTCCCGCTTCTGCATTTGGAGCTGAAACGGTAAGCGGGCAGGCTCAACCTGCCTCTTTAAAAACATCATGCTCTCCCAAGGTCTGGGATTATCAAAGGGAGAGCTGCTGATACATAGTTAAGTTGAAAAATGCATCCGAAGCAAGAGCCCCTTTTCATGGAGCTTCGCCGGGTGCTTTTTCCGCTTTGGCTTTTTGGAAATAATCAAACCACAAGCCTTTAATGTATTCTACCGGATCGATCAGTCCTTCTTCGATGCACAGCTCGACCAGCAAGTGAACCCCGAAGAACTGCCGCCGGTTCCGGTCATGGATACTCGATAACGCCTCCAGCGTCACCTTCTTCGCTTTTTCAACGCTGTGCTGCTCGACGCCCTGCACAATTTCTTTCATGTTTTCCAGCACATAAACCGTCTTCCTTAATGTGCGGATCAGCAAAATTTGCCGGACATGCGTGGGGGTAAACAGCCTGTACCCGTTTTCGGGATCCCGTTCCGGCTGGATCAGCCCTTCTTTTTCCCAATGCCGGATCGCCGAGGGCTGCACATCCGTAAGCTCAGCTGCTTCGCCGATCGTCATGCGGCCCTTCAATCGTTTGCCCGAGGCAAGCGGCAGTTCGGGATTCTGGAGTAAAGCCAGGGTCTGTTCGGCAACCGTTTTTTCATGCTGGAGACGAGCCTGCTCCTGATTGACGAGCCAGAAGGCTCCGTCCATGTCACGCTGTTGAATCAAACGAAGCACTTCAGAAGTAATCCCAACGCCGAATCCTGAAAACATAGCCCGCAGGCAGCGGAAATAAGCCAGGTGCAGCTGGGTGTACAGGCGGTACCCGTTATCCGACCGCTCCGGCTCGGGGACTACCCCCCAAGATTCATAGTGGCGCAGGGCGCTTGTGCTGATATACAATTCCCTGGCGATTTCGATCGGCTTATAATAACGCATTTCCCTTTCCCCCTTATGCGCTTGGACTATCTTCACTCCCCCAAGGATAACATGCCGGCAAACACTGCACAAAAAGCTTTAAGTGATATGATAATGTTCTGTTGCAAGGTTACTGTGAATTCAAATGAAAATTTAAGCCAGCCTTCCCATTTGCATGAGTGTTATAAAATTTGGGTGTAAGTTGAATTTCAAGCGCTAAATAGGAGGTAGAACATGGAACAAGAAGCAGCCGTTGACGTGCGCGGGCTAAGGAAAGCTTACGGCAAGGAGGATGTTCTGAAGGGATTGGACTTGCGGGTTGAGCAGGGAACCGTGTACGGCGTACTCGGCCCCAACGGGGCTGGCAAGACGACGCTGATCAGCATTTTGTCCACGCTGCTCACACCGGATTACGGTTCGGTCCGGATCTTTGGACTCGACGTCGTGCGGGAAGCCGACGCCGTGCGCCGAAGGATTGGGCTCACCGGGCAATTCGCCGCGGTGGACGAGGGGATGAGCGGCCGCGATAATTTGGTCCTCTTCGGCAGGCTGGCGGGTTATTCCGCCAAAACGGCCAAAGTGCGGGCCGAACAGCTGCTGGATGCCTTTGGCCTGACCGATGCGGCCGGGCGTTCGGCCGGAAAGTATTCGGGGGGCATGCGGAGGAGGCTGGATATTGCCGCGGCGATGCTCGTCGCCCCGGACCTTCTGTTTTTGGACGAACCGACAACCGGTCTGGATCCGCGGAGCCGCAGCGAAGTGTGGGATATCGTGCGCGCTTTGGTGGACCATGGCACAACGGTGGTGTTGACGACCCAGTATCTGGAGGAAGCGGACCAGCTTGCGGACCGCGTGGCAGTGATCGGCGAGGGCGCCGTCATCGCCGAAGGGACGCCCGCCGAACTAAAGGCTTCCATCGGTTCAGGCTCGATTCAAATCCGGCTGGCCGATTCGAAGCAGCGGGGAGAAGCCGAGCAGGTCCTGCGGCGCGTGCTTCAAACAGAAGCCAGGCTTCATGCGAACCCCGCCGAACTGTCGGCTCAAGTCTCCGATCCGCGGCAGGCTGCGCTGGCGCTAACGGAACTGAGTGAGGCAGGCATTTA
>Ga0164243_10010133_pt1 | contig 13582 bp, 13 predicted proteins | sample OricompcompostOP_FD_108781 | JGI IMG/M metagenome (GOLD analysis project Ga0164243, IMG submission 108781) | Organic Plus compost microbial communities from Emeryville, California, USA - Original compost - Organic plus compost (OP) | ecosystem: Engineered > Solid waste > Mixed feedstock >... | reverse complement strand
TAGAGCCTCTGGTTTTCGCTGGGCCGGTATGTATCGGGTCCTGAGAGGAAGGAAGTACTGATGGCGAATGTCGTGGTCGTCGGCTCGCAATGGGGCGACGAGGGCAAGGGAAAGATCGTCGATTGGCTCTCCGAGCGCGCCGATGTGGTCGTGCGTTTCCAGGGCGGACACAATGCGGGCCACACACTTGTCATCGATGGGGTGAGCTATAAGCTGTCGCTCCTGCCTTCCGGCGTCGTACGTGAAGGCAAGCTTTCCGTCATCGGCAACGGCGTTGTCTTCGATCCGCATGCCTTTGTGGCGGAGGTGGAGCGGCTGAAGGGGCAGGGCGTCACCGTCACGCCGAAAAGCCTCAAGATCGCGGAGAACACGGCGCTCATCCTGTCGCTGCACCGCGAGCTCGATGCCTTCCGCGAGGATGCGGCCTCGAATTCGGGAACGAAGATCGGCACCACCCGCCGCGGCATCGGCCCGGCCTACGAGGATAAGGTGGGACGCAGGGCGATCCGCGTCATGGACCTCGCGGACACGGAGACCCTTGCGCTCAAGGTGGACCGGCTGCTCACCCATCACAACGCGCTCCGCCGTGGGCTCGGCCATCCGGAGGTGGCGCACGAAACCATTATCGAGGAGCTGACTTCGGTTGCCGACAAGATTCTTCCCTTCGTCGACCGCGTCTGGAAAATCCTTGACGATGCGCGCCGAGCGGGAAGCCGCATCCTTTTCGAAGGCGCCCAGGGTACCCTGCTCGATATCGATCACGGTACTTATCCCTTCGTGACGTCCTCCAACACCGTCGCTGGCCAAGCCGCCACCGGTTCCGGCCTCGGTCCTGGCGCCGTAGGCTATGTGCTGGGCATTACCAAGGCCTACACGACCCGCGTGGGCGAGGGGCCTTTTCCAACGGAACAGGATAACGAAGTCGGCGAATTCCTCGGGACGCAGGGACATGAGTTTGGCACGGTCACGGGCCGCAAGCGGCGTTGCGGCTGGTTCGATGCCGTTCTGGTGCGTCAGGCCGTGGTGGCGAACGGCATCAACGGCATCGCGCTTACGAAGCTCGACGTGCTCGATGGCCTCGACGAGATCAAGGTTTGCACGGGATACCGCCTCGACGGCCAGGTCATAGACTATCTGCCGGCGAGCCAAGGCGCGCAGGCGCGACTGGAGCCGATCTACGAGACGTTGGAAGGCTGGAAGGAGACGACGCGAGGAGCGCGAAGCTGGAACGACCTGCCAGCGCAGGCGGTGAAATACGTGCGCCATATCGAAGAGCTGATCGGCGCGCCGGTGGCCATTCTCTCCACCAGCCCCGAGCGCGAGGATGCCATCCTCGTAACCGATCCCTTCCAGGATTAGCCGGCAGCCGGCTTGCGCTTTCCGCCCATTCAGGACAAAAGCGACACTGACATGATCATTCGACCTAACATGTTGATTTGCCAGCCGGTCCGTTCCAGCGAGCAATTCCAATATTCAAGGTCGTGTTGTAGTGTCACCACAATTTCGTGCGAGTCCTTGTCAAGTTTGGGTCGGGCAGCTGCAAAGCAGGGATGGACATCTTAGGTTATGGCGGATTTTGCTGCGGTTTTGCGTAAGGCCGTCGAGGCGCTGAAGAACAATACGCCCGAGGCGCGCGATAAGATCTACGAGAAGGCGCGCGCGACGATCGAGGCCAAGCTCACCGCAGCGTCCTCGCCGCCGCAGGTTGCCGACCGCCAGAGGGCTCTCCTCGAGGAAGCGATCGCGAAGGTCGAGGCCGAGTATGCGCCTCCATCTCCGCCCCCTGTCCAGCAGGAGGACGATCTCGACGATCTTCTTCAGGAGCTGCAGACGACGGATCGCCGGAACGCGCCGATCGTTCAGCCCGCACCGGAGGACATTGGGGCCGATAGTTCTGCCCAATCTTCCGCTCCGGAGAACTTCACCGCGCCTCCACTTCGCGAAGGTGCATTTCGCGAAGAAGGATTCCGTAGCGGCAACGTCTCGGACCCCGAGCTTCGGGCGGAATCGGACGGGCCATCGGATCACGACATCGACTGGAGCCGAACCGAGCAGGCGCCTGTTGAAGGTCCGGAGACGCTGGTGCCGGCGGAAATGCATTCTCCCGGCACCGAGCCGCCGCGCAGGCGCGGTTTTGGGCGTCTGGCGCTCTTGCTTCTTCTCCTCGTGGCCCTCGGAGCGGCGGCGTATGGCGGCTGGTTCTACCGGGATGAGGCGGCGCAGCTTGCTGGATTTGCGAGCTTCGATGATCTCGTCGCTTCGCGCAGCGATACGCCAGCGCAAGACGATGAGGGGGGCGATGTTCAAGCGGCTGCTGCAAGAACGGAGCAGCCGGATGTGGATGAGCAGCCCGCGCCCGAAGCACAGCCGGCCGCTGAGCGTCCGCAGAAGTTTACGCAGCGTTTGATGCCGGACGGGCAGGAGGTCGACGAAGGCCCCGCCGGAGGCGAGCCCGGCCTTGGTGAAGGCACATCGGTGGCCCAGGCCACGCAGGGAAGCGGAGCTTCGCGTCAGGGTGAAACGGCTTCCCCCGGCGATTCGGAGCCGGCCGCCTTGCCGGTGGGTCAGAAGGCGATCTTCTATGAGGAGCGCACGAGCGTTTCTCAAGGCTATGCCGAAAGCGGCTCTGTCGTCTGGTCCGTCGTTCAGGAGTCGCCGGGCGAGAACCTGCCCCCCGAGCCGGCGATCCGGGCGGAGGCGACCATTCCGGAAAAGGGTCTGCAGCTCAAATTGACCATCCGCCGCAATGCGGATCAGTCGCTGCCGGCAAGCCACATCATCGAGCTGATCTTCCTGACGCCGGACGATTTCGCCGGTGGCGGCATCAACAATGTATTGCGCATCGCCATGAAGCGCAGCGAGCAGGATCCCGGCAGCCCTCTGCGTGGAATTCCGGCGAAGATCGCCGACGGATTCTTCCTCGTGGCCTTGAGCGACGGCGGGTCGGATCTGCAGGCCAATTCCACGCTTCTGAGCCGTCAAAGCTGGATCGATATTCCAATCGTGTACACGTCCGGGCGACGGGCGCTCATCACGCTTGAAAAAGGCGTACCGGGCGAGCGCATCTTTACCGAAGCGCTCGATGCCTGGGCCAGGGCGTCCAGCGGCTGAAGCAGCCTCTGTTGGTCTCCCTGGCCGATTGGTGGCTTCGTTTCGAGCAGCGCCCTTGCATTGAACCTCCAAGCAGTCTGCAAAAAAGAACGCCCTCCCAAATGGGAGGGCGGTTCGGTAGAATTTGCAGCCGGCCTTGAGTTCTCGTGGCGTCAGACGGTGGCGCGCTGGCTCTCCTGGGCGGCGCTCTGTGTAGAGCGCAGGGCCTGTGCCTGACGCTTGGCGGAGGCCTTGACGGCCTCCTGCACCTTCTCGAAAGCCCGCACCTCGATCTGACGCACCCGTTCGCGGCTGATGTCGAATTCGCCGGACAGTTCTTCCAGCGTCAGCGGCTCGTCCGACAGACGCCGCGCCTCGAAAATGCGGCGCTCGCGCTCGTTGAGCACGTCCATCGCATCTTCCAGCATGCGCCGGCGGGATTCGAGCTCGTCCTGCTCGACCAGCATATCCTCCTGGTTCTCGTGCTCATCCACGAGCCAGTCCTGCCATTCGCCGGATTCACCTTCGGTCGCCCGGATCGGCGCGTTCAGCGAGGCGTCGCCGGAAAGCCGGCGATTCATCGAGATAACCTCTTCCTCGGATACGTTGAGCCGGGTGGCAATCTCGGACACCTGCTCCGGGTTGAGATCACCTTCCTCCAGCGCCTGGATCTTGCCCTTCACCTTGCGCAGGTTGAAGAACAGCCGCTTCTGGTTCGCCGTGGTGCCCATCTTCACGAGGCTCCACGAGCGCAGGATGTATTCCTGTATCGACGCCTTGATCCACCACATGGCGTATGTGGCAAGGCGGAAGCCGCGCTCAGGTTCGAATTTCTTCACGGCCTGCATGAGGCCGACATTCCCTTCGGAGATCACTTCTCCGATGGGCAGGCCATAGCCGCGATAGCCCATGGCGATCTTGGCCACGAGCCTTAGATGGCTGGTAACAAGCTTATGCGCGGCATCGGTGTCTCCATGCTCGCGATAACGCTTGGCGAGCATGTACTCCTGCTCCGGCTGAAGCATGGGAAATCGACGGATTTCCTCAAGATAACGGGTGAGACCACCCTCACCAGATACAATGCTGGGCAATGACTGGGCCATTGTAGCACCCTCCTTTCTACTACGCCCCCTTGGAGGCGGGCGGACGCGTGGCCGCAACGGCGCGCACCACGCCGATCTCTATATAGGAACGAATGCGGAGAAATAAAAGCTTCTCACGCCGGTCAACAAAATGTTACCGGGGCTGCCTTGCAGCGATCCGCATCTCTATCACAAACCGGCGAACCCGTTCAAGAGTTCCGCAATGTCGGCCGGAATCGGTGCTTCGAACCGCATTATTTTTCCCGTTTCCGGATGGCGGAAGGCAAGGAGCCGCGCATGGAGCGCCTGGCGGTGGAAGGAAGCTACCTTCTCAGCCACCGGCGGCGGCAGGCGGTTCACTTTGGTGCGGAAGGCACGACCATAATCGGCATCTCCCACTAAAGGGTGACCGATATGGGCCATGTGCACCCGGATCTGGTGCGTGCGGCCCGTTTCCAACCGGCATTCCACAAGGGAGGCAATCTGTTCTTCCGGCCGTCCCGGACCGTAGCGTTGCAACACCGTATACTGGGTGACCGCGTGGCGAGCATCGGCGCGGCCTTCCGATACTACGGCGCGAAGCGTCCTGTGATGCGGCGAACGACCGAGCGGCGCATCAATGGTGCCTGAAGCGCGAGGGGGCACACCCCACACCAACGCCACGTAAGCTCGTTCGAGGTCGCCATCCCGGCCGTGGTCGGCGAACGCTTCTGCAAGCACCCGGTGCGCATGGTCCTTCTTGGCGACGACCATCACGCCGCTCGTATCGCGGTCGAGCCGGTGCACGATGCCTGGCCGGCGCACGCCGCCTATGCCCGAAAGCGTATCGCCGCAATGATGAATCAGCGCATTGACCAGCGTTCCCGTCCAATTGCCGGGCGCCGGGTGCACGACCAGGCCTGCCGGCTTGTCGATGACGATGAGCGCGTCGTCCTCGTAAAGAATATTCAGGGGAATGGACTCCCCTTTGGGTTCAGGCATCTCCGGCTCGGGAAGCGCGATCGCGAAGCGCTCGCCGGCCACGACCTTCCGCTTCGATTCCGTGACGGCCGCGCCGCCCATCGTCACCGCGCCGGCGCGGATGAGGGCCTGCACCCGGCTGCGCGAAAATTCCGGCGCGAGCGCCGCCGCCAGCCACTGATCGAGCCGCTTGCCTTCAGCCTCCTCTCCCGCTTCCAGCTCTTTCCATTCACTGCCCGCTTCGCTATCAGGATCGCTCATTTCCGACTTCCTTGCGATTGGATCATCATGGCCGGGCTGAACGCGACGCACGAAATTGACGACGAGAAGCCGCTCGATCCGGCAGCGGAGCGCGTACGCCGCAAGCTCCTGCGGTTCATGATCGTCAACCTCGCCATCCTTTTTGCGGCGGTTATGGCTGTGGTGCTCGCCTTTGTCTACAAGTCGGTGCGTTCGGAAAGCAGCCCGGTTGCGGAGCCTTCCGCGGGCGTTGCTCCAGGCGAAGTACTCTCAGGTGAGATTTCCTTGCCTGCCGGCTCACAGATCATCTCGCATTCAGCCTCCGGAAATCGCCTGATCCTGCACCTGCGGCTGGAAAGCGGAGGTGACGCCATCCTCCTCTACGATATTTCTCAGGGCCGGCCGATCGGGCAGTTCCGCCTCATTGAAGAAACACAATAAGCGCACTGTGACGCTTATTGTTCAGGCGCTGGTCGCAGGTAGACCACGACCCGGTCCTGGCGAAAGATGGGAGCAGGAGACAGCCATCGCAACCAAAGGGGCGGTCGCGTGTTTCTTCTTCCTTCGCACGGATGACTTCTGGCGGGACTATCCTCTCATGTAGTCGTGCCAGACTGCTCGTGAGGAGCCACGCCGGTAGATCATGGCGCGGTGGCTGCGTTTGTGGATCCCGATATCCGGGCTATGCTGCAAGCTGCGTGAATCATCGGCGCCGAGGCGCCATAGAGGCTGAGGAGTGGGAGATGAGTGCGATGAAAGGCGTCGAGGATGCCGCGCGCAGGGCCATGGTCAACATGGAGCCGCACGATCCGCTGCCGCCTGGCCCCAATTACGGTCCGTTCGGATATTTCCGCCTGGCCGTGCTCGCTTTTGCCGTGTTTGTCGCGGTTCTGTTGTTCATCAATCTTTTTTGATCGCGTAGTTGCGGTCCTCCGGAACCAGGTCCGGTCGACGGCGGTTTCCATGGCTGAGAGGAAAAAGCCATGGAAACCGCCGTATTCCTTTTATTGATCATAGGCTGCAGCGACGACCTGAAGAACTGCGAGGAGCTTCCGGCGCCCGCACCGATGTATGCGAATGCGCAGGAGTGCGAGGGCGTGCTTCCTCCGGAAATGCGTCGTCATGCGCAGCAATTCCCGCAGGTGCTTGCCAAGTGCATCGAGTTCGATCCCGCACTCGAAGAAGAAAGCGCCGAACTCACCTGGTATATCAACGCGCAGGGCGATCTCATCGCCTCGGTGGAGCGGGTTCCGGAAAGCCACGTTGCCGTCCGCCGGGCCAACGGTCGTGCCTGATTGATTTACGGTCAGGCGGCAGCCACCTGCAGCGCACCGGGACCGGGGTTGGCGCCTGGCGGGCATTTGCCGAGAATGATCATGCCCAGGACCTCGTCTTCCGTGACATCGGCAGTGCGCGCCGTGCCCACCACTTGGCCATTCTTCATCACGACGACCCGGTCGGCGAGGTCGAAGACGTCGTGGATGTCGTGACTGATGAGGAAGATGCCGATGCCTTCGGCCTTCAATTGCCGCACGAGATCGGCAACCTGGGCCGATTCCTGCGGGCCGAGGGCCGCCGTGGGCTCGTCCATGATGAGGATGCGCGCATTGAAGTAGATGGCGCGCGCGATCGCCACCGTCTGCCTCTGGCCGCCGGAAAGGTTGCTGACCGGCTCCTTGAAGCGTTGGAAGCGAGGATTGAGGCGGCCCATCACGTTGCGCGTCTCCGACTCCATGGCCACGTCGTCGAGCGTGCCCCATGATGTCCGTAGCTCACGGCCGAGGAAGAGGTTCGCCGCCGCGTCCACATTGTCGGCCAGTGCCAGTGTCTGGTAGATCGTTTCGATGCCGTATTTCTTCGCGTCGCGCGGATTGCCGATCTGCGCCTCCTCGCCGTTGATCAGGATCGTTCCCGCGTCGCGCTGGTAGGCGCCGGAGAGGATCTTGATCAAGGTGGATTTGCCGGCACCATTGTGCCCGACAAGGGCGACCACTTCGCCGGGGTAAAGGTCGACCGATACGTTCTCGACCGCATGGATACCGCCAAACGCGATCGAGATGTTCTTCATCTCCACAAGCGGTGTCTTGTCTCTCATGGCGTCCTCCCGTCTACTTCACGCGCTTGCGATAGAGCGTGTCGAGCCACACGGCGATCACGAGCACGACGCCTACGACGATATTCTGCAATGGGGTATCCACGCCGAGAAGGATCATGCCGGAGGCGAGCGATTGCATGAGCACGGCGCCCATCATGGCTCCCGCGATGGTGCCGACGCCGCCCCCGAGTGACGTGCCACCAATGACGGCCGCGGCAATCACCAGAAGCTCGTCGAGAGTTCCCATCGCGTTGGTGGCGGCATTGAGGCGCGCCGTCGAGATGGCCCCCGCAACGGCTGCAAGCGCGCCCATGAGCATGAATATCTTCAGGAGCACCCAGCGGGTGTTGATGCCGGCGAGCACCGCTGCCTCCGGATTGCCCCCGATGGCGAAGACATAGCGACCGAAGCGCGTGCGGTTGGCGAGGAAGGTCATGACAACACCCGCGCCGACCGCGATCAGCACCGGAATGGCGATGCCGTGGGCGATGAAAAGTCCGCCTTCGGGAACGGTGATGTTGTTCGCCTCCGCATAGCGCCGGACGATAGCCGAAGGCCAGGGATAGGAGTTGGCGACGGCTATGGCGCCCAGAATCAAAGCGCAGCCGAGAAGGGCCAGAAAGCCTTCCGCCCAAAGCGGACGGAGCGGAAAGTTGAACTTGCGCCTCTGCTTGCGGCTGTAGGCAAGCATGAGCAGGACCGCGATACAGGCGATGATGCCGGCCACCCAGCTCCAGAAGGAGCCGATGGCCCCGTCAGGTCCGCCTCCCATCAAGCGGAAGGTAGCATCCAGCGGAGCCACTGTGCGTCCGCTGGTGACCCACCAGGCAGCTCCGCGCCAGACGAGAAGTCCACCCAGGCTAACAATAAAGGAGGGCACCGACATGTAGGCGATGATGTAGCCGTGCAGCGCACCGATTGCCGCGCCGAGGAGGACGCCCACCGCAAGTGCGAGGATCCAGATCGCCGGATGGCCGAAACCCAGCCACTGGGGCAGGATCTCGGTTTGAGTGACGCCCATGATCATGCCGACAAAGCCCAGGAGCGAACCGACCGACAGATCGATGTTGCGGGTGACGATCACCAACACCATGCCCGTCGACATGATGGCCACGGATGCCGACTGGACCGAGAGGTTCCAGAGATTGCGAGGCGTGAGGAAGAGGCCGCCGGAGACGATATGAAACCCGATCCAGATGACGGCCAGCGCCCCCACCATGCCCAGCATGCGTACGTCGAGTTCCGTGGCCCTGAGAAAGCGGGCCGGCAGGCCCTCCGTCACGGCTGAAGCGCCTTGCGGCGATGCGCTGGAGGTCACCTCGGTCATCTCAATTCTCCTCCCGTGCAGGCTGAATTGACCGGCTCCGCCTGTGGAAACGCCGCGGTCGCTTCAACCGCGGCGTTCATCTCGATTATACCGTGTTTCAGCCGCAGACGTCGACAGTGCCCGGTTGAACGCCCTGACACACCACATCCTTGGAAACCCAGCCGGCATCGATGACGGCGTTGAGGTTTTCCCTTGTGACCGGAACGGGCTTCAGGAACACGGCGTTCATTTCGACCTTGTTGGGGCCTTCCGCCCATTTGGTCGCGCCCTCGATCGCGTCCATCGCGGTGCCTTCGGCGAGCTGGTTGGCGATCTGCGCCGCAGCCTTGCCGAGTTCGCGCGCGTCCTTCCACACGGAGACGGTCTGCGTCCCCAACGCGATGCGGTTCAACGCGGCATGGTCGCCATCCTGTCCGGAAACGGGCACGGAGCCTGCAAGTCCCTGCGCCTCCAGCGCGGCGATCGCGCCTCCGGCGGTGCCGTCATTGGAGGCGACGACGGCGTCCACCTCATTGTTGTTGGCGGTCAGGAACTGCTCCATGTTCCGCTGGGCGTTCGCGGGCAGCCAACCGTCCGTGAAGGCCTCGCCGACATTCTTGATCTTGCCGGAATCGATCGCCTCCTTCAGCACTTCCATCTGCCCCTCGAACAGGAAATCCGCGTTGGGATCGGCCGAGGAGCCTTTGATGAATACGTAGTTGCCTTCTGGCGCGGCCTCGAAGACGGCCTGCGCCTGCATGCGGCCGACTTCCTTGTTGTCGAAGGTGAGGTAGAATGCGTCCGGATTCTCGATCAGCCTGTCATAGCCGACCACCGGGATGCCTTCGGCAACAGCGTTCTCCACGGCCGGCCCGATGGCAGACGCGTCCTGGGCCAGGATGATCAGCGCGTTTGCGCCCTGTGCGATCAGCGATTCGACATCCGTGAGCTGCTTGGCAGGCGAGGATTGGGCGTCGGCCGAGATATAGGTGTTGCCGTCGGCCTCGATCTGCGCCTTGATGGCTGCCTCGTCGGTCTTCCAACGCTCCTCCTGGAAATTCGACCAGGAGACGCCGATGGTCTTTCCTTCCGCTAGAGCTGCGGTCGACAGCGACAGGGAAAGGCTAAGGCCCGCCAGAACGGCGGTTACGGTATTTTTCATGAGTTCCTCCCAGCGCCGGATGGCGCGCACTTCGGTTGGCTTGCACCGATGCGGCGGATTTGACATTCCTTGCACTGGCGGCGGCAGGCGAGAGGAATCCCAAGACCCAAATCCACACCGAAGCATATGCTTGCCGGCTTCGCGAGCACCCGCCGGGACGCCGTCCTCGGTGCGTCGGCTGCAACGCCGGTAGGCTCATTTTTTCGAGCCTCGAAAAAAAGAATGACGCAGGTTCTCACGCGTGTCAATATCGACTGAAGTTGAGGCCGGCATGAAAGGCGCTATTGGCGGCCAAGGAGGAAACGTGACCGCGGGCATCCGCCACGACGAGATGCGGAAGCGCAACCGGGCGCTGGTGATCGCCGCCGTGAGGCGGGCGGGGCAGCCATCGCGCACGGAAATCGCACGGCTGACGGGTCTCAGCCACTCCACCATTTCGGCAATCGCCGCCGGCCTCATAGAGGAGGGTACGATGCGCGAGGTCGGCCAGGGAGAGGCGGCGCCCGCGCGTCGCGGCCGGCCGCAGGTGGCCATCGGCCTCAATCCTGGCGCGGCGGCCGTCGTCTGCCTCTATCTCTCCTTCAACTGCCTTTCGGCAGTGCTCGTCGACTATTGCGGCCGGGTCATCGACCAGAAGAAGCACCGCCTTTCAACGCTCGAGATGGGGCGGCGGGAATTGATGGAGGCCGCCATCTCGGCTGCGCGCGAGATCACCGGCGGCCGTGCTCCGGCGCTCAGGATAGCCTGCACGGTGCAGGGGATAACCGATTCGGCCGGGCGCGAGCTTCTGTGGTCGCCGATCACGCCGCACAGCAATCTTCCTCTCGGCCCAGCGCTCGAAAAGGCGTTCGGTTTGCCTGTCACTGTGCAGAACGACTGCAACATGATGGCCGTGGCGCTGCGCTGGCTCCACCCGGAGCGCTACGGCGACAATTTCATCGCCATCCTGCTTTCGCACGGCATCGGCATGGGTCTGATGCTGGACGGAAAGATGTTCAGCGGCACCCGCTCTTCGGCGGGCGAGTTCGGGCACATGGTGCATAGGCCCGGTGGCGCGCTCTGCCGCTGCGGCTTGCGGGGCTGCATAGAGGCCTATGCGGGGAACTATGCCATCTGGCGCCGTGCGCGCGGCAAGAGCGCGGAAGAAAAGCCGGCGGCAGATGTGGAACCGGCCGAGATGGAGGCACTCGCCGCGTTCGCCCGGCGCGAGGATGGGCCTGCGCGCCAAGCCTTTCGCGAGGCAGGTAGGGCGATAGGCTTCGGTCTCGGCAACCTCTTCGCGCTTATCGACCCCGCTCCCGTGGCCATAATCGGTCAGGGGACGGCAGCGTTCGACATTCTGGAGCCGGAAATCCGCAGCGCGTTGGCGGAGACCGCCGGCGGCCAGCACGCGGACGCCATTACCTTCGAGACGCTGCCCAACGAAGTGCCGCTCATCCTGCACGGCGCCGCGATGACGGCGCTGACGAGCCTGGACCGCGACATCTTCGCTCCCGGCCTGCGTCCCTCCGCCAGACCGGGAAGCAAGGAGCGCGAGCGCTCCTTTCCGCCTCAGCTTTCGCGGATCGCGTAGCCCGCGCCGCGGATGGTGCGGATGATGTCCGGCATCCGGCCCTGGTTCACCGCCTTGCGTAGCCGGCCCACATGAACGTCCACGGTTCGCTCGTCGATGTAGATCGTCTCGCCCCAGACGTTGTCCAGGAGTTGGCTGCGGGAGAAGACGCGGCCCGGATGCTGCATCATGAACTCCAGCAGGCGGAATTCGGTGGGCCCGAGGCGAATCTCGTTCTTGCGCCGATAGACACGATGGGATTCGCGGTCGAGCACGATATCGCCAACCTTCAGCACCGTCGACAGCACCTCCGGCTTTGCCCGGCGGAGGAGTGCGCGCACGCGGGCAATGAACTCCGGCGTCGAGAAGGGCTTCACCAGATAATCGTCCGCACCGGTCGAAAGACCCCGCACCCGGTCGCTTTCCTCGCCGCGGGCCGTCAGCATGATGATGGGCAACCGCTCCGTCTCCGGCCGCACACGCAGGCGGCGGCAAAGCTCAATGCCGGACACCGCAGGCACCATCCAGTCGAGCACGAGCAGGTCGGGCACATTCTCCTGCAGCCGGACTTCAGCCTCGTCGCCGCGATTGATTACCTCGACCTGATAGCCTTCCGCCTCGAGATTATATCGCAGGAGCACGCATAACGGTTCGTCGTCTTCAACCACCATGATTTTCGGTGCGATCATACCTTAGCCTCCGCCTAGCTGGTTGAGCTGGTCGTCACCTGGGTCTCGTCCTGTTTCGGCCGTTGCACGGGAAGTTGCTGGCCGGTGAGCACGTAATAGGCATTCTCCGCAATATTGGTCACGTGATCGCCGATGCGCTCGAGATTCTTCGCGCAGAAGAGAAGATGGGTGCAGGCAGTGATGTTGCGCGGATCCTCCATCATATAGGTGAGGAGCTGGCGGAACACGGATGTGTACTGGATGTCGATCCTTTCATCCTCGTCGCGGAGCCTGATGAGGTCCTCTGCCTGCCGGCTCACATAGCGATCGACCACGAGTTTCACTTGTTCGAGTACAAGGCCCGCCATTGCGTCGATCGGATGGGTGAGGGCCCGAGGGGTGCCGGCATCTCCCACGGTGCCGACGCGTTTGGCGATGTTCTTCGCGAGGTCACCGATGCGCTCCAGATCGGCGGCCATGCGTATGGCGCCGACGACGGCCCGCAGGTCCTGCGCCATCGGCTGGCGTTTGGCGATCAGCGTGATTGCGCTTTCATCCAGTTCGCGCTGCTTGGCATCCATGACGGCGTCATCCGAGATCACACGCTGCGCCAACGCGTTGTCCGCGTAGAGCAATGCCCGTGTCGCCGCCTGGGTCATGGTAGCGGCCAGATCTCCCATCTCGCGGATGAGGCGATCCAGATGCTCCAGGTCCTCGTCGAAGGACGTGACAGTGTGCTGGCCCATGAGTCCGTTCCTCTTGAGAGCTTGCGCCGGGATCAGCCGAACCGGCCGGTGATGTAATCCTGGGTGCGCTTGTCTTCTGGGTTGGTGAACATCTTGTCGGTCGGACCCTCCTCGACCAGATTGCCGAGATGGAACATCGCCGTGCGCTGGGAAACGCGCGCGGCCTGCTGCATAGAGTGCGTGACGATGACGATCGTGTAATTCTCGCGCAGCTCGTCGATCAGCTCTTCCACCTTCGCGGTGGCGATCGGGTCGAGCGCCGAGCAGGGTTCGTCCATCAGGATGACCTCAGGGGAGACAGCGATGGCGCGTGCGATGCACAGGCGCTGCTGCTGGCCGCCGGAAAGGCCGGTACCAGGCTCGTGAAGGCGATCCTTCACCTCGTTCCAAAGCCCCGCCTTCTGAAGGCTGGTCTCGACGATCCCGTCGAGGCCACTTTTGGAAGAGGCGAGCCCGTGGATGCGGGGTCCGTAGGCGATATTCTCATAGATCGACTTCGGGAATGGATTGGGCTTCTGGAAGACCATGCCAATGCGGGCACGCAGCTCCACCACGTCGATTGAGCCTTCGTAGATGTCTGCGCCGTCCAGTTCGATGCGGCCGGTGACCCGGCTGCCCTCGATGGTGTCGTTCATGCGGTTGAAGCAGCGCAGGAAGGTGGACTTGCCGCAGCCCGAAGGG
>Ga0164243_10010132_pt1 | contig 13582 bp, 10 predicted proteins | sample OricompcompostOP_FD_108781 | JGI IMG/M metagenome (GOLD analysis project Ga0164243, IMG submission 108781) | Organic Plus compost microbial communities from Emeryville, California, USA - Original compost - Organic plus compost (OP) | ecosystem: Engineered > Solid waste > Mixed feedstock >... | reverse complement strand
GGACTGTTCGTGCCCAGGCGGCCGAACGTCACATCCATCGGTACCCAGCCGTAGGGCGCGAGATACAGCCAGCCCCAGTCGTGCATGTTGTTGTAGTCGCCGTCCGAGAAGATCCAGCCCGATTGCCAGCGGGCCGGAATGCCGTTCAGGCGCAGCAGCGTCATCAAGAGCAGCGTCTGCTGCCCGCAGTCCGCGTGCCCGGCATGCAAGGCGTAGTCGCTGATGTTCGAAATCGTCGAGTACTCGCGCGCGCCGGCCCAGGGGATGCGATCGACCGCATCGAACAGCTTCATCGCGATTCGATATGGATTCGTCTCGTTCCCGACGACGCGCTGCGAGAACTCGCGCAACGCCGGCGTGAAGACGATGTGCGGCGGGCGTTCGCTCACGAACTCGCGCAGCTCGGGCGTGAGCGGCTGCTTCGTCACCTTGGCAGGATCGATGTCCCAGTGCTGGGCGTAGCTCGTCAGCTCATAAGTGATGCTGAACTTCGTCGGCTCGCCCGCACGCGCCTTGCCTTCGAGATACACGGTGCGCTGCATCGTGCTTTCGGGCGCGATCGTGTGTTGTGCGGGCGTGCTCGAGATCAGGCGGATGTCTTCGTGCTGCCCGGGACGCGAACGAGGGTAGGGAATCCACGCGCGAACCGTCTCGCCGGCGGGCACTGCGTCTGCATCGACCGTGATCGACTGCGTGATCCGCACACGGCGCGGCGCCACGCTCGTCTTGCCCGTGGCTCGCTGCGCTTCGATGACTTCGCGATGATGCGCATGGGGGCGCTCGAGCGGCCCGTCGTTGAACGGGGTCTGTTCGGCGCGGCGGGCTCGGGCCTCGGCGCTGAGACGAAACAGGTTCGACGGCGCGCGATTGAAATAGCGCGTCTCGCCGTCGATCGTCATGTGCTCGATGAGCCCAGCGGCATCCCAGGCGTCGAACTCGCTGTCTTTGAGATCGGGAATCTGTTTGCGGACGCGCTCCATCGCCTGCGCCTTCGTGAGCTTGAAATCGAGCCGGATGCGGCGCATGCGCTCGCGCTCGAACTCGAGCGCCGTGCGATCGTCCGTGCTCATGTCGCGGCGGCTCAGGGCTTGCGAGATCTGTCGATCGGCCTCGCGAAACCGGCCGGCATCGACCTGTTGAACAATCGACGGAGGAATCGCTGCGTGAGCGAGGCAGAGCGGAAAGCAGGCCAAGGCGGCGGCGGCGAGCGCACGGCCCCATTTCGGCGCGTTCGCCGGTGAATCCGCACCGAAAACGCGCTGGCCCGTCCCCCAAAACCGTGCTCGAATCGTAGACTCCACGTTGGTGTGCACTCGACCGTCGTGGAGCGTGTGTGTAACACGCGGTCATGGGGTGGTCAAATATTTTATTCTTGATGTTCTTCGTCGAAGAAGAGAATATTCCGCAGCGTTCTCATCCAGCGATTCGCGCGCTCGACGAAGCAGTCTCAGCAATGCCAGCTAACTCGTTCATCGAAGACATCTCCTGCGATGCATCGAGCGCCTCACCGCGCACCGCAGCGCTCTCATGATTCAAACCGTGTGGCCCTACATGGCCGTGATGCTCATCGCTGCGGGCTTGTTTCCCTCCCTCGAACGGCGCTTTCGCTGGCGTGTGTTCGAGGTGCTGCCGCCGATCGTCTGGACGTATCTGTTCGTCACTGCGCTGGCGGTCGCCGGGGTATGGACCGCGACAGCGGACATCCAGGCGACTCAACGGACGATCACGACGCATCTGCTGCCGTCGCTGCTGTTCCTGCTCATGGTCACTTGCGATTTGCGTGCCATCTTGCGCGTCGGTCCGCGCGTGCTGCTCGTCTTCCTGATCGCGATGGCTTCGATTCTGCTCGCCATCATCCTCGTCTATCTCGCGTTTCGCTCGGTGTTGCCCGCCGACGGCTGGAAGATGCTGGCCGCGCTCAGTGCGACCTGGACCGGCGGCTCCGCGAATCTCGTCGCCGTGAAGCAATCGATCGGGCTTGCGGACAGCGCGCTGCCGAGCGTCCTGCTGGCGGATGCCTTGTGTTATTCGGTGTGGGTGGCCGTCTTGTTCTCGAGCACGGCGTTCGCGCCGAAATTCGATCGCTGGTCCGGTGCGGCCACGGTTGCGTATCCGCAGCTCGAGCCTGTGAGCGGCGCGTCCAAGCCGGACGGTGCCGGGGTGTTGTTGTGGCTCGGCATTGCGCTCGTCATCGAAATCCTGGCCGGGTTCATCGCTCGCGATCTGCCGACCGGGAGCTTCTTCACGACGACGTCTTGGACGGTGTTGCTCGCGACGATCGCGGGATTGATCGTCGCACGCACGCCGCTCGCGCGCATTCCCGGGCCGGCGCCGATCGCGAGCGCGCTGCTCGCAGTGCTCGTCGCGGTGCTGGCGTCGCAAAGCAATTTCGACGGCATCGCGACGGCGCCGCTATTCATTCTCTGCGGTGCCGCGACGCTGCTCGTGCATATCGCGCTGCTCGCGCTGGCGGCGCGCACCTTCAAATTCGAGATGTCGTTGTGCGGGATTGCCTCGCTCGCGCAGATCGGCGGCGTTGCGTCGGCGCCGATTCTCGCGGCGACGTATTCGACCGTGCTGGTACCGATCGCCGTGCTGCTCGCCATGCTCGGCTTGATTCTCGGCACGGGCGTCGGCTTGTTCATGGCGGGCGTGTTGTCGGCCTTGGCGCCGGCGGTGGGATGACATATGGCAATGAGCGGTTCGTGCACGCGGAGTTTTCATCCGTCGGAGTCGGCAGTGAGTCGAACGTCGCGACGCGTAAGCTCATTGGCATTCGCCTTCTTGATCTGTGTTGCCGTCTGCGGCTGCGCCACGGCGCCGCAGCCGCTGTCCGTGCCACCGAGCGCGGTGCTTGGCGTGCAAGAGGAGCACTTGTCGGCCGAACATTGGGTGAAGCGCGCTCCGCACGCTTCGCAAGTCGTCTTGAACGGGGCGGCGATCACCGCCCAGAACGCGCGTTTACACAGCGTCGATCCGTCGGTGAACGATCTCGGCAAGCTGCCCGCGCAGCTCTCGGCGGCCGATGTTCGCGAGCGCATCACGAAGCTTTCGGTGAGGCCGACCGATGTTCTCTACGACGAGCGCGGGCAGGAGATTCCCACGGTTCGGCTCGATGAGATTCAAGCGAACGTCGCGCTCGATGCGATCGCCGCGACGCAGCCGACGCGCTTCGGCATGGTCGTGCAGCGCGCGAGCCTGCGGACGTTCCCGACGAACCTGCGCGTCTTTCGCTCGAACGACGATGCGGACATCGATCGATTTCAAGAGAGCGCGCTGTTTCCCGGCACGCCGGTCGCGATCCTGCACACGAGCAAGGACGGCGGCTGGTATTTCATCGTGAGCCCGCTGTATTCCGCCTGGATCGAGAAGCAATACGTGGCGGAAGGCTCGGCACAGGAAATCTTCGACTACGGCCGCAAGGCGCCGTACGTCGTCATCACGGGCGCGAAGGCGCGCACCGTGTTCACGCGCGAACGCCCGGAGCTCTCCGAGCTGCAGCTGGAAATGGGCCTGCGCGTGCCGCTCGTGGCGGACTGGCCGCCTGATCGCGCCGTCAACGGCCAGCATCCGTATACGGCTTATGTCGTCGAGCTGCCCTGGCGCGATCGTAATGGCGCGCTGCATTTCGGTCCGGCACTGTTGCCGAAGACGGCGGATGTGGCGAGCGACTACCTGGCGCTGACGCGGGCGAATGTGCTGAAGCAGGGCTTCAAATTTCTCGGCGAGCGCTACGGCTGGGGGCATTCATACAACGCGCGCGATTGCAGCGGCTTCGTCTCCGAGGTCTATCGCAGCTTCGGCGTGCAGCTGCCGCGCAATACGCGCGATCAGGGCACGAGCCCGGCGCTCGAGCGCATCACGTTCGGCAGCGGCGACACGAACGAAGCGCGCACGGCCGTGCTGAATACGCTCGATATCGGCGATCTCGTCTACATTCCCGGTCACGTCATGATGGTCATCGGGCACGAGAACGGCGTGCCCTACGTGATCCATGACACGACCGGCATCAGCTATCGCGACGGCGACGGCGAAGTGCGCCGCGTCGATCTGAACGGCGTCTCGGTGACGCCGTTGACGCCTTTGCTCGGCGGCGATCGTCCGATCGTCGAACGCATCTACAGCATCGTGCAGATGCGCAAGCGCTAACGAACCAAAGAGAGCCCCATGAAGATTACGGATATTCGTTTTGCGATGCTGCGAGTGCCGCTCAAGACGCCGTTCAAGACGGCGCTCAGGACGGTCGACAAAGTCGAGGACATCGTCGTCACGATTCACACGGACACGGGCCACGTCGGCTACGGCGAAGCGCCGGCCACCGCCGTCATCACGGGCGACACGCATGGATCGATCGTCGAGGCGATCCGCAAGTTCATCGCGCCGCGGCTGATCGGACAGGAGATCGCGAATCTGAACCGCATCACGCAGCTCATCCAGACTGCGCTCGAAAAGAACTCGAGCGCGAAGGCCGCGGTTGAGATCGCCGTGTACGACCTGTTCGGCCAGCTCTACAGCGCGCCGCTCTACAAGCTGCTCGGCGGCGGCGATCCGGTCGTGACGACCGACATCACGATCAGCGTCGATTACATCGACAAGATGGTGGCCGACTCGATCACGGCGGTGGAGCGCGGCTTCGAGTCGCTGAAGATCAAGGTCGGCAAGGACATCGGCACGGACCTCGAGCGCATCAAGGCGATTTATGCGGCCGTCGAGGATCGCGCGCTGCTGCGGCTCGATGCCAATCAGGGCTGGACGGCAAAGCAGGCGGTGTATGCGATCCAGACGCTGGAAGAGGCCGGCGTCAAGCTCGAGCTCGTCGAGCAGCCGGTCAAGGCGCAGGATCTCGAGGGGCTGAAATACGTGACCGAGCGCGTGCACACGCCGATCATGGCGGACGAGAGCGTGTTCGGTCCGACGGAAGTCATCGAGCTGATCCGCATGCGCGCCGCCGACATCATCAACATCAAGCTGATGAAGACCGGCGGGATCTCGAACGCGATGCACATCGCCGATATCGCGGGCATGTATCAGGTCGATTGCATGATCGGCTGCATGCTGGAGACGAGCATCAGCGTCGCGGCCGCGGTGCACGTGGCCGTCGCGAAGGCGAGTGTGATCACGAAGGTCGATCTGGACGGCCCGTCGCTCTGCGCATTCAATCCGGTCGACGGCGGCGTCGTGTTCAACGAATCCGAAATCTCGATCACCGACGCGCCGGGCCTCGGCATCCGCAGCATCAAGGGGCTCGAGCCGCTCGTGCTCGCCTGACCGACATGCCGCCGCTCCTGAAAATCCGCTCCGAGCGCGACCAGATGTCGGCGATCGAACGGCGCATCGCCGATTTCCTGCTCGAGAATGCGCACCTGTTGCGCGACTACTCATCGCAACAGCTCGCCGATGCGCTCAATATCAGCCAGTCGAGCGTCGTGAAGTTCAGTCAGAAGCTCGGTTTCAAGGGCTATCCGGACCTCAAATATTCCATCGGCGAAGCGGTCGCGCGCAGCAGCGGCGGGGCGGCCGGCGCGGGCGCCGCAAACCTCACCGCGGCTCGCAAGCGCCTCGCGACGACAGAGGGCTTGTGGCAGAGCAAGTCGCACGCGGAGGAGGAGACGCGCGCGATCAATGCGCCCGACAAGCTCAGCGACGCGGCGCAGGCAATCGACGCAGCAGGCAAGGTATTCGTGCTGGGCATCGGCGAGGACGGGGTCGTCGCGCAGTGCTTCGCCGCGCGGCTTGCGGCGCTGGGCATCGTCGTCGTCGCGCACCTCGATCTTGCATTGATGGCGGCGTCGCTCGCCAGCGCCTCCTCGGGCGACGTTCTGCTCGTGATCTCGGAGCATGGCAAGCATGCGACGCTCGGGCAGCTCTGCCGGCAGTTTCGCGAGCGGCGCTGCAAGGTGATCTCCATCACGCGCAACACCACGAACGGATTACGCGTCCATGCGGACGTCTCGCTCTTGATATCGGCGCACGATGACCGGCCGCACGTCGCCGCGCTCGTGTATCAGTCGTCGCTGCAGCATGTTCTGGACCTCGTCTATGTCGAGCTCATCGAAGCGAGCGGCGCGCGGGCGAAGCGACTGCAGGAAACGCTGCAGCGTTTGAGGCAGCTGCATGAAGATTGAACGCTTGCGCTCCGCATGGCTGGTCGCACTGCTTGCGGCCAGCCTTTCGTGCCAATCGGCGGAAGTGTTGCCTGCGGCGTCGCGGCAGCTCGTGCTCGTCGTGACTGCCGATTGGGATGCCAATCAGGGAACGCTGCGGACGTTCGAGCGCGGGCAGCGCGGCTGGCAGCCGCGTGGTGATGGATTCGCCGTGTCGATCGGGCGTGCCGGCTCGGCGTGGGGCATCGGCTTGCACGATCCGCAGGCGGGCGTGCAAAAGCGGGAGGGTGACGGGCGCAGCCCGGCCGGTGTGTTTGCGATCGGCACCGCGTTCGGATATGCGAGTGAGGCGCGCGCGGGTATTCCGTACCAGGCGATGAGCGAATACGACTATTGCATCGACGTGAACGAATCGCCGCTTTACAACCGCATCGTCGATGCGCGCAACGTCGAGCGTCAGTGGATCGAGAAATCGAGCGAGCCGATGCGCCGCGACCTGCATGTGAACGGCGATCAGCGCTACAAGCTCGGGTTCGTCATCGATCACAATCCCAAACACCTCACCACGAAAGGCAGCTGCATCTTTGCGCATCTGTGGGGCACGCCCGGGCAGACGACCGCAGGCTGCACCGCGATGAACGAAGGCGCGATGCGTGATCTGCTCGCATGGCTCGACGCCGACGCGCAGCCCGTGTTCGTGCTGCTGCCGTATCCCGAATATCAGCGGCTCGAGCGCGCGTGGCATCTACCCGGCAACGTTCCGGCGCCGCAATGAAAGCGGACTTCATCGTGATCGGCGCGGGCATCGCCGGCAGCGGCATTGCGTACGAGCTGTCGAAATCGGCCGCGGTGATCGTGCTTGAAGGCGAGGCACAGCCGGGCTTTCATTCGACGGGACGCTCGGCGGCGTTGTTCTCGGAAATCTACGGCAATGAAGCGGTGCGTGCGTTGTCGCGGGCGAGCCGCCCGTTCCTGCATTCGCCGCCTGCAGGTTTCACGGCGCATTCATTGTTGAAGCCGCGCGGCTCGCTGTATCTCGCAAATGAAACCGAGCGTGATGCCTTCGAGCAGCTGGCCGGCGCACCCGACGTGCAGCGTCTGACGCGACGTCTGACGGCGCAGGAGGCATCGAGCCTCGTGCCGATTCTCAAGCCGGAATGGACGCAGCGCGCGATGTTGGAAGAGGGCTCGCACGACGTCGATGTTCACGCGCTGCATCAAGGCTACCTGCGTGCGATGAAGGAGCGCGGCGCGAAACTCTTCTGTTCGAGCCTCGTGACGTCGATCGCGAGGGCAGGCGGGCTCTGGAGCGTAATCGCGAACGGTGAAGCGTTCACCGCTCCCATCATCATCGATGCTGCCGGCGCCTGGGCCGATGATGTCGCCGCGCTCGCCGGCGTGCCGCGCATTGGCCTGGAGCCTCGGCGGCGCACCGCGCTTCTCGTCGATCCGCCTGCGGGCGTCTCGATCGATGCGTGGCCGATGGTGCTCGATGTCGCGGATACGTTCTATTTCAAACCGGATGCCGGGAAGCTGCTGCTTTCGCCGGCGGACGAGACGCCGAGCCCGCCGTGCGATGTGCAGCCCGAGGATCTGGATGTGGCGATCGCGGTCGATCGCGTCGAGCAGGCGACGACGATGACGATCAGCCGCGTCCGGCATCAATGGGCCGGTCTGCGGTCGTTCGTCGTGGATCGCTCGCCGGTCATCGGCTTCGATCCGAAGGCGGAAGGTTTCTTCTGGCTCGCCGCGCAGGGCGGGTATGGCATTCAGTCGGCGCCGGGCGTGTCACGCCTGGCGGCGGCGCTGGCCTTGGGCGCCGGCGTGCCGGACGAGCCGGAATTCGTCGGTATCGAAGCGGCGGTATCTCCGGCACGGCTACGAGTCTGACGCGCGGGTGCGGGTCTGAAATTACCTCCGTCGTCCCGACGCAAGTCGGGACCGCGCTCGGCACCCTGCCAAATTGCGGTCCCGACTTCCGTCGGGACGACGGCAGCGGCCACCGGCTGGCCTCCCTCTCCCAGTTGAGGTAAAACGCCTCCGGCCAAATTCATAACTGCGGTATGGTCGGGCTCTCCCGATCAGCTTGGGGGAATCATGCGAAATCGAATCCTGCGAGCGGCGCTCGCCAGCGCCTGCGGCGCGCTCGTGTTGTCGGCGGCGGCGGTCGCGGCGGAGCCCGCGACGGGCTGGAAAGTGGCGCGAACGGCGGACGGCTATCCCGATCTGCAAGGCGTGTGGACGAATGCGACGATCACGCCGCTCGAGCGAGACGCCAAATTCGGCGATCGCTTGTCGATCAGTGAAGCGGAAGCGCAGGCGCTCGAACAAGAACAAGCGGATTTTCGCGCCGAACAGAACAAGCCCACCGATCCCAAGCTCGGCATTCTCGATCTGCCGAAGGACTGCGGCGGCGGCTTCACCGGCGTGAATTGCGGCTACAACAATTTCTGGGTCGATCCAGGCACGCACCTGATCTCGATCGGCGGCGAGCGCCGCACCTCGATCGTCGTCGAGCCGAAGAACGGGCGGGTGCCGCCGCTCAAGCCCGAGGCGCGTGCGCGGCTCGCGAAGATGTATGCCGCGTATCGTTCGAGCGGCGGTGCGGATGGTCCGGAGATTCGTCCGCTCGGCGAGCGCTGCATCCTCTCGTTCGATTCGAGCGCCGGTCCGCCGATGCTGCCGCTGCTGTACAACAACAACTATCAGATCGTGCAGACCAAGGATCGGGTGCTGATTCACGTCGAGATGGTGCATGACGCGCGCATCGTGCGGCTGAACGAGAAGCACCGGCCGGCGAACATGAAGTTCTGGATGGGCGATTCGATCGGCCGCTACGAAGGCGACACGCTCGTGATCGAGACGACGAACTTCCGTCCGGATCAGACCTTTCGCGGCGCATCAGAGAACATGAAAGTGACCGAGCGGCTGCGGCGCGTGAGCCCGACGCAGATCGTCTATCGGTTCACGATCGAGGATCCGAGCTCGTTCGAAGCGCCCTGGACGGGCGAGCTCGCCTTCAATGCAACCAACCAGAACATTTATGAATACGCCTGCCACGAAGGCAATTACGCGCTGCCGGGAATTCTGGCGGGGGCGCGGGAAGAGGAGCGGGCGAAGGCGGCGAAGACGGGAGCGATGGCGAAGTTAGTGGGTTTTGGGTGGGAGGCAGGTCCCCATCCTGTCCTTCCCCCGCTTTGCGGGGGAAGGGACGCGCTCGATGATCACGCCGCCATTTGATATTGCGTTCCTTCCCCTGCGAAGCGGGGGTTGCTACCCCGCAGATCGCGCCGGCTCGACCTTCCCCAGCCCGATCCCCGGATAGAACAACTGCACCGGCCGCACCTCCAGCGTGCGCGCATTGCACGCACCGCCGATCAGCTTCGCCGCCTGCATCGCTTCTTCCTGGCTCGCGCAGTCGATCATATAGAAGCCGAGCAACTGCTCCTTCGTCTCCGCGAACGGCCCGTCGACGATCACGTTCTCGCGCTGCTTGAGCGTCGTCGCGGCGGTCGTGGGCAAGAGGCGCACGACGGGCCCGAGCTTCTTTTCGGCCGCGAGCCGCTGCTGCACGCGCTCATGGTTCGTGATCAGCTTGTCGAGCTCGCGCTCGTTCAGATTGCCGACCTCGGATTCCAAATCGTAGATCAGGACTGCGTACAGCATTCGACCTCCGGCAGGGCGCGGTAATGCAAAGGATTCGAAGGAGCGCGATCCTAACCGCATCCGAGGGCCATTTGAACGACGCCCTCGGCAGGCTGGCAAATGAGGTCCCGGCTTTCGCCGGGATGGCGATGAGCTCGTCCGCCGCTAGCGCGCGAAGTCCTCCCGCGCCAATTGATCGGTTCCCTTGAGAAAGTACGCGATGAAGCGCGCCATCCGCTCGAGCCCGGGCGTCGAGATGACGTCGCGCACCTCGCCCGTCGTGTGATAGAGCGGCGGCGCCTGCATGATCGTGATCTTCGGCGCACGCACCGTCTCGAATCCGCCGGTTTCGCCGCTCTGCATCGCCGAGTGCTCGGAGATGAAGTTCGTGCCGTAGCGCTCGGCGCCCGCGTCGATGATCTTGTTCAACGCCGCCGACCGGTTCGTCACGCCGATGACGATCGGCGCCTCGCCCGAGTCCGCGACCGCATGTCGATAGCCGTCTTCCGCCGTCGTTCGCGCCGGCGAGAAATTCCGTTGCGCGACGTGCTCGATGTTCATCACGAGCACGGCCTTGCTCGCGAGCTCCGGATTTGCTTGCACGAAACCGCGCGGGCCGTTGAGCCCGGAGGTGTGATGGCCCGCGCTCACGACGAACACGAGCGTGCGCGCGAGCCGATTCTCCGGCTTCGCGAAATGACGTGCGAGCGCGAGCATCACCGAGAGTCCGTCGCCGTTGTCGCCCGCGCCGTCGAACCACGCGTCCGCGTGCGCATCGATGATGAGCGCCTCATCGGGCTTGCTGCGGCCTTCGATGACCGCGACGCCGTTGCGCGCGGTGAGATTCGTATGCGCTTGGGCCTGCAGGCGCAGGCGAGCGCGAACTTTGTCCGCGAGCCCGGCCTCCGCGGCACGATCGAGCACGGTTTCCAGGAACAAGCCGTCGCGGCCGCCGAGATTGAAGCAAGGCCCGCCGCAATTGCTGAAATCGCGCGAGCGCTCGTTGCCCGGCAATCGCACGAGATTCAACACCGCGACGGCGCCGCGCTTCATCAACGCCTGCGCTCGCGAAGTCACGGTTGCGCGCTCGAACAACATGTGGCCCTGCGGCACGGTCAGCTGCACGGCGATGCGGCCTTTCACGTCGATGTGCTCGATCACCGAAGGATTCGCGGTGCCGACATAGACGAGCGGCGCGACGAGCTCGCCGTTCGCGATGTTCGACGGCGGGATCGGGATCGCCGATTCCAGCACGACATCCTGCGAGCCCGCGCCGAATGCGGGATCACCGAGCAGCCGCACTTCCCACGAATGCGGCAGCCACAGCGAAGCCTTGGGATCCTGCGCGAGCGTTTGCGTTTCGACGCGCTCGATGCCCGCGGCGCGTAATTGCGCGACGGCCCAGTCGACGGTCTTCGCGCTGGATGGGAAGCCCGAGACGCGGCCCCACAATTGTCCCGAGCCGATTTCGCGCGTGGCGCGGCTTTCATCGGAGAAGGCGACGATGCGCTCGAGGTCCTTTCGGATCGTGCTGCCGCGCAGCTCCTCGAACGCGGCTTCACCGGAAGGAACGACCGCGGCGCGCGGCGAACGCTCGCCGACTCGTACCGCGGGCTCCGCGCCGTATGCAGGCGGCAGATGCACGCCGAACCAAGGCTTCGCAACCTCGCTCGTCTTCGCAAGATCCGATTGCGCGAACGCCGAGGTCGCAATGAGCGCCAGGGCTGCGGCCGAGAACGAAACACGCATCTGTACACCTCGTTGCGGACAGTGCGCGCGATTCTATCGGGCGCTGCTTCGGCGCGCGGCCATGACGCGCGCAATCCAGGTGAAATTTTTTCAACGCGTGCGAATGAATTCGCGCGTTACCGTCGACGTTTTTTCAATTTGGCGCGCTTTTTCGCGCGGTCTGTCGCATGCGACGTTGTGCACGCTTTGTGCATTGAGGTGATCACCGCAAAACACACACACTCACGAGGTTTACGTAAATGCAGCGTTCGAGACAGGGGAACATTCGCTTCGCATCGAAGCCGACTTTATGCGCGGCGATCGTCGCGGCGGCGTTGGGCTTGACGGCCTGCGGAGGCGGCGGAGGCGGCGGCAAGAGCCCGCCGCCCTCGGGACCGGCGCAGCCGTCGAACACGGCGCCGACCGTGAATGCCGGTGCGGATCAAAGCATCAAGCTTCCTGCAGGCGCCGATTTGCAGGGCAGCGCGACGGATGCCGAAGGCAACGCGCTCACGTACGCGTGGACCGCGAGTCCTGCGAACGGCGTGACGTTCGCCAATGCGGCGGCTGCTGCAACGCATGTGACGTTCACCACGGCCGGCACATACACGCTCACGCTCACCGCGAACGACGGCACCACCTCGGGGACGGATACGGTGGTCATCACCGTCGCGGCCGCCGATGGCTCGGGAAACACCGCGCCGACGGTGAATGCGGGCGCGGATCAAACGATCACGCTGCCGACGAACAGCGCTGACCTGCAAGGCAGCGCCACCGATGCCGAAGGCAACGCGCTCACTTACGCCTGGACGTCGAGCCCTGCGGAAGGCGTGACGTTTGCGGATCCAGCGGCCGCGGCCACGCGCGTGACGTTCACGAATGCGGGCACATACACGCTCACGCTGACGGCGAACGATGGCACGACGGCGGGAACGGACACGGTCATCATCACGGTGTCCGATGGAACGGCGCTGGCCTGGCCGGGCGTCGATCCGAACGATCCGGCGCCCGATTCGACTCATGGCTGGATCGCGGCGACCCCCGCCGAGGTCGGCATGGATCCGACGATCTTCGAGCCGGCGGTGAACTATGCGAGGCAGGGCGGCGGCGGCGGCATGATCACGCGCCACGGCAAGCTCGTCGTGCAATGGAGTGACTCGCTCGACACGCCGGATCCGCTGGACGACATCACGATCGACAAGAAGGCGGACATCAAGTCGGCGACGAAGTCGATGGGCGGCATCGCGCTCGGGCTCGCGCTCGATGAAGGCCTGATCCAGCTGTCGGACACGGCGGTGACGCATCTGCCTGCCATTGCCAACGCGCCCTCGGTCACGCCCGGCGAGCCGTCGCTGGTCACGATTCAGCAGTTGGCCACGCACACCGCGGGCTTTGCGAAGCCGGCTGAAAATCCGACGCTCGAGCATGGTCCCCCGGGCACGAAGTGGTTCTATTCCGATGGCGGCCTCAACTGGCTCGCGGATGTGCTGACGACGAAATACAACCGCGACCTGAGCGCGCTGCTCACCGAGCGCGTGTGGACGCCCTTGAACATCACGACGGACGATCTCACCTGGCGCGATGTGCCGCCGGATGCGAACGGACTGAAGTTCCGCAACTTGTCCTCGGGCATCAGCGCCAATGCGAATGCGATGGCGCGCGTCGGCCTGCTGTTCCTGCGCAAGGGCATGTGGAAAGACCAGCGCATTCTGTCGGAGGCGTTCGTGCAGACCGCATCGACGCCGCGGCCCGAGACGCAGGCGGCGCAATTGATCGATCCGGCCGGCTTCCCGTCCGCGAACCTGGGCTATGGAATGCTTTGGTGGACGAATGCAGCGGGACAGCTTGCGAACGTGCCGACCGATGCGTACTGGGGCTGGGGTCTGGGCGACAGTCTGATCGTCGTGATTCCGAGCCTCGACATCGTCATCGCGCGCGTCGGCAGGAATCCGGATCAACCGGGCCCGCACTGGCGCAAGGAGGCGGACGGCACGGCGGAGTGGAACGGCGATTATCAGGTGCTTGCGCCGTTCCTCGTGCCGATCGTGCAGTCGGTCACGGATCCTGCGAAGTAACGTTGATCTGACTTCAGTCGGATCTCACGG
>Ga0164243_10010131_pt1 | contig 13583 bp, 11 predicted proteins | sample OricompcompostOP_FD_108781 | JGI IMG/M metagenome (GOLD analysis project Ga0164243, IMG submission 108781) | Organic Plus compost microbial communities from Emeryville, California, USA - Original compost - Organic plus compost (OP) | ecosystem: Engineered > Solid waste > Mixed feedstock >... | reverse complement strand
GCGCGGTAATGGGAGCGATCAGACGCCGTATCGCGGAGCGTAGCCTGGTCCCTGGTGCACGCCTTCCGTCCATACGGGCGCTCGCCGGAAGCATGCGGGTATCGAAGTCGACGGTGGTGGAGGCTTACGACAGGCTTGCCGCCGAAGGGATCATCCACTCGCGACGCGGCTCCGGCTTCTACGTCGCGGCTCCCCTTGCACCGCTGTCGCTGGCGGAAATCGGCCCGAAACTTGATCGGGAAATCGATCCGTTCTGGATCTCTCGACAGTCCCTCGATGCCGGAGAAGCGTTTCTGAAACCCGGCTGTGGCTGGCTACCGGCATCCTGGATGCCCGATGAAGGGATACGGAGGGCGTTGCGGGCAATCGCGCGCACAGACAATTCCAACCTCACGGACTACGGCACTCCGCTCGGTCTGCCGGTGCTGCGCGAAATGCTGGCGCGGCGAATGATGGAGCGCGGCATCGAAGCCTTGCCGGAACAGATCATCCTGACCGAATCGGGAACCCAGGCCATCGACCTTCTTTGCCGTTTTCTCATCGAACCGGGCGATGCGGTTATCGTGGACGATCCGTGCTACTTCAATTTCCATGCCCTGCTGCGCGCCCACAGAGCGACGGTGATCGGCGTGCCTTACACGCCCAGCGGCCCGGACATCGAGCACTTCACACAAGCCGTCGGCGAGCATCGCCCACGGCTCTACATCACCAATTCCGCGCTTCATAATCCGACGGGGGCCGTGCTCTCACCCGTCACCGCCCACCGGCTCTTGAAAGTGGCGGAACAAGCGGGCCTCACGATCATTGAGGACGACATCTTCGCCGACTTCGAAATGGCGCCCGCACCGAGACTTGCCGCCTTCGATGGCTTGGAGCGTGTGGTCCATATCGGTAGCTTCTCCAAGACGATCTCGGCAGCCATACGCTGCGGCTTCATCGCCGCGCCGCGAGCTTGGGTCGACGATCTCGTCGACCTCAAGATTGCCACCAGCTTTGGTGGAGGGCCGCTTTCGGCGGACCTCGTTCTGGCCCTGCTCAAGGATGGAAGCTATCGCAAGCACATGGAGTCTTTGCGCCAGCGCCTCGCACAAGCGATGGAGAAAACCATCGCCCGACTGGAGGCGATCGGCATCAAGCCGTGGATCAGGCCACAGGCCGGCATCTTTCTATGGTGCAGACTGCCGGATGGACTGGATGCGGCCATGATCGCCCGTCGCGCCCTGGCTGAGAATGTTGTTCTTGCTCCCGGGAATGCATTCAGCCTCTCCCAAAGCGCGGGGGGCTTTCTGCGCTTCAATGTCGCTCAATCCACGGACGAGGGAATCTTCAGGGTGCTTGAACGCGCCATGCGGGATTGAGCCGCTAGACCGGCGCGAACACCGAAATTGCCTTGGGGTGAACCTTGAAGTGAGCAGGAGTCGAGGTGACGATCTCGCCATCTGCGTTCACCGGCATCGGCCTTTCCGTCTCGATCTCGAATTCCACGCAGCGCGCGGTGCGCACCTCCTCCCATGCACCGTGGGTGCCGGAGCGGAAAGAACGCAGCATCAGGGCCAGCTTCCAGAGATTCGTCATCTCGAGGCTGTAAAGATCGAGATGACCGTCGTCGATCTCCGCGTTTTCCTCGATAACGTTGCCGCCGCCATAATGGCGACCGTTGCCCACGGCGATCTGGTAGGTCTTGACCCTGATCGAATTTCCTTTCTCGACGATCCGGGCGCTGAACCTGTTTGCCTTCGCCAGGACCTTCATCGCGGCCAATGCATAACCAAACCGGCCGAAGCGCTTTTTAAGTGCCGGATCGAGGCTGTTCGCAAGCTCGCTGCTCAAACCAATGCTCGCTACATTGAAGAAGGCATTGCCGTTGACGGTACCGACATCAATCTTCCGCGTGCGACCTCGAACGATTACATCGGCTGCCTCGATCAGGTCGATGGGTATATGAAGCGTGCGGGCGAGATCGTTGGCCGTGCCCATAGGGATGATGCCCATGGGCAGGTTGCTCTCCATCACTGCAAGGCCGGCAGAGGAAACCGAACCGTCGCCGCCACAGACGATCACCACGTCAGCCCGGTCGCGCAGCCGCACTATGTCGCGTCCGATCTCCGGCAGCGCCTCGAAGGGCTCTACCTCGACGGCAAGACCGCCGGCCGTCAGGCGCGCGATGACCGGATCGAGGGCCTCGCCTCCGCGCCGCGCCTTGGGGTTGACGAGGAGAAGCGCGCGTCTCGTCGCGACTTTGTTCATATGGGACCCGGTCAGCGTATCCATGGCGAAGCTGAAATAGGACGTTCACCTTCCTATTTCGACCGCGACAAGGCGGATTTGAGGCTGTGCAGGATTAATTCTTTGCAATTCGGCTCCCTTACCCTTCAGCTCGCATAACCGAGGGAGAGCTCACTTTCGAACTAGGCGCTACTTCCGTCCGCCGCGTTTGGCGTCAGCCCTCTACCCCTTTGCAAACCAAAGGGGAAGGTTCCCTACACTCGCCGGCGTTCGTTGCGGCGCATGGATGTTTTCTTATTCATGAGCGCGTATGTTAAAGTGAGCTTCTATCCACCGTGTTTCCGCCGGGCGGGGGTCGGGCGCTTTTCGGTGACGTTCGCACCAGAAGGGCGTGGTAGAGCGAGCGGAGGGGCTTGGGGTCGGTCAGCGCATCAAAGAAGGCGCGAGCCGGCGAAATTGGAAATTCCAAGATGGGCGTCATTCCAGTCATTATCAGCGGCGGTGCAGGCTCGCGGCTTTGGCCTCTTTCGCGCGAAGCATATCCCAAGCCGTTCATCCAGCTTCCGGACGGCAGCACATTGATGGGCCGGACCTATGAACGTGCGGCGAGGCTTCCGGATGTCGAACGTATCGTTACGGTCACCAATCGCGAACTCCTTTTTCTCGCCTCAGACGTCTACGCAGCCGCGAAAGCGCCGAAGCTCAAGAACGCTTTCCTGCTCGAGCCCGTGGGGCGCGACACCGCGCCGGCCGTCGCACTTGCGGCCATCCACGCGGCGGACACTGAAGGCGCCGACACCGTCCTGCTCGTATTGCCGTCGGATCATCTCGTCACGGACGAGCAGGCGTTCAGCGAGGCCGTCCAGAAGGCCGAGGCTCTTGCGAAAGGCGGCCGGATCGTCACCTTCGGCATCGTTCCCGAGAGACCGGAGACAGGCTACGGGTACATCGAAGTGCAGGGCGCAAATGTGCTGCGCTTCATCGAGAAGCCGGATGCAAAGCGCGCGGCCCAGTATGTGGCGAGCGGCCGGACATATTGGAACTCCGGCATGTTCTGCTTCTCCGCAGGCACTATGCTCGCGGCGATGCAACAGCACTGCCCGGACGTGCTGGCCGGCGCCCGGCAGGCTTATTCAGCCGCGCGCAAGAGCGAATCGGAAGATCGAACGACGTTTGAAATCGACCGGCAAAGCTTCGCGTCCACCCCCGCTATCTCTTTGGATTATGCGGTCATGGAGAAGGCCGCGGGCGTCGCTTGCGTGCCGGTGGATTGCGGCTGGTCCGACATCGGGTCCTGGGCAGCAATCGCGGATCTCGTCGAGTCCGACGAGAGCGGGAACCGGGTGACGGGCGAGGTGATCGTCGAAGGCGCGCAAAACTGCTTCGTCCATTCGGAGGATCGATTGATCGGTCTTGTCGGCGTTTCCGACCTCCTCGTCGTCGACACGCCCGATGCACTGCTCGTCACGCGCAAGGACAAGGCGCAGGAGGTGAAGCAGGTCTACAATCGCCTCAAGGAACAAGGCCACGAGGCAGCAAAGCTGCATCGCACCGCCCATCGACCATGGGGCACCTATACGGTGCTGGAAGAAGGCGAACGCTTCAAGATCAAGCGGATCGAGGTGAAGCCGGGCGCTCGGCTCAGCCTGCAAGCGCACCATCACCGTTCCGAGCATTGGGTGGTGGTGAGCGGGACGGCCCGAGTCACGAACGGAGACCAGGAAATCCTGCTTGCCACGAATCAGTCGACCTACATTCCCTGCGGATATAAGCACCGGCTCGCCAATCCCGGCATCCTGCCACTTGTGCTCATAGAGGTGCAAAGCGGCGACTATCTCGGCGAGGATGACATCGTCCGCTTCGACGACGTCTACGGACGGTCATAGACAAGCTACCCGGCCTTCGCCTTCTTAGCGGAAGGCTCGTCGATATATACAATTTAAAGTTGTATTCATATTATGGATCATCCAGAGTTTTCTGAAAAAATTTAAGCAACGCAAAATTTCTTCAAATTAAATATACAACCTATTTGTGTATAAGCCACGTGCTGGGGCATAACGCGTGCATCAGATCGAATTTGGCATGAACAGGGGCGACCCAATGAGCGGCGGGATAACGGCTTCGCAAGTGAACGGACCAACCTTGGCGACCTGCGCGACGGGCCGCCGGCGCTCGAACAAGTCTCCAGAACGACGACGACGATCAAGATCACCCGCTACGCGGCGATGCGATCCGGCCGTTTGGCTGGCCACCGCCATTCCCGCGGATCAGCGGCAGCGTGTAGCCGGTCCTCCCGCCCCCCGGACCGGCTTAGCCCAAGGTCCCGTCCTGCACATCCGATGTTGCAGGCGGGGCCTTGGGACCCGACAAGGCCGCATTGCAAGCCGGCACGACGGCTGAAGAGCGGCAGAGCATAAGCTGGTCCTCCCGCCCCCCGGACCAGCTAGTCCAAGGCCTCGCCTGCACACTCAATGTGCGGGCGGGGCCTTGGGGAAACTGTCAATATCGCCTGCGCAGTAACGCTCCGGACTATCGGCCCGGATGCATTCGCATGTATGGTTCGCCTCCCTAAATCGGATGGTGACCCATGAATCCGACGAGCATCGCGCTCCTCTCCTTCTCCACCATGATCTTCCTTGCCGCGGCAAGCGCTGCCAAGAACTGGGCGCTTTCGAACAACAGCTGGTTCTGGTTGCTCCTGACGCTGGGGCTTTACACGGTCGGCAACCTGATCATGCTGCGGCTGATCAGGGATGTCGGCATGGCTGTGGCCCTTAGCCTTTCCGCCGTGGTTCAACTCATCGCCGTGAACGCGATCGCTCTCATCTTCTTCGGCGAACGCGTGGGGCCCCTCCAGGGCGCAGGCCTCGCCCTGGCGGTGATCGCCGTTGCCATGATCACGCTGCCCCAAGGGCAGTGAAGAGGCTTCGCTATTCCTTCACAGCTCCGGTCATCGACGACACGTAGTAGTCGACGAAGAAGGAATAGAGGATCACGACGGGAAGCGAGCCGAACAGCGCCCCGGCCATCAGTGCACCCCATTCGAAAATGTCGCCGCGCACGAGCTCCGTCAGCACGCCAACGGGAATCGTCTTGTTCTCCGAAGACTGGATGAAGGTCAGCGCATAGATGAACTCGTTCCAGGAAAGCGTGAAGGCGAAGATACCGGCCGAGATCAGGCCGGGAACGGCAAGCGGCAAAATGATCTTGGTCAGGATCTGCCATCTCGATGCGCCGTCCACCAGGGCGCTTTCCTCGAGCTCGAAGGGAATCGAGCGGAAATAGCCCATCAAAAGCCAGGTGCAGAACGGAATGAGGAAAGTCGGGTAGGTGAAGATGAGCGCCAGCTTGGAATCGTAGATGCCGAGCTTGAACACGATATAGGCGAGCGGGATGAAGAGAATCGAAGGCGGCACCAGATAGGCAAGGAAAATCAGGAGCCCTACAGGCCGTGCGCCTGTGAAACGGATGCGCTCGATCGCATAGGCCGCGAAGACGGAAGCCGCTATGGACAGCGCCGTCGAAGCCACGGCGACATACATCGTGTTGACAAGCCAGCCCGGATAGGAGGTCTCGAAGAAGAGATAGCGTATATGCTCCAGCGTCGGCTGGACCACCCAGAACGGACTGTAATTGTTATAGTCCGTGAGCTGCGCGTTCGGCTTTATGGCGGTGATCGCCATCCAGTAGAACGGGAAGAGCAGCACGAACACGAAGAGCGCCAGTGGCAGATAAAGCACCACGATGCGGCGCGGCAGCCGGTTGAGGTAACTCATCCCCTCGCTGGCATCGGTGATGACGTCTGGTTCGGAGCGGGCCTGCGCGTTCATTTTCCGCCTCCTCTCAATCCTGGCTGCCCTGCTGCCATTTGCGGCGTTGCAGGCCGAAGAAACTGAACAAGATCGCCGCAAGCAGGAAGGGGATCATTGCAACCGCAATTGCAGCCCCTTCGCCGAGCTGGCCACCGGGAATGGCTCGTTGGAAGGAGAGCGTTGCCATGAGATGCGTGGCGTTTACCGGCCCCCCTTTCGTCAGCACGTAGATGAGCTGAAAGTCGGTAAAGGTGAAAAGCACGGAAAACGTCATCACAACGGCAATGATCGGCGTCAAAAGCGGCAGAGTCACATACCGGAAGCGCTGCCACCCTGTGGCACCGTCCAGCGAGGCTGCTTCCTGCAACGATTGCGGAATCGTCTGCAGGCCCGCGAGCAGGCAGATGGCGACGAACGGAATTCCGCGCCAGACGTTGGCGGCGATGACGGAAGCGCGCGCATTGTTTGGCGTACCGAGGAAATTGATGGGGCTGTCGATGATGCCGAGCTGCATCAGAACCCAGGAAAGGATCGAGAACTGCGAATCGTAGATCCACCAGAAAGCAAGGGCGGAAAGCACCGTCGGCACCACCCAGGGCAGCAGAACGATCGCGCAGAAGAAGGATTTCAGCGGCAGTTTCTCGTTGAGAAGCAGCGCCAACCAGAGGCCGAGGCCGAATTTCAAGACGGACGCGACGATGGTGTAAAGCAGCGTGTTGAAGACCGACAGCCAGAAGACGCCGTCGCGCGCCAGGAAACGGTAATTCTCAAGCCCAATGAAGATACCTTCCCGCCCGATGCGCGTGTCGGTGAAGCCGAGCCAAACACCGAGACCCAGCGGATATGTCAGGAAGCAGATCAGGAATACCGCCGCCGGCAGCATGAACAGAAAGGACAGCACGTTGCCGTTCTGCATCGCACCTGCAAGGCTGAAGCGGGGCGCAGTTTCAGTCGTCGTCAGTGTGGACATCGCACATCTCCGGCAGAACAGGTCATGCGCCCGGGCCTAGGCATCAAGCTCTTCGCCCCGTCAGGCGCGGTGCCTCCTCTCCTGCAATTTTTCTCCTTCCGATGGTGTCGAAAGGAAGGGACAAGCGCTTACACCCGCCGCTGCTGGCCAGATCCCGGGCTAGAACAGCAGACGCGGTAACACTGGTGTTGCGCCTTCCCCTCTTGCAGGAAGGGAGAAAGGTAAATTCCAAGGGTTGGCGGAGCTCAACCCCCGGAATTCGCGCGAAAGCAGCACCCCGGATCTCAGATCCGATAGTAGCGGTTCGCTCTTCTTTCGGCCTCCGCTGCCGCCTCCTCCGGCGTCATCTGGCCGGTTACCGCGGAAGCGAACATGTCCACCAATACGTAGTCGGCCATCGTCGCCGCCGAGGCATAGCCGAGCGGGCCGGCATAGCCGTTGGGCCGAAGCGTCTCCGAAGCGCGGGCATAGGGCGCGTGGATCGGATCCGCCTTCCATACGGGATTGTCCGCGAACGCCTTCAGAGGCTGGCAGCAATAGGCGCTGGAGCCCTCGATCCAGGCGTTCATCTGATCGGCTTCCATCATGAACTTGATGTAGGCCTTCGCAGCCTCCGGATACTGGCAATGGTTGAAGAGCAGGAGAGAGCTCGTCTGGTGCAACTCAACGCTCTCGCCCACCGGACCGATCGGGAAGTTGGTCGTACGGATATCTTCTGCGATCTCGGCCAATGCCGGATCGTTCTTCGCAGCATAGTAGAGTGAAACGCCGTTTGCCGTCAGCGATATCTGGCCCGCGAGGAAAGCACGGTTGTTGTTGATATCCTGCCAGCTTTCCGTTCCCGGGATGAACGTCTCGTATAGCTGCTTGGCGTAGTTGATGGCAGCGATAGTCTCAGGGCTGTTGATGGTGACCTTGCTGTTCTCGTCCACCATCTTCCCGCCATGGCTCCACAGCAGCCAGTGCGCATAATTATTGCCATCGCCCACGGCCTTGCCGTGCGGGAAGCCGGCGGGCGTGCCCTTGGCCTTCAAGGCCTTGCAAAGCTCCAGGAAACCTTCCGTGTCATTCGGAAACTCGCTGAAGCCAGCCGCCTTCATGTGGCTGTCCCGGTAGCAGATGGCATTGCCGATAGCCGTCAGCGGCATGGCAATAAACTGATCTCCACGCGTGGCATAGCCACGCACGCCGTCATACCAGCCGCCATACTTGTTGCCGAGATAGTTGGCGAGTTCCGTAAGGTCCACCAGCTTGTCCGGATACTGATGCGCATCGTCGAACCAGCACATCACAAGGTCGGGTCCGCTTCCCACATTGGCTGCCACAGCGGCCTTGGGCCGGATGTCTTCCCAGCTTTCCTGGTCGATGCGAACTTCGACCCCGGTGGCTTCGGTGAACTTTTTCGTATTGGCGTTCCAAGCCTCCTCATCGCCTTTCACAAAAGGCACCCAGCGCAGCAGCCTGAGGGTGGCACCTTCTTCCGGCGTATAGGTCGGCTCGGACTGAGCAAATGAGGGGCGCAGGCCTAGGGCGCTTAAGCCCGCCATGCCGGCCAGCCCCGCCGAGGCGGTCAGAAAGTCGCGTCTCTTGATGGTCATGGTCTCCTCCACTTTGGTTCCGGGACATTGGTCGTCCCGGCATCCGCCGTCCCGATTAGCGGATACCGCCCGTTCCAGGCTGAATTCAGGATGTCCTCTCTCCCGGCATCCCGAATCCTCCTGCTATGCTCCTATGCCGAAAGCCGCCTGCCCGAATCTGCGTCGAACAAATGGACACGATCCGCGTCGATCGCGACATTGACGACTTCGCCGGGGCGAGCTTGGACCCGCTCCCTGAACACGCAGTTCACCTCCTCCCCGCCAAGTTTCACCATCATGTGCGTCTCGTAGCCCGTGGGCTCGATCACGACCACCTCGGCCGGCAGACCCTGTGGATCGAGGCGGATGAACTCGGGCCTCAGTCCGTAGACGAGATTGCGTCCGATCGTTTCGGGGCCGTGATCGGCAACGGGCAGCCTGGTACCGTCTTCGGCCACGAAGCTTTTACGGTTCTCGGTATCGATCTGCCCTCTGATCATGTTCATGGCCGGCGAGCCAATGAAGCCCGCAACGAAAAGATTGGCCGGCTTGTCGTATAGCTCGAGCGGCGCGCCGATCTGTTCAACGATGCCTTCATGCATGACGACGATCTTGTCTGCCATGGTCATGGCCTCGATTTGGTCGTGCGTCACGTAAACGGTCGTGGTCTGCAAGCGCTGATGGAGTTCCTTGATCTCGGCGCGCATGGCGACGCGCAGCTTGGCGTCCAGGTTCGAAAGCGGCTCGTCGAAAAGAAAGACCTGGGGATCGCGCACGATCGCCCGTCCCATCGCCACACGCTGGCGCTGACCGCCCGAGAGCTGGCGCGGATAGCGGTCGAGCAGCTTATCGAGGCCCAGGATATCCGCTGCCGCCTTCACGCGCCGGTCCCGCTCCTCCTTCGGTGTGCCCTTGAGCTTGAGCGAGAACGCCATGTTGTCGGCGACCGTCATATGCGGATAGAGCGCGTAGTTCTGGAAAACCATCGCGATGTCACGATCCTTCGGGGGCACGGCGTTGACCACGCGCTCGCCGATGCGGATTGTGCCGGAGGAAATGTTCTCGAGGCCTGCCAGCATGCGCAGCAGCGTCGACTTCCCGCATCCCGAAGGGCCGACCAAGATGACGAACTCGCCATCCTCGATCCCGATATTGACGCCCTTGATGACGGGCACCACCCCGAAGGATTTCTTCACATCGACGAACTGTACGCCTGCCATATTCTCTCCTCCTTGAGGTCCGAATTCCTGTTCATCCTCGGCCGACCAGCGGCATTTTCGAAGCCATCACCGTCATGTTCAGTACATTCGCGTCAAGCGGTAGGCTTGCCATATAGACCACGGCTTTTGCGATATGGGCAACCGGTATGGTCGGCTCCGCGGCTATTTCGCCATTGGCCTGGAGCACACCGCCGCTCATCCGCGAGGTCATGTCCGTTGAGGCGTTGCCGATGTCGATCTGTCCGCAGGTGATGTCGAACGGCCGCCCGTCCAGCGCCGTCGATTTCGTCAAGCCGGTGATCGCGTGCTTCGTCGCCGTATAGGGCGCTGAATGCGGTCGTGGCGTGATCGCGGAAATGGATCCGTTGTTGATGATGCGCCCACCGCGCGGCGTTTGCGCCTTCATGAGGCGCATGGCCTGTTGGGTGCAGAGGAATGCGCCCGTCAGATTGGCCGCAAGGATGGCGCTCCACTGCTCGAAGGTAATTTCTTCCATCGGTACGGCCGGCAGGTTCATGCCGGCGTTGTTGACGAGAAGATCGAGCCGGCCAAACGAGCTTTTGATTTCGCCGAACAGCGTCTCGACCGACGCCGGGTTGCCGATGTCGGCGGGAACTGCCCGCACGACACCCCCCGTTTCCGCGCTGATCTCGCGTGCAGTCGTCTCCAGGACTTCGGCCCGCCTGCCGGTGATGACCACGGCGAAGCCTTCCGTGCTCAGCGCTTGCGTAATGCCTCTGCCAATGCCCGTTCCTCCGCCTGTGACAAGGGCGATTTTCCCTTCGCCCGATTTTCCTTCAGCCATGCGCGATCGTCCCGCCCAACTCGTCTTCTATGTGGATGCGTATGATTTCGTCGAAGTTCCTTTCCGCGCGAAAGCCCAGAGCCTCCGCGCGCTGGGAATCGAAATTGGTGGGCCAACCGGCGACAATCCTTTCGATCACGGGATCCGGCTCGCGCCGGATGAGTTGCGCCGCCTTTTCGCCGGCCACGCGACGCAGGGCTTCAATTTCCTCGCCAACAGTAGCCGACAGCCCGGGCATGGTGAGGTTGCGGCGCGGCCCGACCTTGTCCAAATCGAGCTTGGCGGCGTGGATGAAGAACCCGACGGCCGCCCGGGGACTTGCGAACCAGTGGCGAACGTTTTCATCTACGGGCAACACCGCTTCCTGGCCGGAGAGCGGCTCGCGCAGGATGTTGGAGAAAAAGCCCGACGCCGCCTTGTTGGGCTTGCCCGGGCGGATGCAGATCGTCGGCAGTCTTATGCCGATGCCGTCAAAGAAGCCGCGCCGCGAGTAGTCAGCAAGAAGGAGTTCGGAAATCGCCTTCTGCGTGCCGTAGCTGGTAAGCGGCGTGGTGAAGAACTCATCGCCGATCCGTTCGGGGAACGGTGCGCCGAACACTGCGATCGAGGAGGCGAAGACTACGCGCGGGCGGTAAGGCTCCTTTTGCCCCTCCATGCGAATCGCCTCAAAGAGGGCACGGGTGCCGTCAAGATTGACGCGATAGCCCTTTTCGAAATCGGCCTCCGCCTCCCCCGAGACGATCGCCGCGAGGTGGAAGATCACATCGGGCCGCGCTGCAGCCAATTTTTCGGCAATCTCAGACGCCGAGACATCCACAGCCATAGCCGAGGCCTTTCCGGCAAATTGCGGCGGCACCGGCGGTTCGACGATATCGGCCAGCGTGAGGCGGCTGATCTCCGCTCCGAGCACACCCTGGGCGGCAGCCAGCCTTTCGACCAGCTTTCGGCCGATCATTCCCGCTGCACCGATCACCAGCACATGCATCGATACTCCTCCCGACGATCCAGCGTGCTCACCACACTTAGGCAGACCAGTCACCCAAGCTGGAAATAGCGCATTGATGAAGGGTCGAGTCAACACGCGCGGGCAGGCAAATGTGTCAACGCGATCTGCGCGACCATCGAAGCTGGTTTCTTGCGGAAGATACTGGTGCTGCCGGACAGGATTGAACTGTCGACCTCTCCCTTACCAAGGGAGTGCTCTACCACTGAGCTACGGCAGCGCCTAGGTTCGGGCGGCCTTCTGCCATATCGGTTGCCCAAGCGCAAGCACTAGCTCCAATATATAGGCAACATGAAGGGGAATGTGCTTCCGGACCGAAAAGCGCAGGGTTGCCATCCCCATTCCGTCGTCGAGAGGCTAGCATGGAGCGAAAGAAAGAAAACGAGACCAAAAGCGAACGCGAGAAACGGCTGGCAGCCGAGCTCAGGGCCAATCTTGCCCGTCGCAAGGCGCAAGCCCGTTCGCGAAGGGCGGGCGAGGCGGACCAGCGTGCCGATGGAATCCCCTCCGTTGGGGAGGAAAAGAAAAGATAAAAAGCGCGCTGCCCCGGCCTGCAGGAATCGGACGCATTTTCTTGAACCTGCCGCAACCTTGCTCTAGGACATGCAAACTCGCGACCACCCAAAGCCGGGATTAGAATCTTCCCGGGAAAGAGACGTCCATGGACCGCATACGCATTCGCGGAGGCAGTGAGCTCAACGGCACCATTCCCATCTCCGGGGCCAAGAACGCTGCACTGCCGCTGATGATCGCCTCGCTTCTCACCGATGACACGCTCACGCTGGAAAATGTCCCGCACCTGGCCGATGTCGAGCAGCTCATCCGTATCCTGGGAAATCATGGCGTCGATTACTCGGTGAACGGCAGACGCGAGAACCAGGACAAGGGATATTCGCGCACCATCCACTTCACCGCACGCAGCATCGTTGATACCAGCGCGCCCTATGAGCTCGTTTCCAAGATGAGGGCGAGTTTCTGGGTCATCGCACCGCTTCTGGCGCGGATGGGCGAAGCATGGGTGTCGCTGCCTGGCGGCTGCGCCATCGGCACCCGCCCGGTCGATTTCCTCATCGAGGGCCTTCGCGCTCTTGGGGCGGACATCGAGATCGACAGCGGCTACGTCGTGGCGAAGGCGAAGAACGGTCTTGTGGGCGCGCGCCATCGCTTCCCCAAGGTTTCGGTGGGCGCCACCCATGTGATGATGATGGCCGCCACGCTCGCAAAGGGCGAAACGGTGCTCGAAAACGCTGCGCGCGAGCCGGAGATTGTCAACCTGGCCGACTGCCTTAACGCCATGGGCGCAAAAATCTCCGGCGCAGGCACCTCTACCATCACCATCCAGGGCGTGACGAGCCTTTCCGGCGCGCGCCATCGGATCATCCCGGACCGGATAGAGACGGGCACCTATGCGCTGGCAGTCGCCATGAGCGGCGGCGACGTGCTTCTTGAAGGCGCGCGGCCCGATCTTCTGGAGGAGGCGCTCAAGGTTTTCGAGCAGGCCGGCGTGGAGATCACACGTGCCAATACAGGCATCCGCGTACGCCGCAACGGAGCCGGGATAGAGGCGGTCGACATCACGACGGAGCCGTTTCCTGGTTTTCCGACCGATCTGCAGGCACAGTTCATGGCCTTGATGACCAAGGCCAAGGGACAGTCGCGCATAACCGAGACGATATTCGAAAACCGCTTCATGCATGTGCAGGAGCTTGCCCGGCTCGGCGCCCGCATCTCCCTTTCGGGACAGACCGCGATCGTGGATGGCGTTGAGCGCCTGAAGGGCGCGCCGGTGATGGCAACGGATCTCCGGGCTTCCGTTTCATTGCAGATCGCCGGCTTGGCGGCAGAGGGTGAGACGGTGGTCAACCGGGTCTATCATCTCGACCGCGGTTTCGAGCGGCTGGAGGAGAAACTGTCGAATTGTGGCGCGGAGATCGAACGCATTTCGGGCTGATGCCGCCAGCGGCAGACTG
>Ga0164243_10010130_pt1 | contig 13584 bp, 12 predicted proteins | sample OricompcompostOP_FD_108781 | JGI IMG/M metagenome (GOLD analysis project Ga0164243, IMG submission 108781) | Organic Plus compost microbial communities from Emeryville, California, USA - Original compost - Organic plus compost (OP) | ecosystem: Engineered > Solid waste > Mixed feedstock >... | reverse complement strand
GCGGGACTCCGGCAACCCGCTGGCGGCCGGCCGCGTGCGGGACCTGTTCACCGGGCGGAACCTGCGGGCGCTGCTGTTCACCGGCGGGATCTACGTGCTGTGGAACACCGTGGCCGGCACCGCCGGGGCGTTCCTGCCGTACCTCCTGCAGCACGCCGGAGCCGCTGATCAGGCCACCAGCGTCGGCATCCAGTGCCTGAACTACGCGCTGACGATGCTCGCGGTGGCGCTGGTGTTCATGCCGCTGTCCGACGGGCCCCGGCGGCGGGCGGTGTTCGCCGTGGGCGCGGTGCTGCAGATCGCGGCGTTCGGCTGCTTCGCGGTGCTGCCGCTGGGAGTGCCGGTGGCGCTGGCGAACGTGGTGCTGTTCGGCATCGGCGCGGCCTTCGCCGGGGAGTCGTTCTACAAGCTCTGGTCCCAGGAGATGTTCCCGACGATGCTGCGCGGCACCGCCCAGGGCGTCACGTTCGCGTTCGCGCGGACCCTGCTCGGGGTGTGGAGCTTCCTGGTCCCCGTCATGATCAATTCTTCGTTCGGGCTCGCCGGCATGTCCGCGGCAATGGTGGGAATGCTCGTGCTGTTCGCGGTGATCGGGCTGCGGTGGATGCCGAATTCCGCCGGACGGCCGCTGGACGAGCTGGAAAGCGAGATCTCCGCGGCCTCGCGGGAAACGCGCTGAACAGGCGCGCTGCTCCGAATGAGTGCCGACAATTCGGTGCGGCGCGCAATGCGCTACTCGACGTTTCCGAACTCGGTGGGTGAGCTATTGGCGGCAATACGCCAATTCGGCTTCGGCGGCGCAATTCCGACGTTCAATCGGTCCGGACCGCAACGGTCGCACCGGGAGAACCGCGGAGGCACCCATGCGTCACATCCGGAGACCCGTCGGCATCGTCACAGCATCCATCGCGGCAGGCACCGCCATGCTCGCCGCCCCGGCACCCGCGTTCGCCGCGGACACGAACTACGTCGCGCTCGGGGACTCGTACGCCTCGGGCACCGGAACCAGGGACTACTTCGACGACAGCGGCGACTGCATGCGCGGGCCGAAGGCCTACCCGCAGCTGTGGGCCGATTCCCACAGCCCCGCCTCGTTCGACTTCGTCGCCTGCTCCGGCGCCACCACCGACGACCTCAACGCCGACCAGCTCGGCGCACTCAACGACCGGACCACGCTGGTGACCGTGCAGATCGGCGGCAACGACGTCGGGTTCGCCGACATCATGACCCGCTGCCTGATCGGCACCGACGACGGCTGCGACTCCGCGGTCGGCGACAGCGAGACCAAGGCCCGCGACGAACTGCCCGCCAAGCTGCAGGCCACTTACGACGGCATCCGCAAGGCCGCGCCGAACGCCAGCGTGGTGGTGGTCGGCTACCCGCGGATCAACGAGCTCGGCGCCTGCGACGACATCCCCGGCTACACCGAGGCCAAGCGGGACCGGATCAACGCCGGCGCCGACGTGCTCGACGGGGTCATCTCCGAGCAGGCCCAGGCGGCCGGGTTCACCTTCGCCGACCCGCGGGAGGCGTTTACCGGGCACGGGGTGTGCAGCGGCTCGGAGTGGATCAACGGGCCCAGCACGCCGATCGAGGAGTCGTTCCACCCGAACCCGGACGGGCACGCCTCCGGCTACCTGCCGACCGTCGAATCGGCGATCGGCTGACCGGGCCGCGGCGGCTCCCCGCGGCCCCGCGGGGGAGCCGGGGAGCCGCCGATCAGTCCAGTGAGCGCACGACCTCGTGCCACTCCGGCGGGATGCTGACGTGCTGGGCGGCGCACAGCACCGCCAGCGCCTCGGCCAGCTCGCGCCACTCCTCGTGCAGGCGCCGCCGCTGCGCCGGATCACCGGCCTGCACGGTCTCGATGAGCTGCCGGATGCTGGTGGGGGCGTAGTAGGTCACGCCGACTCCTCGACGACGAGGCGGGCGGGCCGCCGGAATGTCCGGGACGTCAAGATCGCCCGGACGCTACAAGACCGCCCCCGCGCTCCGGCCCGATCCGCCCGCGCTCCACCTGGACGAGTGATCAGGTGAGGCGCTCGCGGTGCAGCGTGCTCAACCCGCCGTCGTCGTCCGCGCGCTGCAGCGCCACCAGCGCCTCGCGGCCGCGGACCTCCAGCACTCCCACGGCGTTCCCGAAGTGGGGACCGGCCGTGCGCCGCCAGCTGATCGGCACCGGCGGCACCCCGGCGCGGCGGGCCAGGCGGCCGAACAACCGGGCCAGCGCCTTCGACCAGCCCATGCGCAGCGGCCCGACCAGGTGCGCCGGCGCGGCGTTGTGCATCGGCGAGCAGGTCACCTGCACCACCCGCGCGCCCGGCGGCGGGTCGAAGGCGGCCTCGGCGAGGTAGCTGTGGTGCACGTCCCCGCCCAGCACCGCCACCGATGCGGCGCGCTCGGCGGCCTCCCGCAGGATCCCGGTGAGCCGGTCGAAGGAGTCGCGGAACGCCGCCCAGTGCTCCAGATCCCCGGCCTGCCGGACCCGCTCGGCCAGGCCCGCCCGGCGACCGCGGCAGGCGGCCTCGTTCCACGACTGCGCGTGGTGCACCGCGTGCGGCAGCAGCCACGGCAGCGAAGCGGCCACGACCACGTGCTGCGGATCGTCGCCGAGCTGCTCGCGCAGCCAGGCGAACTCCGCCTCCGGCAGCATCGCGCGGCGTTCGTCGAGCACTCGCCCGGCCCGGGTGTCGAGCACCACCAGCCGCAGCGCGCCGAGCTGCCGCGAGTAGCTGAACCGCACGTGCTCGACCTCCGGGTCGCCGACGGCCGCGTCCGCCCGCGCGGCGAACTCCCGCAGCACCTCCAGCGCGTCCCCGCCGCGCCCGGCGGCCAGCACCGCCCGGTAGGTCTCGTCGCGCTCCAGCTCGTCCGGGGACAGGTTGCCGATGTGCTGGTAGACCCAGTACGAGACGAGCCCGCCGAGGATCCGCTCGGACCACCACGGCAGCCGCGCCATCTGCTCCCGCCAGGCCCGCGAGGTGTTCCAGTCGTCCCGCACGTCGTGGTCGTCGAAGATCATCGCACTGGGCACTGTGGACAGCAGCCAGCGCACCAGCGGCTCGCCCCAGCTGGTGCGGTACAGCGCCGTGTAGTCCTCGAAGTCGGCGATCTCGCCGTCCGGCGCGGACGAGCCGCGGCGGCGGGCGGCGAGCTCGCGGCGCACCTGCGGGGACAGCTGGTCGGCGTAGACCTGGTCGCCGAGGAACAGCATCGCCTCCGGCAGCGCCTCGGCGGGGGAGTCCATCAACCGCCGCGCGCACGCCTCCAGCGCGTCCGGGCCGAGTGCGCGGCTGCGCCTGCCGTCCTCGGTGGGCCCGGAGCGGCACGAGCCGAACAGCAGCCGCACCGGCGCGCCCGGGGCGATCGTGCGGATGCGGCTCGGCGGATGCGCACCGGCGTCCGGCCAGACCACCGCGCCGTCCAGCCGCACCTCGTACTCGGTGCTGCTGCCCGGTTCCAGCCCGCGCACCGGCACCAGCGCGTAGTGGTGCCCGCCGACGCGGAACGTCTCGGCGGTGCAGCCGAGGACCTCCGCGGTGCAGGGCCGATCGGTCTCCAGCCACACCGTCGCGGAGGTGTCGTCGACGTACCGCAGGACCGGACCCAGCACCAGATTCGCCACGCGCACTGCATACCGCACGGCCCCGGGCCGGTGAAGCCTCAGCCGCCGCGGACTTCGGCGAGCTCGACCGGGCGGCCCTCCCGCCGGGACCGGTCGCAGGCCTCCGCGGCGTAGAGCGCCTCCAGCGCGTCCTCGGCGGTGCACGGGTTCTCCCGCCGTCCGGCGGCGAGGTCGGCGAACGCGGCCAGCTCGGCGGCGTAGGCGTCGGCGAACCGCTCGGCGAAGGTCCGGTACGGCCGCCCGGACGGCCAGGAGATCCCCGCCTCGGCCGAGGGCAGCGGAGCCCGCTCGTCGTGGCCGACGAACAGCGACCCCTGCGAGCCGCAGACCTCCAGCCGCACGTCGTGGCCCGCGCCGTTGTACCGGGTGGCGCTGATCGTGGCCAGCGTGGCGTCGTCGAGCTCCAGCAGCGCCGCGCAGGTGTCCACGTCCCCGCCCTCGGCGAAGAACGGCGCGCCCCGGTTGGCCCCGCGCGCGAACACCGAGGTGATCTCGCGGCCGGTCAGCCACCGGATCACGTCCAGGTCGTGGATCCCGCAGTCGCGGAACAGCCCGCCGGAGGTGGGGATGAACTCCGGCGGCGGCGGTTCCGCGTCGGCGGTGACCGCCCGCAGCGTGTGCAGCCAGCCCAGCCGGCCGGAGCGCACTGCCTCCCGCGCGGCCCGGTAGCCGGCGTCGAACCGGCGCTGGAACCCGACCTGCAGCGCGGCCGAGCTCGCGCGGGCGTGCGCGAGCACCTCCCGGGTCCCCGGCACGTCCGGGGCCACCGGTTTCTCGCAGAACACCGGCACGCCGCGGTCCAGCGCGTCGTGCACCAGCCCGGCGTGGGCGTGCGTGGCCGCGGCGATGACCACCCCGTGCGGGCCGCGGCGGTGCAGCTCGTCGACCGAGTCCACCGCCGCCGCCCGCGGGCCGAGCGAGTCCGCCAGCGCCGCGGCCCGCCCGGGCACCGCGTCCGCGATGAGCAGTTCGTCCACCGTGGACAGTTCCAGCAGCGCGCGGGCGTGCATCCCGCCGATCCGGCCGGTGCCCACCAGGCCGATGCGCAGCCCGCTCACGCGTGCCTGGCCCGCATGTCGGCCTCCAGCTGCTCCAGGCTGCGGCCCTTGGTCTCCGGCACCATCCGCCAGCTGAACGTCAGCGCCGCCACGCCCAGCGCGGCGAACACCCAGAACGTCGCGCTGCCGCCCAGCGCGGCCACCATCGGCGGGAACACCAGCGCCACCAGGAAGTTCGTCAGCCACAGCACCAGCACCGCCAGGCCCATCGCGAACCCGCGGATCTTGCGCGGGAACAGCTCAGTGATCATCAGCCAGGTCACCGTGCTCACGCTGCTCTGCTGGAAGGCCATGTACAGCACCATGATCGCCAGGGTCAGGTAGCTGACCCAGTGCGCCCCGGCAGGCAGCAGGAACGCGAACCCGAGCAGCACCAGGCACGAGGTCACCCCGAGCTGCCCGCCCAGCAGCAGCGGCCGCCGCCCGGCCCGGTCCATCAGCACCAGCCCCGCGGCCGAGGCCAGCACCGAGATCACGCCGATCGAGATCGTCGCGACGATGGAGGCGACATCGCCCAGCCCGGTCTGGGTGAGCAGCTTCGGCGCGAAGTAGATGATCGTGTTCACCCCGGTGATCTGCTGGATCACCGCGAGCCCGATGCCGATGGTGAACAGCCGCAGCACCCACGGTTCGCGCAGGTCGCGCCAGCTGCCGGCGCGCTCGGCGGCCTCCTGCTCGCGCAGTTCGAGGATCTGCGCCAGCTCCCGCTCGGCCTCCTCGCCGGACCGGCCGCGGTGCAGCACCGCGCGGGCCTCGTCGAACCGCTGCCGCCCGGCGAACCAGCGCGGCGTGTCCGGCAGGAACAGCATCCCGACCCCGAGCAGCACCGCCGGGATCGTGGCCAGCCCCAGCATCCAGCGCCACGCCCCGGCCTCGGCCAGCAGCGCGTTGACCACGTAGGCGCCGAGCTGCCCGGTCACGATCATCAGCTGGTTGAACGTCACCAGCGCGCCGCGGGCCTCCGCCGGGGCCATCTCGGAGATGTACAGCGGCACCACCACCGAGGCCGCGCCCACCGCCAGGCCCAGCACCACGCGCGAGAGCACCAGCACCGCCACCGTCGGCGCCAGCGCGCAGCCGAGCGTGGCCACGATGAACACCACCGCGGCGATCAGCAGCGTGGCCCGCCGGCCCAGCCGGTCGGCGACGCGCCCGCCGCCGAGCGCCCCGGCCGCCGCGCCGAGCAGCAGCGCGCTGGTGACCACGCCTTCCATGAACGGGCTCAGCCCGAAGTGCGGGCCCATGTACAGCAGCGCCCCGGAGATCACTCCGGTGTCGTAGCCGAACAGCGCCCCGCCCAGCGCGGAGATCACCGCCACGAGCAGGATGAACCGCTTCGCCTTGCGCACGGCGGCGCGCTGCGCGGCGTCGCCGGGCTCTTCGTCGTTCGACAGGGGTCTGGCCACCATCGGTCCCTCACCAGTGCTTGCGGATGTATTCGGTTGTCGTGTCGAGCATGAACGTCGAGGACTCGCGGGCGCGGTCCTCCCAGGCGAACACCGCCACCGTCAGCGTGCCGTCGAAGCCGATCTCGGCCAGCGAGCCGAAGAACTCGTCCCAGTCCACATCGCCCTGCCCGATGTCCAGGTGCTGGTGCACCCGCGCGGTCGAGTCCGGCGGGTTGACGATGTAGCGCAGCCCGGACGAGGCGGTGTGGTCGAAGCTGTCGGCCAGGTGCACGTGGTTGAGCAGCGAACCCGCCCGCCGCATGATGCCCGGCGCGTCGTCTCCCATGTGGAACGTGTGCGGCGCGCAGTACAGGAACTTCACGTTGGGCGAGTTCAGCCCGCGGATCATGTCCACGGCCACGTGCCCGTCCTCGACGAAGTCGTCCGGGTGCGGTTCGAGGTTGAGGGTGATGCCCTCGCGCTCGAAGATCGGCAGCAGCTCGGCCATCGAGCGGTGGAACTGCCCCTCGCTGCGGGAGGAGTCCTCCGGGCGGCCGTTGAACTCCGAGACCATCTGGTCCACCCCGAGCAGCGAGGTGATCTCGACGGCCCGCTTCCAGTAGCGCACCGCCGCCTCGCGCTCCTGCTCGTCCGGGCCGGACCAGCGGTACAGCGGCAGCACGGAGGCGATGCCGACCCCGGCGGCGTCCAGCTCCCGGCGGAACCGCCGCAGCAGGTCGTCGTCGATGCGCGGGTGGCGGAAGAACGGCAGCACGTCCTCGCGCGGGGACAGCTCGATCCACTCGTAGCCGAGCTCGGCGACCAGCCGGGGCAGCTCCAGCAGCGGGGTGAACCGGAACATGGTCGGGTCCAGCGCGATCTTCACCTCGGTCTCCTCTCTCAGCCGTACAGCTCGGGGCGTTCGGCCATCTCCAGCGCGGTGCGCCGGCCGGTGCGCTGGGCGTCGATGCCGGCCTCGCAGGCCACCGCGGCGGCGTAGCCGTCCCAGGCGGAGGCCCCGTCGATGCCGCCGCGGCGGGCGGCGTCGGCCCAGCGCTGGAACTCGGCGTCGAAGGCCTGCCGGAAGCGGGGCCGGAAGTCCGGCGTGACCGAGCCGCCCCAGCGTCCGGCGGAGTGCGTGCGCATTCCCGCGTCGGCGCCGACGAGCGCGGTGCCGTGCTCGCAGACGGCTTCGCAGCGCACCTGGTAGCCGAACCGGCACTGCACGAAGATCTCCACGTCGACCAGCACGCCGGAGGCGGTCTCCATGGTCACGATCTGCGGGATCGCCGGGTCGTCGCTGGCTTCCAGGCCTTGCTGGCGCACCGACACGGCGGTGATGTCCTCGCCGAGCAGCCAGCGGGTGGTGTCGAACTCGTGCACCACCGAGTCGCTGATGAGCATGTCGGTGGTGAACCCGGGCGGGTGCTCGGCGTTGCGGTGCGCGCAGTGCAGCAGCAGCGGGCGGCCGAGCGCACCGGTGTCCAGGGTCTCCTTCAGCTCCAGGTATTCCGGGTCGAACCGGCGCATGAACCCGACCTGCACGAGCTTGCGCCCGCGGGCGGCTTCGGCCTCCACCACGCGCAGGGAGGACTTCGCGTCCGGGGTCAGCGGTTTCTCGCACAGCACCGGGATGCCGCGGTCGATCGCGGCCAGCAGCAGCGGCTCGTGCACCGGGCCCGGCGAGGCCACCACCACGGCGTCCACATCGGACGCTCCCAGCACCGTCATCGGGTCGGTCTCCGCGCGGGCGCCGGGAATGCCGTCGGCGGCCGCGCCCGCGCGGTCCGGGTCGGGGTCGCCGACGGCCACCAGCCGGGCCCCGCTGACCCGCTCGTGGAGGCGGCGGGCGTGGTCGGCGCCCATGCGTCCGGCGCCGATCAGCCCGACGCGCAGCTCGTGCTCGCTCATCACGTCCTCCTCCGGTCTCAGCGCAGGCCGGCGCCGCAGCGCGTCAGGTACTGGCGGGTGCGTCGGGCGATGGGCAGCGGAACGTCGTTGTCGCAGGGGTAGAGGTCCTGCTCGACGATGGCGAACATGGCCGCGTCGAGGTCGGCGGTGGCCTCGATGATCGGGGCGAGCTCGGGCACCCCGTTCGGCGGCTCGCACATCACCCCGCGCTGCACCGCCGGGCCGAACGGCAGGTCCTCGGCCTGCACGCCTTCGAGCACCCGCGGGTCGACCTGCTTGAGGTGCAGGTAGCCGATGCGCTCCGGGTACTTGCGGATCAGGTCCAGGTTGTCCCCGCCGCAGTAGGCGATGTGCCCGGTGTCCAGGCACAGCGTGACCAGCTCGGGATCGGTCATCTCCAGGAACCGCTCGACGTGCGGCTGGGTGTCGACGTGGCTGTCGGCGTGCGGGTGGAACTGCAGCTGCACGCCGTACTCCTCGTGCAGCGCCTTGGCGAGCCGGTCGATGCCCTTGCCGAGGTCGGCCCAGGCGGCGTCGTCGAGCTCGCGGTCCTCGAGCTGCTCGGCGGTGCCCTGGTCGCGCCACATCTCGGGGATGACCACGAGGTGCCGGGCGCCCTGCGCGGTGATCAGCTCGGCGATGGAGCGGACGTGCTCCCAGGTCTCGCGCCACACGTCGCCGCGGTGGAAGGCGGTGAAGCAGGTGCCGGCCGACAGCGTCAGCTCGCGGGCGGCGAGCTCGTCGCCCAGCTGCTTCGCATCGGTGGGCAGGTAGCCGTAGGGGCCCAGTTCGATCCAGCGGTAGCCGGCGTCGGCGACCTCGTCGAGGAACCGCTGCCACGGCGGCTGGTGGTCGTCCTGCGGGAACCAGACGCCCCAGGAGTCCGGTGCCGAGCCGACGCGCAGGCGGCCGGCTTCGTTGCCGTTGCTCATCGAAGTCTCCTTCGGGATCGCGGGAGGCGGGGTGCGTGCTCGGGGCCCGCGCCGCGGCCCGGTCCGGTCGGACCCGGCGGCCGGTCGGATGCCGTGGCCGGTCGGATGCGGTGGCCGGTCGGGCAGGGGCCGGTCGGGCACGGGGGCCGGTCGGACGGGGCGGGACTCGGCCCGCGGTGCGGCAGGCGGGCGGTCTCGGGATGTGCCGGGTGGCCGTTCCGCGGGCTGTGACGCCGATCTCCGGCCGCTCGGTAGCCGGTAGTTTTCACCGCGGACATGATCGTGTCAAGACTTCGTCCTGACATACTTACGTTCGGAGAATCCTGCGGTGCGATCCCGCGCCGGGGCGGCGAGCGGGGTCGGAATTTCGGCGCGGAAGCACTCGATCAAGCGATGCGAACACGGGTTTGACGTGGGAATCATGGAGGCATGAACGCAACGATCACGTCCCGAACCCGTCCGCTCCCCGTCCTTGCTCCGTCCATCGTGGACGGTTCATCGCCGCGCCGTTCCGCTGGTGAATTCCTGCGCCGCGGGGCCGATTTCCTCGCGCGCCTGGGCAGGGCTGCGAGAAGGGTCCTCTGTGGACGAAGTGCGCGCGGTGCGCCGCCGGGCCCGCCCGGCGGCTCAGAGGTTGTCGCCGCGCAGCGACAGGTCGAAGGAGTAGCGCGAGGCGCGGTAGACGTGCGAGCCGTACTCCACGATCCGCCCGGCCTGGTCGTAGGTGGTGCGCTCCATCGTCAGCAGGGCCGCGCCCACCGGCTCGTCCAGCAGCTCCGAGTCCTCCTCGGTCGCCACCCGCGCGCCGATGCTCTGGTCGGCCGCGTGCAGCCGCACGCCCGCCCCGCGCAGCAGCTGGTAGAGCCCGCGCTCGGCCAGCTGCTCGGTGCTGGGCTCGATCAGGTCGGCCGGCAGGTAGTTGTGCATCCGCGCGATCGGCTCGCCGCCGGCCAGCCGCACCCGCTCCAGCCGCAGCACCTCGTCGGAGCGCTTGAGCCCCAGCGCGCCGGTGAGCCCGGCGGGCACCTTCTGCACCTCGTTGACCAGCACCCGGGTGCTCGGGCTGCGCTCGATCTCGGTGAGGTCGTCGAACAGGCTGCTCAGCTGCAGCGAGCGCTTGACCTTGTTGAACACGACCTGGGTGCCGGCGCCGCGCTTGCGCACCACCAGGCCCTTGTCGACCAGCGAGCCGATCGCCTGGCGCACCGTCGGGCGGGACAGGCCGAGTCGGGCGGCCAGCTCGATCTCGTTGTCCAGCCGGGCGCCGACCGGCAGGTCGCCGGAGTCGATCGCGGCCTCGATCTGGCTGGCGACCTGGTGGTAGAGCGGCACCGGGCTGCCGTGGTCGACCGCGATCCGGGTGGCCGGGTCCCAGGCGGAGCCCCCGCCGGAGGAGCGGCGCTGCATGGAGGTCACCTCCGCACGCTAGCAAGACGTCTGTAAGTTCGTATGTCCGGACATTCTATTGACATGCGTCGCGCGGCCCGAGTAAACACGAACTCGCGCCGAGCGCGGGCCGATCCGCCGCCGGCGCGCCGCCCGAGTCCGGACTCCACCCGCACCGCCCCTCGCACCGCACTGACGATCCGCCCGGCCCGGCGGCCGCGGCGCACCGACCGCGCGGCCCGCCCGCCGGAACGGCCCGCTCGCCGCTCGTTCCCCGCGCTCCCACCGGAGGTCAGCCGATGAACCACCCGCACGACGTGCTCACGATGGGCCGCCTCGGCGTGGACGTGTACCCGCTGCAGACCGGCGTCTCGCTGGCCGAGGTCAGCTCCTTCGGCAAGTACCTCGGCGGCACCGCGGCCAACGTCGCCGTCGCCGCCGCCCGGCTCGGCCACCGCACCGGGCTGATCAGCCGCACCGGCGCGGACCCGTTCGGCGAGTACCTGCACCACCAGCTGCGCGAGTTCGGCGTGGACGACGCCCAGGTCACCCCGGTGCGGCAGTACCCGACGCCGGTGACCTTCTGCGAGCTGTTCCCGCCGGACGACTTCCCGCTGTACTTCTACCGCTACCCGAAGGCGCCCGACCTGGAGATCCACACCGCCGAACTCGACCTGGACGCCATCGCCGCGGCGCGGATCTTCTGGATGACCGGCACCGGACTGGCCGAGGAACCCAGCCGTTCGTCCACACTGGACGCGCTGCGGCACCGCGACCGCCGCGGCACCACCGTGTTCGACCTCGACTGGCGGCCGATGTTCTGGCCCGACCACGCCGCGGCGACCCGCTGGTACCGGGCGGCGCTCGAGCACGTCACCGTCGCGGTCGGCAACCTCGACGAGTGCGAGCGCGCCGTCGGCACCCGCGATCCGGACGCCGCCGCGGACGCCCTGCTGGCCACCGGGGTCGAACTCGCCGTGGTCAAGCAGGGACCGGACGGCGTGCTCGCGCGCACCGCCACCGCCGAGACCGTCGCGCCCCCGGTGCCCGTCGACGTGGTCAACGGGCTCGGCGCCGGCGACGCCTTCGGCGGCGCCCTGTGCCACGGGCTGCTGTCCGGGTGGGACGTCGCGCGCACCATGCGGTTCGCCAACGCCGCCGGCGCCCTGGTCGCCGGGCGGCTGGCCTGCTCCTCGGCGATGCCCCACGAGCACGAGATCGACGCCGTGCTGTCCCCGAACGCCCAGGCGCCGAGCGCCTGAGGGCCTTGCGAAAGCGAGAGACGTGTCCACTGTGAGCATCACCGAACTCACCCGGGTGCGCGCCCGGCGGCCGGAGGCCGTCGCCGAGGCCGCGCAGCGCCGGGCCCGGCGCCCGCTGCTCGGCGAGAGCGGCCGGCTGCTGGTCGTGGCCGCCGACCACCCGGCCCGCGGCGCGCTCGGCGCCGGGAGCGAGCCGCTGGCGATGGCCAACCGGCTGGACCTGCTGGAACGGCTGTGCGTCGCGCTGCAGCGGCCCGGGGTCGACGGGGTGCTCGGCACCTCCGACGTGCTCGACGACCTGCTGCTGCTCGGCGCGCTGGAGAACAAGGTCGTGCTCGGCTCGATGAACCGCGGCGGCCTGGCCGGGGCCTCGTTCGAGCTCGACGACCGGTTCACCGGACACCGGGCGCAGGACATCGAGCGGATGCGCTTCGACGGCGGGAAGTTGCTGCTGCGGCTGGACTACGACGACCCCGGTTCGCTGGCGACGATGAGCTCCGCGGCGCACGCGGTCAACGAGCTCGCCGACCGCGGCCTGCTGGCGATGGTCGAACCGTTCCTGTCCCGGCGCGAGGACGGCCGGGTGCGCAACGACCTGTCCGCCGAGGCGGTCACCCGCTCCATCGCGATCGCCTCCGGGCTCGGCGGCACCTCGGCCTACACCTGGCTGAAGGTGCCGGTCGTCGACGACCTGGACCGGATCGGGCCGGTGATGGAGGCGACCACGCTGCCGACCGTGCTGCTCGGCGGCGAGGTCGCCACCGACCAGGACGCGACCTTCGAGCGGTGGCACGCGGCGCTGCGGATGCCGAACGTGCACGGCCTGGTCGTCGGCCGCAGCCTGCTCTACCCGCCGGACGGGGACGTGGCCGCCGCGGTGGACACCGCCGTCGGCCTGCTGTGACCAGCCCACGAGATCAGGAGAACACCTTGGCGCACAACAGCTTCCACCTCCCGGCCGGCGCGGCCGCGCGCGGGGAGTACGCGGTGCACGTCGACCCGGACTCGGCCGGGTGGGGCTACTCCTCGCTGCGCGTGCTGGAGCTCGAACCCGGCGGCCGGCACGAGTTCGACACCGGCGACAGCGAGTGGATCGTGCTGCCGCTGTCCGGCGGTTGCGAGGTTCGCTGCGACGACGCCGAATTCCGGCTGCGCGGCCGACCGGGCGTGTTCCGCGGGGTGACCGATTTCGCCTACGTGCCGCGGGATTCCCGGGTGCGCCTGGACTCCGCGGGCGGCGGCCGGTTCGCGCTGACCGGGGCGCGCTGCAGCAACCGGCTGCCCGCGCGCTACGGCCCGGCCTCCGAGGTGCCGGTGGAGCTGCGCGGCGCCGGGCAGGCCAGCAGGCAGGTGAACAACTTCGGCGCGGCGCACGTGTTCGCCGCCGACCGGCTCATCGCCGTGGAGGTGCTCACCCCGGCCGGCAACTGGTCGTCCTTCCCGCCGCACAAGCACGACACCGAGCGCGACGGCGAATCGCAGCTGGAGGAGATCTACTACTTCGAGCTCGACGGCGGCCCGGAGGCGATGGGCTACCAGCGCGTCTACCCGTCCGGGCCGGACAAGCGCACCGACGTGCTCGCCGAGGTCCGCGGCGGCGACGTGGTGCTCATCCCGGACGGCTGGCACGGCCCGTCCATGTCGGTGCCCGGCTACGACATGTACTACCTGAACGTCATGGCCGGGCCCTCGCCCGACCGCGCCTGGCTGATCTGCGACGACCCCGCGCACGCGTGGGTGCGCGGGACCTGGGAGCAGCAGCCGGTCGACCCGCGGCTGCCGCTCTACTCGGCTCCGCGGGAGGAATCCGCAACGCAGCGGGGAGGACAGCGATGACCACCGGAACTCGACGGCTCACCGTCGCCCAGGCGCTGGTGCGGTTCCTGGCCCACCAGCACAGCGAGCGCGACGGCGAGCGCCGGCGGCTCATCGCCGGGTGCTGGGGCATCTTCGGCCACGGCAACGTCGCCGGAGTCGGCCAGGCGCTGCTGGAGGACCACGCCCTGCGGGAGGACGGCGCTC
>Ga0164243_10010128_pt1 | contig 13584 bp, 12 predicted proteins | sample OricompcompostOP_FD_108781 | JGI IMG/M metagenome (GOLD analysis project Ga0164243, IMG submission 108781) | Organic Plus compost microbial communities from Emeryville, California, USA - Original compost - Organic plus compost (OP) | ecosystem: Engineered > Solid waste > Mixed feedstock >... | reverse complement strand
TCAAGTATGGCGAGTATCTGGTGAAGACCGCCTGCGTCGAGTGCCACGGGCAGTCGCTGGAAGGCAGTGAGTTCGTGCATTCGCCGAATCTTGCGATCGTGCAGGCGTATTCCGAGGAAGACTTCTTCAAGCTGATGCGCACGGGCCGCGCGCTTGGCGATCGTAAGCTCAACCTGATGGCCGAAGCAGCCACCGTTCGCTTCACGCTTTACACCGACGACGAGATTCGCGCCGTGCGCATGTACCTTCTGAGGCACGCACAAGGTGACGCAGCGGCAACCGTCGCCACGCGATAGGGCGAGCGTGCTAGTGAGCGGCAGGTTCGGCGTGCTACCGGGCGGCAGGTTCCCCCTTTCCCCAACCTGCCACTCACTGAAGTCGTGTGGGCGCGTTCACGTGATCCACATCGTTGCGGTCGCGCATCGAAGACGCAAGCCGCGCTACTGGCGGCTTCGTGTTCAAGATCGTGAGAGATAAAGCCTCAAGCACTCGCTCACTCTCCCGACACATCCACATTCAGCTTGTACCCCGCGCCCGGAGTCGTCTGCAGGATCTCCGGTGACGCCGGATCCAGCTCGAGCTTCATCCGCAGTCGATAGATCAGCTGCTTCAGCGTGCGCCGCTCGCGGGCCGTCGACCGATTCCATACGTGCATCAGCATGCGTTCGGCCGTCACAGTGCGGCCCGCGCTCGACACGAGCAGCTGCATCGCCTTGAGCTCGAGCGGGGTCAGGTGCGTCTCGCGCGACTCACCCAATCGAAACGTATGCCGCTCGAGGTCGAGCGTCGCGTTGCCGGCCTCGATCCTCGGCGCATGCACCGGCTCGGCGCGGCGGACGAGCGCGCGTGCCCGAGCGAGCAGCGTGCGCGGACTGAACGGCTTGCGCACGTAATCGTCGGCGCCGGATTCGAACGCGGCGATCAGATCGTCTTCGCGGTCGCGCACTGTCAGCACCATGATCGGAACGTTCGACTGCCGCCTAACTTCGCGGCACACCTGCAGGCCGTCGATCGCAGGCATGTTGAGATCGAGCAGCAGCAGGCTCGGCGGCTCGATCTCGAACAGGCGCAGCGCAGTTTCACCGTTCTCGGCGCTGCGCACCTCGAAGCCTCCTTGCGTCAAGGTGAAGGCGATCAACGCGCGCAGGTCGGAATCGTCGTCGGCGACGAGTGCTTTCATCTCGATCCTTGAGTGCGGTCCTGTGCCAGCAATGCTGCGAGCCGTTCGGCATGCACGCGCAGCTCGGCGGCCGCGGTGGCCTCCCAATGATCGGCGCGCAGCATCGGTCCGAGATAGAACAGATGCGGGCCGGGCCAGCCGTCCGCATCGACGACTGCGCCGTGGGGCCCCGTCTTCAATCCGAGCCCGAGCGCGTCGGGCACGCACAATCCGCACTGAAGAAGATTGCGCCACAACGGATCGTTCGAGCGCGCGATCGCATAGTCCGGCCCGGTGCAGTTGATGACTCGATCGAAGCTCTGCGTCTGTGTCTGCGATGCGCCGCGCGGGCGCCACGTCACGCTGATGCGCTCCTTCTCAGGCTGCATCGCCACGATGCGCCCGGCATGCACATACATGCGCTCGCGCTGCCTGAGCGATTCGAAGCGCGACAAAGTTTCCGGCGGCAAGCGATGCCGATGCACATCCCACTGCGCACGCAGGTGGCGCAGAAAGCGCATGCGATCGCGCTCCGGCAGGCGTTGCCAGATCGTCGGCGCCATGTTGCGCACGAACGTCACGGCCTCGCGCCAATCGCCGCCTTGTGCTTCCGCTTCGCGTGCGAGCAATCGCACCGAGCTCGTCAGCCCGCGCAGCGAGGTGGCCGCGACGAGCAGCAATGCATTGCCGTCGCCTTTGAAGGCATCCGGGCGAAACGCGGTTTGCCGCGGCGGCACGAGCCCGTGTCGCGACAGCAAATGCAGCGTCGGTGTCTTCGCCGGATCATTGGAGAGCGCATTGACGATATCCGCCGCCGTAAGACTCGTGCCGATCAAGAGCACTTGCTCGCGGCGTGCAGAAGTGAAGGGTGTCGAGTAAGGATCCGCGACATACGCCGGATGAGTGGCAATCTCCTTCGCTGGTGGAAGATTCGCGGGCGGCGGATTGCCGAGCGCCAGCACGACATCATCCGCAGTGACGCGTCGGCCGTCCGCGAGCTCGACTTGCAGCGGCAGGCTGCGGTCCACTCTGCGCACGCCCGTCACATCGCCTTGCCAGATCTCGAGCATCACGCCGCGCGGCGCCGTCAGCTGCGCGGCCAGGAGCATCTCCTGAAGATATTCGCCGTAAAGCTCACGCGGCAGAAAATCCTCTTTGGTCACGTTCGGCAAGCGACGTTGCGCGAAATGCAGGAATTCATTCGGCGCCTCGGCGTTCGCGGACATGCGCCCGGCGGGAACGTTCAGGAGATATGGAAAGGGGCGCTGTGCGTAGGCGACGCCGCGTCCGATCTCGCGCGAGCGTTCGATGAGAATGACGCGTGTGGGGCCCGGCGGCGGACGGCGCAGCAGTCGCGCGGCGAGCGTCGTACCGCAAAATCCGCCGCCGACGATGACGATCGTTCTGACCAACACGCTCAATACGCAGCCTCGCTTGCTTCGGTGCGCAATAGGCTAGGGCATCAGCGGTATCAAATAAGTAACTGGAGGGTTGTGATTGGGTGATGACCGCGGCCGCGATGATTGCAGCGACGTTACCGGCCGTGCGCGCGAGCGCGCGTTACGAGAACTGGGTTCGGAGCAACGCAAGCAACGCGGCCATCGCGAGCGCGAAGCCGACGAGCCGCGCAGCGATGCGCGCGCCCGCTTGCGCGAAGCCCATCGCCGGCCGGATCTCGACGACCGCGCCATCGCGCGCTTCCAGACGCAGCTTGTGTACGTACGGATCGGGTCGGTTGTGCGTCGGCGAACGCGTGACGGCGCTCATGGCGTGAATTCCATGGGTGGGTCGAGAGAGTCGACGGCCGAGTTTAAATGCGTGAGGGGAGTGGATGCAGTCGCAGGATGGTTATAAATGGATCACGGATGGGTTCGCGGTTTCAACCGGTGTTTTACGCACGATGCGGCGTGAGCAGGAGAGGGCATTTCGAGCGTGTTGTGGGAGCAACGGATTTGGCGCGGCGGCCACAATTTCCGTTGTGGCGAGGAAAGCCGAAACCGCGCTCGACACAACTTCCGTCGTCCCGACGCAAGTCGGGACCGCAGTTGGCACGGTGCCAATGGCGATCCCGACTTGCGTCGGGATGACGATGTTTCCCAATGGCGATCCCGACTTGCGTCGGGATGACGATGGTTGCCAAGGACGACCCGACTTTTCGTCAGGATGACGGGCTCGCGCTACTCCGGCGCCTGCTTGCCGAGCCGGTACGCCCGCGGTGACTGTCCCGTGCTGCGCGCGAAAAACCGCGAGAAATACGCAGGATCCGGAAAGCCGCAGGATTCGGCGACGAGCGCGACGCTCATGCTCGTGTACAACAAGCTGCGCTTCGCCTCGAGCAGCCGGCGCGCGTTGAGCAGCGCAAGCGGCGAGCTGCCGGTGGTGCGAACGCAGGCGACGCGCAGCCGCTCCTGGCTGATGCACAACTTGCGCGCATAGTCGGCGATGCTCCACTGCGAGCGGTAATTCGACTCGACGAGCGCGCGGAAACGCCCAGCCAACAACGAGTCCGCGTTCTGCGGACGCGCCGCATTCGGCGTCAGCTCGAGCTTGCGGCGCAGGGTCGTGATCGCGATCGTCGTGAGCCACGACTCGGCCGCGGCGCGCCGTACCGGCAGATTGCCGCGGAACTCGGCGACGAGCGCTTCGAACAATGCGCCCAGGCTCGCGACCGATGCGGGCGCGAGCGGGATGACGCCCGCGTCCTCGAAAACAGGTGCAAGCTCCGCGTGCTCACGCACGATACGTCCGAGCAACACGCCGGACGCCGTGACGATCCAGCCGTCCGTGTTCGTCTTGAAATCGAATCCATGCACGCACGAGCGCCGCACGCTGATGAGCGTGCTCGGCCCGAAGCCATGGGCATTGCCTTCCGCATGGAAGGTTCCGCCGCCCTTCAACACGAGCAGCAGATGAAACAGATCGCGGTGCGCGTGCGGCCGGATCCTCCAGTCGTGCCGGCGGCTGCGCTCGGCGATCGACTCCACGTGCAGGAAGCGCTCGTCGACGTCCTGGGCCGTCTCGCCGTAGAGGAAATACTGAGGAATCGTCCGCCGCGCCATGGGCGACACGCTACCTGCCGAGTTGGGAAAAGTCCAAGAACTCATGGCTTTTTTCCATCGCCTCGCCGCGCCCCCGGCGCGAGCATGAGTGTCGGTGGAAAGACGAGAACGAACGATGAAGACCCAGGTCGCAATCATTGGCGCGGGCCCGGCCGGGCTGCTGCTCGGTCAGCTGCTGCATCGAGCGGGCATCGACGCTGTGATCCTCGAACAGCGCACACCCGAGTACGTCCTGGGCCGCATTCGCGCGGGCGTGCTCGAGCAAGGCACGGTGCAGATTCTCGAGCTCGCGGGCGTGAGCGAGCGCCTGCATCGCGAGGCGTTGATACACGACGGGGTCGAGATCGGCTTCAACGGCCTGCGGCATCGGATCGCTCTTCAGGAATTCGTCGGCAAGCCCGTCACCGTCTATGGCCAGACGGAAATGACGCACGACCTGATGGATGCGCGGCGCGCCTGCGGCGCCGTGTCGATCTATGAGGCCGAGTCGGTCGCGTTGAGCGACGTCACCGGCCGGCCGAAAGTGTCCTTCGTTCACCATGGCGAAAAGCGCGAGCTCGAGTGCGACTTCATCGCAGGCTGCGACGGCTATCACGGCGTGAGCCGCAAGACGATTCCCGCGGACAAGCTCAGCGTCTTCGAGCGTACGTATCCGTTCGGCTGGCTCGGCGTGCTCGCGGATGTGCCGCCCGCCTGGGACGAGCTCATCTACGCAAACTCCGACAGAGGCTTCGCGCTCGCGAGCATGCGCTCGAAGACCCGTATCCGCTGTTACGTGCAGTGCTCGCTCGACGATCGCGTCGAGAACTGGAGCGACGAGCGCTTCTGGGACGAATTCAAGCTGCGCATCGGCGCGGACGTCGCGGCGCGGATGACGACCGGACCGTCGATCGAAAAGAGCATCGCGCCGCTGCGCAGCTTCGTCGCCGAGCCGATGCGCTACGGCAAGCTGTTCCTCGCGGGCGATGCCGCGCACATCGTGCCGCCGACCGGCGCGAAGGGCCTCAATCTCGCCGCGAGCGACGTGTTCTATCTCTACGAGGCATTGCGCGATTTCTACAAGCAGGGCAGCGAGCGCGGCATCGAGGGCTATTCGGCGCGAGCGTTGCGTCGTGTCTGGAATGCCGTGCGGTTCTCGTGGTGGATGACGACCCAGCTGCATCAATTCCCCGGGCAGGACGTCTTCGCGAATCGCATTCAGGCGACCGAGCTCGGCTATCTGTTCTCATCTCCGGCCGCACAGAAGGTGCTAGCCGAAAACTACGTGGGCCTGCCGCTCTAGCGTCAAGGAACCCCGGTTCGCTTCACGGCGTCACGTCTGCGCCCGCCGCGGATGTGAGGATGTCGTGAAGTTTCGGACGCGCTGCAGTCTGGTTTCGTGCCTGATCATCGCCGCGTGCGGCGGCGGCAACACCGGATCGGACGTCACATCGCCGGGCACGGCCGAGACGGCGAAGACCACCGCGCTCGAGAAGGGCGCGGACCTGCTGCAGAACAAGGCGCCCCTGCGTGCGCTCGATGCCTATCTCGACGGCTTTCATTTCGCGAGCGGCGATCTGCAGGCGCAGGTCGAGGCGCATCACTACTGCGGCCATGTGAACCAGGACTTGATCCAGTGCGTGCTGTTCGACGGCAACGCGGCCGATGCGAAGATCGTCGGCATCGAGTACATCGTCTCGCGTGCGTTGTTCGAGCAGCTGCCGGCGGAAGAGAAGCACTTGTGGCACAGCCATGTGCATGAAGTGCGCTCCGGATCGCTCATCGCGCCCGGCATTCCAGATGTGGCTGAACGCGAGTTGATGGAAGAGCTCGCCGGCACCTACGGCAAGACGTGGCACACGTGGGACACGCATGCGGGACGGGCGCTCCCGACCGGTACGCCCATGCTGATGATGGGCTTCACTGACGCGCATCCGGAGGATCAGCAGCTCATCCAGGATCGGGACCGCCGCTTCAACGTCTCGAGCACCGAAAAGCGCACGCAGCGCGCGAGCATTCCGTACCCGGCCATCGATCCTGACGCGGACGCATGGCAGAAGGGGATCGTGCCGCAACTCGAGCTGGCCATGAAATCGGGCGCGCAGGCGCCGCGTTGAAGTCATGTCGCGCGCCATCTATCAGCTCATCGCGTACGGCTTCTACCCGGCATGGCTGATCGCCGGCGCCTTCGACTACTGGTGCCACCGCCGCTCATCGATCGAGAGCACCTCGGGCGTCGTCGAGAGCCTGTATCACGTCGCGCAGCTCGCGACGATGGCGATCATCGTGCTAGGGATCGCGTTGTTCGCGGGCTCGCTGACGGCGTTTGCGATCGTCGTCGCCGCGGGTCTTTGCCACACCGTGCTTTCGTATCTCGACGTGCGCTTCACCGACCAGCGGCGCTACATTTCGCCGCTCGAGCAGCATGTCCATGCGGTGCTCGACATCGTGCCGCTCGCGTCGATCGCTTTGTGGATCGTGCTCGAATGGCCGAATGCCTCTGGAACTTGGCGCTTGCAATGGCGCACGCCCATGCTGAGCGGGCTGCAACTCGCGGCGATCTTCATCAGCGTCTTTGTCGTCGCCGGCGCCCCGGTGTTGGAAGAGCTGTGGCGCACCGCGCGCGCGGCGGGACGCATGCGCAAGTCCGGCGATCACATCGGTTTGGCGACCATCAAATAGAACACGACGACGAGCGCACCGAACGCGACGAACCCGAGCGACGTCCACCACTTGAGGAACGTCCAGTACTGCCGCGGCAGCTCGCTGCGCGATGCCGCTGCCGATCGAGCCAGGTCGCGCATCTTGATCTGCATCCACACGACAGGCAGCCAGGCGGCGCCCGCGACGAAATACAGCACGATCGACCACAGAATCCACGGGCTCGAGAGCGGGTAGCCCATGAGATGAATCATGTAAAAACCGGTGAGCGGCTGCAGAACGATCGTCGTCGTCGTGAACACCCAGTCGGCGATGACGACGAGCCGCACGACGCTTGCGACCGCGTGTGCATCGCGGGTGAGGCTCGTGAACAGCATGTAGTACGCCGACCCGATGCCGGTGCCGAACAGCACGGTCGAGGACAGGATGTGCAGCCACTTGACGATGAGGTATTCCATAAAAAACGGCTTCAACCAACTCCCCTTCCCCCGCAGCGCGGGGGAAGGCTAGGGATGGGGGCTCTTAACTCCTGGCTCCCAACTCTCAACTCCCAACTCCCAACTCCCCACCCCCTTCCCCCGCTCGGCGGGGGAAGGGCCGGGGATGGGTCTTCCAAAACCCTCAACGCTCCTCCACCACATACAGCATGTACAACGCTGCCAGCATCGGCAGGTTCTTGAGAATCGGCCCGTACGGATGCAGCCAGAATTCCGGCAGCCTGACGGTGATGATGATCGTGTACACGACGATCAGCGCCATCTGCGCAACCCACAGCCAACGCCGCCGACGCATCAGCAGCGTCGCGACGCCGAACAAGAGATCGAGCGCCGCGGCGCCGTAAAGCATGAGCGGCGCAAGCAGTGCGGGCACGCCCGTCCGAGCCAGCAGCGCGAGGCTTTGCTCGCGCGGATACAGGCCGAGCGAAACGATGCCGGTCCAGATCCATACGATCGCGATCGAACACCGCAACAGCGGCAGCAGCCACGCGAGCTGCGCCATTCGTGCAGTCACCGCGCGCGAATCACGCTTGACGAACGTGCTCACGTCGCGCGGCGGCCTGCCCAGCAACCGCGCAGTCGCCGCAGGGTCCGCGACATTGCCGGCGGCAAGCATTGCGAGCGTCTCCCGATCCAGCAAGGATCGCGCGGACAGCTCGGCCATTCGCGCGCCGAGCCGCATGAGCGGCATCGGAATCGACAGGACCGGCGCGCGGCCGAGCCCCATCGCCGCGCGCAGCGTCAGCAGCATGTCGCGATACGTCATGGCGCGCGGGCCGACCAGCGCGACTTTTTCTCGAATCGCGGTCCGAGTCCGGCACAGCGCGACGATCGCCGTCACCAGGTCATCGACGTGAATCGGTTGCACGCGCTGCTCGCCGCGGCCGGGAACGCCGATGACCGGCAATGACGCAAACATCGTGAACATCTTCGCGCTCGTGCCGCCTTCGCCATAGACGAGCGAGGGCTGCACGATCGTCCATTCGAGCGGCAGTGAGACGAGATACTCATCGGCGGCGTGCTTGCTGCGAAAGTAGCCGCTCGCGCCGGTGTCGGCGCCGAGCGCCGATATCTGAATCACGCGTCCCACATCGGTACGCACACAGGCATCGAACAGCGCCTGCGGCGCGCGCGTATGAACCGCCTCGAACGTCTGTGCCCCGATCTCCCGAATGATGCCCACCGCGTTGATGACGAGATCGACGCCCGCGAGCCGCGGAATCCACGCATCGGCGTGCACATCGCGCGCGAAATCGGCGCGCACGTGATCCGGTCCCTCCGCGGACCGGCTGACGCTGATGACGCGGTGGCCCGCCTCGCGCAATGCGCTGACGAGATGTCGGCCGATGAAGCCCGTGCCGCCGGTGATCAGAATGAGCATGGGGAGGAATCGAGCTGCGCCGCGCGCGGTTCCGCTGCCCTGCTCGGGCAGGCGCCCGGATGGGAACCGCGCTGTCGCAGGACGCCTTTCTGTAGGCGTTTCGCGTGTTCGAAGGCGTTACGGAGCATTCATGCGATCAAGCACAGGTTCTCGGAACCCCAACGCACTGAAGGATGCCTTGGTATCCGGCTCGGGCGCATCTGTGCTGTCAGCGGTTGCGCTTTCGGTGTGCAGCAGGCTTCAGGAGGGCAGCGCGGCAGGTGCCTTGAACGGACCCAGCCAATGGCTGTGGGGCGAGCACGAAGCCTACACACGCCGCGCGACACTGCGACACACGCTCGTCGGCTACGTCATCCATCACGCAAGCTCGCTGCTCTGGGGCGCGTTTTACGAGCGCTGTTTCTGTCGCCGCGGGCGCCGCCGCTCGCCGGCGCGCATCGCGGCGGAAGCCGGGCTCACGGCGGCGATCGCCTATGGCGTCGACTACCACCTGACGCCGAAACGATTCAGGCCGGGATTCAAGAAGCATCTCGGGCCCGGCGCAATTTTCGCGGCCTATGCCGCGTTCGCCGCGGGGCTTGCGGTCGTGACTGTGTGTCGTCGCAAGCCGCTTTAGCGGGGCGGCGGCGCGGTCGAGCCGCGTACGATGAGCTTCGGCCGCAGCGTCATCATCACGGCATCGCTCGTCGGATCCTCGAGCCGGCGCAGCATCAGCGAGGCGGCCTCGGTGCCCATTTGACGGAAGTTGATGCGCACGGTCGTAAGCGGCGGATCGATCATGTCGACGAGCGGCATGTCATTGTGGCCGACGACGGAGACGTCATCCGGGCAGCGGCGCCCGGAGGCCTTGATCACATCGAGACAGCCGATCGCGAGCAGATCGTTCGCGGCGACGACCGCCGTCGTATCCGGCGCCGTCGCGAAGATCTCCTGCGAGCCCGTGACGCCCTCATCGCGCGTGTACACCTTGCAGCGGACCATCGCGCTCGGCGTGAGATTGTGCTCGCGCATCGCGGCCATGAAGCCGTCACGGCGCAGCGCGCCGGTTGACATATCGCCGGGCCCGCCGAGATGGGCGATGCGCCGATGTCCGAGCTCGACGACATGACGCACGGCGAGCGACATGCTCGCCATGTCGTCGTTGATGACCGATGAGACGCGCGGGTCCTGCTCCGTGCGGCTCACCATCACGAGCGGTACGCCAGAGTCGAGGCAGAAATCCACGAGCCCGTGATGCCGGCGCGCCGTCGTCAGGATCATGCCGTCGATCTGGCGCGCGGCCATTTGCTCGATGAGCGTCGTCTTGCGGGGATAGTCGGTTTCGGCGTGCGCGACGAGCGTGGAATAGTGCTTCGTCGCCAGGGTCGCTTCGATCGCCTGGACGAGCACGGGGAAGGTTGCGTTCGAGGTGTCCGGCAGCACGACGCCGACGGTCATCGACACCCGCGTGCGCAGCCCCATGGCGAGCCGGTTCGGGCGATAGTCGAGCGCCTTCGCCGCTTCGGTAATGCGCTCGACCAGCTCTTGGGCGACCAGGTCGCGCGTGGAGGCGTTGAGCGCGCGCGAGACGGTGGAAACGTGCACGCCGACCTGCTCTGCAATGTGCTTGAGCGTGGCGCGTTGCTCGCCCGGCGGTGGGTTCGAAGTTCGGCGCATGTCCACTGATCGAGATCTCGCTACTGTCGTTCTTCCGATCGCAGGGCTCTCGGGCATGTCGGGTCGGCCGCGATCATATCGCTCCTTCGGTCGCTGCGGCGGATTCAGCCCCCAACCATTCGGCAAGTACGGTCTGGGTATGCTCGCCGAGCACCGGCGGACCTGCGCGGTATTTCAAAGGCTCGCCGTCGAAGCGGATCGGACAGGCCACGCTCGGAACCGTTCCCAGCGTCGTGTGCGGGAGCCTGAGCTCGAGGCCGCGGAAGATGACCTGCTCGTTCTGAAACACGTCCGCGACCGTGTTGATCGGGCCCACCGGCACGCCTGCGGGCTCGAGCGTCGCAAGCCACGCGCGAGTCGTCCGTCGCCGCAGCGGTTCGGCGAGCAGCGGGATCAATGCGCGGCGGTTCGTGACGCGCAGCGCATTGGACAGAAAACGCGCATCGGTCGCGACGAGCGGTATTTCCAGCATTTCACACAAGCGCTGAAACTGCCGGTCGTTGCCGGCCGCGATGATGACGTGGCCGTCCGCCGTCGCGAACACTTCATACGGCACGATCGCGGGCACGGCATTGCCGAGCCGCTCGGGATTGACGCCGGTGGCGAGATAACTGAGCGCCTGGTTCGCAAGCGCGGCGACCTGGACATCCAGCAGGGCGAGATCGATCGTCTTGCCGACCCCGGTGCTGGCGCGCTCGTGGAGGGCGGCGAGAATCGCGCTCGTCGCATACAGGCCCGTCATGATGTCCGTGAGCGCGACGCCGACTTTCATCGGCCCGCCGCCGGCCTCGTGGTCCGGCGCGCCGGTCACGCTCATGAGCCCGCCCATGCCTTGCACGACGAAGTCGTAGCCGGGCCGCTCCGCGTAGGGGCCCGATTGGCCGAAGCCCGTGATCGAGCAATAGATCAGCCGCGGATGGCGCGCGCGCAGGCTCGCTGCGTCGAGCCCGTATTTGCCAAGGCTCCCCACTTTGAAATTCTCGACGACGATGTCGCTTACGGCCGCGAGCCGGCGCGCAGTGTCCTGGCCTTCGGCGCTCGTGAGGTCGAGCTCCACGGAGCGCTTGCCGCGATTACACGAGAGGAAGAATGCCGCTTCGCGTGCGCCTGTTGCCGGATCGTCGAGATAGGGCGGCCCCCAGTGCCGCGTGTCATCGCCTTCGCGCGGACGCTCGACCTTGACGACGTCTGCGCCGAGATCGGCCAGTAACTGTGTCGCCCACGGACCCGCGAGCACGCGTGTGAGATCCAGTACGCGAATCCCGTGCAATGAACCCTTGTCTGCCACCCGATCGATCCCCGTCCACCCCGATGCAATAAGTAGGACGTATTGCATGCAAATTTGCAAGGAGGTGATCGCGCAGCACGAGGGTGACACGCTGGCGCCCGCATAAATACTTATTCGTGCGCGCGCACATTAATAATGCGTTGCACAAACTCATGCGCGGCTTGCGTGTGCTTGCAATCGATTGCGTGTGTTGTTACACATGGCCCGTGCCCTACAGCGGGTCCCCGTCAAACGGGAACGGGCTCGCGCAGGAAGCGGCCGCTGACGAACGCACAAAACGAATCGATCTGGGGGAGCGTCATGGTTCGTCACATCGGTCGCGTCGACACGCGACATGCATGCGATTCTTTGTTCGCGTTACGCATCGCGGTTGCGAGTGCCCTGATCGGCTGCGCAGGCAGCGCAGCCGCGCAGCAGGCCGCCGATCAAAACACGTCCGATACCGGCGCGCGCGACGAGGTCGTCGTCACCGGCTCGCGCGTCACGCGCGACGGTTCCGAAGCGCCGACGCCCGTCACGGTCGCCTCCAGCGAGCAGCTCGAATTCGCAGCGCCTTCCACGCTCTCGGATGCATTGAACCAGCTGCCTTCGTTTCGCGGCTCGGGCAAGCCGCAGAACGTGAGCGTCGCATCGACGGGATCGAACGGCGGCTCCTTCCTGAATCTGCGCGGCCTCGGCTCGCAGCGCACGCTCGTGCTGCTCGACGGCCAGCGCATCGTGCCCTCGAGCGGCAGCGGCGTTCCGGACACGAGCGTGCTGCCGCAGAAGCTCGTGAAGCGCGTCGACATCGTGACGGGCGGCGCCTCGGCCGCGTACGGCTCGGACGCGGTCGCAGGCGTCGTGAACTTCGTGCTCGACACCGACTATCGCGGCTTCAAGGCCGACGTGCAGGGCGGCACGTCCGAGTACAGCGACAACGATTCGATCAAGGCTTCCGTCACGGGCGGAACCGGTTTCTTCGATGATCGGCTGAGCGTCATTTTCAGCGGCGAGTACTACAAGTCCGATCCGGTGGACGGTCCGAACGGGCGCGACTGGGCGGAAGCCGGCTGGGGACTGATTCCGAATGCGACGGGCCAGTCGCCGCGGCTCGTGCTGCGTAACAACGTCACGAACTCGCACACCACATACAACGGCCTCATCACGTCCGGGCCGCTCGCGGGCATCGAGTTCCTGCCGGGCGGCGGCACGCGCAACTTCACGTACGGCGATCTGCGCAGCTCGCAGTACATGGTCGGCGGCGACGGCATTCTCGACTTCGTGAACATCAGCGCGGGCGTCGAGCGCTGGAGCACGTTCGCGCGCGCGATGTACGACGTGACGGACGACATCGATGCGTACGTCGAAGCGTCTCTCGCCGATTCGAACACGCAATATCGGCAGCGCAATCCGGGCAACGTCGCAGCGAATCGCGTGCAGATCTTCTACGACAACGCGTTCCTGCCGGAGTCCATCCGGCAGCGCATGTCGCCGACCGGTCCGAACAGCTCGTTCCTCATGGGCCGCACGAATCGCGACTGGGGCCCGATCTGGGCGGACAGCACGAACCGCACGTGGCGCGTCGCCGCCGGCATGAATGCGCATTTCGGCGAGGGCTGGTCGCTGAATGCGCGCGTCTCGCACGGCGAGAACAACTTCCTCACGTATACGAACGGTAATCAGAACTACCGGCATCTGTACGCGGCCGTCGATGCGGTGCGGGATGCGAACGGCAACATCGTGTGCCGCTCGACGCTCGCCGGGCTCGACCCCGGCTGCGTGCCGATCAATCTGTTCGGCGAAGGCAGCCCCTCGCGCGAGGCGATCGATTACGTGACGGGCTCGTCGTTCTACGACATGACCCTGAAGCAGGACGTCGCGAGCATCTCTGCGCAGAGCTCGCCGTTCGCGACGTGGGCGGGCCC
>Ga0164243_10010126_pt1 | contig 13586 bp, 11 predicted proteins | sample OricompcompostOP_FD_108781 | JGI IMG/M metagenome (GOLD analysis project Ga0164243, IMG submission 108781) | Organic Plus compost microbial communities from Emeryville, California, USA - Original compost - Organic plus compost (OP) | ecosystem: Engineered > Solid waste > Mixed feedstock >... | reverse complement strand
TGCCCATGATCGCCGCCGGGCTCGGGCACGAACTCCGCTACAAGAATCCGAAAGCCATCATGCAGGAGGTCTCGGAGACCGTGGCCGCCTTCCAGGGGGCAACCTACGAAGCGATGGGCCTCAGCGGGTACCGCCTCGCCGAGGTTGTGCAGGCCGTCTGACCACGTTCTTTTTCGGCTAATGGAATCGGGGAGGCCGGGTTCGGCCTCCCTTCGATATTAAAACCGTGACCGGACCGGTCGATAGAACCCCTGGACGGAGGGAAGGATCAGCTGCGAACCGGAAAAGATTGCACGGTATCGATCTCTGACTTTTTGATTTCGGGTGACAGGGTGCGGTATTTTGTGACGAAATAACCCCCGTGCCGGATTTACCCCTACTGGCGGTATTTACACATATTCCTGTAAAATCAGGCAAAGAGTTTGCTGATTTGTTACATACCTCCTACTATGGGGCACCGGCAAGGTGGCGTTCTGAGATACTGCCGGGTGGTACGGCCAGAAAAAAACGGCAACTTGGGCGAGTACGTAGCGCAATGGCAACCACGCACCGTGCGGGTGAAAAGATAGATCGGCAGCAGATCCTCCGGGGTGTCTACGAAGACAACCTGAGGACCGTAACCAACCAGCCGGCTCCAAAGCGTGACCGGCGGGGTGGTACACCTGTGCCGAAACGCCAGCCCAGAGTGGGAGCGTTCTTCGTGATGGGGCTGCTCGTCATGGCCGGTTTCGCCTACGGTGTACTGCAGGCCAGCCAGCAATCGAGCGCCAGAAATGCCATGCCGCCGGCAACTGCTTCGCAGATTGTGCAGCAGAACGCTGCGGTGCCTGAGGTCCAGACGGTGGTTCGGGCCCGTGATAAGGGAAAAGATTCTCCGATAAACATTGCATCACTCTACGGCCTGAAAGTTCGGACCATCGTGATCGATCCGGGGCACGGCGGCATCGATGGCGGTACCGTGGGGCAGTTGGGTACGAAGGAGAAGGATGTCACGCTGGATGTGGCCCGCCGGCTGAAAGCCCGCCTCGAACGCAACTATGGTTACCGCATCCTGTTGACGCGTGATGAAGACACCAGAGTCTCCCTCCGGGACCGTGCGGAATTCGCCAATTCCCACGGCGCCGACCTGTTTGTGTCCATCCACGTCAACTGGCTGCCGGAAGAGCCGGTATCCGCCGTCGAAACCTACTACTTCAGCCCGGATGCCGGTGAACGTGAGCTACAGATCGCACATCGCGAGAACGAGGATTCTGAATACTCGGTGGCGGAATTCAACCAGATGCTGAGTTCCGTAAGCCACACCATGAAGATTCAGGAATCGAAACGGCTCGCCGAATCCGTTCAGAAGAGCCTGTACGGCAATGTGAGCCGGATCGACAGGTCGGTAGAAAACTGGGGAGTGAAGCGGGCTCCGTTCGTCGTTCTGCTTGGTTCTCGGGCGCCCAGCATCCTCGCAGAGATCGCGTGCTTGAGCAACAGAGAGGACGAAATTAAGCTGAATACCGACGAGTACAGAGAGAATTTGGCGATATTCCTCGAAGAGGGCATTATCAATTATCTACAGCAACCGCCGTTGTAATCGTAACCAGGGATGGAGACCCCGAACATGCCGCCACGAAAAAAAGGTAAGTCTGCAGATAACGTACTACACATCGGAATAGATCTCGGTACATCGCGCAGTGCCGTTTCAGCCAGCAATGGAAAACGAGAATGGGTTCATAGCTATGTAGGCTGGCCCAAGGATTTTGTCGCACGCAAAATGCTCGGGCAGCGGGTGCTTTTCGGGGAGGATGCCCTCAACAACCGGCTCTCGCTCAACCTGGTCCGTCCGCTGGAATACGGTGTCATCCGAGAAGGGACCGAACGCGATCAGGAGGCAGTCAGGGAACTGATTCACCACCTTATCGAAATGGCGGGGCCCGCGGAAGGGCAGGAGATCTACGCCGCCGTTGGTGTGCCCGCCGAAGCGCTGAAGGTCAACAAACTGGCGATTCGCGATGCGGTGAAAGAATACGCGGACGCTCTCATGGTCGTCTCGGAGCCATTCGCAGTCGCATACGGTCTCGGTACCCTCAACAATGCCATGATCATCGACATCGGTGCGGGTACGACCGATTTCTGCGTAATGCATGGCACCATGCCGGGCGAGGAAGACCAGCGCACGCTCAATCAGGCCGGCGATTATATCGACGAGCAGTTCTACCGCATGCTGACGGAGCGCTATCCGCATGCGAAGTTCAGCGAAGTATCCGTACGCCATTTCAAGGAACAGCACGGCTTCGTCGGCGCGCCCAGTGGACGCGTCCGCGTCCGCGTTCCCATCGAAGGCAAGTTTACCGAGATTGATATCACGGAAGATTTGCAGGCTGCCTGTGAGCGTATCCTGCCTGCCGTGACCGAGACGGCCATCGATCTCATCTCGCACTACGAACCGGAGTTTCAGGAACTCGTAGCCCGCAATATCTTCGTCGCGGGGGGCGGCAGCCAGATCAAAGGCATTGCCGAAGCGCTGGAGCAGAACCTTCGCGAGTACGGTCAGTACCGCGTCCGTACCGTAGACGATCCGCTCTTCGCCGGTGCCGACGGAGCACTCGCTCTGGCCCAGGATATGCCCGAGCAGTACTGGGAGAACATGTAATGCCGGCCGGGCAGGGCGGCCATGTGCTCCCTGCATTCCGGCTGGTGCTGCGGGCTAAACATGAGATGGGGCGCTTTCCTCCCGGCTGTCGTCTTGCTGTATGGTGCGGCGCTCCCTGCCCGCGCGCAATCCACTGATGAGGAAGTTCGGGTCGTCATAGAACGCCTGTTCGATGGGATGAGAGCGGGGGACAGTACCGCCGTCCGCTCTGTGTTCCACCGGAATGCGCATATGTATTCAGTCGGTGTGCGAGACGGCCAGCCGGTACTTCTTCAGGGAAGCGTGGATAAATTCGTGCGGGCCGTCGGTACGCCTCACGAAGAAATCTGGGATGAGCGTGTCTGGAACATTGAGGTCAGGGTGGATGGCGACCTCGCCGCTGCCTGGATGGACTATGCCTTCTATCTTGGAAGCAACCTCAGTCACTGCGGCGTAAATGCGTTTCACCTCTTCCGCGGTGTGGAGGGTTGGAAGATCATCGGCTTGACCGACACCCGCCGCGGAGACGGCTGCGAAATCCCGCCGGAAGTGGAATCGTCACCGGAGTGAGGCAGGTGCACTGTGCGAAGGTGAGAACCCGGCCGCCGGGATGTACCGTGAACTCTTTGCGGAGAAGGGCGGGCACTACCTTCTTCGTATCGAGGTTGCGTGCAAAAACTTGCAGCCAGTATGGCCCGGAACGTAGTTTCAGAGTTTAGGCATGCCGGGGCGTCTCGTCGTGCCGGAAGGGAGTAAACTAACCGACGTCATGGATATTGCGCTGTACTGGATCGCGCTCATCGCGTTCATCATCATCAACTTCCTGCTCGTTTCGGCATCCGTTCTGGTCTACGCCGAGCGCAAGGTATCCGGCTTCATCCAGAATCGTCCCGGACCCAACCGGGTCGGGCCGGCCGGTTTCCTGCAGCCGTTCGCCGATGTGGTAAAGCTCCTCTTCAAGGAAGAGATTCCTCCCGCGGCATCAAACAAATTCATCCACTCGCTGGCGCCCGTCCTCATGGTCGTCATCGCGATGAGCACGTTCGCGGTCATTCCGATCGCGAATGGTGTCGTCATCGCGGACGTGGGAGTTGGGCTGCTGGTTCTGCTTGCGCTCACATCTATCAGTGTTTACGGGGTCACGCTGGCCGGCTGGAGCTCCAACAGTAAGTTTTCTCTATTGGGAGGCCTGCGTTCGGCGGCGCAGATGATCTCATACGAACTGTCGATGGGGCTGGCCGCTCTGTCGGTCGTACTCATCGCAGGGTCGCTCAACCTCACCGAAATCGTGGAGCATCAGTCGTCCGGTCTTGCCGTCCTCGGGTGGAACGTCTTCCGCAACCCGATCGGTGCCATCATCTTCATCATCACGGCATTCGCTGAGACGAACCGTACTCCGTTCGACCTGCCAGAGGCGGAGCAGGAGCTCGTTGGCGGTTACCACACGGAATACAGCGGCATGAAGTTCGGCATGTTCTTCCTGGCCGAGTACGTCAACTTCTTCGTCGCCTCCTTCGTCATTTCCACGCTCTTCTTCGGCGGCTACCTCATCCCCTTCCAGCCGCTCTTCGAGGGCTGGTTCGTGTCGAACGGCCTGGGCTGGCTGCTCGTTGTCCTGCAGATCCTCTGCCTGCTTCTGAAGGCCGCGTTCTTCGCGTTCCTGTTCATCTGGGTGCGGTGGACCCTGCCCCGGTTCAAGTATGTCCAGCTGATGACGCTCGGCTGGAAGTACCTGCTCCCCATCGCGCTCGTCAACGCCGTCGTCATCGCGCTCGGTGTCATTCTCTTCAAGAACATCTTCTGAGCCGCATGCGATAGCAACAGGCATCCAGGGGCAGCCCACACCGGGTTGCCCCTTTTTATTCATGCCTCTTCATAACGGCGTCAGTCTGTCATAGGGGCTACCCGGCCTTATATTCAATTGGACAAAAGCCAAACCCCGGATACCGGATTCAGCCCTTCGAATCCAACATCCAAATCTAGAATCCAACATTGGTCAACCTCGCTCCCTCCATTCTCTCCGCCGATTTCGCGCGTCTGGAAGACCACACCCGCGAAGCGTTGCAGGCCGGCGCCGATTGGATTCACGTCGACGTGATGGATGGGCACTTCGTCCCGAACATCACGATGGGTCCCATTGTAGTGGAGGCCCTTCGCCCCCTGCGTGATGAGATGCAGTCGGTGCTGGACGTGCACCTGATGATTGAATCGCCGGACCGGTACGTAGATGATTTCGCAAAAGCCGGGGCGGATATCATCACGGTTCACGTGGAGGCATGTACCCACCTGCACCGGACCATACAACACATCAAGGAACAGGGTGTGAAAGCCGGGGTGGCCCTGAACCCCGCCACGCCGCTCGTCAGCCTGGAGGAGATCCTGCCGGATGTAGATCTCGTTCTCATCATGACGGTAAACCCCGGCTTTGGAGGACAGGCATACATCCCTCTGAGCACAGACAAGATCCAGCGTGCCCGCCGGATGTTGAACGCCCAGGGACTCCACCCTTATCTGGAGGTGGACGGCGGTATTAAGCCGGAGAATGCCGCGCTCGTATCGAAAGCAGGCGCTAACGTTCTCGTCGCCGGGAGCGCCATCTTCGGCGGCCCGCGATCCGTAGAGGAGAACGTTCAGGCCTTCCGCCAGGCGCTTACTGTGAGCATCTGATTCATCGGCGCTCCGAGGGCAGTGGGTGAACATGTACGTCCTGGTAGAGACGTAGCATGCTACGTTCTACTCCAGATCTAAAATCCAGAATCGGTTGGTTCTCGCCGAGGTCATTCTTCCCTTACCGCTCGACCAGACGTACACGTATCTGGTGCCGGACGCGCTCGAAGAGCACGCCCGTGTCGGATGCCGCGTCCTCGTCCCGTTCGGAAACCGCCGGCTCACCGGTGTCATCACCGAAATGCGTCAGGCGGACCATGAGGCGGAAAACCTCAAGCCGATCGAGGATGTGTTGGATGAGGTGCCGTCGCTTTCTTCCGAACTGCTCCGCCTGACGAAGTGGATCGCCGAGTACTATGTCTGCGGCTGGGGCGAGGTCGTCAAAGCTGCGCTGCCTACGGGCACGGACGTGGAGAGTGAATACGTCGTTCGCTTTGCTTCCCTGCCACTTGACGGTGCGCCCACCGACAAGCTCGCGCGTCGCGTGCTACACTACCTGTCCACCCATGAAGAAGCCGCCTTGAGCGGCCTGCGCAAGGCTGTGAAGGGGATTACCCTGGCGCAACTGCGCCGGTTGGAGCAGCAGGGGCTGGTCACCATTGAGTTGGAGATGAGCCGGGCCAGGGTGCGCATCAAGTATGAGAAGGCAGTCCGGCTTGCACCAGCATACCGCACGCTCGACAAGGAGCAACTGAAAGCGCAGGCGAAAGGAGTAAAGCAAGTAGCCGTGCTCGAGGCGCTGGCGGACGCCGCCGCCCGAGGAGAAACCACGCTGAGTCAGCCTGATGTGCTGGCCCGTGCAAACGCCAGCGCGGCCACCCTTCGGGGTCTGGTATCTCGCGGAATCATCGAGATCCTCGAGCGGGAAGTCGTGCGCGCTCCGTTCGGAAGTTCAGCCCGCGCTCCGCACCACGCACCCTCGCATGAACTTCACGAGGGCCAGAAGTATGCGCTGGATAAGATCCATAAGGCACTGGACAAAGGCCGTTTCCAGACGTTCCTGCTGCATGGCGTGACGGGCAGCGGCAAGACGGAAGTCTACATCGCGGCCCTCAAGCACGTACTGGCACAGGGTAAAACGGGTATCATTCTCGTTCCGGAGATCGCCCTCACGCCGCAGACCGTGCGCCGCTTTCAGGCGCACTTCGGAGACCGCATTGCCGTGCTTCATTCGCGCATGAGCCTCGGCGAGCGCTATGATACCTGGCGGATGCTCCGCAGTGGGCGGTTCTCCGTCGTCATCGGTCCACGGTCCGCCATCTTTGCTCCGCTCGCCAACGTTGGCCTGATCGTAGTGGATGAGGAGCACGAAAGCTCGTACAAACAGTTCGACCCGGCGCCGCGTTACCACGCCCGGGATGTGGCGGTCGTGCGGGCGCAGATGAACGAGGCCGTCTGCGTGCTCGGTTCCGCCACGCCCAGTCTGGAAAGCTACGTGAACGCCCATACGGGCAAATACGAGCTGCTCCGCATGCCGGAGCGCGTGCCTGTCGCCGGGAAGAAAGCCGCGCCCCTTCCACCCGTGAAGGTCATAGACCTTGGCCTGGAGCGGAAGAAACACCAGCTCGAAGGAGCTCTGTCCGCGGAGTTGCGTGAGGCCATTCGCTTGCGGCTGGCTCGCAAGGAGCAGGTCATCCTGCTGCAGAACCGGCGCGGCTATGCGCCGATCATCGAGTGTTATTCCTGCGGCTGGACCCCCTACTGCTACGACTGCTCCGTCACGCTCACTTACCACAAGGCAAAGAGGCACCTCCGGTGCCACTATTGCGGGCGTACCCAGCGCCTCCCCAGTGCCTGCCCTAAGTGTGGTGAGCCGGAGTTGGAGTTGCTTGGTACCGGAACGCAGCGCGTCGAGGAGGAGCTTACGGTGTTGTTTCCAGATGCCACCATCATCCGCATGGACCTGGATACGACGGGCCGCAAAGATGCCCATCACAGGCTCCTCTCGAAATTCGGCAGAGGCGAGGCGGATATTCTTATCGGGACGCAGATGGTTGCCAAGGGGCTGGACTTTCCCCGTGTCACGCTCGTCGGCGTCATCAACGCCGATGCCGGCATGTTACTCCCGGACTTCCGGGCAGAAGAGCGCACATTCCAACTCCTTACACAGGTCGCAGGCAGGGCAGGCCGCGCTGACCTCCGGGGCGAGGTCATTCTGCAGACCCGCAACCCCGGCCATGTTGTGCTCCGCTACGCTCGCGAGCACGACTATATGGGTTTCGTGGATGCCGTACTGCCGGATAGGAAGACGTTCGGCTATCCGCCCTTTGGCCGGGTTGTTGGTGTGGAATTTCGTGGCCCCGAACAGGGGACGGTTCGCGATCTCGCCCGAGGTTGGACGGATGAACTCCGCAAGCACGCGGCAGGGTTGCAGGTCCTCGGCCCCGAAGCAGCCTTCGTGGGTCGCATCAAGCGCCAGTACCGCTACCATACGATCATCAAGGCCCCCCGGAATGGCGCTGCTGATCTCCAGAATCTGATCCGCCACACGAACCTCATATACGGCTCGCCTCCGAAAGGATACCGCATCGCTATCGACGTGGATGCGATGGGATTGTTTTAGGATGGGTTCCGAATGGTTCGTCGTGAATGTAGTGGAACCTGACCCCGCCTGAATTGTAACCCGCATGATCACAATTCGGGTGGATGTAAACCGAATGGGAAGGCCGTGAATAGACGTTTCACACTTGCCGTACATATGCTGGGCGTCATCGCGGATCACGAACTGCGCTGTGGCGAACCCGCCACGTCGGAGCAGATGGCCGAGCGAATCAATACGAATCCGGTCGTGGTGCGCCGCATCCTGAGCGATCTGCGCGATGCCGGTCTCGTAGAGACGAAGCGAGGGGTAGGGGGTGGTGTGTGGCTGGCACGGAAGCCGGAGGCGATCTCACTACGCGACGTGTACGAGGCTGTAGAAGCGGACACGGAGTTGCTCGCGCTCCACCCCAACCCGCCGAGCCGCTCGTGTAGCGCTGCCGTGAACATCGAAGACTACCTGCGGCAGGTTTACGGAGAGGCAGAGGAGGCACTCAAACGCAAGCTGGCGACCGTGACGGTTGCCGACTTGACCCGCGAATTAATGCGGCGGTCGGCTACATACATGAGTCATATCGATCACCGTATGGCTTAGCTACAGACCCGCTTCGCCGCGACGAATTTGTAGCAGGTGCTGTTACCATTCGCGGATGCGCCGGGCAACTTATCCGGATAGCTTCCGTACCGCAATGGCATCGGAGGAGAAGCATGGGGTAGCCGCTTTACTTCCGGGCTACTTCGGGATATCAATTTGTTGAAGATATATGGCAAGGGTGTGGCATAGGGAGTCTGTGCGGCGGGGGAGCCGCGGGAGGCCTCAGGACGAGAAACGGAAGGTATCCCTGGCCGTCGTTCGGCGGGAAGCACGGGATCTGATCTGGGAGCACCGGGGCAAGCTGGCTCTCGGGATGGTGCTCATGCTTATCAGCCGTCTGGCAGGGCTCGTACTGCCGTATAGCACGAAAACATTCATCGACGATATTCTCGGTGCGGGTAGGGCAGACCTGCTGATGCCCCTCGCGCTCGCGGTGGCGGGGGCGACCCTGGTACAGGCGGTCACTTCGTTCTCCCTCTCGCAGGTGATCTCGATCACCGCTCAGCGGGCCATCATGAATATGCGGCGGCGAGTGCAGCAGCAAGTCACGCGTCTTCCGGTGAGCTACTTCGACGGAACGAAGTCCGGTGAACTCATCTCGCGTATCATGACGGATGCCGAAGGCATTCGTAATCTCGTAGGTACCGGCATCATTCAGCTGGCCGGAAGCATCGTAACGGCCCTGCTGGCGCTTACCGTCCTGTTGTATTCGAACTGGCGCTTGACCCTCGCAATCATCCTGATTCTGGCCGTCTTTGGAAGCCTGATGTCACTGGCGTTCAAACGGCTGAGGCCGATCTTCCGTGAGCGCGGTAAGATCAACGCCGAAGTTACAGGAAGGCTGAATGAGACGCTTGGTGGTATCCGCGTGGTAAAAGCGTACGGCACTGAGCCACGCGAACAACAGGTATTCGCGGATGGTGTGCTGAGGCTGTTCAACAATGTGGCAAAGAGCATCACCGGCGTTTCTGCCGTGAGCGCATCCTCTACGGTCATCGTCGGTGTCACCGGCTTGCTTGTAATTCTCGCTGGAGGGCAGGCTGTCCTGCGGCAGGATATGACGCCGGGTAGCCTCATACAGTACGTCGTCTTTGTAGGGCTCCTGGCGGCGCCTGTCTTTACGATTGCCAACATCAGTACCCAGCTGAGCGAGGCATTTGCCGGTCTCGACCGGATCCGCGAGATCCTGGGGATGACGACGGAAGATGCGGAGGATGCAACACGGCAGCCGGTCTCAGACGTGGTAGGTCACATTGTCTTCGAGGACGTGACGTTTTCTTACAAGGAAGGCATACCGGTCCTGAAGCATATCCATCTCGAAGCACCGGCTGGTAGCACGACGGCTCTGGTCGGGTCCAGTGGTTCGGGCAAGAGCACGCTGGTAAGTCTGGTGATGGCTTTCAATCGCCCGGACAGCGGCCGAGTGCTCGTGGATGGACGGGATCTGAACGACCTCCGCCTTGCCGATTATCGATCCAGGCTCGGCGTCGTGCTTCAGGATAACTTCCTGTTCGACGGCACGATCGCAGAGAACATCGCATTCGCACGGCCGAACGCTACCCGTGAGGAGATCGAGCGGGTAGGCCGTATCGCGTATTGCGACCCATTCGTGCGGGAGTTTCCCGACGGATACGACACAGTAGTCGGGGAACGCGGGGTGAAGCTCTCGGGTGGGCAGCGCCAGCGCATCGCCATTGCCCGCGCCTTGCTGGCCGACCCGCGCATCCTCATTCTCGATGAAGCCACCTCCAGCCTTGACAGCGAGAGCGAAGCCATGATTCAGGAAGGACTGCGCCGCCTTCGCCAGGGGCGCACGACGTTCGTCATCGCCCACCGTCTCTCCACGATCCGCAGTGCGGACCAGATCCTGGTGCTGGAGGAAGGAAACATCGTTGAGCGCGGCACCCACGCCGAACTCATGGCACTCGGCGGCCGCTACCGCGAGCTCCACGACCGGCAATATGAATGGGAGGAGGATCGTTTCATCAACCCGGGAGAAGAAATCGCGTCGCCCACACAGCCGATAACGTGACCGGGTCGCTTCGATCATGTGATTACATATTTCGTGATCGTCGTATCTGCGTGTGACCTTCCCGTCCCTGCGCTCCGTATACAGCATGTGCATCCCCGAAAACAGCGGCGTAAGGGAATGGAGACGCAGATCAAGGAAAGTAGCAGCGTTGAGGAGGTCGCATCCGACCTGGCCCGGCTCAGGATTCTGTTCGTCAATGTGTACCTGTACGGCACGCCGGACTCCTGGGTACTCATCGATGCCGGACTCGCGGGGTCAGCGAACCACATCATCCGGGTTGCCGAGGAACGGTTCGGAGAGAGAACAAGGCCGGAGGCTATCCTGCTGACGCATGGTCACTTTGACCACGTGGGCGCCTTCCCGGGGCTGCTGGAACACTGGAATGTTCCCGTTTATGCGCACCGGCTCGAACTGCCGTACCTGACGGGGCAGTCGGATTACCCACCTCCTGATCCAACCGTAGGCAAGGGCGCGATGGCGCTGATGTCGTTTATGTACCCAAATGAGGGAATCAACCTCGGGTCTCGCGTTCGGCCGCTGCCAGAAGATGGAACCGTGCCCTTCATGGATGGCTGGCGGTGGATCCATACACCCGGACATACACCGGGCCACGTGTCATTCTTCCGGAATTCCGATCGTTGCCTGATCGCGGGCGATGCGTTCGTTACGACGAAGCAGGAATCGCTTTATGCGGTAGTTAATCAGATTCCCGAAGTGCACGGCCCCCCTGCTTACTTTACGCCAGACTGGCCGGAAGCAAAGCGCTCCGTGAAGAAGCTCGCCGCACTGGAACCGATGATCGCCGCGACAGGACACGGCAAAACGATGCGGGGATGGGAACTCCGAGAAGGGCTGGCCGACCTCGCGATGTACTTCGACCGTGAAGCGGTACCGGCGCACGGACGTTATGTAGGCCACCCGGCCCGTGCCGACGAGCACGGCGTCACCTACGTGCCCGCCCCACCGCTCGAGAATACGTTCCTCAAAACCCTGGGCCTGCTCGCCCTGATCGGCGCAGGGGTGTACTTTCTGAGCAGGTCTTGATCGGTACCGTGTCCACGCTCAACAGATGTGCTCGCGCCCTGCTCATCCGGCCGTGAGCCTGCTGCCGGTGCGAGGACGTAGGTACGGGTGAAGGGACGAGCACGGGGTGATGAGGTGTTGGCCTGTTCTCGTTCCCGAGAATCAATAACCCTCCGGATCCGTACGCACCAATAAACAACGCCCCTGGTTTCTCACTTGAAGAAACCAGGGGCGTGATCGTTTGGGTCCGTCTATTCGAGACGGGCTGATAGCCGGTCGATTACGGTGTGCAGGGGATATCTTCGAGCGAGGGACCCCAGCAGGCCTTTTCGCCGTCGTTGTAGTTTGTGGAGATGATCGAACCTACCTTCGTTTCCTGGTTCCAGGAGATCGTATGGGTCTGGTTCTCGTCGGACTGGAACCAGTAGAACGTGCGCACGTCGCCGTCTTGCGAATAACGAACGGTGGAGCCTGCGTAGGTCTCAACTCCCTCGGGAATACTGAACTCGATTTCTTTCTTCGTTTCGCTCGTGATGGCGTACTCCGCATTGAGCACGTTCACAGGAGTACCATCGAACGGGTAATAGAGCGACCAACTGCCGGATTTCGAATTAGGGTCGGTCTGTGCCGTGAACAACGTGAACTCCTCGGTTTCATCCGTATCCGGATTGGTCCACCGGATGCGCATGGTCCAGTCGATGTAGCTACCCTCTGGTTTACCCGAGAGCGAGAAGCTCAGGTTGTTCTGCTCAGTCTGTGCAGTGGAAGTCCAGATGAACGTGCCATTCTCCAGCGCAGGCTCACCGGCATCGAGTGCGGCGGCGGTTACGACCGCCGGGACGATCAGGTGCGCACTTAGGGCAAGGGAAGCGGGCCAGACGCGCAGGGCGGCATTTATGAAATGAGCGCCTGCTGCTTTGGAGGCGCTACCCGCAAACAGCTCGGTCTGGATTGTAAACGCCTCGGATGGTATTACCGGCGGGGGCGTATCGTTCTCTTCAGGAGCGTTGCTGTCACACCCGGTAAGCAGGGACAGCAGAAGGAGCAGGCAGGGAAGGACTCTGGTAGCGAGAGATCTATTCATCGTAGTGCAACGTGGGTTATGCCGCAAGGCCGGAATGATCCAGTGCCTGCAGGCAGGGGTGATACAGGACTGCTGACAAAAGCCATGCCTGCACTTCTAGCCGCATACACGTCAGCCGAAGTAACCCGTCAGGCTTTCGCAGGGAGTGCCTGCGCATCTGCTCGGCGTGTAAAAATGATGCATACCTGGTGAGAACGTACTGCCCACTCGTGAGCCTGCCTCATTCAAGGGAATCGAACTGGGCGGTCCGGCAAGCTGGAGGTTGCTTCTGTGTATTCGCACGAAAGTGGCTGTCCAATCGGCACACCAGTTGTGGCTTGCTCGGGTCGATGTACGATTCACTCACAGTACGGAGTGCCCTTGCACAATGAGCTACAACCGTAAACTGGCTGGCATTGCCGCCGCTGCGCTGCTCGGCATAATCAGCCTTGCAGGGTGTGATAGCAACGATTCTGCTACATATGGAACCGTTCAGGTCAAACTGACGGATGCGCCCATCGACGAATTTTCGGAGGCGAATATCACGATCAACCGCATCGTGCTCGTAGGTGATGAGGAGACCGGTCTGGGTGAAGGCTATGTGCTCTTTGACGGGAGCTTTACGGCCAACCTGCTGGATCTCCAGAACGGCATCGACACCCTGCTGGTGCGGGATGAGGTGCCCGTGGGTTCCTACTCGCAGCTGCGCGTCATCGTGGACGAAGACGCGGTCGTGCGGTACCTGGCCGACAGCACCACAGAGACGTTGAAGATCCCAAGTGGCAGTACGAGCGGTATCAAGATCAACCTTCCAAAGTTTGAGATCAACGAGAACGAGGACGTCGTAGAGGTGCTCATTGACTTCGACTTGAACCGTTCGTTCGTGAAGGCAGGTAACTCCGGCAAGTATATCTTCAAGCCGGTGATCAAGCCGCTTTCGCTGGTTGTCAACAGCCAGCCGCTCCCAGTCGATACGACAGCCGCCACGATTGATACGACCGCTGTAACGCCGCCTCCGGCGGACTAAGGAGTTTGTCACTGCACCGAATGA
>Ga0164243_10010125_pt1 | contig 13588 bp, 14 predicted proteins | sample OricompcompostOP_FD_108781 | JGI IMG/M metagenome (GOLD analysis project Ga0164243, IMG submission 108781) | Organic Plus compost microbial communities from Emeryville, California, USA - Original compost - Organic plus compost (OP) | ecosystem: Engineered > Solid waste > Mixed feedstock >... | reverse complement strand
ATTTAAATTAAGGGGGCTGGGATTTAAAATCCTTTTGGGGGGGCCGAAAGGGTTGTCCCGACGCGGGGGGGGAACACCCAAATTTTTTTTTTTTTTTTTTTTTTTTAAAGTAACCTAGGGTTTCACGAAAATCGGAGAGAGAGAGTGATGTGATCAGAATCTATCTAACAGGACCCTGTAGTAGGAGTTAGCACGTAGTGGCCAGGAGGTACTGCTAGCGAAAAGACTGTTCGGCAATCTGCCTCGATCTGGGCACTCGTAAACGATCAGGACAGTATGGAGGAATGGACAGGTCTTGATGATAAGGAATGAGCGCCTTAGAATGGTGAAGAGAGGAAGGAAGGGAAAAGACAAGAGGATTGAATTTTTGTGGGATTTATAGAATGTATTAGTAAACTTAGTAAGCGGGCTCGATGGTCCATTTTCTTCTTGGCAGCATTGGACAGTCCGTTACAGTTGCAAGGAATCAATCCAGGGTGGCTGAATGCCGATCCGAGCCTCTAGTGTGTACTTCATACTTCGCAGGTCAAAGGATTAATGCAATAGGAAATGTACACTATACTTCGAACTTTGTAGCGGCTGGAGCGGGTCCTTGGCCCCTTCGGCGCTTTCGACGTCGCCTCTTTGTTCCTGTCGATCTTTGATCGTTCCGAAGCTCGAGCTCTTCATGGCAAAGCGGCTGCTGCTCATCAAGATCGAAGCGAGCGATTCCCTGAGCATCCTCTAGGTCTTGTGTAATTGCGATAGCCGATACTACTGATGCCCGCTTCAGCTCCAAATTCCCCGGGACCTTGTTCCTGGCACTTTCTTTGAACGACCGTCTAACAGAGCCGACGTCTGTTGATCCCGAAGACGTCGTCATCTGGAATGTAGAAGTGGGCCTAGAATCCAATCTTTTGATGTTTTCTAAAAGCAGCGAGACTCGGCAGTCTTTCCTCGGACGCCAGTCTGTTCTGCCAATGTTGAAAGCGACGTCCCTGTGCCGCGGGCTGTATAATGCGGAATGGACGGGAAAAGGGAGTGTTGGACTGCAAACATCAGGCTGACGGCTAGTGTATTGGTATGTTGATAAGTTCTCTAACCCAAGGAATAAAGGTTCAGGCCCCGAATCCACTGAAGCAAAGCATCGTTGATCAATGACATTATCTCACAAGCTCGCTGACCGTGGGGGGTTAGCGTAGCCAGCGGTTGGTCACTCTTCTAAGCGGGAGCTTGGAGGGGGGGGGGGTTTGACGCTTTCGATAATAGCAGAGGCCATACCTTCTCTCTTCTGTGGCTAGGAGGTCGGGGCTTTACCTGGAGTAGGCGGGTCTGTCAGTCGATACTGGGGATCTCGCGGAAACAAAGCATAGAATGCCATTTCCACAGGCCCATTGACTTTCCCTCTTTCCCTCTTCCCCTCTTCCTCTCTTCCTCTCTCAACCGTCGACAGCCTATTTATTCACTACCCTCGTCCGCACATAGAGTCAATTGCTTTTCAAAAACTTTCAAACGAAAAGCCTTGATCAAGACAAACACCCCAGTATGTTAACCCTGATTCCTCTCCATTTCCCGAAATCCTATACCATTTATCCATCTGCGGCTGTTTATGAGAAAGACTCTATCACTTGTTTGTGCACCACTGTCGATCACAGTCTTAACATCAACTCACTGTGCAGCTCATCCCCCCATCATACTTCGATTTACTATTAAGTTCTGGTTTAGATCATGAGCACCCAACTCCCTAATAATGAGAAATGCGAAGTATGCAAGAAGCAAAGCGATGACATAATGTACAACCTTCAGCTGCACTTTCCTGGGTCGGGTGTCACTGGGATTAGTATAATCAGAACGCTTTGTTGTAACAAGCCCTTGTGCACAGGCTGCTTCGCAGTGGCATTTCGCAGGAATACTCAACGTGAATGGTGGTATGACATTAAGTCACCACACTGGCTCCCTTGCCCAGCAGCATGTTGTGCAAATCGCACGACTCCACGAGCTGATCATGAGTTTGCAGCTGTAGAGAAGGACAGGGGAATTCGACGTCTTGAACCACTCAAGGAGCTGTACAGTGCTGCATGTTCTATTCGGCAGTCACTGCTTAAGCTCGCCCCTCGACCAACAGCTGAGGAGTGGCAGGTTGCAAGACAGCTGCACAAAGCACTTGCTAGAAAGGGCATGTTGGACACCCTTAGTTATTTCGGAAAGAGTCTTTCTGAGGGCGACATTGAGCATATTGTTACGAGGCTTCCCGTAATTTCCAAGGGCGACGGGTCAGTACTGTCAGTGCCTATCTGCACCGGCATGCTTTGGACCGAGGAGAGCAAATGCATCGCATGCTCCCAGCGCGTCCAGAATATCAAAATGGATGACGCGGCGTGGGGGGCATTGAAGGAAGAGTTCCCCGGCGACTGGACCTGGATGATACTATCGCTCGTACCCAGCTGGATGCTCCCTGAATGCACGGCAAAGCACTCCGTGGGGTACTGTCGTAGCTGCGCAATGAAGCCGGCTACTTCCATGGCCGCGGGTGTCCAGTATAGCTGTCCGACTTCGGGCTGCGGTCACGTCTATACCCCCGATCAGACAAGGCTCCTTGCTCGCTTCGCCTTGAGATTATTGGCGGACAAGCCATCTTTGTTTGAGGTATCAAAGCGCACGTCGAACAACCAGGGCGAGCAAAGCTTAGGAAATTCAGGTCTCCCGGAGTCTGAAGCCACTCGCCACGAGTCCATTTTCCTCCCCAGAATGTGGCCCCAACCGTACGACGATAAACACAGGCCCCCCGGCGCAATCCTCCTCTACGGGCCTCCAGGCACCGGAAAGAGCGATCTGGTCAAGGCTCTTGCGAAGAAGGTCAACCACACATTTTTGACCATGAGCCAGGTGCCATTGTACCAAGTCCTCGAGCCTGGAGAGTAAGCCCCACCTACGGTTCTCATTCCCTCGTCACTTCTTATTTCATAGTCTCTCTGACACAGACTAGATTCATTCGGGAGCTGTTCGCTAAAGCAAGGGAGAAAAAGCCAGCTATCATCTTTTGCGACAAGATCGATTCTAATTGGGAAGACTTCTATTACGGATATGATGGAAAAGAAAAGGGTTTGCGGATGATAGCGGAGTTTCTGTCCCAGTTGGGCGACATGGATAACACCAACGCGGGGGTGGTAGTTGTCGCGACTGCCACTCTGCCGTGGGAACTTGATCCCGCAGTGCGCACGCGCTTCGACCGGCGGGTGTATATTACCCTTCCCGACCACCAGGCCCGAATGGAGTTAATCAAGGTCCATGCTGGGAAATGGGGGAATATGCTGTCGGAGGCGGACCTCTCTAAGGTCGCTGAGATGACGAACGGATATTCGAAAACAGAAATGTCCCACCTTACCCAGCTTGCGCTGATAGCCTCGACCAAGAAGATGCGCACAGCTGAGTATTTCAGAATGGTAGGCAAACCCCCTTTTATTGCCTCTTATAAGGACCATTTGATGGTAAGCGAGCTGACCACTCTTCGGCAGGTAACCGTGTCCGGAATAGCCATGTATGCTCCATGCAAAGCTGAAGATGGCGGCGCGATGCCAATGACGTTGAGGACGCTGCCCATTGGTGCTATGCCACAGCACCCTCCCCTGACTGCCGATGATTTCCTCGAGGTCATGAGGGTAGGGCATGTGAAGCTATCCACCGGCATGAATGACCTCTCCAAGTACGAAACATGGACCAAAGAATTCGGGGTTTGGGAGAATGCATCGGCACCCGGAGATCCGCAAATCCCACAGCCGCCAGGCGTGATCGATCCCAACGAAAGCTTGAGAGACCATACAAGCACCGAAGCATCACAAGCTCCAAGGACAACTCTAGAATCATTTCCGGCACGGCAAGGCGAGCTTGAATCAAGTTATAAATTTGAGCTCACGGACATTACTGTAGACATTGTGGTTAAACACGTCGAAGAGATCGACAAGGGCATTGCGCTGCTAAGCTCACTTTACACCCATCACAACACAGACATGACCATCATCTTCGTGGGAAGCGAGTTCAGAGCCAACGATCTAGAGGAGTTTCTCGGCCGACGTGGAGTTTCGGCCAGGTCCCTAGTCCGCGGACATCTTCTGGATGAGGATGATGTTTGTCGCCTTGTTAATTTGGGTCGTTTGCCCGTTCTCGTCACCGATCATCCCGAGGTGCCGGGTGTCACTTTATCGGTTAGAAGACACATCATCACGTACGACTTCCCTGCGGACTTCAGTGGATATCTGGACCAGCTTGGCCTTGCGCACAAGGGAAAGTCGACAACATTCGTCAATAAAAGCAGCAAGGGCGTTGTCTCCGGTCCGATAGACAAGTTGAGGGCCATCGGTGTAGAGGCTCCCGATTTCATGGAGGCTATCGCCCGCGAGTCTAATTATTGAAGTGGAAATGGAGGCGGCCGGGGCCGCGGAGGAGGGGACAATCGCGGCGCCTTGTGGAGGCTAGCAAGTACTTCTTCCAACATCGGAGATCCATGTTAGCCGTGGACCCTGCGGAGTAGTTATGTAGTGTATAGTTGGATGCAGACTACTTCGTAAGTAAGGTTATGCACAGATTAATTAGTCAAATGTTGTCAATCGAGGTGCTTATATAATACAGAAGAGGCTCAACATGAAATGATGAATGTTCCGGCCTGAGGCAGGAAGATGGCCTCGAAATGTCAAGCTGTGGATCCCTGGCAGGTACGTACCTCAGAAGAAAAAGTTCCGCGCATCGCGAGACTCTTTTTGCTATTCCCATAAATTGCTTGTGGCCGACAACTGTTGTTTGCTCTAAGATCCCGGAGCAAGCAGACGATTTCAATATGGCGGCATCAAGTAGAGGCCAGAGAGTCTTCCAATTAGCTTCGAGGTGTAAGTCGCCCTTACAATTGGGAGAGCTCCATGGTCCCTTTTCCCTTCGAGCTAACAAAGCACACGATCAGCAACTCCTAGGTTGACGCCGCGATGCTCGATAAGACGTTGCCCCCTTCCAGTACGGTACTACTCAGCCATCAACGCCGAGTCGAGCCCGAGCCAGACCTCACCCTCGCCTCCGCCTCCCACCACAACTCGCCCGCCGCCTCCCGAGCCCGCCTCGATCTCCACAGACAACGCACGCTACCTCATCAAGGCCGGTGTGATCCTCACTCGCCCACCACTCATTACCAAGGAGCAGACTTCGTTCGAGAGCGCCTACTACTTTTACCAAAAGAGGCTCAACGAGCGTCTCGTCCTGCCCTTCAGCCAAAAGGCCTACTTCAAGCATGACACGCCGCCGCAGCTCGACTGGGCCGTGAAGTTGAAGGAGCGCAACGGCGTGGTAGCACGAGAAATCGGCCAATATAATGGCCGCTCGGCAACTGCTTGGGACGATGAATTGAGGGTGGGGGATAAGTTGTCGAGCCCCGAGTCGTTGATGGAGTCGCTGTTGAAGGATGCGGAGGTGAGGGTCAGCGAAGATGCTGAGGAGATTCCTCCCGAGGAGCGGGTGCCCGTCGAGAGGCCGATGCCTCGAGTTACGGAGGCGGATCAGAAGAACGATGTACAGAGGCTGGATAGGCAGTTAGATCGCACTCTGTACTTGGTGGTGAAGACGAGCGAGGGCAAGTGGGAGTTCCCTACGGCCCCCGTCTCGACAGATGAAGCGCTGCACGAGGTGAGAAGGCCACATTTTTCTCCTCTTTCTTCTTTTTTTTTTTTCTTTGGCCCTAGGAAGATATGCAAAGATGGGCCCCTGAAACTAACGTTACGAATTTGTCTAGGCTGCCCGTCGTGCTCTCGATGACTCCGCCGGAGTCAACATGAACACCTGGATCGTTGGCCGCGTACCCGTAGCGCACCTCGTCAACAAGCCGGTCACCGACAAGGACGGAAACGAGACGCAGCGCGGCGTCAAGTCGTTCTTCCTCAAGGGCAGGATCATGGCGGGTCAGGCCGATCTCAACGAGAACCGGTTCGGCCTGCAAGACTTCAAGTGGCTTACTAGGGAGGAGCTCAAGGAGACGCTGGCTCCGGAGTACTTCCACGGTGTACGAAATATGATGGCTGAGAGATGATGATGCTGGGTTTTGACGGGATGTATGAGAGGGAGAGAAGAAGTTTGAACCCAGGTCACCTTCATGTACTATATAGCTTATCCATTGTATACCTGCGGCGTCATAGAATTCGATTACTCCGGAATAGAGGCATGAGGGGAAATATGCCACTCTATGTATTCTAGTGTATCTACCCGTTGGAAAACACGCCATAGCTTCTTTGTTCCATGGTCTGCTCCGTGATTGGTATCGTCTTTCGTCTCTAGTCATGATTAAGTCTTTCTGGGATATTTATCCCAGCTTTTTACGGGCGTTCAATGCCGCCCCCAACTCGCTTTTTCGCGAACAAGTTCTCCCATAACCTTGAACTGGCCTCGAAAGGGGTCCCATATCGGGTCTCTCCAGTTCATGATCCGTTCGTTCATCTCCTCCTGAGTAGGGAAGGGAGCGCCTTCATCCCAGCATTTGTTTCTAACGAGGTCTTGTCCAAGCCTCGCGAATGCCTCGACGGTGAGAAAACCTAGAGTCCATTAAACATTAGCCGGATTAGTTTCATCTTGATAGATTGGATGAGCTGTGAATTGAACATAGGTGCTTACTGTCGTACGCGGCATCGTGGGGTTTTCCGTCACCATCGTCATACCCCAGGCCACTTTCCGATTGACATCGCGGCTCCACAGATCGATATTTCAATTGCGCGACGATCTGTGACAGATTCGCCGTCTTAGCTTCCGGCATGCAAGCATCCGTGATGATGCGTGTATCCAAGATGCGTGAGAACAGGCCGTCAACTCTGGGAAGAAACTCCGCAAACGTGTCCTGAAGAGGCTCAAAAAGCGTGCCGATCATGAAGGCAAGATCCCAGCCGAGATTATGGCCGATAAGTATGGGCTGTTGTCTCTTCCAGTGATTGTCGAAGAGCTCTTGGAGCGCCTCGGTACGGGCTTTAAGCTCTGGGTCATTTATGGTATTAATCCTCGCGGGTTGTCCGTTTGCTTGTCTTTCGGCGGCGAGCTGTGCTTTGGCTATGTCTTGTGGTTGAATCTGGGTTCCGATGTCATTCCCAATCAACATGTCGAGGAGGCTTCTGGCTCCTACATGAGCATTGCAATGTTAGCCTGTGGCAAGTATTAGAGAACAGTCCTGGTAACCCTTACCAATGGCCTTTCGAATATCGGCCTCCATATTGTGTTTCCGAGCAAGGTCGTCCTACACCAATGTCAGTAAACTGCCTGAAGACCGCCTCAAGGTGTATTCGGATGCTACCACATTATGGGTGCGTTCAAGCTCAACGAGCTTGACGACGACGACAGGACTAGACCGCCCATTCGTTACCCGACATCTTGGAAAGTCTTGATCCACGACATGGTGGACAAGAGTTTTCCAATCAGCGATGTCCATGTCCGTGTCTTTGGGAGGATCTATAGAAATAGAAAGACCCTATATCCCACGTTAGCGCCCAAGGTCCCCTCCGTCAGTGAAGGAGAAAGCGAGGAGAGCCCGACTTACACGAGAGTTACGACGAGCCCCCATCCGGCTCTCAATTACGGTCCGGATTCTGTCTCGCTCACGGGCCTCCTTTCCCCGCAATTTGTTGACGTCGTTCTCTCTAGATAGTGGTGGAAATATTAGCAACCAACCCTTTACGTTTTACACGGGACTCCATGTCCAAGTTTATCCCTACACATTCCTGTTTCGCTGTCCCCTATCGGATCGGTCGAGAGCTCGCCTCAACTCCGCCTCCTCCGGATGCGTAAGATACGGCAATCCATTCTTGAAGAGACCCTCAAAGTCAAACCCCGAATGGTCCAGAAACTTGGCGGAGTTGGTATTCATGGATACGACCCTTTGGATGGTTTTCCAAAGCTTGACCTTGTTTATCTGACCATCCACCAAGGGGCTGACAAGAAAGCTGTAGGACTCCGTCTTTAGAATCGGGTAGCCTTTTTCGTCTGTATTTTCGATAAGTTAATTCGACCCCGTTACTGCTTAGGCGGGAAAGTGAGAAAGTGCCACTCATACCTTTAGCTGGCCAGGCAAAGGTGATACCTAGCTGGAGAAGCGCAAAACGGCGGACAACCCATCTTAGCTTCTGGTAGGGAGCTTCCATCCCGGGCTTATCCCAAGAGTCTTCCAACAACTTGAACTGCTCCTCGGGTAGGATGCCTCGATATGTTTCGACGGCGAGGTCTTGGTCAAACTTTGTACCCGAGAACTCGCCATCTACGGCGACAATGGAGCACTTGTTATAGGCATTGAGGATCTGGGGAAAGCGGGTCAGGAAGTTGGAAGGTGTGATATCCATCGTCTCCATTGGTAAACCGACGGTGGGAGTGAGATGAGCGAGTGTTAGTAGTGGATACTTCAAAGAAAGGCCATAAACGAAGTAGCACTCTCCTTGATGGTAGGGTCTGTGTTATGGGTATCCTGGACTGGGTTTTCTTTTTGGGGAATGGACGGATGGGATAGTAAAGGGAATCGAATCCTGCTCCAGCTTGCGGCTGCCTCGAAGAAGAAATAAGGAACAGGGACAAGGGGAGGGCCATTCTGGATTTGAGGTGAGCTCATCGCGGTGATCATTGGAGTTTGTGGTGGTGAAGGAGAATGAGGTCTACGAGTGGGTGACTAGAGAGATTTCAAAGATCACAGCAAGTATTTGTGGCTGTGAGGGGAGGCATTAACACTTATTTCCAGTTTTCGCCACAATGATAGACAACCGCCTTGGGCCTTGTGCCTTGTCCTAGATCCTGATGAAAGTTAAGGTGGGCTAGAACATGACAAGCAAAAGGCAAAGAGGGATCAAGATTAAGGACATACTCACGTCGGGGTGGGACAAAACTGAACACTGCGGTCGCAAGCAAACTAGACAGGAATAAATCAAGTCCTTTACAAAGGTGCTAAGCTTGCTGTGACGAGAAGAAGAACAGCCGAACTTTATAAACATTGATATCCTCCGCCGCAGAAAACATTATCATTGCACTCGTACACCTTGCAGTTTAGAAAACACGCCCCAACACCAGCCATCAAATCTCCCAGGATCCTCCGTGTAAATACCCTCGGGCGGAAACAAAAAGAGCCAAGAAAGAAAAGAAAACAGAGAATCAACCTCCCGACGCTTGACCCGCTCCTCCCTTTCGCCGGTATCACCTCTTCTGACCCTCGACGAACTCTAGCGCCTGCTCGGTAGGAACACAATCGATGGAACTTGTCTTGTTGTGGAAAGTCACACCGTAGCACTTGTCAGCAACGTGTACGATCTCCGGTCGGAAGGTGGTGCAGATGAACTGCGTGCCGGCTTCCTTGGAGATGGAGTCAAGGAGCGCCGCAACAGCAGTACGATATTGCGCATCTAGATTAGCATCCACCTCGTCGAAGATGACCATGGGGCTGCTTTCTGTTTGCTGGAGGGCAAAGATGAGACAGAGGGCGCACAAACCTAAGGCACACATGTTAGTGTTAAAGAGTTCTGATCATCGACGCGAGCGCGCACTGCCTGATTGATAGGAACTTACTCTTTTGACCACCACTAAGTTGCTGGATGCGTTGCTGTTCGTCAAATTCCTTGGAGTTGAAGGAGACGCTGATACCGACACCGATATAGTTGTCCACTTTACTGGCCGACTGCTCGTCATCAGCAGATTCCTCAGCTTCGTGGCGGGGATCGGTCCTCCGTTGAATCACAAGTCGGCCATGGCCGGCCGGAACAAGCTTCTCGAAGATGGTAGCAAACTCCTTTGAAACTTGCTTGAATGTCCGTTCGATGGCCTCGTCTTTGCGGAGATCGAGGTGTTCGACGAGCTGCTCGATGGACGCTTGAGACTCCTCGAGCTCACTTCGGCGCTTGAGAAGCTGATCTTGCTGGTTGGTAAAGCTGTTGTACTGCTCGAACGCCTTCTTGTTCACGTGCTTGTACTTTTTCAAAGCTTCGTTGACCTTCTTTAGTCGAGAGGCGATCTGTGGCGGAGTAAGATTGGTTAATGACAGCTGCACTTCACAAACTGAGTTCGGTTTAACAAAGTACTTACTGTCTTGCCTTCCATCCTCTCGTACTTCTCGAACGCCTCTTCCGGAAGAACGCCAAGATCTCGGATCTGCTTGGCGCATTCAGTAGCTTGAGTCGTGAGAAGAGCTTTCCTCTGGAGGTTCTTCTCGATTCTCTTTTGCTGCCTCTCGATCCTGGAGGCGATCTCTTGCTGGGACTGCTCCTGCTCGCTCCTTTGACCCTCTAGCTCGATGATCTGGACCTGCTGGCTCTCTAGTTGAGCCTCGATTTCCCTTAGCTTCTTGTCGATAGAACCCGAAGCCTTCTGTAGACGCCTGAGATCCCTCTCGGCCTCGGAGAGGCTGGTGCCGGCCGAAGCCGAGTTTTCGAACGCCAAGCTGTTGAGCTGGTCGAGCTTGGGCTGAAGGTTGTGACGAAGGTCAACCTCGAGGATCTGCTTCCGCTGCTCCAACTCTCTCCTCTTCTTGCTGAAGTCGATCCACTGCTTGTGGAACTCCTGCACTCTACGGCCGAGCTCCTCGAGCTGGTTCTCCTCGGCTGGCGTCAGTGCCTTCTTAAATTCTGACGCAAGCTCAGCCTCGTGGGCAGAGATGCTCTCGGAGAATGCCTTCATATGCCTATCGATGGTCTCGCGTCGCTTTATCGCCGAGTCAAGCTGTGTCCTCTCGCTCTCCAAGTGTCCCGTTTTCGCACGGAGCTCAGCCTTGAGTGGTTCGAACCCGTCATCAACCTGGCGTAACTTCTGCTCTGCCTTTTGAAGGTCACCCATAGAACGAGTGATCTCCTGGTCCTTCCTCTCAATCTGCCGTCTTATCTCGTCGGATTCCTCGACCTTTTGAGCATACTCATCTCGCCACTTGCTGACAGTCTTTACGGCATCAAGACGCGACTTCCTGGGATCAATGTAGCCACCGGTCATCGCGCCTCGCTTGCTCGATGTGTCACCCTCTGCCGTGATACCATCGACACCATGGCTACGAGCATACTGGCCAGCAACCGTGAGATTGGAACAGAGAACGGTCTTGCCAAATACCTGCTGAAAAGCCTTCTCGTACGTCGAATCGTACTGGATCTTGCTGATAATGGGCACAGCATCGGCGCTTCTGGGAAGGTTAATGGGTCTCGGTCTCAGCTGGGCAAGTGGCATGAAGGTTACCCGTCCGCCCTGTTGCTTGTAAAGGATGTTGGCTAGGTATGTCGCTGTTTTCTCGTCATCGACTACGTAGTGAAACAGACTAGCTCCCGCGACTTGTTCCACAGGTAACTTGTAGGCATCGCTCACTTCGAGAAGCTCTGCTAGCGTTCCGTAGGCGCCAGGGATGTCCCGCTCCTTCTTAAGGCGGCGGATCGTCGCCAAGCCTCTGGCGGTTGAGCCGTCCATGGCTTGAGAGAGATCCCTTTCGGCCTGGTCACGCTCCTGACGCGCATCGGCTATAAGGGAATCAAGCTTATCGTCAGCTCGTCGGAGCATGCGTCGCTCATCGTTTAGCCTATCAAGGGCATCGCGAGCTTTGGTGACGTCGTCCACGAGCGACGAGCGATCTCCACCCCAGGACTCGAGCCGGGACCTTAGTGCCCCAACCTCTTGCTCCAACTGCTTAATTGACGCCTCAACGCGCTTGACTTCTTCATCGGCGTCGATTCGATTGGCCTTCTGATTGCTGAGTGTCATCGTAACCTCATCGATTTCCTTGCGGAGCCAGGCATCTCGTTCGGCTTTGTTTTTGAACTGCGAGCTTCGGGTTGACTTCGTGAAGAGGCGGGCACGATTAGCCTCTGCGGCATCGAGGCTCTGTTTAACCTCATCCTCCTTTAACCTGCGTCGATTGAGATCTGGGATGATAGTGGCAAGTTCTCGTTCTTTGGCGGCGATATCGGCACGGACGGTCTCCAGTTCTGCCGCATGGCTCGCTCTCGCCTGCTCCCGGGCAGATTGCCCGTCCACAAGATTTTTGTACATCATCTCAGCCTTGGCGCGTGCTTTGGCGTTTTCACGGCGATCCTCCTCTAGCTGGCGCTTGTCGATTCCGAGGAGTTCCATCTCCCGCTGAAGTCGGTGGATTTCGGCATCAAGTTTCGCGATCGTCTTCTCCCCGCGCACAAATTCGGCGCGATATTCATCGGTACTATCCTTGCCGCCCTCTCTGACCCTCTCGATTTCATCGAGCGCATCCTGGACTTGAACCTGCTCGCGGTGGTAGAAGGCATATTCGAGACAGCGCCGCTCTCTGTCCTTATCTTGGAAGCCCCGAAGTTCTTCCTTTTCTTCCTCGAGCTCCGCAAGTCGTTCTCTAATATACTGCAAAAGCTCATCAATCTTGGCCTGCTTATCAGCTGTTTCATCCATGATCTTCAAGGACTCTCGGCGACGCGCTTCGTAGACTTGAGTACCGGCAACTTCTTTAAGGAGGTTTAGCCTGTCGGACTCCTTCATGTTCGTGAGCGCGGTAACGCGTCCCTGAGGAACGATGTAGTAGGGGTTTGATCGCGAGAAACCGGCGGCTTCGAGGAGATTCGTGACATCTGACTTGGTGACAACCTTGCGATCCACGGAGTATTCATCCTTCTTGAGACCGATAGTACGGCGCAAAATGACTTCTGAATGACCGGTTGGGAAGCGCTCGTCGGAGTTGTCGAAGATGATCTCTACATACGCCGACATCACAGCGGAGCCTGAGCCTTCGTGGAGAAGAGCCTGGCGCTCCTCGCGGCTCAACTGGGTGTAGGCATCACTGAGGACAAAGCGAATCGCGGCGAAGAAGTTACTCTTGCCCGATCCATTGCGACCGACAATTACGTTCGTTCCCGGGGAGAAGGGTTCCACAACGGTTTGGTCCTTGTAGCTGTTAGATAAGTGTCAGTTACTGCGCGAGCCGACGAAGTCGCATGGGATCGAGATGACCAAACCTTTTGAAGCCTTGAATAATGATTTGCTTGATATGCATTGTGATAGAATTTGCCGCCGCGCGGCAGCGATCGTTTCACGATACCAGTCGATAAAAAAAGAGGGAGCCGAAATATGGTTGCGTGAAATTCACTTCGTTCTGTGCTAAGGTGGGGGTGGCTCGTCTCTACACTTCTGAAGGGTGCTGGCTGACTTTCAAATCTTAGGGTGGGTGTCAGAGCTTGCCTTGCGACGACGCGTCGAAACCCGCGATTCGTGATTCGTGATGGGGCGAAAGACAGATCACGCCTGCGCTTGGATACTTTGGGAGTCAATACCGGATAAACCATTGATCCGAAGAAAACCGGCCAGAAGCAATTCAAGTGGCTTTGTCTGGGGCTGGGATGAGCCGCTTTTGTACTTCGTAGTGGAGCCAGGCCGGGGTTTGATTGGACAAGCATGGTGATCCAGGGGACTAAGGCTCGAAGTACTTCTACTTGGTACTTACACTGAGACTTTTGCTGGCGTTCTCTCGCCTCTTTTTTTTTTTTTTTTTTTTTTTTTTTTTTTTTTTTTTTTTTTTAATAAAATTTTTTTTTTATTTTTTTTTGAATTTTTTTTTTAAAATAATAATGATAAAAAATTTTTTTTTTTTTTTTTATCCAAGGGTCGATTGGTT
>Ga0164243_10010123_pt1 | contig 13589 bp, 9 predicted proteins | sample OricompcompostOP_FD_108781 | JGI IMG/M metagenome (GOLD analysis project Ga0164243, IMG submission 108781) | Organic Plus compost microbial communities from Emeryville, California, USA - Original compost - Organic plus compost (OP) | ecosystem: Engineered > Solid waste > Mixed feedstock >... | reverse complement strand
CAGCCCGGCGAGCACCGCCGCGGCGGGCACCTGGACGGCGGTCGCGGCGATCCCGTCGCCGAGGACCCCGCCGTCGCCGGCCACGATCGCGTGCGCGACGCCCATCGCCAGGCCCGGGAGGAGGCAGACGAGCGCCACGCCGCCGGCGAGCGCCGCCGCCTGGGTGCCCAGCAGCCTGCCTCGGCCGACCGCGGCGGCGAGCACCTGCTCGGCGCGCCCGGCGGCCTCCTCCGCGCCGAGGCGCCCGGCGGCCGCGACGGCCCACGCCGCCGCGGCCAGGCCGACGAACCCGCCGACGGCGCTCTGCAGCGCCCCCTCCAGCGCCCCCGGCCCACCGATCTCGGCGATCGCGCGCCGGACGGCGTCGCTGTCCCCGGCCAGGTCGCCGACCGACGGCAGCAGGACGCCGACGAGCGCGCCGTAGGCCGCCGCGGCCACCGCCCAGGCCAGTGCGCCCGGCAGCTGCTGGTGGACCGCCAGCGCCAGCGGCCCCCCGAGGCGCCCGCGCGCCGGACCGCGCCGCGGCCGCAGGATCCCGGCTCCGAGGTCCCGCCGCAGCTGGACGGCCGCCGCGAGCGCCAGCAGGACGCCGGCCAGCAGCAGGCAGAGCAGCAGCGGCCCGACCGAGCGGGCGCCGAACGGGTCGACCTCCTGGGCCCAGCCGATCGGCGTGATCCAGCGCAGGGCGTCGAGGTCGCGGTCGACGTCGGCCGCCCCGCGGACCGCGTAGGCGCCCACGAGCGCCGTCGCGGCGATCGTCGCCGCGCCACGCCCGGTCTGCGAGAGCTGGCCGCCGAGCGCGCCGAGCGCCGCGCCGAGCAGCCCGACCGCGAGGTACTGGCCGGCGACGGCGAGCGCCGCCCCGCCCGGCGCCCCGTCGGCCGCCAGCCAGCCGCCGATCAGGAGCGCCGCCGCGAGCGCCTCCAGCGCCGCGACCGCCACCGCCGCGGCGGTCGGGGCGAGCGCCCCGACGCGGCCGGCCCGCACCAGCTCCAGGCGGCCCAGCTCCTCCTCCCGCCGGCCATGGCGCCCGACCGTCAGCGCGCAGGCGACGCCGAGCGCGACCAGCAGGAACAGGCCGACCCGCCAGTGGGTGGTCGAGGCGACGGTCTCGGGGTGCCGGAAGGGCCCGAGCAGCAGCACGAACGCGTCGTTGGACGCCGCGCCGCCCCGCAGCGCCTCGCGCTCGGCGCGCGTCCCGTAGGTCTCCGCGATCGACGCGCCGGTGATCGGCACCATCGCCGCGATCGTCAGCACGACCGCGACGCCGACCCGGCGCTCGCCCCGCAGCGCCGGCCGCAGCAGCAGGGCCGCGCCCGCCAGCGGCGCCCGGCTCATCCACCGCTCCCGTAGAGGTGCAGGAACAGCTCCTCCAGCGACGGCGGGGTGATCGTCAGGCCGCTGGGGCGCAGCGACGCCAGCGCGGTGGTCACCTCCGGCAGCGCGGCGTCGTCGACCCGGAAGCGGACCTCGTCGCCGTCGACCCGCAGGTCGTGGACGCCCGGCGTCGTCGCCAGCGGCGCGGGGTCGCCGCCGACGCGCGCCCGCACGGCCGCGCGGGTCAGGTGCCGCAGCTCGGCGAGCGTGCCCGTCCTGATCGTGCGGCCCTCGCGGATGATCGTGACCGCGTCGCAGAGCTGCTCGACCTCGGCCAGCACGTGGCTGGAGAGCAGCACCGAGGTGCCGCGCGCCGCGGCCTCGCGCACGCAGTCGCGGAAGGTCGCCTCCATCAGCGGGTCCAGGCCCGAGGTCGGCTCGTCGAGGATCAGCAGGTCGACGTCGGCCGCGAGCGCGGCGACGAGCGCGACCTTCTGCCGGTTGCCCTTCGAGTACGTCGAGGCGCGCTTGGTCGGATCCAGCGCGAAGCGCTCGAGCATCTCGTCGCGCCGGACCGCCCGGTCGGCGACCCCGCGCAGCGCCAGGAGCAGGTCGATCGCCTCGCCGCCGGTCAGCCGCGGCCAGAGGCTGACGTCGCCGGGGACGTAGGCGATCCGCCGGTGCAGGGCCACCGCGTCGGCGAACGGGTCGCCGCCGAGGACCCGCGCGGTCCCGCCGTCGGCGCGGTGCAGCCCCAGCAGGACCCGGATCGTCGTCGACTTGCCCGAGCCGTTGGGCCCGAGGAAGCCGGCGACCTCGCCGGCCCGGACGGTCAGGTCGAGGCCGTCGAGCGCGACGAACGCGCCGAACCGCTTGCGCAGCCCACGGACGTCGACGACCGGCGACTCGCTCGTGCGCGCGGCGCTGGGCATGATCGAGCAGGATCGCGCGTCGACCGGTCGGCACGCTGCCCGACGCGGCGCCCTCGGTGGGCGCGGCGCGAGCGGCACGGGGCCGATCGGCTCGTCGTGGTCTGGCCGGACCGGACTCGGGATACGATGGGACCCATGGGCAGGATCGTCGGGTTTCCCAACCCCGTCAACGAGAAGGCCGCACGGGTCGTCGCCGGGGTCGTGGCCCTGACGAGCGTGCTGGCGCTGGCCACCGGCTGGCACTGGCTGCTGCTGCCGCTCGCCTACGGGTTCATCGCCCGGGCGGTCACCGGCCCGACGCTCAGCCCGCTCGGGCGCCTGGCGATGGACGTGATCGCCCCGCGCCTGGGCCCGCCCAAGCACGTCCCGGGACCGCCGAAGCGCTTCGCGCAGTCGATCGGCGCGGTCGCCACCTCGCTCGGCGCGATCGTCGGCGTGCTGCTCGGGGTCGACGCCGTCGCGGTGGCGATGCTCGCGATGATGGTCGTCTTCGCGACGCTGGAGTCGGTCTTCGCGTTCTGCGTCGGCTGCACGATGTTCGCGGGCCTGATGCGGCTCGGCGTGATCCCGCAGGACACGTGCGAGGCGTGCAACGACATCTGGTCCCGCTACGGCCGGCGCCCGGAGTCGGCCGCCGACGCCGCCTGAGCGGCCGCGCGCCAGGGCCGCGCCGGAGGCTCGGGGCTCCACCGTTCATCCGGCGCTGATCCGCGGTCGCTACCCTCCCGCGGGTGCACCAGCTGCTCGCCGAGCTCGCCACCCCGCTGGCCCTCATGCCCGAGTGGCTGAGCCCGCGCCACATCTTCGAGGAGTACGGGCTGCTCGCGATCGCGGCGATCATCTTCGCCGAGACCGGGCTGCTGATCGGGTTCTTCCTGCCCGGCGACACGCTGCTCTTCAGCGCCGGCATCCTCGCCGAGCTGAGCCCCAACGGCGATCCGCTGTGGCTGATGCTGATCGTCGTGCCGATCGCGGCGATCGCCGGCAACATGGTCGGCTACGAGATCGGCCGGCGTGCCGGCCCGGCGATCTTCACCCGCGAGGACTCGCGGTTCTTCCGGCGCGAGCACCTCGTGCGCTCGCACGCGTTCTTCGAGCGCTACGGGCCGCTGACGATCTTCCTGGCGCGCTTCGTCCCGATCGTGCGCACGTTCGCGGCGGTCGTCGCCGGGGCGGTCCAGATGGAGTACCGCAAGTTCGTCCTCTGGACGGTGCTCGGCGCGATCGCCTGGTGCACCGGCCTGATCCTCGTCGGCTACCTCGCGGCGAACCTCCTGCCCGAGTCGACCGCCACCTGGATCGAGGGCCACATCGACCTGCTGATCGTCGGCGTGGTGCTGCTGACGATCGCGTCGGTGGCGTTCGAGACGCTGCACGGCAAGCACCGGCGCGAGAACGCCGCCGCGGCGGCCGGGGACGCGGCCTCCGCCGCGGCCGACGTGGCGACGGGCGACGCGCCGTCGCCCGCGGAGCTCGATCCGGCGGCGCCGGTCGGGGAGCGCCCCGCCGCGCCCGCCGACCGCACCTGACCCGCTACGCCGCCAGCTCCTTGACGAGCATCCGCACGCGCTTGCCGGTCGGGCCGGTCCGCTCGCCGACCTCGACGTACCCGCGCGCGGCGTGGAAGGCCAGCGACGGATCGTTCGGCGGGTCGACGTCGACCTCGCAGCACATCCGGCCGTGGCGGCGGGCGACCGCCTCGCAGGCGTCGTAGAGCAGCGTCCCGACCCCGCGCCGGCGCGCGGCCGCCCCGACGACGATCCGGTCGAGGTAGAGATAGCGGTCGTAGCGCTCGGCGAACCAGCGGTGGTGGTCGCCGTCGTAGGCGGTGCCCTCCGGCAGCGCCAGGCAGAACGCGACGACCTCGCCGCCGTCGTCCTCGACGACGAACGCCGCCGTCGCGTGGCCGGCGATCTCGGTCAGCCGGTCGCCGTCCATCTCGCTGAGGACGGCGACGGAGGCCGCGTTGAGCTCCAGGACCGCCGGGACGTCGTCCTCGGCCAGCGGCCGCAGCAGCAGGTCGGGCGCCCCGGCGAGGCTCACGGATGGCCCCCACCGCCGGGCGAGACGGCGGGCGGACGCGACTCCTCGGCCAGCGACGTGATCACCAGCGGGCCCTGCGCGGACTCCTCGAGCACGCGGCTGGCCTCGTCCTGGTCCCGCGCGTACAGCTCGACCAGCAGGTGGACGACGATCCGGTCGCCGTCGTGGGTGTGGAAGCGCACGTGGCTGAAGAACTCCTGGGTGCCGGCGTCGCCCAGCGCGGCGAAGCTCAGCATCTCCCCCGCCTCGGGACCCGAGCAGCTCTCGACCTCGTCGGCCGGGACGGTCACGGTGCAGGAGGCCACCCACGGGGTGCCCATGACCAGCCGCTCCCAGCGCGCCTCGTCGGCCACGAGCCGCCCGTCGCGGAAGAGCAGCTGCGGCTGGTCGTGCATGCAGTCCAGGCACTGGACGACCGCCTCCTGGTGCTCCTCGACCGCCTGCGCCGGGGTGCCGGTGGTGGCGTCGACGCGGTGGACGCCGTCGTAGTGGACGTGCAGCTCCAGCGACGTCGACCAGCAGCGGTAGCAGCGCATCCAGGGCAGGTTCGAGGACCCGGGCATGGGCCAGATCGTACGGACCGGCCGCCCGCCGACCGTCGTCGCCGCCGGATCGGCGCCGGTCCGTCACCGTGCCGGCACCGGCCGGCACGCGCGCCCCGCGCCCGCTCCGTGATCGACGGCACGCTCGGCGGCCCGGCTGGTTACGCTGGCGCGGTGCTGGTCCGTCGCCGCATCGTCACCGCGCTGCTCGCCGTCCTCGCGATCGTCGCCGTCGTGCTCGCGATCCGCTCGTGGAGCGAGGACGACGCCGACCGCGCCCGCGGGGCGGTCGAGCGGTTCGGCAACGCGGTCGCGGCGAAGGACTACCGGACGATCTGCGAGGACCTGCTGGCGCCCGACCTGCGCCAGCGACTGGCCGCGATCGGCCTGCCGTGCGAGCGGGCGCTGGCCACCGGCCTGGGCGAGGTCCGCGACCCACGCGTGACGATCCGCAGCGTCGCGGTCGCCGACGACCGCGCCTCGGTCGCGATCGAGACCGCCGCGGCCGGCCAGCCCTCCTCGCGCGACGTGCTCCAGCTGCGACTCGTGGACGACGAGTGGCGGATCACGTCGCTCGGCGGCGGCGCCACGACCGTCGCCGGATCCGGCGGCGCGCCGGCCGCGACGACGGCGACCGCCCCGACCCCGCCCGGCGGGACCTCGACGACCGGGACGGTCGCGCTGCCGCCGCCCGACGCGCCGCCGAACGGCTTCGAGACGACGACCACCCCGGCGGGCCGCCCGCTGACCGCCGCCCAGCGCCGCCGCGAGCAGCGCCGCCAGCGGCGCCTGCGCCGCCTCGCCCGCGAGGCGATGCGCGAGCAGGGCTCCCGCGACGTCACCCCCCGCTGACGGCCTGATCGACCGCGGTCGGACCTGGTCAGCGGTGGTCCACCGACGACCACGGTCGATCGCCGACCCCGGACGACGGTCGATCACGGCCACCGGCGGTCCACCGACGACCACGGTCGATCGTGGACCGGTCAGCGGTCGCGCTCGGCGATCGCCCACAGGCGGCGCACGGCGAGCGTCGCCGCGGCCGCCGTCGTCGCGCGGCTCTCGCGGGGGTCGGAGGGCAGCTCGCGGATCAGCGTCCGCAGCCGCGCGACGTCCGCGTCGCAGCGGCCGACGAACGCCTCCAGCGCCGCGGCCGGGTCGGCGTCGTCCTCGGCGGTCAGCGCCGCGCACGCGATGTCGGCCCGCGCCTCGAGCAGGTCGTCGCGCAGCCCCTGGGCCGCCCAGCGGGTCGTGCGCTCGCCCCGCGGCAGGCCGTCGATCGCGTCGTGCAGCGGCTGCAGGCCCAGCAGCTCCGCGGTCCGCAGCGTCGCGACCGCCACGTCGAGCACCGGGCGGCCGGTCCGCGCCGCGCCGTCGACGACGTAGGGGGCCAGCAGCAGCGCCGGCCCGGCGTGGACGGCCCGCGCGAGGTCCTCCGGGACGCCGGCCTCGACGGCCTCCGCGACCCGCTCGTCGCGGGCGCGGCTCGGCGCCAGCGCGTCGAGCCGCGCCCGGATCTCGTCGGTCCCGCGCCGGTGGGCGTCGATCGTCCCCGCCAGGTCGCCGTCCCCGTGCAGGTGGAAGCGGCTGGAGGAGCGGATCAGGTCGTCGACCAGGGCTCGCAGGCCCCAGCGGACGTCCGGCGCCACCGACGTCGCGGCGTCGATCCGGTCCCACAGCCGGCGGGCGTCGGCGGCCCCGATCGCGATCCGGACGGCGCGCGCGACCCGCCAGGCGGGGACGCCGAACTCCTCCGCGCGGCGGGCGACGAGCGTCGGCCCCATCGTGTCGACGATCTCGTTGGCCAGCAGCGTCGCGAGCAGCTCGCGCCGCAGCGGGTGCTCCTCGATCAGGTCGCCGAACCGCTCGACCAGCGCCGGCGGGAAGTACGCCGCCAGGTCGTCGGCCAGCCCGGGGTCGTCGGCCAGCGGCGAGTCGAGCAGCGCGCGGGTCGTGGAGAGCTTCGCCGAGGCGACGAGCACCGCCAGCTCGGGCCGCGTCAGCCCCCGGCCCTCGGCGCGGCGGTCGGCGAGCTCCTCGGCGCCCGGCAGGTCGTGGTCCTCGCGATGGAACCCCTCGCGCTCGAGGCTCGCCAGCAGCTCCTCGGCGGCCTGGGTGCGCTCCGGCGCCCGCCGCTCCTCGGCGGTCAGGACGCGTGCCTGGGCGAAGCTGTCGGCGAGCACGTGCGCGACGACGTCGTCCGTCACCTGCTCCAGCAGCCGGTCGCGCTCCTCGTGCTCCAGCAGGCCCCGGCGGACGGCGGAGTCGAGCAGGATCTTGAGGTTCACCTCGTGGTCGGAGGAGTCCACGCCGGCCGAGTTGTCGATGAAGTCGGCGTTGATCGCCCCGCCGCCGGCGGCGTACTCGACGCGCGCGGCCTGGGTGAACCCGAGGTTGCCGCCCTCCCCCACGACCCGGCAGCGCAGGTCGCGGGCGTCGACGCGGATCGCGTCCGACGCGCGGTCCTCGGCGTCGGCGTCGCGCTCGTGGGAGGCCTTGACGACCGTCCCGATCCCGCCGTTCCAGAGCAGGTCGACCGGGGCCCGCAGCACCGCCTGGATGAGCTCGCTGGGCGCCAGCCGCTCGGCGTCGATCCCGAGCGCCTCGCGCATCCGGGGCGTGACGTCGATCGACTTCGCGGTCCGCGGGAAGACGCCGCCGCCCTCGCTGATCAGGGCGCGGTCGTAGTCGTCCCAGCTGGAGCGCTCCAGCTCGAACAGCCGCCGGCGCTCGCGCCACGAGGCCTCCGGATCGGCCGGGTCGGGGTCGACGAAGACGTGGCGGTGGTCGTAGGCGGCGACCAGCCGCAGCGTGCGCGACAGCAGCATCCCGTTGCCGAACACGTCGCCGGACATGTCGCCGATGCCGACGGCGGTGATCGGGTCGCGCTCGGGGTCGATGCCGCGCTCGTGGAAGTGGCGCTTGACCGACTCCCAGGCGCCGCGGGCGGTGATCCCCAGCTCCTTGTGGTCGTAGCCGGCCGAGCCGCCCGACGCGAACGCGTCGCCGAGCCAGAAGCCGCGGCGGACGGCGATCTCGTTGGCGGTGTCCGAGAAGGTGGCGGTGCCCTTGTCGGCGGCGACGACGAGGTAGTGGTCGTCGCCGTCGAGCACGCGGACGTGGTCGGGGTGGACGACCCGCCCGTCGCGCAGGTCGTCGGTGACGTCGAGCAGCGCGCTGATGAACGTCACGTAGCCGCGGCGGACCGCGTCGCGCTGCGAGCCGGTGTCGCCGCCCTGCGCGGCCGACCGCAGCAGGAAGCCGCCCTTCGCGCCGGCCGGGACGATGACCGCGTTCTTCACCATCTGGGCGCGCATCAGGCCCAGCACCTCGGTGCGGTAGTCCTCGCGGTCGGACCAGCGCAGCCCGCCGCGGGCGATCATCCCGCCGCGCAGGTGGATGCCCTCCACCTCGTGGCCGTGGACGTAGATCTCCCAGAGCGGCGTCGGCTGCGGGATCGCGGGCACCTCGGCGCTCTTGATCTTCAGCGCCAGCGCGCCCCGCCCCAGCACGTAGGCGTTGGTGCGGTAGGTCGCCTCGATCGTCTGCAGCTGGTTGCGCAGGATCCGGTCGTGGTCGAGCGAGGAGACCTGCTCCAGGTCGGCGAGGATCTCCTCCCGCAGCGCCCGCTCGGCGTCCTCGTCGCGGGGCGTCAGGCCGCCGTCGGCGGGGCGGTCCGGACCGCCGCCGAACCGCAGCTCGAAGAGCCGCACGAGCTTCTCGGTGATCGCGTGGTGCTGCACGATCACGTCGTTCTGGTAGGCCTCGGTGAAGCGCGAGCCGATCCGCTGGCGGTAGCGGCGGTAGGCGCGCAGGACCTCGAGCCGCTCGTGGGCGAGCGGGGTCAGGACGACGAGCCGGTTGAGCGAGTCGGACTCCGTCTCGCCCCGCCAGGCGGCGGTGATCGCGGCCGCGACCCGGTCGGCGCAGGCGTCCAGGTCCAGGGGCCGGCCCTCGGGTCCCAGGACGCCGAAGTCCTGGATCCAGAGCGGCTCGCTGCCCCGCAGCCGGGTCGGCCGCTCCTCGACCACGTGCAGCCCGAGGTGCTCGAGGATCGGCATGGCGCGGGAGAGCTCGACCTTCGCGCCGCGGACGACGAACGCCACCCGCGTCAGGCCGGCCTCGCCGCGGTCGCCGCGCTCGTGCTTCAGCGCCACGAGCAGGTCCTCGCCGTTGGCGACCAGCCGCTCGAGCGCCTCGACGTCGTGGACGGCAGCGATCGGATCGCTGCCGGCCTTGTACTGCCCCGGCAGGCGGGCGCTCCAGCGGGCGGCCAGGACGCCTCCGCGCTCCTCGCCGAGGCGGGCCACGAGCGCCTCGCGCAGCCGGTCGTCCCAGTTGCGCGCGACGCGCTCGGCGTCGCGCTGCAGCTCGTCGACGTCGACGGCGCGCAGGCCGTCGGGCCCGTGGAGCTGCAGGTGCAGGTAGGCGTGGTCGCCCTCGCCGAGCACCTCGTGGGTGGTCATGCGGGAGGTGCCGAAGCGCTCGCCGGCCAGCTCGCGCAGCGCGTCGCGGACGGGCGCGTCGTAGGAGACGCGGGGCACCGCGATGACGACCGTGGCGGTGTGGCCGTCGGCGGCCTCGCGAGCGTGCAGCGCCACGCGGCCGGGCCCGAGGTCGACGAAGCGCACGAGCGTCCGGCGCAGGTCGGCGGCGGGCAGCGCCAGCAGCTCGTCCTTCGGGAAGGAGTCGAAGAGCGCGACGATCGCCTTCCAGTCGTGCGAGCCCGGCAGGAGCCGCTCGTCGTGGAGGATCCGCCGCAGCGTGCCGCGCAGCAGCGGCGTCTCGCTGGCCGGCGAGGCGTAGGCGCGGGCCGCGACGAGCAGCACCAACCGGCGCAGCAGCGGCCGGCCGTCGGCCTCGTCGACCAGCACGGCGACGTCCTCCATCCGCGCCCGCCGGTGGACGGGCGAGAGCGCGATCGTGTGCCCGATCGAGATCAGCTCGCCGGACTGCAGCCGCTCGCGCGTGCCCGGAGCCGGCGGCTCGATCGGGTCCCGTCCGGCGACCGCCGCCTGCTCGGGCGCCAGCAGCCCCAGCGCGCTGCCGGGGATCGGCGCGCCGTCCTCCTCGTCGAGGCGGTAGTCGGCGGCGCCGAGCAGGACCGCGTTCTCGTCGGCGATCCAGCGCAGGAACGCAGCGACCTCGTCGGCGTCCTCGTCCGGGTCCTCGGCGGTCGACGGCGCGCCGTCGCCGACGTGGCCGTTGGGCCGCACGTCGGGGAAGACGTGGCCGTCGCCCCGCCGGCCGACCTGGTCGGCGATCTCGGCGACCCGGGCCTGCAGCGCGTCGAAGTCGCCGACGACGCGCTGGGCGTCGCAGAGCGCGCCGCGCAGCGCGTCCTCCAGCGCGGCGACCTCGTCGGGCCGCAGCCGCCGGTCGAGCTCGACGTGGATCAGGGACTCGGCGGCGCCGGCCGTCTCGTCGTCGCCGGCCTCCGCCAGCGACCGGATCCGGCCCCGCTCGTCGCGCACGATCTCGACGACGGGGTGCCGGATGATCCGGGGCTCGAGCCCGAGCCCCCGGACCTGCTCGAGCACCGTGTCCAGCAGGAACGGCTGGTCCGGCGCGTTGGTCTCCAGGACGCTCCCGGTGGTCTCGTAGCCGTCGGCCGCGGTGGTCGGGGTGAAGACGCGCAGCGCGACGGGGGCCGTGCCGCGGCGGTCGGCGAGGCGCAGCAGGCCGGCGACGGCGGCGGCCTCGTCGGTCGGGTCGCCCGCTTGGTCGTGCTCGCGCCGGAGGTACTCGCGCACGAGCGCCTCGATCCCGGCGACGTCCGCCTCGGGGACCTCCTCGACCACCGCCTGGATCGTCGCCTCGTGCTGCACGTGCGCTCCTCTCCCGCGCCGCGGGCGGCGCTGACCGATTCGGGCCGAGCCTAGCGCGCGCCCGGTCGCTCCCGTGATCGTCGTGTGACGAGCGCGCGGGATCGAGGCCGACGGACGTTCGGCCCCGCGGTTCCGGCGCGGGACCGCGGCGACGGCGGCCGGTCGCCCGGCGGCCCCGTGCGCGCCCGGGGCCGCCGCGGCGACGGGTGCTCAGCCGGCGGGCGCGGGCGCCGGGGCCGGAGCCGGCGCGTCGTCGGACGGCGCTTCCGGGGCGGGAGCGTCGTCGGACGGCGCGTCCGGGGCCGGCGCCTCGGGAGTCGGGGCCGGCTGCTGCTCGTCGGGCTTCGGCGCGCGCGGCGGCAGGACCTTCGCGAGGGCGCGGCGGACGCGCGCCTCGCTGCGGTCGAGCTCGTCGGCGAGCGTCGAGACGAACGCGTCCTTCGCCGCCTTGCGGGCCAGGTCGAGCGCCTTGGCGAACGTCGCCTCGTCCGTGCCGAGGGCCTGGACGAGGGCGCGCTCGAACGCGCCGGCGTCGCCGGCGTCCGGCTTCGACGCGTCGCCCGAGGTGGTGCGGCCGTCGGCCGGGGGCGCCGGCTGCTCGCCGGTCGGCGGCTGCTGCTCGCCCGGGGCGGGCGTCGGCTGCTCGCCGGTCGCCGGCGGCTGCTCGTCCCCCTGCTCGCCGGAGACGGCCTCGCGGGCCTGCTCGACGGCCTCCTCGAGCTGCCGCTGGGTGATGCCGAGGGCCTCGGCGAGCGACGTCCGAGCGACGTCGGACGCCTCGTCGCGGGCCTCGTCGAGCGCGTCGCGCAGGTCGGACTTCGACACGTCCAGCGCCTTGGCCAGGCGCTTCAGCGCGAGCTTGTGGTGGCGGCCGTCCTCGTTCCCGCGGTCGGCGAACGACGGCGCGGAGCCGCGGTCGCCGTTCGGCGAGGACGGCCCCGGCGTCGCCGTCGCGGCGGCGGCGCCGAGGGTGCTGCCGGCGGCGGTCGCGCCGGCGGCCATCAGGGCCAGGGTCTTCGTGCGGGCGGTCATGGGACCTCCTCGTTCGAATGCGTGGTCCGGACCTTCGGGCGGCGGAGCCGCCCCGGTCCGCGGGACACCATCGGGGCCGGACCTGAACCGCAGATCAAGGCTCCTCCATCCCCCGTCGCCGCCGCTGATCGCGCCGTCGAGCCGCACCCCCCGGGCGGCGTGCGTGGCGCCGCGCCGCTCGCTCGCACCGGCGCCGGACGGGGTGGACGGCCGGCGTCGTCCACCCCCGGCTCCCTCAGCCGATCGGGGTGATCGAGTCGGCGTTCTCCTTCGTGATGACCTTGCCGGTCCCCAGCACCACCTGCTTGGGCAGCGGCAGGTGCTGCTTCGTCAGCGTGTCGTAGGCGGCCCAGACGAGCTGCTTGTGCAGCTCGCGGGAGTCCTGCAGGTAGGACGCGAACAGCGTGCCGTCCTTCACGCCCTGGACGGCGATCGCGTTGCCGCCGAGGCCGACGATCTTCACGTCGGTGCGCCCGGCGCCGCGGGCCGCGGTCGAGGAGCCGACCGCCACGGTGTCGCCGACGGCGAAGATCGCGTCGAGGTCGCGGTGCTTGGCCAGCAGCGCGGTCGCCGCCTCGGCCCCGGCGTCGACGGTGTCGACCTTCGCGTCGACCCGGTCGACGTACCGCAGGCCCAGCTCCTGCGCCCAGTGCTTCGCGCGCTCGGAGATGTACTGGAGCATCGGAGCCGGGATCGCCAGGCCGATGATCCCGAAGCGGGCGCCCGGCTGGGCCTCGGCGAGCGCCTTGGCGCGCTCGAAGTCGGCGCGGTCGTTGCCGGAGAGGATGCTCGCGGTGAAGCCCTCGACCGGCTTCGCGCCGGCGATGTGCGGCACGTCGTTGACGAAGACCGGCACCTCCTGCGCGGCGGCCTTCTTCAGCAGCGGTCCGAGCGAGCCGGGATCGAGCGCCGAGAGGATGATCGCGTCGACCTTCTGGCTCAGCAGCTGCTCGAACTGCGAGACCTGCTTCTGGACGTCGAAGCCGGCGTCGGTGGCGATCACCTTGCCGCCGAGGCGGGCGACCTCCTTGCGCACGGCGCCCTCCTGCTCGGCCAGCGACGGCACCGAACGGGCCGGGTTCGGATAGCCGATCGTGAAGCTGAAGCCCGCCTTCCTGGTCGGCTCCGGGAAGGTCGTGGGCAGCTCGGCCTCGGGCCCGTCGTAGGCGCGGCTCGCGACCTGCTCGGCCGACGCGCCGGACGCGGCGGCGGTCGTCGTCGCCTCGTCGTCGTCCCCGCCGCAGCCGGCGACGCCGGCGGCGAGCGCCAGGACGAGGAGCGGGGCCAGGAATCGGCGCGCGCGCCGTGGATCGATGGTCATGCGTGGTCCTTGGTTCTGCCGGCCGCGGCCGGACGTGGAAGCAGCGAGGGCAGCCCGCCGCGCGCGGAGACGCGGTCGCCGAGCACGGCGAGCACGAGGATCACCCCGGTGACGACCTGCTGCCAGAAGCTCTGGACGCCGGCGATGCTCAGCCCGTTCTGGAGCACGCCGATGAAGAGGACGCCGAAGACGGTGCCGCCGAGCCCGCCGACGCCGCCCATCAGGCTCGTGCCGCCCAGCAGCACGGCGGCGGCCGCGTTGAGCGCGACGGCGTTGTCGACGGTCGGGCTGGCGGCGCCGATCCTCCCGACCGCGATCAGGCTCGCGATCCCGGCCCCGCGCCGGTAGGCGGCGGCCTGGTAGACGAACATGCCGCCCTGCGAGTACCCGGCGAGGTGGACGTCCCGTCCGGTCTCCTTGCGGATCCGGTCGACGGCGTCGCTGACCGCCAGCACGTGGTCGCTGACGGTCCGCTCCAGCCCGCCGGGCTCGCGCTCGGGCGCGCCGAAGTCGACCACCCACGGGTCGGCGCCGCGGTCGTGCAGCACGCGCACGGCGCTGACCCGCGAGGAGATGT